>CDTY01018582.1_pt1 | contig 35278 bp, 40 predicted proteins | sample 557731 | NCBI WGS metagenome assembly CDTY01 (sample SAMEA3182101, study PRJEB8094) | gut metagenome | biome: human; feature: gut; material: Stool; isolation source: human stool | place: Canada | collected 2013-02-12
TAAGGTCTCCCCTGCCGGGGCAGACAAAGGAAAATGGGCGTCCGGTTTTCGGACGCCCATCATTATTATTCCTTTTTCTTTGCCATCGGTCCGGTTTTTCCCAGATAAACCGCGGTATCCTCCGGCAGGGATTTTTTCCGCAGGCCGAAGCGTACCAGGCGGCTGATGACGCTGTAAAACATAGCAAACACCGGCACACCCAGAACCATTCCGGCAAAGCCGAACAGGCCGCCGAAGAGCAGGATGGAAAACAGCACCCAGAAGGAGTCCAGGCCGGTGGAATCGCCCAGAATCTTGGGGCCCAGGATGTTGCCATCAAACTGCTGCAGAATCAGCACGAAAATGCAGAAGTATACGCACTGCAGCGGGCTCACCAGCAAGATCAGCAGCGCACAGGGGATGGCTCCAATGAACGGTCCAAAGAAAGGGATCACGTTGGTCACGCCGATGATCACTGCCAGCAGCATGGGATAGGGGAATTTCAGCAGGTTGCAGCACACCAAGGCAATGATGCCGATGATCAGGGAGTCCAGCAGCTTGCCGTTGATAAAGCCGCTTAAAATGCGGTAAGCACTGCGGGTCTCCTCCACCAGAAAGTCAGCGATCCGGGTAGAAAAGATGCTGTATGTGATCTTCTTGGTCTGGGCAGCAAATTTGTCCTTGCGCACCAGCACGTACACTGAGACGATCACAGCGATGAGCAGATCCTTAAGCAGCATCACAAGAGCCCACAGTCCGGCATATACGCTGGTAAATACCCCGGTCAAGCGGGGAAACAGCTCGGTTTGAAGCCATTCCATGGTGGCATCGGCAGATTGGAAGTTGCTGAGCAGTCCATTTTCGGTGAACCACTTCTCCAGCGACTCAGAAGCACTGTTATAATAGGGCAGCACCGCCTCCTGCAGGTCGGGATTATCCTGGAAGAAGTCCGTGAGCCACTGCTGCACACTGTCAATATAACCCGGGAAGGCGTTGACCAGACCTACAATGCTGGAGTACAGCTGGGGCAGCACCATGGCCAGCAGGATGTACACCACCAGCACGGCAAAGGCAAGACTGAGAAGGATAGACACGAAGCGGAGCATCCCGTTTTTCCGGGGCCAGTTGACCCAAACCCCTTTCAACCACTCCAGCAAAAACTCATAAATGCCCCGCTGGATGGGCAGAATCAGGAAGGCCAGTACCAGCCCGTAGAAAATGGGCCGCAGGATATAGGCCAGGGTGTCCAGCAGTGCTTTTACGGCGGAAATGTGGTAGATCAGGAAAAACATCAGGATGGCCGCCGCAATCACCGCGAAGGCGGTTACCCCCGCGGCGATGTACGGCCCGAATTTCCGTTGTTTCATATTTGCGGCACCGACTTTCTTACACCTTCAGCTCGGTCTCCTTGTCGGTCAGAGCGTCCTGATAGCGCTCCAGCACCGGGGCTACGCACTCCTTCAGGAACTCCTCCACCTGCTGGGGGCAGCGGCCGATGTAGGCGCTGGGCTCCATGTGGGCGGACAGCTCTTCCTTTGTCATGCCAAAGGCAGGATCGGCAGCAATGAGGTCGATGAGGTTGTTGGACAGGCCCAGATCCTTGACATTCCGGCCCGCCTCCTGAGACAGTACACGGATGCGCTCGTGGAGCTCCTGACGGTCTCCCCCGCGCTTCACCGCGTCCATCATGATGTTCTCGCTGGCCATGAAGGGCAGCTCCTCCAGCACGTGCTTCTCAATGACCTTGGGGTGCACGATGAGACCGGAGGCCACATTCTCCATGATGTTCAGGATGGCGTCCACAGCCAGGAAGGCCTCGGGCACACTCAGGCGCTTGTTGGCGGAGTCATCCAGAGTGCGCTCAAACCACTGGGTAGCAGTAGTGACGGCGGGGTTGCCCACGTCCACGATGACGTACCGGGCCAGAGAGCAGATGCGCTCGCAGCGCATGGGGTTGCGCTTGTAGGGCATGGCGGAAGAGCCGATCTGATTCTTCTCAAAGGGCTCCTCTACCTCCTTGAGGTGGCACAGCAGGCGCATATCGGTGGCAAACTTACTGGCGCTCTGGGCGATACCCGCCAGAGTGGACACCACATTGTAATCCATCTTCCGGGAATAGGTCTGGCCGCTGACAGGAACCACCGCGTCAAAGCCCATCTCCTTGGCGATCTTGGCCTCCAGCTCCTTCACCTTCTCATGGTCACCCTCAAAGAGCTCCAGGAAGGAGGCCTGGGTGCCGGTGGTGCCCTTGGAGCCCAGCAGCTTCAGGGTGGAGATGCGGTACTCCACCTCCTCCAGGTCCATAAGCAGCTCGTTCATCCACAGGGTGGCACGCTTGCCTACGGTGACCAGCTGGGCGGCCTGGAAGTGGGTGAAGCCCAGGGTGGGCAGAGCCTTGTTCTCGTCGGCAAACTTGGCCAGCTTGGCAATGACCCGCACCAGCTTGCGGCGCACCAGCTCCAGACCCTCCCGCATGAGGATCACGTCGGTGTTATCGCCCACGTAGCAGCTGGTGGCGCCCAGGTGGATGATGGGCATGGCCTTGGGGCACAGCTCGCCGTAGGTATGGACGTGGGCCATCACGTCGTGGCGCAGCTTCTTCTCCCACTGAGCGGCCTTCTCGTAGTCAATATCGTTGATGTGGGCCTCCAGCTCATCCACCTGCTCCTGGGTGACAGGCAGGCCCAGCTCCATCTCAGCCCGGGCCAGGGCGACCCACAGCCGCCGCCAGGTGGTGAATTTCTTATCCGCGGAGAAGAGATAGAGCATCTCATCGCTGGCGTAACGGGAAGAAAGGGGGCTCTCATAGGTATTGGTAGGCATCGGTTCATCGTCCTTTTCTATTTATTCCGGAGAGAGGAGTCCCTCTCCCCTGCCGGACTCGGCTTCTTTCTGTTTGATTATATCCTATCTCCATCGCCTTTGCCACCGTTTCCGGAAACTTTCGCAAAATTTTAATAAACCGCAAAAAGCTTCGGCGCTCCGGCGGCCTGCTGCCGCCAAAGCGCCGAAGTTCTTCTCTATTGCTGCTGTTCCGCGGCCCGCCGCTCCCGGATCATCCCGTGGAGACAATCCAAAGCGGAAGACAAGCCGCCAATCTCGTCGATCAGCCCCAGCTCCACCGCCTCCTGGCCGTAGATCACGCTGCCCACGTCGGCAGCCAGCTCTCCGGTCTTCAGCATGAGCTCGGTAAAGGTCTCCCGCTTGATTTTGCTGTTGGCGGTAACAAATTGGGTGATACGCTCCTGGACCCGCTCGAAGTAGTAGAAGGTCTGGGGCACTCCAATGACTAACCCATTGAGCCGCACCGGGTGGATGGTCATAGCCGCCGAGGGGGCAATAAAAGACCGCTTGGCCGATACCGCCAAAGGCACTCCGATGGAGTGCCCGCCTCCCAGCACCAGGGAGACCGTGGGCTTGGACATACCGGCAATGAGTTCGGCAATGCCTAAGCCGGCCTCCACGTCTCCGCCTACCGTGTTCAGCAGCACCAGCAGCCCGTCGATGGCCTCGCTCTCCTCCACCATGGCCAGCAAGGGCATGACATGCTCATATTTTGTGCTCTTACTGCTTGGCGGCAGCACCTGGTGGCCCTCCACCTGGCCCACAATGGTCAGCACGTGGACGGTGCCCTTACTGGTTTGAATGATGGAAGAACCGTACTCCAAAATGGGATTTTCCTCTTTGGTTGTTTCCTGGGTGGTCTCCTGTAACTCTTTGTTTTCGTCCATAGGTCCGCTCCTTTCCCAGGGTTAGGATGGCCGGATTTCAGCGGAATAGTCAAAAAAACAGCACCGGAATATCCGGTGCTGTTTTTCAAGAATCAAATCACTTTGTGATCTGGAAGGAACGGGTGATGGGCGCAGCCATGTAGTTGCCGCCCAGGATGCACACAGTCACCACATAGCGGCCGGGCTCAGTGGGAGCTGTGGTGGTGCTGGAGTAGACGCGCCAGCTGCTGGTAAATCCGGAGTACAGATAGTGGACACTGCTCTGGTCCTTCACAGGCAGACCATCATAATAAAGGGTAGCGTCAAAATCGAAGTTCTGAGCCTCCGCAGCGGTCAGCTTGCCGCCGTTGATCTCCTCGTCCCAGACCAGCTTAGGACCGGAGAAGCGCATCTTGGTCAGCAGGAAGCCGAAGCCCACGCCGGTCTCATAGTTCTTGTTGTCGGTAATGGCGGTCACGGTGTACAGGCCGGCCCGATTGGGGGTGCCGAAGCCGATGCGCACGGAATCCATGACGCCGGGCAGCTTGTTGATCACATTGAGGATCTGGCCAAACGTGCCGGTGTCGATGTTCAGCTTGTCCAGCAGGTCCAGCAGTTCCTGGGTGCTGAAGAGCTCACGTAGCTCGCCCACGGTGACGCCGTCGTTCATCATCTCGGTAAAGGACTTGCCATACAGTTTCTCTACGATTGGATCCAGGAGCTCCAAAACTGCGTTGTTGGTATAGCGGTCGGGCAGATCCAGATAGACGCCGGTGGAGACGCTGCTGGTAACGCCGGCGTAGATGGTGTAGATGTCGAACTCATCGGCGGGATTAGTGGTGATAAAGTTAGCGGGCACCTGCTCATCGGCGTAGATGTTGGTGGAGTTGACCTTCACGGACACCTTGGCCTTGTTGACGGTGACAGTGCCCTCAGTAGTCTCGCTGGGCCGGTAGTCGGCGTTGCCCTTGTAGCTGATGCGAATGGACTGGTTCTCACCAGCGCCCATCTTGGGATAAGTACCCAGATTCAAATCGCCCAGGTCATAGCTCTTGCCCTCGATGGGGGCCCAGCCTTCAATCTCGGAGTCAATGCCGCCGTCAAAGAGGATAACCTTCCCGTAGTACTCAATCACGAAGTTATTCAGACTCAGGGTTTCCTTGGCAGGCAGAGTGGAGTTATCCCAGTCAATGACGTTGTCAAAGATAGCCTGCTTCATGGCGTTGGCATCCATGTTGTAGGTGAAGGACGCACCGGACTTGAGGGCAACGGCGCTGGCGAGGCGGCTGTCGGTGGTCTTTACGTCCACAGTGATGGAATTGCCGCGATAGGCCTGGGTGTCGGCCACGGAGATGCGGATCTTCCACTCACCCACGCCAAAACTGGTCCAGAAGTTGGTCTGATCCAGAGGCTCAAAGTTCGCACCGGTCTTGCTGAACTCAAGGGTGACCTGAGAGAAGTCGACCTCAGGGGTGGTGGAGGCCACCACAGCGTTGTAGATGGCCTGAGCCGTCACCGAATAGTCATAGGCCTGATCATCGGTGAACTTCATACCCACCTCGTAGGGGCCGTCGTTCAGATTGAACTGGACCTGCTCACGGTCCTTGACCTCGACGGTAGCCTCGATGGTGGTGGGGGCATACTGCTGATTACCGGGCCAGTAGATACGTACTTTCTGGGTACCAGTGGGAATTGCGGGGAAGGTCAGGGGAACCCCAACAACTGTCTTAGTCCCGCCTTCCAGGGGCATCCATTCATAGCTTGCTCCCGGGACATTGGGATCTACCACATAGTTACGAGCATAATATGTGATTTCCACGTCGTCCAAAGTCAGTTCAGCATCAGAAGATTTGATAATGGCGTTGAACATATCCTGATATAGTTTGTTGACATTTAGCTTCAGGTTTTCATCCACAGTCAGTTGAACCGTAGGGTTTTCATTTACCTGAATGTCAGCCGCAGGTCGCTCAGCGATAGTAACCGTAGTCTCAGCAGAAGTACCATAGTAGGTACCGCTTTCCGCATAGGAAATGCGGATCTGCTGCTTCCCAACGGAGATGGCAGGATAGGTCAAACCATTCACTTTGCCGCCAGCCAAGGGTGCCCAGTTTTTGCCCAAATCACCCACCGCGCCAGTAGTAGCAGTAGCGTAATACTCAATGGTCACATCGCTCAGGGTCAGTTCAGGTGTGGTGGAAGCCACCACGGTCTTGAAAATGTTCTGGCGCAGGGCGTCATAGTTAACGGTGGTATCCTCATTGTAGGGCAAGGCAACCGAGACACCCTCGTTCAGAGTAATGCTGGAAGACAGCTTGGCGGCCTTGGTCAGGGTGACCTCAGCGGTGGTACCTTTCAGCCGGACCTGGTAGCTGCCGTCTTCGTTGTCCTGCAGCGCGGGGTGGGTGTAGGTAACTTTGATCCAATCGCCTGTCGTGCTCTCAAAGCCGTTAATGGAGCCCCAGGCCGTGTTTTTGGCCAGGCCAGTTTTACTTTTACCCTCGCACTGATACTCCCACTCCAGACTCTGGGGGTTCAGGCCTTCCTTGTTGGCCACCAGTTTGTCGAACAGGATCTCCTTCACCTGCTCCGGCGTTGCATCGCTGGGGATAATGGCGGTACCGTTTTGCAGCTGAACCTCTGCTTTGGCCTCCTGGGTCTCCACTTGGCTGGTCTGGCTGGAACTGCCCCAGTTACCCCAGCCGCCCCAGCTCCATGCGCCCGCAGGCAGGCACATGCCCTGGGCCAGCAGCAGTGCAGCCAGCGTGCCGGACAGCCAGCGCGTTGCTTTAGTGCTTCGCAAACAATTCGTCTCCTTCTTCTTATTCTCCCTCTCCCAATTTTCATAAGCGGCTTATAGCCATATAAAAACCAAGAGACAATATACATTTTAAATCATCATTTATCCATTTTCAAGAATTTTTTGAGAAAATTATCCAGTTTTTACTTTCATTCTCAGACAAGGAAATTCGTTCATTATTGAAGGATTTTTTTAGAGGTTTACCCTTATATCCCATACGATTTTCACTTTTAGGAAAATAGCCCCGGGAGGCCGATGTTTTACGCCCGACATCACATAAAAATCAAATAGCGTGGATTGAATATTCAATCCACGCTATTTGCATAATTATTCTATATTTGCAGGATTTGAAAGGCTCCTCTGCAATCCCGCATTTTTCCTGTTAGCTTAAGCCTCGTAGATGGCCTTCATACCCTTGAAAGTCATATAGCAGTCCAGCTTGCTCACCGTCTCGAAGGGGGCGTGCATGCTGAGCACCGGTACACCCGCATCCAGGGTGTCGATGTTGCGCTCGGCCATGAACATGGCCACGGTGCCGCCGCCTCCGGCGTCCACCTTGCCCAGCTCAGCCATCTGCCACACCACGTCGGCCTCGTCCAGCACCTTGCGCACATAGGCCACCAGCTCGGCAGAGGCGTCAGAAGCTCCAGACTTACCCCGGGAACCGGTGTACTTGCACAGGCCCACGCCGTAGTTCACCAGGGCGCTGTTCCGCTTTTCGTACACGTCGGCAAAATTGGGATCGTAAGCGGCGGTCACGTCGGCGGACAGGCAGAAGGAGGCCTCGTAGCAGACACGCAGAGGCACACCCTGACCCGCACACAGGTCAGCCATAAAAGCATCAAAGGCAGCGGACTTCATGCCGGTGACACCCTCGGAGCCAATTTCCTCCTTGTCAGCCAGCATACACACAGCGGTACGACGGGGCGTATCCAGCTGGAGCAGAGCGGCCAGGCAGGCGTAGCCGCACACCCGGTCATCGTGGCCGTAGGCTCCGATGAGAGAGCGGTCAAAACCAATGTCGCAGGCGTTGAAAGCGGGAACAGCGGAGAGCTCGGCGGAGATGAAGTCCTCCTCCACGATGCCGTACTTGCGGTTTAACAGCTCCAGAATTGCGATCTTCACCCGGTCGCTGCCCTCGTCGTCAGCCAGAGGACGGCTGCCCACCAGAATGTTCAGGCTCTCCGCGGGGATGGCCTCGCTCAGGGCCTTCTTGGACTGCTCCACGCCCAGGTGGGGCAGCAGGTCGTCAATGGTAAACTTGGGGTCCCCTTCCCCATTACCCACAGAGACGCGGATCACATCCCCGTTTTTCAGAGCCACCACACCGTGGAGCTCCAGGGGGATGGTCACCCACTGGTACTTACGCAGGCCGCCGTAGTAATGGGTCTTAAGGAACGAGAGCTCATCGGCCTCATAGAGGGGATTCTGCTTCAGATCCAGACGGGGAGAATCGATGTGGGCCGCGCCGATGTTGGCGCCCTTGTCCAGATTCTCCTGGCCCATGACTGCCAGCATCACCGCTTTCCCGCGGTTCACCCGGTAGATCTTGTCTCCGGGCTTGAGCTCCATGCCCCGCTCGTAGGGCCGGAAGCCGGCGTCCTTCGCCAGGGCCACTGCCCGCTCCACGCACTCCCGCTCCGTCTTACCAGCGTCCAAAAACTGCTTGTAACCGGTGCAGTAGGCCTCCAAGGGCTCCATCTCCTGGGGATTCATGCGGTCATAGCCGTTCTTCTTATTGTAGCACAGGGCACGGCGCAGCTCCTCGCCCCGGGTCAGTTCTTTTTTCTCATCCATTGGAAAAACCTCCTTTGTGCCTTTATTGTATGTGTTCCTGTAAAATCGATTCTACCAACGTCTTGGCCCGAAGCGCAAATTCTTCCGCCTGGGCACAGTCATTATATAAGGTATAGTCGCAGCCTTCGGTAAAGTAGTCGTCGCTCTTCTGGGCCTTGACCCGGGACCAGGCGTACTTCTCCGAGATGCTCTCCCGGACCATGATGCGCTGTACCCGCACCTCTGGAGGTGCGATCACCGCAATGGTGGCATCACAGAGCTTGGCCAGCGAACTCTCCAGCAGGGCAATGGCATCAATGGCCACCAGTTTTCTTCCCTTGGCGCGGTACTCCTCCAGCAATTCCTGGGTGCGCCGCACTGTGGCGGTCTGGGCGATGGCATTGAGCCTTGCCATCTTCTCCGGGTCTCCGAAGACGATGGTGCCCAGCTTCTTTCGGTCGATGGCTCCGCTCTCGTCCCGCAGAGGGCCAAAGGCACTCTCCAGCATCCCCTGTAATGCAATATCACGTTCCAGAAGGTCGTGGTACACGGCATCGCAGTCAATGACTGCGCCTCCCAGCTTTTCGATCTCCCGCAGCGCGGTGGTCTTCCCTGCCCCGGTGGGGCCGGTGATGCCAATAATGGTCATGAGAACATCTCCTCATTTTTCATAAAACAGCTGACGCACCGATTGAGAGGTCAGATATTTTACCCAGATACCGAGCATAGCCGCCAAGCCCACACTGATCATCCCTGAGGCCAGCTGGTCCAAAGTGACCTCATAGAGATCAGCCAGGACCTTTAAGTTATCCACTCCCGGCTCTGCCTTGTCCGGTCTCCCATTTTGAGATGGTCTGACGGGACACAAACAGCGCCCGGGCCACATCCTCTTGGGACAGGCCCTTCTCTTTTCGCAGTCTTTGCAGGTTTTCGCCCAGCGTCATATCGATCACCTCGGCTTCAGCGTACCGGAAGGGCGTGAAACCGTCAAGCAATTTTCGCGCAACCTAAGGTTGCAGCCCCTGGGGCTCAAGGGTTTTACACCTGGATAATATGAAATCCCGCCGCCTTGTTCAGCCGGTTGGCAATGGCCAGGCCAATGCCGGTGGTGTCAGGGCACTGGGCCCAGATGGCAGGCACGCTGGTGTGGTCAAAGGAGCGCAGGGCGTCAAAGATGTGCCGGGCCTGCTCCTCCTTGTCCCCTGCCGGACCTAGGTCCATGACGGGCCTCGTCTCAGACCGTCTCGTGAACAGAGGCAAAAACTCGTCAAAACAGATGATCCCGTCCTCCGCACCGGCGTGGGCGGCGATATACTCCGCACTCTTTTTCGGGTCACCGGTGACCACGGTAACCGGAGCCTTGGGGGCGTAGTGGCGGTACTTCATGCCGGGCGCCTTGGGCTGCTCTCCGGCTCCCATGAGACGGGTGACTGCCGGGTCTACGGCCACTTCCCCCAGCACTGCCTCCAGCTGCTCCAGGGTGATGCCGCCGGGCCGCAGCAGTCGGGCGGGCGTCTCGGTGAGATCAATAATGGTGGACTCCACCCCCACTGAGCAAGAACCGCCGTCTACGATAGCGTCGATCTTCCCGTCCATGTCCTCCAGCATGTGCTGGGCGGTGGTGGGGCTGGGACGACCAGAGGTATTTCCCGAAGGGGCCGCCACCGGCACCCCGGAGGCCGCAATAATCTCCCGACACAGAGGATGGGCGGGACAGCGCATACCTACTGTGTCCAGTCCGGCCGTCACCGCGTCAGGGACAATGTCCTTCCGCTTCAAAATCATGGTCATGGGGCCGGGCCAGTAGGCTTCTGCCAGCTGATAGGCTGTCAAGTGAATATCCTTGCAGTACCTCTCCAGCCAAGAGGCATCCGGGATATGTAAGATGAGGGGGTTATCCTGGGGACGGCCCTTGGCCTCAAAAATGTGAGCCACAGCCTCCTCGTTAAGGCCGTTGGCCCCCAGACCGTATACCGTCTCGGTGGGGATACCCAGCAGTCCACCATCCCGCAGGATGGCAGCTGCCTCATCGATATCATGTTCTGTCAGTCGCTTTGTATTCAACGAAAAGACTCCTTACTTATTACGCTCAGGCTTTCAAAATAAGGTCCAGCAGCTCCTGAGGCGTGGAGACGATCACGTCAGCTCCCGCCGCCTCCAGCTCCTCGCGGCTACGAAAGCCCCACAGCACGCCACAGCCGGTGAGGCCGCCGTTTTTCGCCGTGCGGATATCCACGTTGCTGTCTCCCACAAACAGGGTGTCCTCCTGGGTGGCCCCCAGGCGGTCCATCAGCTTATGAAGGAGCGTGGGGTCGGGCTTGGTGGGCAGGCCGGGCAGCGCCCCCTGAACCACAGGGAAAATTCCCGGGTAATAGTGCTCCACCACCGGGCCGGCCATCACGTCCGCCTTGTTGGACAGTACCGCGATGGACACCCCAGCCTCCCGCAGAGCCTTGGTTACCTCGGGCATACCGGCGTAGGGGGCAGTCTTGTCCTCCTTGTGGACGCCGTACCAGTCCATAAACTCCTGGAAAGCCTGATCCAGCACTTCCTGGCTGGTCCCCTGGGGAGCGAAGCGCTCCACCAGCTTGGGAATGCCATTACCCACCATCAGCTTGAACTCAGCCACCGTGTAGGTGGGCCAGCCGTGGAGTTCGCAGACATGGTTTCCGGTGTCCGCCAGATCGTCGATGGTGTTAAGCAAGGTGCCGTCCAGGTCAAAGATTACATGCTTGTACATGGTAACAGGACCTCACTCGTAAATGCCGATCTCCATGCCGCCGATCTCCACGGCGGTCTCCTTGGAAAAGCCGGCCCGCTGCAGATAGGCCTTCACCGCCATCTGGGCGTGCTTGGGGTTGACCTTCTCGTCCTCCAGGTCCAGATCCAGGCGGTTGTCCTCGCCGCCGCACACCACGCCGGTGTCGTCCAGGACCTCATTGAGCTCGCCCACGAAGTCCGCCAGAGTCAGTCCTTCGGGCAGTTCTTTATAGTGAATATACAGTTCCATGTGATAAACTCCTATCTATTGTTAATTGGTATCGCTTGACTGAAGACGTTCCGCCTGATCGGCGGCAGCCAGAGCGTCGATGACTTCGTTGAGGTCACCGTTCATGATATTGTCGATCTTATAGAGGGTCAGGCCAATCCGGTGGTCAGTGACCCGTCCCTGAGGGAAATTATAGGTACGGATGCGCTCGTTGCGCATGCCGCTGCCCACTTGGCTTCGCCGCTGGGCGGTATACTCGCTGGAGATCTTCTCCTGTTCCGCCTCATAGAGCCGGGAGGCCAGAATACGCATGGCCTTGTCCCGGTTCTGGAACTGGCTGCGCTCCTGCTGGCACTCCACCACGGTGCCCGTAGGCTTATGGATGAGGCGCACAGCGGAGGAAGTCTTATTGACGTGCTGGCCGCCCGCGCCGGAGGAACGGAACACCTGCATCTCAATGTCAGCGGGGTTAATCTGCACGTCAGCGGTCTCCATCTCGGGGAGCACTGCCACCGTCACGGTGGAGGTGTGCACCCGTCCGCCGGATTCAGTCTCCGGAACCCGCTGCACCCGATGGACTCCGCTTTCAAATTTTAAGCGGGAGTAGGCTCCGTCTCCTTCAATCGTAAAGGAAATTTCCTTCACGCCGCCAAGCTCTGTTTCGCTGATGCTGTCCACCTCAGTCTTCCAGTGGTTGGCCTCGGCAAACATGGAGTACATGCGGTACAGGGAGTGGGCAAACAGGGCAGCTTCCTCGCCGCCGACCCCCGCCCGGATCTCCACAATAACGTTTTTGTCGTCGTTGGGGTCCTTGGGCAGCAGCAGGATCTTCAGCTGATGCTCCAGCCGCTCCAGCTCCTCTTTGGACTGCCGCCACTCCTCCTGGGCCAGCTCTTTCATCTCGGGGTCGCCCAGCAGGCTCTCAGCTTCCCGGTGGCTCTGCTGGGTACGGAGGTAGGTGCGGTAGGTCTCCACCAGAGGCTGGAGCTCGGTCTGTTCCTTATTCAGTTTGGCCACCAGAGCCGGGTCCTCGTAGGTCTCGGAGGCGCTCAGGCGGGCCTCGATCTGGCTGTATTTGGCCTCAATGGCGGCCAGTTTGTCCTGCATAGCTTCGATCTCCTAACTTCTAGATCCTACTTGTCCAGGAAGAAAGACTTCACCAGAGCCAAAGGCTCCCGAATGTACATCTGGATGCGGGAGGGGATGTGGCTGGTGGGGGCGGCCAGGGCGGACACAGACTTGTATCCATACCGCTCCGCCAGCATCTGCGCCCGGGTGAGGTGGAAGCCGTTGGACACTACCAGCACCTCATCTCTCAGCACGACAATCCCATGCTCTTCCAGCAGTTCCCTGGAATAGATCAGGTTTTCCTTGGTATTGCTGGATTGGTCCTCCAGCAGAATCTGGTCGGAGTCTACCCCGTGTTCCTCCAGATAGTCCGCCATGCAGGCAGCCTCGGAGGTGGGCTCATTGCTCCCCTGTCCTCCGGACACTACCACAGTTATATCCGGGTGGTCGTCCAAATAGTCCAGAGCGGTGTCCAGCCTATCCTGGAGCAGAATAGAAGGCTCGCCCCCGGGCATCACCCGGCAGCCCAAAATGATCATCACCTGGGGGTCCCCCGACACATGGTCGTAGGCCCCGTACATCACCGCGCCAAACAGTCCCGCAAAACACAAGATTCCTGCCAGTACCAGGGCCAGCAGTATCTTGAGCCATCGCCGCGGCTGCTTTCCACGGTATCCTGCCATAGGTGGGCCTCCCCTCTGGTTATCCTTCGCCCCGGGCCTCTTCCAATTGAGCGGACAGTTCCTCCCAACGGCCGTAGAGCTTTAAAATTTCCTCCTCCAGGGCTTCTTTTTGTTCGTAAAGCTCCTGGAGCTTCAAATAATCAGCGGCGGCCTCCTCCATCTGCTGGGTAAGGTCGTACATTTGCTCCTCGGCCTTGCCAACCGCCCGTTCGGCGGCGGCCACCTCTTTTTCCAGCATTTTGGTGCCGCCGGGGCGCTTGGGCTTCTCCTTCTTTTCTGCCGGAGCCTTTGCAGCCTGCACCGGTGCGGCAGGAGCCGTTTTACTGAACAGCCCCTTGGCCCGTGCGGCCTGGAACTCCTCATAGGTACCCTTGAAGTCAGTAATGTGTCCGTCCTCCAGCAGCCAGATGCGGCTGGCAAAGCGCTCGATAAAGTAGCGGTCGTGGGAGACAAAGAGCAGGTTGCCCTCGTACTCCTCCACCGCTTCCTCGATCCACTCTCGGCTCTGAATATCCAGGTGGTTGGTGGGCTCGTCCAAGATGAGCAGATTGATCTTCGCGTCCATGAGCATACACAGCCGCAGGCGGCTCTGCTCGCCGCCGGACAGGGCGGAGACAGGCTTAAAAACGTCCTCTCCACGGAATTTAAAGGCGGCCAACCGGTTTCTGGCGGTCTGGGCGGTACAGTCCAAGTCGTAGAGCATGGTGTCCACCAGGCTGCGCTCGGGATGGCTGAAGTGGATGATCTGAGGCAGATAGCCGATCTTCACGGTGGGGCCCATGCGGAGCTTTCCGCTGTCGGGCTCCTCCTCCCCCATCAAAATTTTAATGAGGGTGGACTTACCCGTACCGTTGTCTCCCAGCAGGGCGATACGCTCGCCCCCTGCCACCTCCAGATTCACATCCGAAAACAGGGTGCGGTCTCCAAAAGATTTCTTCAGGTTCTTGATGGTGAGTACCTCATCCCCCCGGAACTCCCGCTCGCCAAAGCGCACCTCCATCTTCCGCTCCTTCTTGGGACGGTCGGTGACCCGCATACGCTCAATGCGCTTCTCCATGGACTGGGCCCGCTTAAAGGTCTTGTCCATGCCCGAGTAGGCCCAGGTACGCAGCTGCTCAGCGGCCTTCTCCAGCTGCTGGATCTTGGCCTGCTCCTTCTCATACTGCTTGAGCTTTTCCTCGTACCGCCGCTCCTTCTCCACGGCGTAGAAGCTGTAATTGCCGGAGTAAAATTCCGCCTTGCCCTCCTGGATCTCAATGATCCGGTCCACTACCTTGTCCAAAAAGTAGCGGTCATGGGAGACGGTGAGCACGGTGCCTTTGAATTTCTCCAGATACTCCTCCAGCCACTCGGTGGCCCGCAGGTCCAGGTGGTTGGTGGGCTCGTCCAGCAGGAGGATGTCGGTGTCCTCCAGAATGAGGCGGGCCAGGTTCACCCGGGTCTTTTCCCCGCCGGAGAGCTTGTCAAAGAGCTGCTCCCGCATGGCCTGGGGAATGGACAGGCCGTTACACACCTTGTTGGTCTTGGTCTGGGTGTCGTAGCCTCCGGCGGCCTCAAAGGCGGCGGTGAGCTTATCATACCGGCTCATCACCGCCGGGTCGGTGTTTCCTTGGGCCATCTCTGTGGCCAACTGGGTCATCTCCCCCTCCATGCGGTGCAGAGGCTCGAAGGCGGTAGCCAGTACGTCCTCCACGGTATAGCCCGCAGGGTAAACAGGGATCTGGGAGATGAGGCCCAGCCGCTTTCCAGGGGCCAGCACCACATCTCCCTCGTCGTAGTCCATGACCCCGGTGAGAATGCGGAGCAGGGTGGTCTTGCCGCAGCCGTTGGGCCCCAGCAGACCAACCCGCTCCCCCGTGTCCACCTGGAAGGTCAGGCCATTCAATATTTTATTTCCAACCTCAAATTCTTTGACCAGATTGGATACGGAAATATCGATCATAACGTCCTCTTACGTGGTTTATTCTCTCTTCAGCAAAGGGTAAGCAGCTGAGCGGTGAGCTCCTCCAGAGCCATGCCCCGGGAGGCCTTCACCAGAATGGTGCTGTCCGGGCGCACCACCTGAGGCAGCACGACCTTGGCCGCCTCCTTGTCTGCACAGGAGTAGACCATGGGTACCCCTGCCTCCCGTGCCCCCTGAGCCATATGCTCAGACAGCTTGCCTACCGCTACCAGGCAGTCAATGCCCCGCTTGCCCAGGTAGTCCCCCACTCCGGCGTGGAGAGCGGGCGCATAGGGCCCAAGCTCAAACATATCGCCCAGAATGGCCACCTTCCAGCTGCTGTGGGTGTCGGCCAGCACGCTGATGGCCGCCCGCATGGACTGGGGATTGGCGTTGTAGGAGTCATCCAAAATGGTGATCTCCCCCTCCCGCTGGATTACGTTCATCCGCATGCGGGTGGGGACAAAACGGGCAATGCCGTCCTCAATCTCGTCGGGGGTGAGACCAAAGTGCTCACCCACCGCCGCAGCGATGAGGGTGGGGTAAATCATGTGCTCTCCCAGGGCAGGGATCTTGACATCCCGCTCCATCTTGGGAGTGGTAATGTGGCAGTGGATGTGGCTGACTCCGTCGCCGCCGGTAACCTGAGCCCGGTAGTCGGCATCTTCCGCCTTGCCGCAGAACACCGCCTGCACCGGAGTATTGCCCCGCAGGGTGGTAAGCATGGGATCATCGGCGTTGAGCACCACCAGGCCGTTCTCCTTGCGGATGTTGGGCAGCAGCTCGCACTTGGCCTTGAAGATGTTCTCGCGGCTGCCCAGCTTTTCGATGTGGGCGTCGCCGATGTTGGTGATGACTCCCACCTCGGGGCGCACGATATCGCTGAGGTAGTCGATCTCCCCCGGCTTATCCATGCCCATCTCCAGCACGCCCACCTGGTGGGTGTGGTCCAGATGCAGCAGGGTCAGGGGCAGGCCAATGTTGTTATTAAAGTTGCCCTCCGTTTTCAGCACCTTGTACTTGACGGAAAGCACCGCCGCGATCATATCCTTGGCTGTGGTCTTGCCCACGCTGCCGGTGATACCCACAAAGGGGATCTGAAAGCGGTCTTTATACCAGGCGGCCAGGTCCCGCAGAGCCCGTTCGGTGTTGCCCACCTGGATGTAGAACTTGTCCTCCCGGTAGTCGGTACGCACACGGGCGGTCAAGCAGCCCGCAGCCCCAGCCTCCAGGGCGGAAGTGATATAGGCGTGGCCGTCAAACCGCTCCCCCACCAGGGGGATGAACAGGGAGCCGGGATGGATGTCCCGGCTGTCGGTATCCACCCCGCTCACAGTCAATTCCATGTCCTGGGAGCCGCCCAGCAGCGTGCCGTGTACCGCCTCCAGCAGTTGGCCAACAGTGATGGTCTCCATACGGTTATGCTCCTTCCTTGCGGGCCTTCAGGGAGGAGGCCACAATGGTCTCACACAGGGTGGCATAGTCCATGCCCACCGCTGCCGCCTCCTGGGGCACCAGGCTGGTGGGGGTCATGCCGGGCAGGGTGTTGATCTCCAGGAAGTAGGCCTCTCCGTCCTCGGTGACGATGAAGTCAGCACGGGAGTATACGGCCAGACCCAGCTCCTCAAACACGGCCACCGCCGCGTCCCCTACCTTCTTCTCCCACTCCGGGGGAATCTCAGCGGGGCATACCTCCCGGGCGGCGCCGGGCTGGTACTTGTTGGCGTAGTCGTAGAAATCGGCCTGGGGAATGATCTCAATGGAGGGAAGAGCCTTTCCGTTGAGTACCGCCACCTGGATCTCACGGCCCTTTACATACTGCTCCAGTACGGTGCGGCCGCCCAGGCGGATGCTCTCCTCCAGACCACGGCGCAGATCGTCCTTGGTGTGGGCGATGGTCACGCCGATGGAGGAGCCGCTGGCGATGGGTTTGACCACCACAGGCAGCTTGGTCTCTTCCATGAGCTGCTCCAGGTTCTCCTCCGTCACAGTGACAGTACACCAGCTGGGGGTGCGCACCTTGTGGGCTACCAGACGCTTGGTCATATCCTTATCCATAGCGATGGCCGAGCCCAGGCATCCCGAACCGGTATAGGGAACGCCCAGCAGATCCAGGGTGGCCTGGATACGGCCGTCCTCTCCGCATGCCCCGTGGAGGGCCAGATAGACTACGTCAGCCTGGGCACACAGCTCCAGCACGCCCTGTCCAATGGCGGAGGGGCTGGTATCCTTCCGGCTCGCCCGCACCTGAGCCAGGTCGGGAGCCTCGGGGCTGACCTTTTTAAAGGCCTGGGGAATGGGGGCCTCAAAGGGGTCCACCGTGCGGTCGGTCCCCTCCACGCCAAAGAACAGGTCCATCAGGGCCACCTTGTGTCCCTTGGAGCGCAGGGCCTCGCACACCATGGCTCCGGAGGACAGGGATACGTTGCGCTCGGGGCTCAGGCCGCCGGCCAATACCACTATTTTCATCCTTAACGACACCTCTATATCAGCGATCAAAGATCCGTGTTGGTATATTCTACACGCTAATGTTTTATTTTAGCACAGGCAGCACCAATGCACAAGGCAAGGGTACAATTTTCCCCTGTTTTTTCCTCCTTACACGCAGGCGCAGGCTTCCTTGTGCCGGTGGGAGACCAGCACGCTCACCTCAGGGAAGCGCTGAGACAGGTACTGAGCCACCCGGTCGCAGATCACGTTCTCGGTGGCGTAGTGGCCGGCGTCCAGCAGGTTGACGCCCAGCGCCCGGGCCTCCAGGAACTGGTCATACTTCACATCGGCAGTGACGAAGGTGTCACAGCCCATGGCCACCGCATCGGCCAGCATGGAGCCGCAGGCGCCGCCGCCCACTGCCACACGGCGTACCGGGCGGCCTCCGTCGGTGTACCGCACTCCCGCTGCGCCCAGCAGCAGCTTGACCCGGCCGGCGTAGTCCGCCGCGCTCATGCCGGGCTGGTGGCACATCCCCACCCGGCCGATGCCGCAGGTGCGGCCCGCACGGTCCACTCCATCGGGGTGGAGCTGGGTGACCTCCTGAAGTCCCAGCGCCTGGGCCAGACAGTCATTCACCCCGTCCTGGGCAGCGTCCAGATTGGTGTGGCAGCAGATGGCGGCGATCTTCTCCTCCGTCAGCGCCAACAGGGTGCGCCCAGTGACGCTCTCATCGGTGACCGCCTTGACCGGGTGAAAGATTACCGGGTGGTGGGACACAATGAGCTGACAGCCCAGCTTGGCCGCCTCCTCCACCACCTCCTTGGTGATATCCAGCGCCACCAGAACCTTGTCTGCCTTGGCCTCTCCCCGACCCACCAAAAAGCCGGCGTTGTCAAAATCCATCTGGGTCTCAAAGGGGGCCCACTCATCCATTGCACAGTAAATATCCTTTACAGTTGCCATTGCTGCCACTCCTCTTTCATTGCTAGCATTTCCTTATATACGCCTTCCAGCGCCTGGCGCCGCGCCTGGATCTGCTCCCCCTTGCCCTTGGACATGCCGTCCAAAGCACGGCGCAGTTTCCGGGCCAGATGGTCCAGATACTCTCCCCGCAGGGGGTCCCGGCTCTGCCGACCGGCCCAGAGCTGACCGGGCGTCTGTGTCCCCATCTCTCCCGCCGTCACCCGCATCACCACATACAGGGTCTCTCCTTCCCGGGCAAGCTGTTCTTTGGCAATGGCGTAGCCATGCTGACCCAGCCACTCCCGCAGCTCAGGCAGGGAGCTCATGGGCTGGAGAATCAAGGGAATCTTCTCCTCCAAAACCCAAGGGGCAGCCTCCAGGATCTGGGCAATAGTCTCGCCCCCCATCCCGGCGATGACGATGACGTCTACCTCACCGGGACGGATACCCGCCAGGCCGTTGCACAGCCGGAACGCCATCTTATCCCCGCAGCCATACTGCCGGGCCGTCTCACGGGCACGGTCCAGCGGACCCTTCCGCAGGTCGGAGGCGATAGCCCAGGGGATCTTGCCCTCCAGCAGCAGGCAGGCGGGCAGATAGGCGTGGTCGGTGCCCACATCGGCCAGCCGCGCCCCCTGGGGCACCAGATCAGCCGCCAGCCGCAGCCGGGGCGAGAGTTCGATATGTTGTTTCATAAGTCCTCCCCGCCGGCCTTTTGAATGAGCGACCGGGCAAAATCCCGGGCGGCGGCCAGCTTGTCTTGTGTTAAAAATCGGACGCCGGGGCCCATATCCCGGCCACAGAGCATCCCCTGCCAATGTAATCCGCTGTGGCGGCACCACCGGCGCAGCCCAGCCTCCCACAGGTCAGCTCCCTTCTCGGGAGGATAACCGCAGGTAACGATGGCGGCAAGGTTCTTACCCTGGAGCAGAGACGGCCCTTTTACCCGGCCGTAATTTTTGGTGCCGGCATACACCGCCCGGTCCATCAGCGCCTTCATGGGTGCGGTACAGAACCAGCCGTAAATGGGGGTAGCCAGAACGATGGTATCGCTGCGCTCCATAGCTCCGAACAGGTCGGCCAAATCATCTTCCCGCACGCAGCCCAGGCCGTCCATCCGGTCCTGGCAGGTCTTGCAGCCTAGACAGGGCAGGATAGTCTTGTCATAGAGCCAAACGGTCTCTGCCTCGACCCCCAACTGTCCGCACTCCTCCAGGAAGGGTGCCGCCAGGGCGGCAGTATTGCCATTTTTCCTGGGGCTTCCCATGAACAGCACCAATTTCATACCAGGCACCTCCGCAAAAAATGGGGGCGGAACCCCTCCGCCCCCATCTTTCATTCCTGGTTTTATTCGCCCTCGGCGATCATCTTGTTGACCGCGGCCAGCAGCTCGTCGGGATCCACCCCGTGAACCATGCAGGCCTGCTCCACGGTCTCACCCCGGGAAGCGGGGCAGCCCAGGCAGTGCATGCCGATGTTCATGAACAGGGGCGCAGTCTGAGGGGCGATGGTCAGAATATCACCAATGATGGTGTCTTTAGTAATGGTCATAGCAGGATTCCTCCAGTTAGTCATTAGGATGATGATAGTATATCCTAACTCGCGCTATTTTGCAATGGATTTTTCCTCGTTTTCTTTCCAGCGGCGGCAAACGATCCGGCGCCCCAGAAAAAGAGCACAGCGCCCAAAACCACACCCAACACCAAGATCAAGAGACCCTGATTGCGCAGGGCGACTGTCTGTAAGTAGCCATCCCCATTGAAATACCCTTCCGGGATTTGGTCGAGATGCTCCCACAACGCGTCTCCCTGATACATATTCAGGTTTTGCCGATCAGTTTCTATCTGGTCATAGAGGGCTTGAGAAGCGGACATCTGCAGTACGCCCCCCAGCACACCGCCTCCGGCCAGAAAGGCTCCCAACCAGTACCACCGCCGGGCGATCAGCTCCCGTACTCCCTTCCAGGGGGGCGGTATCAAGGGTTTCAGGCCGTATCTTTGCCGGACAGAACGCCGGCCCAGAATCACCATCAGCACACCTCCCGCCAGCGCTGTTAGGAACAGGATAAGGTATGGCAGATATAACAGGATACCAGAGGACGCCTGGGACATCGTCAGCAGGAACCAGACGGCAAACGACATTGGGATCAGTCGGGCCGCACCCCCACAAGCTCAGGGGCACCCCGATCCAGTACCAGTGGAGGGCCAGCCACCCGGGCTTCTTCTCCTCTATCTCTTTTGGTGTCTCCTCTGTCTTCTGAGGGTGGTGGTCTAACAGAGTGTCCACCGAAATGCCCAACGTCCGTGCCAAAGGGACCAGCTTGTCCGTGTCGGGTACTGCGTCCCCTAGCTCCCACTTGCTCACCGCCTGGTGGGACACCCCCACCTGCTCGGCCAGCTTTTCCTGGGACAGGCCCAGGCGGGTACGCTCTCTTTGGATGATTTCTCCGGTCGTCATACCCACGCCTCCTTTCGGCCCTATCCTAGCAGACCAGCTTTGCTATTACTACCAGCTTGGGCTGGAACTTCCGCAACCCGGAGTTGCGGCCGAAAAACAGCCCGATTTTTCTCCCTGAATACAGAAAAAGGACGCCCGGCTGGGCGCCCTTTTATCCTGGTTCTAAAAATTAGCCCTGCTGCTCGCGCATCTTGGCGAAGCACTCGCTGCAGTAGACAGGACGGTCAGACTTGGGCTCGAAAGGAACGCGAGCCTCGCCGCCGCAGGCAGCGCAGGTGGCAGTGAAGTACTCACGGGGGCCGCGGGCAGCGTTCTTGCGGGCGTCACGGCAAGCTTTGCAGCGCTGGGGCTCGTTCTGGAAGCCGCGCTCAGCGTAAAACTCCTGCTCACCAGCGGTAAAGGTGAACTCGTTGCCGCACTCTTTGCATACCAGGATCTTGTCTTCGTACATTGGATTTCCCTCTCTTTGACTCGTTGCCCAATTACCCAGATTTCAAGGATTGGACGGTTGTATTTGCGATCAGCTCTCGCTGGATGCGCCGGAAGAAGTTTGCCGGGCCACCTTGCGGCGGATGCGCTGCACGGCGTTGTCCACGGACTTTGGAGACCGACCGACCCGTTTTGCAATCTCTGCACAAGTGAGACCGCTTAAGTAGGGCGGCAGGATTTTCCCTTCGAGCTCAGATAACTGGCCCTTCAGAGCGTCAAGGCGCTCTCTCAGTTCCTCCCTGCCGATGATGACGTCTTCTGGGCTCTCTTCGCTGGAAAACAGATACGCGTTCGGGCCGTCAAAAAGAGGGGGTTCGAAAGAGACACTGTGATTAAGTGGAAGATGCTTATCCCCCTGGGCAGCGCGGACCGCGCTGTACAGGCGGTTGCGGACACAAACCTCCGCATAGGTCCGGAAAGAGGCGTCCCGCCGGGCGTCAAAGCCGCGGATGGCGGACAGCAGGCCCAGCATACCCTCCTGAAACAGGTCCTCGCTGTCCCCTCCTGCCAAAAACAGGGGGCGGGCGCAGGCACGCACCAAGCGGCCGTAGCGGCGGACCAGCTCTTCCTCCGCAGCGGCGCTTCCTGCTGCCGCCTGGAGACACAGCGCCTCGTCTGTGGGAGGCGGAGGCTGGGGCGTTTCCAATTTTTTATTCCGGTTAAAACTCATAATAATCAAATTGACTGGTTTTGTCAAGGGGTATCGGGAAATTATTTGGCGTTTTTCCCATATTCATTCCGGTTTGTTCTATTATTTCCAGAATATGCCATCATTTTTCGGCCTTGATCTGGAAATTGTTTTCCCTCAGGACTGGATCTTATGCCGCTTTTCCACAAAATAAGCATAGCATAAAATTTCCCTACCGTCTATCACTTATTCAGCCAATTCTCCTGCCAAATTTGTCAAATTTTCGTTTTAATGCCTTTTCTACTGGAAAAATGGTGGCGATCATCACCACAACCTGGACCAAAACCACGCCCATAAGCCATATTCCCAGTGCTTGCGTATCTTTGCCCAGGCCGGGCAGCATGGCCAAAAGGCTCAGGGGCAGCATCACCGCCCCCGCCCGAAACCACAGCTTTCCGCATACCTGGTGGGCATAATCCCAGGTCTGTTGGTTTTTCATAGAACGGCTGGTGCGGTAACCATAGAGGGCATTGATCTTTTTGGGCGGTCTGTTCAAAAAACGCCATCCAAAGTACAGCATCACAGCGGGCACCAGCAGGCACATGGCAGTACAGTACAGCCAAAAGCCCATCGTCCTCTCCCCTTTCGGTCAGTCATCCTTCTTTATGGGCTGGGTGATCAGTGCCGTTCCAAAGCCCAGAATGCACAAAGAGAGTCCGGTGGTGGACACACTGGCCATCAACCCGTCCGCAACCCAAAACGCGGCGATGGTAAACAAGGTGTCCATTGGGATGTAAAGCAAATTCCCCTGCCGACGGTCCACCTTTCCCATGCGATACAGCACCTTAGGCAGAGCCGTACTGATCAGATCCAGAGGCAGGCCAATCAGTTCCCCTAACAGGAAGTAGAGCAGCAGCTGTCCCACGCTGTCATAGCGAAACCCGAACAGCCTCATCACATTGCCGCCGACCAGAGCAACCACTGCAAACGTCCCGAACAAGAGCAACATCATGATGCCGCTGCCCAACAAGCCCGCCAGCAATTTTTTCAGTTTTTCTTTCACAAAAGAGCGCCTCCGGGGTCAGAAACTCAGCTGGTCCAGCCCTCCGGACTCTCCGGGAACGCTGAGGCCCAGATGCTGATAGGCCTTGGGGGTGACACAGCGGCCACGGGGGGTGCGGGTAAGGAAGCCCAGCTGCATCAGATAGGGCTCGTACACGTCCTCCAGGGTCACTGCCTCCTCGTTGATGGTGGCTGCCAAGGTCTCCAGACCCACCGGGCCACCCCGGTAGTTCTCAATGATGGAGCGCAGCATCCGGTGGTCAATGGAGTCCAGTCCCAAGTGGTCGATCTCCAGGGCGGTAAGGGCCTCATCAGCCACCTTTTTGGTGATGACGCCTCCCGCCCGTACCTGGGCAAAGTCCCGCACCCGGCGCAGCATGCGGTTAGCAATACGGGGGGTACCGCGGCTGCGGCGGGCGATCTCCATGGCTCCATCGTCCTCAATGGGCACGCCCAGAATACCTGCAGAGCGCTTGACGATCAGCGCCAGCTCCTCAGGGGTGTAAAGCTCCAACCTTAACGTCACGCCAAAGCGGTCACGCAGGGGCGCGGACAGCTGCCCTGCCCGGGTGGTGGCTCCAATGAGGGTAAATTTGGGCAGGTCCAGACGGATGGAGTTGGCCGACGGACCCTTGCCGATGATGATGTCGATGGCGAAATCCTCCATAGCTGGGTAAAGCACCTCCTCCACCGAGCGGTTGAGGCGATGGATCTCGTCCACAAAGAGGATGTCGTTTTCATTTAAGTTGGTGAGCAGCGCCGCCAGGTCCCCTGCCTTCTCAATGGCAGGACCGGAGGTGATGCGCACATTTACCCCCATCTCATTTGCAATAATGCCGCTGAGGGTGGTCTTGCCCAGGCCGGGCGGGCCGTGGAGCAGCACATGGTCCAGGGGTTCATTGCGCATTTTGGCTGCCTGGATAAAGACCTCCAGGTTTCTTTTGGCCTTCTCCTGGCCGATGTACTCCCGAAGGGTTTTGGGCCGCAGGGAATACTCCCCCTCGTCCTCCCGGGTGAGGGAGGTGGTCACCAGAGGCTCGCTCAGCTCCTCCGGGTCAAATTCTGGATTGGAAAAATCAATGGCCATAATCGTTTGGTTCCTCTCGAAATATATCTGTCCAAATCAGTATCGCAGGATAAAATAGATGACATACACCCAGCTGAGCAGACCATGGAAAATGGCCCATCCCACCGAGTACCAGGTGGTATAGGAAATGACCATGGCCAGGCAGGTGCCGAAGGTAATGCCGCTTTTCACCACGGTCTTGGTGGTTTTCTTTGTCTCCAAGGTGCTCATCCTTTCATCATCTCACTTGGATTTCTTTTGGAAGCGGTTTCTGGTGTTGGCATAGATCACGGTCCCGAATGCCACCGCCAGGAAGGCGGCGATTCCCACCCAAAACAGCCACATGCCGACCACAAGTATCCCCAGTGCCATAATTCCCTGGCATCCGGCCAGGGCGAACATGATTTTGCCCATGAAGCGGCACAGGGCTTTCTCGTCATACCTGGCCTTCTCTGCCTTGGATGCGGTGTTGTACCCGGCAATGAGGAAAGCTCCCTTTCCCCGGGAGAAGATCAGCCCCAGCACAAGAAACAGGGCGATCATGCCGAGAAAGACAATCAGCACGGGGCTCACCCCTTCATCATCTTTTTCAGGGCCTGCTTGATGATCTGCTCCAGGGTCAGACTGTCCAGGTCGATGCCCTTGAGGGCCACATTGATCTCTCCCTGGGTGTAGCCCAGCACCGCCAGGGCGGCGCTGGCCTCGGAGAGTTTGTTTTCGGGAATGACGGTCACTCCGGTGCCGCCGTAGGTCTCCCCTGCCCCGTTCACCGCCTGGCCCTTGGCCAGCTTGTCCTTCAGCTCCAGAATCACCCGCTGGGCGATCTTCTTGCCGATACCCTGAGCGCAGGTGAGTGCCTTCTCATCCCCGGTGATGATGCTGAGGGCCAGATTGGCCGGGGTGTTGGAGGACAGGATGGACAAAGCCGCCTTGGGACCAACACCAGAAACAGAAATAAGCTGCTGAAACAGATTCAGCTCTTCCTGGGTGGCAAAGCCATAGAGCTCCATGGCGTCCTCCCGGACATTCAAGTGTGTAAAGACTTTTCCCTTTTCACCCTTTTTCAGTGCAGACAGGGTATAGCTGGTAGTGCGGCAGGCATAACCCACCCCGCCGCAGTCGATGACCACCAGGTAAGGCTCGATATGGGCCACGGTGCCATTGAGATAGTAAAACATAAGTTCCTCCATAAACCGTCCAATGGACGGCATTTATTCTTTGAGCAAATACCGGAACTCTCCGGCGTAGCAGATGTCCAGCTGAAACTCCAGGCAGCGCTCCCCCACGTTGAGGAAACCGTCCAGCTTCACCTGGTGATATCCGTAGGTCTCGTCCATGATATCCAGCGTCGCTTCTGAGTACTCCCGCAAAAAGTCCGCCACCGTCATTTTCCGTCCGGTGAAAGAGCCGTAGTTGCCGCACAGGACGCCTTGGTACTCCATCACATAGACGCAGGAGAAGTCCCAGTCGATGCCGGTGATCTCCACGTCTCCCTCCACCTGATTACAGGGCGGTGTGGTGCACACATAGCCGCACTGGGTGATAAGGCGCAGAATATCCCCCTCCGCCTGCAGCTGCGAAATATAGGCGTCGTGGAGGCTGTAAGGCGGGTCGGGGTTTGGTTGTTTGACCATCGTTTTCATGGCACTTACCTCGTGTCGTATTTCTTGGGGTCAAAGCCCCGCTCCGTATTCAAAAGGGACGTGGCCGCGCGGCCATGGCAGATAGCCAGTGCCAGGGCGTCAGCGGCGTCGTCAGGCCGGGGAATTTGCTTCATGTTCAGCAGCCGCTGGGTCATCAGCATCACCTGGCGTTTGTCCGCGCCTCCATAGCCCGCCACTGCCTGCTTGACCTGCATGGGGGTGTACTCAAACACCGGCACCCCCAGCTTTTCCGCCGCCAGGAGAATCACTCCCCGGCCATGGGCCACGGCGATGCCGGTAGTAATATTTTTACTGAAGAAGAGCTCCTCCACCGCCATCTCGTCGGGATGGAAGGTGCGGATCAGCTCCTCCATGTCGTTGGAAATTTGCAGCAGCCGGCTGGACAGAGGGATGCCCGGCGGCGTGGTGATGACCCCGTACTGAATGAGGGTGTTTTTCCCTCGCTGGGCCTTGATGACCCCAAAGCCGATCGTGGCCACTCCGGGGTCGATGCCTAAGATGATCATGGATGCCTCCCCATGGAAAAGATACGTTGACATTGTACCACGGTTTGCCCAAAATGAAAAGGAGAACAAATTTTAGGGAACTCCGGCCGGGTTTCTCCGTCTAAAGGAATACAGAAGTCTATCACCGGGAGGTATCTCACATGAAACGATGGCTTACCCTTACCCTGGCCGGTCTGCTGGTCCTGTCCCTGGCTGGCTGCGGCAGTTCGGACGGCGCAGGCTCCTCTGCACCTCAGAAAATCAACTCCAGCTCCTCTGAATCATCCTCTGTCCAGACCGCAGAGGATCCCTGGGGTCTTACCCTGTCGGTAAAAGACGTGACCCCCACCGGCCTGACTTTAGTTATCACCCAGGAAGGCGGCAGCCCCACCGGCACCCTTCAGTACGGCAGCGACTACACCCTGGAGGTGGAACAGGGCGGCACATGGCAGAACGTCCCCGACATCGTGGATGGAAACTTTGCCTGGGATGGTATGGCCTATCTGGTCACCATGGACGGAGAAACGGAACAGGCCGTGGACTGGGATTGGCTCTTCGGTCCCCTCTCCCCCGGCCACTACCGCTTAAGCAAAGAGTTTATGGATTTTCGGGACACAGGAGACTATGATACCCAGCTCTATGAGGTAGAATTTGATATCCCATCTGGCTGCCTACGCTCCCAGTTGGAAAAACACCCAGATCAGCCGTTATCTGGCCATTGAAGACCCCGCTGTGCGGGAGACTATCGCTTCGGAATACTGCCTGGCCGGGGCCAACAACCCCGCCATCATCCGCAGCGCTCCCCTGCTGGTGGCCCAGACCTTCGTAAAGAACCGCTGCGGCTACGAGCGGGACGGCTCCTTCACCACCGACCGGGAGGATGGCTGGCAGTATTACGACTGCGGCATCGCCGCTCAGACCTTCTGTCTGGCCGCCCATGATTTGGGTTTGGCTACCGTGATTATGGGCGTGTTTAACCGCAAGCGGCTGCAGGAATATCTCCAGGTCCCCGAGGATCAGGAGCTCATGGCGCTCATCGCCGTGGGTTATCCCGCCCAGGTTGGCGGGGCTCCCAAGCGCAAGGGTGTAGACGTACTTCTGTCCTGGAAATAAAGGAACAGCGACGGCAATGCCGTCGCTGTTTTTTATAGCTCCATAGCCCGCTTCAACGCTGCGTCAATGTTGGGACAGAAATTCTCCTTTCCCACCTGCTGGTAAAGCCCGGATTTTTTCAGCACCGACATGGGCTGCTCGTTCACATGGGAAAAGACCAGCTGCACTCCGGCACGGCCGCACTCCTCCCACAGCCGCCGAAGCCCCTTCAGGGCGGTGATATCCAGAGCGGGCACGCTGCGCATGCGCAAAATCAGCACCCGTTTTTCTCCCCCTTCGTCGATATGGGGGATCTTATCCGCCGCGCCGAAGAACATGGGACCGTTGATCTCATAGACCATCACATGGACAGGCACGTGCTTGAACCGTCCCTTTCCGGCCTGGGTGTCCTCCACATATTCCCACTCTTCCACCACGGCCACATCGGCCATCCGCTTCATAAACAGCAGGCAGGCCAGAGTCAGGCCTACACCGATGGCTACCACCAGATCAAAGGCCACCGTCAGGAAAAAGGTAAGCAGCAGCACCGCCGTATCACTCTTGGGAGACTGGCGGACCACCCGTACAAAGGTGCGCCAGCCGCTCATATTATAGGCCACCACAAACAAGATGGCTGCAATGCAGGGCATGGGGATCAGCGCCGCATAGGGCATCAGCAGCACCAGCACCAACACCAGCACCCCCGCATGGACCATTCCAGCCACCGGGGACACGCCGCCGTTTTTAATGTTGGCGGCGGTACGGGCAATGGCTCCCGTAGCCGGGATGCCGCCAAACAGCGCAGATGCCGTATTGCCCACGCCCTGGGCTACCAGCTCCATGTTGGAGTTATGATGGGAGCCCGTCATCTCATCGGCCACCACGCAGGACAGCAGAGACTCGATGGCCGCCAGAATGGCGATGGTGAAGGCATCGGGCAGAACCGCCGCCACGATATCATAATTGACGGTGGGCAGGGTAAACTGGGGCAGATCGGTGGAGATGGTATACAGATCTCCGATGGTGTTCACCGGCAGGTGCAGCAGCTTGACCATGGCCGCCGTGACGATCACTGCCACCAGCGAGGCAGGGATTTTGGCAAAAAATCTAGGCCAGATGATCTGAATGACCAGCGCCACACATCCCACCGCCACAGCGCTTACGCTCCAGGTAGAAAAGCACGCAAAAAACTCCTCCAGCTTCTCTACCGTCTCAACGGGAGAGTTCTGGAAGGTGACGCCAAAGAAATCCTTCAGCTGCCCCACCACAATGGTCACCGCGATACCTGCGGTAAATCCGGTGGTGATGGTGTAGGGAATAAACTTGATCATGCTGCCCATACGCAGCACACCCATCAGGATCAGCAGGATACCGGCCAGCACTGTGGCCACAGCCAGGCCATCCATCCCGTTACGGGCCACGATCCCCGCCACAATGGAGGCAAAGGCCGCTGTGGGACCGGCGATCTGGACCTTACTTCCTCCCAGGGCCGAGATCAGAAATCCCGCTACAATGGCCGTATACAAGCCCTGCTCCGGTGAAACACCGGACGCCAGGGCCAGGGCGATGGACAAAGGCAGGGCAATGATGGCCACAATGACGCCTGCCACCAGGTCCTTCATAAACTTTGCTCTGGAATAGTCCGCCAACGACTCCAGAAGCTGGGGCCTGAATAAGTACATAAAAAAACTCCCTCCTAAAAAATAGCACACAGGGCTATTCTATCGGAGGGAGCATCTTTACGCAAGGGAAAAAGGTAATTTTGTAAAATTTTGTCCGACGCTGAGCCGCTTCTCAGTTTCTCTGCTTTCCCAAAAAGCGCAGCAGGTACGAAAAGAGGTTGATGAAGTCCATATACAGCTGCAGTGCAGAGAAAATGGAGGCCTTCTCCATCATATCGGGATAGCCGGAATAGTAATAGTAAAACTCCCGGATGCGCTGGGTGTCATAGGCGGTATAGCCCAGGAAGATGGCAATGCCAAACAGAGAAATCATGCTGTCAAAGGCGGTCATACCGGGAATAAACAGAGACAACACCCCAAACAGGATAAGGAAAATAAGTCCGCTGAGCAGGATCGACTTGTATCCGGCCAGACTGCGGTTGGTAAAGTGGCCATAGGCGGCCAGAGCGCCAAAGTAAAGAGCGGTGGCCAGGAAAATAAACACAATGCTGGTCAGTTGATACAGGTACAGCCAGGTAGAAGCGGTAACGCCCATCAGAGCAGAAAATACAAGAAACATCATCTGTGCTGAGGCTACCGACATTTTCTCAATCCGGGCCGTCAGGCTGAACGATAAGATCAGCGTCACCACCAAAATCACCAGATGGATGGCAGGAAACGCAGAAAACAGATACAGTGTCGCGTTGGTCATCCAGCCTACCAGGGCCACGCCGAAGGTGACCATCAGCCCCAGCATCATCCACAGAAAGGTGCGGGTGGTATATTGTGCCTCGGTAATTACGCCGCTGGGCGCGCCGTAGTCCCGGTCCAGGTCATAAGGATCAAAAGCCATAAAAACAGCTCCTTTCAAAAGGGAAAACCTACCCCTCAGACCTCTTTCTGAGGTTGGCCTTATTATATCTGCTTTCCGGGGAAAAATCAATTCTTTCCGTTCCATGGCATCCCCGGGAAACGAGTCGGAAACGACAGGTAAGTTTTTCTTGCTTTCCGAAATAATTTATGTTATATTATTCAGGCAATCAACTTGCAGGTGTAGTTCAATGGCAGAATGTCAGCTTCCCAAGCTGAACACGGGGGTTCGATTCCCCTCACCTGCTCCACGTCGGAGCAAGCGTTATATCGCTTGCTCCGACTTATTTTATAAGTCAGAGCGCGCTCATTTTGCTGCTCCTCCTTTCCAAATCACAACCGCTTACGCTGGGTTGTAATTTGGTTTTGGGTGCAAACCTAGCAGCTGCTCCATCTACACTGTTTCGCTGCTCCAAAACAAAAAGGACATCCTTCTGGATGTCCTTTTTATTTTGTGTCTTTTCGTTTTATACTCCGGCTCTGGAACAGACCTGCCGCAGCTGCCGAGCCGCGGTGTCCATCTCCCAGGGCTGGTTGAAGGCGGACACACTCAGGCGCACGGTCCCCTCCTCCAGCGTACCCGCCGTCTTGTGGGCCAGAGGGGCGCAGTGCAGGCCCGCCCGCACGGCCACTCCCCGCCGTCCCAGCCGCTCTCCCAGCTCTTCGCTGTCCATTCCCTCCACCTGGAGGGACAGCACCCCTGCCTGGGCTCTGGGGTCCCGGGCGCGGAACAAGGTGATTCCTGGGATTTGCTCCAAATTGGCGGACAGGCGGCGGATCAGTGCGCTCTCCCGGCGGCCGATGTTCTCCTCTCCGGTTCGCCGTACAAAGCGCAGCCCCTCCAGCAGCCCGGCAATGCCCGCCACATTGTGGGTCCCTGCCTCCAGGCGGTCGGGCAGAAAGTCGGGCATGGTCTGCACCAGGGAGGCCGACCCCGTCCCCCCCTCCAGCAGAGGTTGGGGCGCCGTGTCGCCGCACAGGAGCAGGCCGGTACCCTGGGGACCATAGAGCCCCTTGTGCCCCGGCATGGCCATATAGGCCGCGCCCAGCGCCTCCATATCCAGAGGAACACACCCTGCCGACTGGGATGCGTCCACGATGAGCGGGACGTTTCGCTCCCGGCACAGCCCGGCAATCTCCTCCACGGGCAGGATGAACCCAAACACATTGGAGACGTGGCAGCACACCACGGCAGATACCTCCGGCGTGATGGCGTTCCGGAAGGCCTCCACCGCTCCCCTCCGGTCAAAAAGAGGGCTCTCTGCCACCCGCACCGTAACGTTAGGGATGGCATGAAGGGGCCGGGTGACGGCGTTGTGCTCATAGCCTGAGATAACCACAGTGCTCCCCGGCCGCACCAGAGATTTGATGGCAATGTTCAGGCCGTGGGTGGCGTTAAAGGTAAAAACCACCCGCTCCGGGTCGGAGAGGTGGAACAGGCGGGCGGCCTCCTGGCGGCAGGCAAAGGCGGTATCCGCCGCCGCCATGGCGGCGGAGTGCCCTCCCCGGCCGGGACTGGCCAGATGCCCCATGGCCCAGGCCGAGGCCCGGGCTACCTGAGGCGGCTTTTGCAGGGTGGTGGCGGCACTGTCCAAATAGATCACAGGCGCACCTCCTCATATCCGCCACCGTTATCCGCCAGAAAGACCCGCTTGGGCGGAAGTCCTACCTGGTGCAGCACCGCCAGGGCGTCCTCCAGATCATGTTGGCGGATCTTGACGCAGTGGCTGCAGCCCTCTCCGGCAATCTGCCGGGGAGTACGGAAAATATGAGCCGTGATCCCCGCCCGCCCCAGAGCGGCGGCGGTGCGCTGGGCGTAGGTGAGGGACCGGCAGATGATAAGATAATAGAGCATGACATGGCTCCTTTCTCGGGGGCCGGGACCATGCCGAGTCCTTCTCCCCTGGACCAGTCTATGCTCTATTTTTCTCTTTGCCCCTGCGGGGGCTTATTTTATTTTCGTTCCAGCAGGCACACCGCGTGGGCGGCAATGCCCTGCTCCGCACCGGTAAAGCCCAGCTTCTCCTCGGTGGTGGCTTTCACATTCACCTGTTCCGGCTCCACTCCCATGTGTCGGGCCAGATTGTCCCGCATCTGAGGGATATGGGGGGCCAGCTTGGGCTTCTGAGCCAGAATGGTGGCATCTACATTACCTACCTTCCAGCCCGCCTGGTCCAGCAGAGCCATCACATGGTCCAACAAAACCAGACTGTCCGCCCCTTTATAGGCCGGGTCGGTATCCGGAAAGTGGCGGCCGATATCACCCAGAGCTGCCGCCCCCAGCAGGGCATCCATGACCGCATGGGTAAGCACGTCAGCGTCCGAGTGGCCCAGCAGCCCCAACGTGTGAGGTACCTCTACCCCACCCAGAATGAGTTTGCGCCCCTCTACTAGGCGGTGTACGTCGTATCCATGTCCAATGCGCATCACAGTACCCTCCCGTCTCTGGCGTCCAGGATCGCCTCGCCTAGGAACAGGTCCAATGGCGTGGTGATCTTGATATTCTCCCGGCTTCCCTGGGTAAGAGATACCTTCATCCCCAGCCGCTCCACAGCGGCGCAGTCGTCGGTGAGGGCTACGCCCTCCTCCACCGCCTTTTCTACCGCTGCCCGGATGAGCCCCGCCTCAAACACTTGGGGCGTCTGTACCGCAAAGAGAGACGAGCGGTCCGGGGTCTCCACGGCCAGTCCGTTCTCCACCCGCTTGATGGTGTCGGTCACCGGGATGGCGGGAGCGGCAGCTCCGGTGGCCTCCGCCTTTTCCAGCACCTCCCCTAAGACCTCCTGGGTCAGGAAGGGCCGCGCTCCGTCCTGGATGGCGATAAGCTCCGCATCCTGCCGCACTTCCCGCAGGCCGCACAGCACCGAGTTGATCCGCTCCTTGCCGCCTACCACAACCTTGCTCACCTTATCCAGGGCAAAGGCCTTGCACAGCTGGCTCACCTCCACCAGCAGGTCCTCCCGGGTGACCACCACGATCTCGTCGATGTCGTCACAGTTCTGGAACACCCGCAGGGTACGCACCAGCACCGGCACGTCAGCCAGAAGGGTAAGTACCTTGTCAATCCCCTCCATCCGGGTGGCAGAGCCAGCAGCTACTACCACCGCCGCACGCACCGTTTTTTTCTGCTTCCGCCCCAGCCGGGACAGCAATCCTGCCATATGTCTCACTCCTTGCAAAAGAGGAGCCCTTCCGGCCCCTCTTTCTCATCCTATTGTTCTGCCCCGGCAGATATGTCAAGCCAAGGCGTGGTCGATGCACGCCTCCACGTCCTCATAGCTGCTGCTCTGGCACATGACGATCTCAGAGATGAGGATCTGCTTGGCGGAGTGGAGCATCTTCCGCTCCCCGGTGGACAGGCCCTTCTGCACATCCCGAAGCATCAGTCCCTTTACCACCCGGGCCACCTCGAACAGGTCACCGCTTTTGATCCGCTCCATATTTTCCCGGTAGCGGCGGTTCCAGTTCTGCGTCATCTCCACCTGGATGTCCGGAATGGCTGCCAATACCCGGTCTGCCTGCTCCCGGTCCACAATGGGACGCACGCCGATCTCCTCACAGTTCTCTGTGGGCACCATGACCACCATGGCACGCACCGGCAGCTTCAACACATAGTATTCCCGCATGACCCCATTGACCTTCTTTTGTACGATGCTGTCTACGATACCCGCCCCGTGCATGGGGTGGACCACCTTATCTCCGATCTGAAACAACGCCTACACCTCCACTTCAGTCCGGAAAAGCCTGAACCTGCTTGTGCACGCTTGTTCTTTGGGTAGATTCAGTTCTCTCCGGGGCTCTTTCGTCAATTCCCTCACTTTGTTGGCTGCGCTCTCGTCATTCGTCTCCTGGGGTCACAGGGGAGCAAATATGTATCCGCAGGGCTTTATTCTTTTTTATTATAACCACTTTTTCCCCGTTTGACAAGTTCTGCCCCAGGTTTCACAAATATTTTACCTGTCTTTCCCTGGTATAGGGCTCATTGGAGCATAAAAAAGCGCTGCATCCGATGGTTCGGATGCAGCGCTTGAGCGTATGAGGATTACTCCTCCACCTCGGGCTCCTCCTCAGCGGGAGCAGCCTCCAGCAGAGCGCGGATGGACAGGGAGACCTTCTTGTTCTCCATATCCACGTCGGTGATCTTCACGTCCACCTTATCGCCCTCAGCCAGCACGTCGCCGGGCTTCTCGATGCGGTGATCGGCGATCTGGGAGATGTGGATCAGGCCGTCCACGCCGGGAACGATCTCGGCGAAGGCGCCGAAGGTCATCAGCTTCACGATGCGAACGTTGGCCACGTCGCCCACCTGATAGGTGCTGGTGAAGACAGTCCAGGGATCCTGGCTGTGATCCTTCATGCCCAGAGAGATCTTCTTCTTCTCGGGGTCAGCGGAGATGACGTACACGTCCACGGTGTCGCCCACCTTCACCACCTCAGAGGGGTGCTTGATGCGGGACCAGGACAGCTCGGAGATGTGAACCATGCCGTCCACGCCGCCGATGTCCACGAAGGCGCCGTAAGAAGTCAGGGACTTCACGGTACCGGTATAACGCTTGCCGTCCTCGATCTCGGCCCAGACCTTCTCGGCGGCGGCAGCACGCTCAGCGCGCAGCACGCGGCTGATGGAACCCACCACGCGGCGGCGGGCACGGTTGACCTCGGTGATCACCAGGCGCACCTTCTGCTTGAGCAGGGTGCTCATGGGAGTCTCGCGGGGCAGACCAGTCTGAGAAGCGGGAACGAACACGCGGATGCCCTTCACGGACACGACCACGCCGCCCTTGTTGTCCTCAGTGACCACGCCCTCCAGCACGGTCTCGTTCTCACGGGCGGTCTCGATCTCCTCCCAGCCCTTGACCACGTCCAGGCGCTTCTTGGACAGGGTGACAACACCCTCCTGGTCGTTGACGCGGACCACAAAGGTCTCGATCTCGTCGCCGACCTTGACCAGATCCTCCACCTTGGCAGTGGGATCGTCAGTCAGCTCGGATACGGGAATATAGCCGGCGTGCTTGGTGCCCAGATCAACCTGGATCTCAGTGGGTGTGATCGCAACCACAGTACCAGTTACCTTATCCCCCGTATTCAAAGTTTTGATCGACTCCTCCAGCAGCTCCGCAAAGGATTTTTCGATCTCCATGATTTCATCGCTCATTTTGTCACAGACCTCCTTTATTATCCACGCGGGAGTCGAAGCACCCGCCGTGATGCCGACAACTTCTGCCTGGGCCAGCCGGCTTAAATCCAAGTCCGCTACGCGCTCAATGAGCTGCACATCCGGACAGGACTCCCGGCAAATCTCCGCCAAGCGTTTGGTGTTGGAGCTTTTACCGTCGCCGATGACCACCATTTTGTCGCACTGCGCGGCGAACTGATGGGCTTCCTCCTGGCGTTTCGATGTCGCTCCGCATATTGTATCAAAAAATTCCGCGTTTGTACACTCTTTTTTTGCTTTTTTCACGCA
>CDTY01036614.1_pt1 | contig 35259 bp, 24 predicted proteins | sample 557731 | NCBI WGS metagenome assembly CDTY01 (sample SAMEA3182101, study PRJEB8094) | gut metagenome | biome: human; feature: gut; material: Stool; isolation source: human stool | place: Canada | collected 2013-02-12
TATGTGCCTTGTATTTTTTCTTTTCTCCGAGGGGGGTGCCGGGGCGTGCTTTGAGGTTGTGGCGTTCCCCTGCGCGAGGTTGCCGTTTCGTGAATTAACTCATGGGAAGTGTTAACCCAAAACGGTCATCAGGTAATTAAGTAGTAACATCATGTGCGGTCCCTTCGCCAACTTACGCACTTCTGCCGTCATCTGTCTTCCCGCCCGGCTTTGCCGTAGCCTGCTACGCTTTCAGTCGGATGTAAAGTTATCCGCCAGGCATAAGCGCGCAATTTGACGAAGCCTGACGACCGATTTGGGGTTAACGCCGGACGCAATGCCGGCAGAGGCGTAGAAAACGAACGCCGCCGGAGCAAAAGCCCCGGCGGCGCACAACAATTATGTAAAGTTATGTACTAAATTACGCCTTTGCAGGTTCTGCGGCAGCAGTGGTTACCTGTTTGTTCTCCTTGCCGGCTTTGCCGCGGCCCAGCTTCTTCATCGTGTAGTAAGCGATAGGCGAAGCGAAGAACAGCGACGACAGTGTTCCGAACACAACGCCGAGTATCATGGCGAATGCAAACGAGCGTATGCTCTCGCCGCCGAGGAAGAAGATACAGATGAGCACTACCATGGTCGATACGCCGGTGTTGAGGGTACGGCTGAGCGTGGAGTTGAGCGATTCGTTGAAGATACGCTTGAGGTCACGCTTGGGATAGAGGTGGAGGTATTCGCGCACGCGGTCGAAGATAACCACCTTGTCGTTTATTGAGTAACCGATAGCCGTAAGTATTGCGCCGATGAACGTCTGGTCAACCTCGAGCGAGAAGGGCATCCAGCCCCAGCACAGAGAGTACATACCGATAATGAGAAGGGCGTCCATGGTAAGGGCGGCTGTGCTGCCCACCGAGAAGGCCAGGTTGCGGAAACGCAGCAATATATAGAGGAATATCGCAACCAGTGCCAGGATTACGCTGATGATAGCGCCGTATGTTACGTCCTTGGCCACCGAAGGTCCTACCTTCTGTGAACTTATAATGGAGCCGCCGGCGCGGTTGTCGCGGTCGATGAAGCGCTCGAAGGTTACGTAATCGGCAAGCAGGTTGCCTTTCTTCAGAGCGTCGTACAGGAATCTTTCAACCTGCGAGTCAACCTCGGGAGAGCTCTCGTTAATGCGGTAGTTGGTTGTAACGCGGAGCGTCTTGCCGTCGGTACCGAGCGAAATGGCCGAGGCGTTGCCCTGGTCGCCTATTTCGTTCTGCAGGAGGTCGCGCACTGTCTCGGGTGCTACTTCTTTCTCGAACTGAACAACGAAGTTGCGGCCGCCGGTGAAGTCGATTCCCTGGCTCAAGCCCCTTGTGCCGAACGAGATAAGGCAAACTGCAAGGAATATGCCGAATACGGCGAACGAAATTTTGCAGTTGTCGATAATGCGGAAGTTCGGGTTACGTATGAGGTTCTTCGACAAACCGGTAACGAACGTGAGGTGAAGCCACTTGTCGCGGTTCATGAAGTGTTCGTGAACGATACGTGTCAACCAAACGGCGGTGAAGAATGAAGCTGCCAGACCGATGATGAGCGTGGTGGCAAATCCGCGGATTGGGCCCGTACCGAAGTAGAACAATATAACTGCCGTTATGATTGATGTCAGGTTGGAGTCGAAAATAGCCGAGAACGCGTTCTTGTAACCGTCGGAAAGAGCGGCTTTCACTCCCTTGCCTGCGGCAAGTTCCTCCTTGGTGCGTTCATAGATAAGCACGTTGGCGTCGACAGCCATACCGAGCGACAGCACCATACCGGCGATACCCGACATGGTAAGAGCGGCCTGGAACGAGGTGAGCACACCGAATGTGAAGAAGAAGTTCACGATTAGCGCACCGTTGGCAACCATGCCCGGGATGAAGCCGTACATCGCGCACATGTAAATCATAAGCAGGATGAATGCCACAACGCACGAGGTGAAGCCCTGTATGATGGATTCCTGTCCGAGAGACGGGCCTACGATGTCCTCCTGTACGATGTGTGCGGGGGCGGGCATTTTACCCGACTGCAACACGTTGGCAAGGTCTTTGGTATCTTCGGCCGTGAAGTGTCCGGTAATTGATGAGACACCTCCGGTGATTTCGTTTTCTACGTTTGGCGCACTGTAAACAAAGCCGTCAAGCACGATGGCTATTGCGTGGTCTACGTTCTTTTTGGTAAGAACGGCCCAGCGGCGCGCGCCGTCGCTGTTCATGGTCATGCTTACGCACGGACGGTTGAACTGGTCGAAGTCGTCCTTGGCCGATACAACTACGTCGCCTTCTAGAGGTGCGCGGCCGTTGCTTTGGGTGATTCTCAAAGCGTAGAGTTCGAAAATTTCCTGGCGCGTGCTCATCTCGGAAGGTTTCACGCCCCAGCACAGTTTCAGGTCGCGCGGAAGAACTTCCTGCGCCGCTTTCGACGTAAGCATTTTCATAACCTCTGCGGTGTCGCGTGCTAGTACGTAACCAACAACGCAACCGCTTCGTCCCTGTGCCGGCGAGAAGATTGAAAGCAGGGGATGTTCTTTCTTTGTTTGCTCGTCAATTTTCCCTTGTGCGTCGGCCTTTGTGTTTGCTCCTATTTTCTTGAGGGCAGCAGCGGCGTTAACGCTTCCTTTTGCGCTGTCGGCCTTGGCTTCCGCCTTTTCTTCTGTCTGTTCCTCTGCCTTAGCGGCTTTTGCTGTGTCGGCAGCAGCTGCTTCGCCGCTGTTCAGGGCTGCGAGCTTGGAATCGATGGTGGGCAGATAAGGAGTGATTATATTTCCGTCGTAGGTTTCCCAGAACTCGAGGTTAGCGCTTCCCTGAAGAAGTTTGCGCACACGTTCGGGTTCTTTGATACCGGGCATTTCAACGAGGATACGTCCCATTTGCCCTTCGAGCGTCTGTATGTTTGGCTGTGCTACGCCGAACCTGTCTATACGGGTGCGGAGCACTTTGTATGAGTTTTCTATCGCAGCAGAAACTTCGCTTCTAAGTGCTTTTTCGATTTGTGCGTCGGTGCTTTTGGTGGAAACCACGCCTTTCAACTGCTGTGTGGCAAATATTTCAGCCAAACGGTCTTTCCCTACAAGCGCCTGGTAGCTTTTTACGAAAGCCGAGATAAAATCGGTCTGCGTTTCGGTAGCTTCTTTTTGCGCTTGGGCAAGTGCCTTGTTGAAATTCGGGTCTTGCGAGTTGTCTGCAAGGTTCTTTACCACATCGGGCACTGAAACTTCGAGCACCACGTTCATACCGCCCTTCAAGTCGAGGCCGAGGCTTATTTGCATTTCCTGGCACTGCTTGAAAGTGTAAGCGCCGAGCCATACTTTTTCGTTTTTAATCGAATCGAGGTACATTTGGCCGGCTTCTTCTCCCATTGCCGCAGCCTTGTCTTCGTAGTGCTGCGTAACAAACGAGAAAGAGAGGTAATAGACGCATATCAGCGTAAGCAGCACGGCTATTACCTTTATGAATCCTTTGTTTTGCATGTTAATGATTTTTATATTTTATTTTTATTAATCTGTAAATTAGCTTGCAAATATACGTATTTTTTGATATTCGCCTTGTTTTTCGGCTATTTATTTGGTTTTACGCTTCAAGAATGCGTATATTGGGTAGTGGTCGGAGTGTTTTATGGAGCGGTCTACGGTTGCTCCGAACGGTTTCCAGTGTTTTGAGCAGAAAATATGGTCTATCCGCACGAACATGCCGTCGCGGTTGAATGAAAAGCCCGGTCCTATGCCGCTTGCCTTGTATGCGTCGGTCAGGGCCGTCGAAATTTCGCGCCGCGGGTAAGATATTGGCGAGTCGTTGAAATCGCCGCACAATATCATCGGGTATTCCTTGTTCCGTTCTATGTACTGCATTATGCTGTCGGTCTGTGTGCTGCGCACGCGTGCCGCCGCGCTGAGTTTTCTTACCAGTGAGAATACCGTTGTCTTGGCTCCGTCCTGCTGTTCTCCCTTTACGAGGCTTTTGTAGTTCTCGCGGTCGGTTTTCGTAAGGTTGTCCGATTGCAGGTGGCAGTTGATAACGTGTATCGTGTCGTCTCTGCTCAGTGCTATTTTGAATATTCCCACGCAGTTCGTTTCGCTGATTATCGGAAGGCTCATCTTTTCCACAATGGGATAGCGCGAGAAACACCGCAGCAGCGACACGGCGGTGTTATTGTCGAGTGTGGCGATGTACGGGTAGCGTTTACGCAACTGTTTCTCGGCGTTTTTCCAGCCTTTGTAGTATTCACCTTCCTGTATGCATACGATGTCGGCTTCCGACGAAAGGATGTAATCCGTGATGTGTTTCCCCGTTGCGGTGTCGCCCGAGCCGGCGGCAAAGTTCATTGTGTTGTACGAAAGTACCTTGAGGCAGCCTTTCGGTGCTGGTTGCGGAATGTTTACCGGGCAGTAGGCCTGTACGTCGCTTATGCAGCACACAAAGCCGGCCAGCGGCAATATTGCGCGCTTCGACCTCATTATCAGCCAGCCCAGGAGCGCCGCGGCGTTGCCTGCTGCAAAGATGGGAAAGCAAAGCCCCAACACGTCGAGCCACCCGTGCTTTTCGGGCGGGATGTGGGCAGAATACGCACTTATCCACAGGAGCGCAACGGTTGCTATGGTGGCTCCTGTGGCGAGGTGAAGCATGATTTTACCTATACTTTTAAGCATTATCGGTTGCTTGCGTCGAACAGCTTTCGCTTTTCCTCGTTTGTCAGGCTTTCGTATCCCGATTTTTTTATTTTTTCTAATATCCTGTCGATTTCTTGTTGTTTTTCGTTTTTCCTTTCGTTGTATTCGTAGTCGTCACGCCGGTTGTCGTAGCCGCGCAGGTGTGCGTCGTTGGGGCGCTCGTTGCGGTTTTGCATGGCTTCGTTGAATTTGTTGCGCATGCGTTTGAAGAATCCGTCGCGCGGCGGGTTGTAGTTCTCCCAGCCCGTGAAGCCGCTGCGCCTTGTTCCCTGCCTGCGCCAGTGGCGTATGATGAAGTAGCCGAACACCATGCCGCCCAGGTGGGCAAAGTGCGCAACGTTGCCGTTGGTGGCGAACGACGAGAACAGTTCGATTGCCGCAACCACCACTACGAAGTACTTCGCTTTGAGCGGTATGGGAATAGGGAATATTATAAGCGTTTCGTTGGGGAACGTCATTCCGAATGCCAGCAGCACGGCGTAGCATGCGCCCGACGCTCCTATCGTGGTCCACATGTTCAGGTAGTCGCCCATCGGAATCATTGCCGCTCCGGTGTTCACATACTCGTAGTTTGCGAGCCCCTCCACGTAATATTCCCCCAGCTGCCATATTTCCTGCGTCAGGCCCGCGCCTATTCCGCAGAGCATGTAGAAGGCAAAGAACTTGCGCGGCCCCCAAACGCTTTCCATTGTGCGCCCGAACATCCACAGGGCGAACATGTTGAAAAAGATGTGCGACCAGCCCCCGTGCATGAACATGTAGGTCACGAGTTGGTACAGGGCAAAGTCGTCGGCCTTGAAAAAGTGCAGTCCCAGCGCGCTGTCGAGGTCAATGCCGTAGTTCCTCAATACCATTGCGGCCAGGAACATTATGACATTGATTATTATAAGGTTCTTTGTGATAGGTGGGGTCTTGAACATAGTTTACGGTGTATGCGGGGCTGTGATAATAAAAAAAGCGTATCGGGCCGGAACATGGTTGCATGTCCGCCCGGCCTCCGGCTTGCAAAGATACGCTTTTTGCATGATAAATTCCAAATCGGCAATTTATTTTGTGGAATCCGCCCCGGGCGGCATACATTATTATATATAGTATTGTGCCATGCAGCGAGATGGATGTCGTATGCGGCAAAAGAAGGTGAAAACCGGAGCGGTAAAATGGCGTTTCTCGGGTCGGAAAATTGAAAACTAAAATTCAGCGCGTTAACCCCATGTGGGAGCAAATAAAAAATATGTCCGACATATTTTGAATTATGTCAGACATATTTTGAAATACAAGGCACATATTTTTCCGTCTCTGAAAACCCGTTCCGAAAATGCCCCGAAAGTGCAGACAAATTCCGACGCGCCGGTTTCGTGCCTGCCGGACGCTGTGTTTATACCCTCATGCCTGCCGGTTTTCGGGCTACAGGCTCTTGCCTAATTCGTAGGCCTGGCGCGGAAAATCCGTGTCGTTCACCGCCCCGGCCGTCCATACGCCCGGTGCGACAATTTCGCCCACGCTTGTCCAACCCAGGTATTTCATCAGCGTGCGGTAATGCAGCAGCATGGGCTCGGCTTCCTCTTTTGCCGTGTCGGCGAAGGTGAGCATGAAGGCCACTTTCTTGGGCGCACCCTTTATCTGGCCGTTAATGGCATAGAAACGGTCGATTACACGTTTCATCTGTGCCGATATTCCGAAGTAATACATCGGTGTGGCGAACACCACCATGTCGGCCTCCACGAGGTGCGGGCGCAGCTCGCTGAAATCGTCGTCGATAATGCACGGGCCGTCCATGCCGCAGCGGTTGCAGGCGCGGCACGGCCCGACGTTCTTGAATGCGCAGTCAAAGCGGAACACTTCGTGCCCCTTCTCCTCCGCGCCTTTTATGAACTGCCCGGCCAGGCAGGCGGAGTTCCCGCTTTTGCGGGGGCTTCCGGTCAATACTGTTATCTTCATCCTGTTCGTGTTTTTGTTTCCGTTGTCGATGTGTTTGAAAGCCTGCACCAGTCCTGTCCCGCCCACTGCGGTGCCGAGGGCTGCCAGTGCCGACTTTCTCAGGAAATCGCGTCGTTCCATGGTGCGTGCGGTCTTGTTTTTGACGGGTTAAGGTTACAGGGACGCAGGCGGTGTTTACTTGTATGATTCGGCGTAAACACGCACGATGTCCTCGTCGCTCATCTGCACGCGGTCGCTTGTGAACATCACTCCCATTACATCGCGTGTGTTGCGCATGAGCGTCTCGAACTCGCCGGGCTGTATGCCGTAGTCCGACATCTTCAGGTCGGCCACTCCGCATGCCTCCTGCAGGCGGGCGAGGGCGGTGAGGAAGTCTTCGGCCTTAGTTGCTTCGGGCATTCCCATTGCCTGCGCCATGCGTATGAAGCGGTCGTCGCATGCGTGGTGTTCCACAAAGTATTTATAATATGCCTTGCTTACCATGATAAGTCCGGCACCGTGGGGCAGGGCCGGGTGATAGGCCGAGAGTGCGTGTTCCAGCGCGTGCTCGCTCGTTATCAGCGTAAGGCACATTACTACGCCCGAAAGCGTGTTTCCCCAAGCCACATGCGTGCGCGCTTCCATGTCGTTGCCGTCCTTTACTGCGCGAGGCAGGTATTTCGCAATGTTCTCGATAGCCGTGAGTGCGTACATGTCGCTCATCAGGTTAGCCCCGCGGGCTATGTATCCTTCGGTGCTGTGGAACAGTGCGTCGAAACCCTGGTAGGCAGTGAATGCGGGCGGCATGGTGGCCATGAGTTCGGGGTCGACTATGGAAAGCGCGGGGAACAGCAGGGCGTCGCCTATGAATGCTTTCTCAAAAGTGTTTTCCTTGGTTATCACGCCCGAGTTGTCTGTCTCCGAACCGGTGCCGGCCGTGGTTGTTATGGCTATGATGGGCAGCGGTTTTACGGTAATGGGCTTTCCCTTGCCCGAGCCTACGGGCACGTAGTCCCACAGTTCGCCTTCGTTGGTGGCCATGAGCGCTATGCCTTTGGTGCAGTCCATCACGCTGCCTCCGCCGAGCGCCACGAGGAAGTCGCAGCCGCTCTCGCGCGCCATGGCCGCACCGGCGTTTACGTTGTCCACGGTCGGGTTGGGCATTACGCCGTCGAACACGGAGGTCTCCACTCCGGCCTTGTGCAGCTGCTCCTCTGTGCGCGACAGGTAGCCGTTTGCGCGGGTTGACTTGCCGTTCGATATTACTATCATGGCGCGTTTGCCCGGCATGGGCTGTTCGCTAAGCTTGTTCAGCATTCCCGCCCCGAACATTACGCGGGTGGGAACATACATGTCGTAAGAAAGGTTTGTTTCCATATTCTGAAAGTTTTTAGTGTTGTTTGTTTCTTGTCCGTAACGGCCGTTATGCGGCTTGTGTCCTCCGGGTGTATTCCCGTCGGGGCGGAACGGGCTGCGGCGGCTGCCTTGTATGTTTGCAAAATTAATGCCTTGCGCCGATAAAACATGTAACAAAACTATCGACGGTTGTGCCAATTTTACGGAAAATCGCTTTTGCCGGTCGTTTTTGTCCGTATTGGGCAGGTAGCTCCGGAATGCAGGCAAAAATAGGTCGGAGAAAATTCAAAATATGTCCGACCTATTTTGAAATATGTGCCTTGAATTTTTTCTTTTCTCCGACCTGTGTGTAATGCATTGAAAATGAGATATCATTTTTCGTCCTCGAAAAAGCCTTTTTACGTTCACTTTTTTCGTGTCGTTATTGTCTGTTTTCTCATTGTGCCGTGCCGGCTGGCCGTTCGGGTCCGGCACATCATATCCGCGGGCAAGTGTTACCGGCCTGTCGTAAGTCACACATGGGACAAGCCGGGGCGGGTTAAAAAATTAAGCCGTAAAATCTTTGTGAACTAAAACTTTATGCGCAAATCAGGGGGATTTGTTACCTTTTTGCGCCTTTTTTATGCCTTTTGGTTAAAAAAAACAGTTTTTGTTTGCTTGTTACGTAAACAATATTTACATTTGGCCAATAATACAGCAGCGATATAAAAATCGACAGACTAATTATTAATCACTTAAAAATAAAATTGACATGAACAAAGCAGATTTAGTAAACGCTATCGCAATGGGTGCCGGTTTAAGCAAAGTTGACGCTAAGAAGGCGCTCGATGCTACTCTTGCTGCAATAGAAGAGGCCCTGAAGAAGGACGACAAGGTAGCTCTTGTAGGTTTCGGTACATTCGAGGTTGCAAAACGCGCAGAACGTCAGGGTATAAATCCTGCAACAAAGCAGCCTATCACCATCGAGGCCAAGAAAGTCGTTAAATTCAAGGCAGGCGCACAGCTTTCCGACGCTGTAAAATAATGGTTTAATGTTTTAAAAGACTGAGCGCCGGCGGGATTTCCTGCCGGCGCTCTTTGTTTCATGCCCCGAAGGGTTTATTTAACGGGTTCGAACGGGTTGTCGGCGTTGCCGGTCCACTTGTACAGCCGCGCAGTGCAGCTCTGTTGCCCGTCTTTTCCCTTCCTGTTGTGTGCAATGTAGAAATATCCGTCGCCCAATGGGCACAACCCGCACGCTCCCAGGTTGAAATCCCAACCGTATATGCCTTTGGAGCGCTTGCCCGCCTTGAGCAGCGGTATTACTTCGCCCTCCTGTTCCGGGTTGAAGCCTTGGAGCCGTTCTTTTTGCGGATTGGCGCTGCCGTCGGCCACAAAGAGCGAATAGTTGGGGAATTCCTTTTTCCTGCCTTTGTAGACGGCCATGTAGAAGTTGCCCGACGCACGGTCGTAGGCCAGGTTCTGCACGCCGTATGAAGTGTTGCCGGTGCGCACGAAGTATTTGTGCGCCGGCTTTTGCGGCCCGCTGCGGTGCAGGCTGCCCTGCGTGAGCGGCCGCGCGTAATGTTTCAGGCTGTCGAGGTTGTAGGCCAGCAGCACCTGGTAATCGTTGTCGGTGCGCAGGGTATCGTCGTACACGCCGTAGGCAAGGTATATGTGCTTGTCCTTTTTTTCAGCCCCGAATCCCGGCGCGATAGTCGTGCCGTCTATTCCCGAGCAGCCCAGGCGGTGCTTGAGCGTGCGGCCGTTGTTTTTCGTCACGGCCGTGTGGTCGTCGTATGCCTCTTTTATGAACACGGCGGTCATCACCTTGTCCTTTTCAGCGTCCATGTCGGGGCGCGTAATGCGGTCGGTGTCGAAAACGGCGGCGTAAAAGCCAGTAGTGTTGCCGTTCCCGCCGTTGTTGTTCCCTTCTTGCGCAAGTTGGTTGCGTATGCCTTTGCCTATGTCGTCGTTCTTGTACTCGAGCGAGCCGTACACGCAGCCGTCGTCGGGGTTGAACGTTATGCAGCCGAGGTGTCCCACCATGCCGCCCACGCTGCCTATCAGGTTGCCGGCAAGGTCCATTTTGATGAGCTTTGTAGTGAACGAAAAATAGATGTATCCCTTTTCCGTGTCAACGGCAATGCCCTGCACGTGGAATTTCCCCTGCGGCCCGGTTTCGATAGTGCGCGGCAGCCCGGCCTGGCAGGCTGCCGCGTTCCCGCTTTCAGCGCGCAAGGGTGCGGCAGCTGACAGGGCAAGCATGAGCAGTGTGCCAAATAATGTTCTTTTCATATAGTTGGTGTTTTGTTGCCGCCCGGGCGGCATGCGGTCATACAAAATTAATAAAACGCCCGCGTAGTGCAAAACCGCAGCCCGAATATCGGCTTGCACAAGGGATATTCCGGAAACGCCCCGTTAAGGCCCTCTGTTTTTGTCTGCATTTAACAATCGGGCAAAGCCCTTTATTCATGCGGGTTTGCGAGGGGCTAAAAATATGTCCGAGAAAATTCAAAATATGTCCGACCTATTTTGAATTATGTGCCTTGTATTTTTTATTTGCTCAGAGAGGGGTAAAAAACACTTTTCACGTTTTAACACTTTGCCCCGCTCCTGATTCCGGCCTCCGGTTGCAAGTCATGGCATAAGGCGTGCCGGCATGCGAATCCGGCTTTTCGGGAAAACAAATTGCAAACGGCAAAGGAAACATCTCGCGTTATTTTGGTAATTTTGCCCATGCGCCTTTTTCGCCCGCTGCCAACGGCCCGGGGCGGGGAATGGCCGCAACTGCATAAACCATGCCTGCAACGAAACCCAAGAAAAAAACAGCCGAAAAGGAGACGATAGCTTTGCAAAGCCGCCGCTACATAGGCAGCAAGGCCAAGCTGTCGGACTGGATAATGGAAACCATCCGGCGCGAATGCCCCGGCGCGCATACGTTTTGCGATTTGTTTGCCGGCACGGGCGTTGTGGCCGAAAAGGCAATACCTCTGTACGACGATGTGATACTGAACGACCTGCTTTATGCGAACCAGGTTATTTACAAGGCGTTCCTCGGGCATGGGGAGTGGGACAGGGGCAAACTGCTCGGCATACTCGACGAGTATAACAATACGGACGCGGCGCAGATTGACGAGAACTATTTCTCGCTCAACTTCGGCGGGAAATATTTTGCGCACAACGCTTCGAAACTCATAGGATACGTAAGGCAAAACATCGAAGACCGGCGCGACACGCTCACCGAAAAGGAGTACGACATACTGCTCGCCACGCTGATTTACAACATCGACCGCATGGCCAACACGCTCGGGCATTTCGAAGCCTATATCAAAAAAGGACAGATACCCGACAAGCCTTTGCGCTTCAGGCTTATCGAAGCGCATTCCTACAACAACGTCAGGATATTCCGCGACGACAGTAACCTGCTGGCGCCTGCGCTGCACGCCGACGTGGTTTACATCGACCCTCCCTATAACTCGCGGCAGTATAACAGCGCCTACCACGTGTATGAAAACCTTGTGCGCTGGGAAAAGCCGGTCGTCCGCGGAGTGGCCTGCAAGTTCGACCAGCCGGGCAGCCGCAGCCGCTATTGTACGGTGAAGGCCGCCGAAACTTTTGCCGACCTCGTGAGCAATCTTAACACGCGGTACATCGTTTTGTCGTACAACAACATGGCGCACAAGGGAAACGAACGCTCGAACGCCAAGATAAGCGACGGCGAAATAATGCAGGTACTCGGCAGCAAGGGAGATGTCCGCGTTTTTTCGCGTGCGCACAAGCCTTTCTCGTCCGGAAGGTCCGACATTAAAGACAACAAGGAACGACTGTTCGTATGCACATGCCACAATAGATGAACAAGAACGCTTACGTAAAATCGCCGCTTAATTATACGGGAGGCAAGTTCAGGCTTCTGCCTCAGTTTGCGCGTTACTTCCCCGAAAACGCCGATGTTTTCGTGGATTTGTTTTGCGGCGGCGCAAGCGTGGGGCTGAATGTAGAAGCCGCAAACGTAGTGCTCAACGACATAGACGGCAATGTAATAGGTATACTCGAACTTTTCCGCCGCCGCAGCGCGGAGTTCATAACACGAGCCGTGGAGGACGTAATATCGCGCTACGGACTTTCGGACAGCGCGGCGAACGGCTACGCATTTTATGGCTGCAACTCATCTGCGGGCCTGGCAAAGTTCAACCGAAGTAAATACATCCGACTGCGCAACGATTTCAACGCACTTGCGGCGCGCGATGACGAATATTACATAAAACTGTTCTCACTCATAATCTTTTCGTTCAACAACCAGATACGTTTCAACAGCAAAGGATGTTTCAACCTGCCCGCCGGGAAGCGCGACTTCAACGCCCGGGCCAAAAAGAAGGTAGTGCGCTTTGCCGATAAACTGAAAGAGGATAACATAAACCTTTCAAATCTTGATTTTCGCCTTTTCAATCTTGACAATCTCACTCACCGGAGCTTCATTTACGCCGACCCGCCCTACCTGCTCGGTTGTGCAACCTACAATGAGCGGAACGCATGGAACGAAAAGGACGAGCGCGACCTGCTTCTCTATCTTTCGGAGGCCGACAGGCGCGGTATACGTTTCGCACTCTCAAACATAATAAGCCGCGACGGACAAACGAACCGGCCGCTCGCAGAATGGCTCGAACAAAACCCGCGCTTTACGCCGCACAGGTTAGACTACAACTACAGCAACGCAAACTACCATAAAAAGAACCGCGACAAGTCGCCCGTCGAGGTATTAATAACCAACTACGTCTGAAATATGTGCACTTACAAGAGTTTCTGCTGGAAAATAGGCACGACAAGTTTCCGCACTTCCGATTTCAATCTGAAGATAGAGCGCCAGCTCGAGTTGCTTTCCTCGTTTCGTGAAGCGAATCCCTATGAACAGTGGGAAAGGAACAGCGCTTTTCAGGAGCGTTACTATGATTTTCTGAAGGAAAACGGTTTCTTGAGTGGCGACGCGCCGCGTAAGGACAAGGATGCCCGGCAGAAAACGTCCGGCCTCTGCGACATCGGGCTTATTACAGCCGAACGCAGGCTAACCCCGGCGGGAGAACGCCTCTTGAGTGTCGCGACGGGAGGCGACTTTGGCACTGACGGAAACATATTGCAGCTGCCGGCCGATAGCTTCCTGTATTTCAAGCAGCTGTTAAAGACATATACAACGGTCGAAGGCTCTACGATAAGGCCATACGCCGTTCTTGCGTTGATGCTCGACGAGTTGGGATACCTTACAGGCGAGGAATTCACCTACCTGTTGCCGCTTGTTACGTCCGCGGCCCGCATGCGGCAGATAACGGAAGGGATAAAACGGCTCCGTCGCGGCGAAATAACCGTCGATACGGTCATTGTCGACACGCTCATGAGCATGAACAATTACCGGGAGGCACTTGACGAGTTCCTGTCGCGTCCGGTGTCGGAAGAGCTGGTGTGCAAGGTGTGCATAAACCGCAAAAGCGCGAGGTACGACAAACCTTATTATTCCCTGTTCCTTGCATTGCAAAACCTGCGGCGCGATGATGCCGATTCGCTCGTCGCACTGTTCAAGGCATGCCGGAAAATAAATATAGGCTCCTGGTGGAAAAGCTACCTCTTCGACGCCAATACGGAAAGCGCCATACGCAAAGACCCGCTGCACGCGCTGAAAGACGTTCCCATACTGGATTGTGAGGACGAGCGGGAGTTCAGGAAAACATTCTTCCGCCTTGTGCATCTGTTCAAGGCCAAGGCCACGCTTTACGATTACCGCGACCTCAACCGCCGTTACTTCAACATAACCGACACTGTAATGTTTGCCGACGGCAAAGCCGAGCTGACGTTGCTTGCCAAATGCTTCGTGTCGCTCTGTTCCGACGGATTGAGGAACATAGCGTTCACGCGCAGCACCATGTTGGACCAGGATTGTGCGCTGGGCAACATAATTCCCGGCTATGCCGTTACCGATGACAGCTTGCGCCGCAAGCTCAGCACCGACTACGGAATAGAAGCCGCCGGGCCGGGCGAAGTGCAGGGTATAATAGAGCGCGAACGGCGCAGCCGCTTCGACCGCCTTGTCGACACAATGTTTCCCGATAGCGTGCTGCTCGAACTTTTGGACGACTTCGAACAACGCAATGACGACGACATACGCCGCAAGGTTTGCGACAATGCCGACGTGCCTACCATCTTCGAATACATCGTTGGCATTATTTGGTATAAGATAAGCGACCGTCGCGGCGATGTCCTTTCGGCTTTCAACCTGTCGCTCGACGCAGACTTGCTGCCGCGTACCCATGCAGCCGGGGGCGGCGAGGACATAACCTACTGCTACGGTGCGTGCAACGACTATCCCGCCCACACATTATTAATAGAGGTTACGTTGGCCGACAACGCAAACCAGCGACGCATGGAAATGGAACCCGTTTCGCGCCACCTGGGCGAGTATATGCTGCACCACCCCGGCGAGGAGGCATACGCCATGTTCGTAACTACGTTCCTGCACATAAACGTGCTGGCCGATTTCCACGTCAGGAAGCGTACGTGGTACTATTCTTCCGACGGCAACAGCCACATCGAGGGCATGAAGATAATTCCCGTGCAGACCGACGTGCTCAAGGCCATGCTGCAAAAGCAGATGAGATACCCCGCCATATACGCCGCGTTTGCCGAAGCCCACGAGTGCGACGCCGAACCCAAGGAATGGTATGCCGGGTGTATTGAAAGCAAGTTCAAGTAGCATTAGTGCGGACCGGCGCACCGCATATCCCTTTGAAAATAGATAATTCCGGAAACGCCCCGTTACGGCCCTCTGTTTTTGTCTGCATTTAACAATCGGGCAAAGCCCTTTATTCATGCGGGTTTGCGAGGGGCGGAAAATATGTCCGAGAAAATTCAAAATATGTCCGACCTTTTTTGAATTATGTGCCTTGTATTTTTTATTTGCTCAGAGAGGGGTAAAAAACACTTTTCACGTTTTAACACTTTGCCCCGCTCCGGATTCCGGCTTCGGTATGGCGTGTGCGTTTAAACCGTCGCAGACCGGCAAAACGTGTTTTTTACGAAAAAAACTCGCTTGCCATGTCACAAATCGCGGTTATGTTTCGTATTATAGTCAGAAGAACGGAATTTTAAAACATAAAAAAACTATACAGCAATGAAAACATTAATGACATCAGCGGCCGCGATACTCATGACGGCAGGCGTATTAGCCTCGTGCTCGGCGGGCAAGGCAAACGCAACGGTTAACGACGCCGCAACGGCAGCAATCGGCGCCACCGTAACGCCCAAGACACTCAACCTGAAAGACTTCAACGCCATAGACAACGCGAGCGTGATAACCGTGGTCTACACCGAAGGCAGCAGCTACAGCGTGCGCGTGGAAGAGCGGGGCGAAGTGCCCAGCATTATAACCAAGGAAGGCAGGACGCTCAATGTTAAACGCGCCGAGGGCGATTCGGAAAAGAAAACCGATACGTATCTTTACATCACGGCCCCGGAAATAGCTTCAATCAACAACACGGGGGTAATGAAGCTCGAGGCCGCCGCGATGAAAAGCAGCGACTTCAGCTTAGAAAACCGGGGCGTGTTCACCCTCACGGCAAAAGACATGGCCTGCACCGCTTTCAACCTCGACAACGCGGGAGTGTTCAACTCCGAGGCGGGAATCAAGGCCGACAAGGTGGAACTCACCAACAACGGCGTGATGAAAGGAAGCAGCAACGTGAAAGGCGGCGACCTCACGCTGAGTAACAACGGCGTGGGCAACCTCGACATAACTTTCAAAGGTAACGACATGAAATTAACCTGTGGAGGCACGGGCAGCATAAACGCCGACGTGGACTGCAAAAGCGTGGAAGCCTCGAACAACGGCCCTTGCGGCATAACAATAAAAGGACGTGCGGACGTGCACAAAATACAAAGCAACAAGTGGGTGGGGAAGATAGATGTTTCCAACCTCGGCAAGTAACACCCTGCGGCAGCCACGTACGGCCTGCACGCACAAATATTTGACAATGAAATCATTCGCTATACTGACTTCTCTTATGCTGGCACACGCCGCAAGCCTCGCCGCGCAAGCGAACCACCCTGCGCCTGCGGCGGGGGACGGCAAACCGGCATATATCGAAACCCTGAATTACAAAGGCTTCACCGGCGTGCACAACAGCGGGAACGTGGATGTAATATACACCGCGGGCAAGGAATATTCCGTCACCGTCGAAGAGCGCGGCACGGCCCGCAGCACGGTAAGGCTCGAAGAGGGGACGATAACCGTGTCCTCCCCCGCGAGCGGCGGCGACGCCGAAGGCAAGTGCGTAACCACGCTGCGCATAACGGCTCCCGCGCTCGAAACGTTGGAGAACTACGGCAACATGCAGCTCACGTGCGGAGGCAATCAGCCCGGCACCCTTGAGATAGAGAACTACGGCAACATGCAGCTCACGTGCGGAGGCAATCAGCCCGGCACACTTGAGATAGAGAACTACGGCAACATGCAGCTCACGTGCGGAGGCAATCAGCCCGGCACCCTTGCGATAGAGAACTACGGCAACATGTCTTTTGCAGCCGACAGCCTTTCGGCCGACAGAGTGTTGCTCGAAAACAGCGGGAACATAAAGGCGGACGTTTCCAAACTCCACGTGCGCGGCTTCGTCGTCGAAAACAACGGAATGCTTGACGGCCGGATAACAGCCGAGGCACAGACGCTTGACTTTGAGAATAACGGAACGAGTACGCTCGAAGCCGATTACAAAGGCGGGAAAGCCACCGTAAGGAATTGCGGCGACAGCAAACTGTCGCTGCGCGTGGACTGCGAAACGCTCAATGCCAACAACAGCGGCCTGAGCGAGATGACCTTTTCGGGCACTGCCGACAATGTGCGCATTGACGGCGCGGGCAGGTCGAAGGTAAACGTTTCACAACTCAATAACTTTTAACCTAAAGGCGTACACGGTTACCGCCACATCCCACACGTCCGGCATGATGACCCGAGAACAGTTTGAACACGAGACAATGACGCTTCGTCCCCGCCTTGTGGCCATAGCCGAGGGCATAACCGGCAGCCGCGACGAGGCCGAAGACACCGTGCAGGACGTGCTGTTGAAGCTTTGGGGCATGAGCGGAGAACTGAACCCGCCCGTCGAGGCGTTTGCATGCGTGGTGACGCGCCATGCCGCCTTAGACCGCCTGCGCGCAGCAGGCACGCGACGCGAGCAACGGCTTACTCCGGCCGACGACCGCGCCGTCGAAAACACCGCCGACCCGAGGGCGGAACGCATGTTCGAGGTAATGGCCACGCTGCCCGACATGCAACGGGCGGTGTTGCGCATGCGCCTGGCCGAGAGCATGGAATTTAACGAGATAGCGCGGCTTTTGCATACCTCGGAGCAGAATGTGCGCCAGATATTGAGCCGCGCGCGCAAAGCCGTAATGAAAAAATACACCGGTAAATGAGAATAGTAAAATCCATATTCACAAAACGCAGGACGCAGGAACTGCAACGGCTCGTAGACCGTTACTTAGAGGGCGGAACAACGCTCGACGAGGAGCGGCAGCTGTTTCGCGCGTTTGCTTCGGGGCGCTATCCCGCCGAGCTCGAGGAATACGCCGCCATGTTCCGCGACTGCGCCGCCGTGGCCGGCATTAAGCCCGAAGAGGTACACACACCGGCGCGCCGGCGGATTATAAGAATAGCCCTTACGGCCACGACGGGAGTGGCGGCAGCCGTGCTGCTGTGCCTTACGCTTGCCACCAACATGCGCCGGGCCGAGCTGGAACGTGTTTACGGCGGGAGCTACGTGATTGTGAACGGCGAACGCATTGACGACCTCAGCAAGATTATGCCGCAGATTGAACGCACGCTGGCCGACGCCAAGGCCGTTGAGCGGCGGATAGAGGAGAACGGGGTTGTGGAGCGTGTGGAAAACGACATGCTCAACGATATTTCCGACCCTGCAGAGCGGGAGATGATAAGGCAACTCATAAGCAACTGACATCATGAAAAGAATACTCATAACCCTGCTGCTGGCTGTGTGCGCCGTGGTTACTGCCGCCGCACAGAACAGGATAGACAAGCTGACAAGCGAATTCTCGAGTTCGGGCGGAAGCTATACGTCGGTAGTGGAGCGCAATCCCGACACGCGCAAGATAAGGAAAGTGGTCAAGGAGCTGACGATGGACCCGTCGCCGTCGGTGAAGAAACGCTTCGAGCAGGCGTTTCGCGACGAGGGGAAAAACTGGACGCTCATAAACCTGAACCAGAACACCGACAAGCATACAATGATACTGACGGTGGAAACCAAGGAATCGACGTGCGTCTACATGATGCGCGGGCGCGACAGCAAGGGGCGCAACCGCCTTGTAGTAACAATAATCAAAACTTTTAAATAATCCCACCCGCGGGGCGGCATGGCCGTCCTGCGGGTTTTCGTGTGCCTTTGCGGTGAACCGTGCCGCAAAGGCTGCACCGTGAATGTGCGTTCCGGCAGACTGACTTGCATTGCCGGAAGCCGAAATCCGGAGCGGGGCAAAGTGTTAAAACGTGAAAAGTGTTTTTTACCCCTCTCTGAGCAAATAAAAAATACAAGGCACATAATTCAAAATAGGTCGGACATATTTTGAATTTTCTCGGACATATTTTCCGCTCCCTCCAAACCCGCATGAATAAAGGGCTTTGCCCGATTGTTAAATGCAGACAAAAACAGAGGGCCGTAACGGGGCATTTTCGGAGTCTGCCCGTTGCGGTAAAATTAGCCGGACACGGCTTTGCGCTAAGGCGGCTATTTTTTAATTTTGGGCAGCACTAAAAATCATAACGATGAAACGACAACTTGTTATTACCGCCGCAGTGCTGCTCTTTGGCTGCGCCGCGGCATTTGCACAGAAAAAGGTTTCGATATTGGGCGACTCGTATTCCACGTTCCAGGGATATGTAACGCCAGGGAGCAATGACTGCTGGTATTTCGGCAACGGCAAGAACGCCGACAGCCGCAACACCCTGGAAACGGTGGAGCAGACATGGTGGTACCGCCTTGTGCACGGGCACGGAATGGAGCTCGACGTGAACAACTCATGGTCGGGCACGACGGTGTGCCTAACCGGCTACAGGGGCGAGGACGCGTCCGACCGCGCGTTCATCACCCGCATGTTCAACCTCGGAAATCCCGACATTATATTGGTGTTCGGCGGCACGAACGACAGTTGGGCCGGGTCGCCCGTGGGAGAGTACCGTTACAAGGACTGGAAGAAAGCGGATTTGTACGCCTTCCGCCCGGCGTTTGCCTATATGCTCTACAGCCTGCAGCGGCTGTATCCCGACACCGAGGTTTACTGCATTACGAACTCCGAACTGTCGGACGCGATAACAGGGTCGATTGACACCATTTGCCGTCATTATGGCGTTAAGAACATAATGCTGCACGACATACACAAACAGGGCGGCCACCCGTCGGCCGAAGGCATGGAAAGCATAAGCCGGCAGGTGTGGGACGCCATAAGCGGCAACTGAAAAGTCCCTGCCAGGATACACAGAAAAGCCTCCCTACCCTTCACGGGCGGGGAGGCTCATAATAACTATCATGAAAAATGACTTATTGAAAAACGAAGAATCCGTCTCACGACGAGTGAAGAAGTTTCGTTCTGTGATGGTTATTTCTTGAACTCGAGTGTTTTTTGCCTGAACGGTATGGGGTAGTTCGTTATCCACACCTCGGGCTTGAGATCGGCGCCTTCGAACGAAAGTGCGTAGACTTCGAGTTTTTTGCCTTTCATGTCGGGCGTAAGAGGAATGTAATACGTGTAGTTCTGGTCAGTGTCGGCGTTGCGGTACTCCCAGGGGTTGCACGTGAACGAGGGCGCGCGGTCGGGGCAGCCCACGTAGCGGCCGTCAATCTTCATTGCCGCCCACGCAGCTTCGCGCCCGTGCTTGCCGTTGATAGCCACGCAAAGGTAAGCGCCCTTGTCGAATTCGTTGATAGTAAATTCGCTCTTCCACGCGTGCCTTGCCGAAGCTCCCGCCCATCCGTATTCGCGGAACAGGTTGCTTGCGCGCCATTTGCTGCGGTCAACTTTCTGGCCGTTCCTTATGCCGGTTATCTCACTCATGCGGAGCGGGCAGTTGCTCAGGCGAACGTAGCGGAATGCGCCGGCTTTGCTGACATCGATAACCGAGCGCAGACCCAGACGGAACGATATGGTCTTCCAGTTCACAAGGTCGGACGATACGTGCAGGTAGTCGCCCTCTTCTACCGTGTAGGGAGCCATGGAGAATTCATCGGGAAAATCTATTACAAGTTCGTCGAGCTCGACGTTCTCGCCCAAGTCGAGGTACATTGCCGACTGGTTGTTCATTCTGCGGTCGCCGTGGCGCATACGTATCGAGAAAAGCGTGCCCGGGTCGTCGTCAAATAGGTTCTTGTCCCACAAGTCGCGCATCTTGAATGTTTCCTGGTTGAAGAAAGCGTCGCGCGCGGCTTTTACCTGCGGAATTTTCGTTTCGCCGGAGCGGAGGAGCGAGCGCACCTCGAGCGCGTTGTTGTCGGCAGCGAAACATGTGGCGTAGTAAAGCGAGTTGGCGTCGGCGGGAACATCGCACGCTGTCATTGCGGGAAGCTGGCGGTGGTAGTTTTCCTTGAGCGGCGTTCCGGCGAACGACACTTTCATCGAGCCGCCGCGGGCGAGCGATTTGGCGCGCTTGCCGTCGATTGTTGCATTTGAGAAGCGTGCGCTTCCTTTCTCTACTTTTACGTTGTACGACCTGCCTGGCATTCCGAGCAGTTTTATTTCAACATCGTCGCCTGCCTTGTCGTTTATTATATAATAAGGTATGCCGCTCAGGGCTACTTTGTCTTTCTCGGGCTGCGTGGTGACTTTTACGAGTGCGGCGCGGAAGGGCAGCACCTCCACTTCAATTTCGGAGCCGTACTTGTGTGAGCCGAGGTCGTAGACATACGGGTGGTAAAGTCTTACCTTGACGTTGCGTTTTCCTTTTTTCAGGCCTAACTCGTCGCCGAGTCGGATTTTGTATTTCACGGGATTCCACGACAGGTTGCGCAGTGTGATGAAGCGTGTGCCTTCGTCGCCGCGGCTCAGGGCTTCTGGGCCGTATGAGGCTTCGGGCAGGCGCACCGCGTTTACGAGAATGTCGCGGTATGTGCGGTGGAGGTTGAAGATGAATGCGAGGTAGGGGAATTCATCGTCGCGCAGAAACCACGGATTGGCGTATATCTCGGGGGCGAGTATCATCTCGCGGCCGAAGGACTGGAGGATGAGGTCGTCTTCCCAGTAATCGAGGCATGAGGAAAGGCATACGCCGTGGTCTTCGGTGAGGCGCGTGAGGTTTTCGGGCGCTTTGCGGCTTATTGCCTGGCCGCGGTGGTGCGGGGCTGTCATGCTGTTGGTCATGAACACGTCGATGTACGTCTCTTCGCCGCCCATGAGGAAAGTGGTTGAGTGGCGCACGCCAGGGCCGAGGTCGAGGCGGTGGTTAAGAAGCACGAAATCGGGCGAATATTTCCTTATCTCGGTCATCATCTTGTCGAAGTCGTCGTATTTTTCCTTGCGCAGCTGCCCGCAAACGGCATCCATCTTGAAAAGGCCGAAGTTGTAGTCGCGCACGAGCCCTATCATCATGTCGGAGCGTTCCTTGGCTTCCTCGGGTGTGTCGCCAAAGCCGTCGGGCCCGCACCAAACGCCGAGGCGTGTGTTCATTTTTGCCGCCTGTTTGCTCAGCGGGCCGAAGCCTTCGGGAAAGTAACGCTTGAAACGCTCGCTTTTCGTGCTGCCGTAGATTTTTGCACCGTCGAGTGCCCCGGCGTCGAAAGCATATATGTCGAGTTCCATGCCGTAGGTGTCGTGCAGCCATTGGAAGAAGTCGAGGTTCTTGCTCGTCTGCTCGGCCGTAGCTCCTTCGTTGGTGTTGTTTATCCACGAGAAGTACTCCGAGTGCGACGGGGTCTTTTCGGTTGCTCCGCCCTGCGGCGTTTGCGCGTGCAGGCCGGAGAAAACGCCGGCCGCTACGAGCGCAGTAAAAAATAATTTTCTCATATACAAGTTGTTGAATTGGTGTTTGAGGTTTGGAAGCGTAAAAATAAGAAAAACAATTAAAAAATCAAAAACTGTACGTCGTTTTTAAACATTTGAGAAGTAAAATTTTATGCCCATGTAGGAGCAAGAAAAAAACAGGTCGGACATATTTCGAAATACAAGGCACATATTTTAAAATATGTCTGACATATTTTTTGCCCTGTCAAAGCAGGGGTTCCGAAATACGGACAAAACTGTACGTTTTTTTGCCGAATGGTACAACAGGCGGCTGCTGGACTTTTCTAAACAGTATTGTAACACTGTTGTAGGAAAGTCATAACACCGTTGCAACACAGCCGTAACACAGGCGGCGTAATTTTGCACCTGAAAATTTAATGTCAGTAAACGTAAACATATTATGATGCCTGTGAGGAATGTAGTGCTTGCGTTTTTGTTTTTGATGATGTGTGCAAGCACGGCAACAGCCCAAAAAATTATCGGAAAAGTAATAGACAAGAAAACGCGTGAACCGTTAATAGGCGCGTCGGTATCGGCCGAAGGCACGCAGAAGACGGCCATAACCGGAATGGACGGCAGTTTCGTGTTCGACAATATGAGAGGGGCGGAGTACATACTGGCCGTGAAGTACATATCCTATAAACCTCTGCGTATTGAGCATGTGAAGCCTGCAGGCGGCGGAGTGAACGACACTGTGCTGGTGGAAATGGAAACCGACGAGCAGAAATTGCGTGGAGTGTCAGTTACGGGTGTAAGGCGGCGCGATACCGAAACAGCCATGCTGCAGCAGATAAAGAGCGGGCATACTATTGTGAGCAACATATCGGCGCAGGAAATAAAGCGTTCGCAGGACTCCAATGCGGGCGAGGTGATTCGCCGCATACCGGGCGTTAGCCTCATAGACGAGAAGTTCGTTATGGTGCGCGGCCTGTCGCAGCGATATAATAATGTGTGGATAAACGGCGGAGCCGTGCCGAGTTCCGAAGCCGACTCGCGCGCTTTCTCGTTCGATATAATACCCAGTTCGCAACTCGACAACCTCGTGATAGTAAAAACGCCCGACGCCGAATACCCGGCCGACTATTCTGGAGGCTTCATAATGATAAACACCAAGGATATTCCCGCCGAAAACTCTTTCGAGATAACGGCCGGCGGGTATTGGAATGACGCAACGCATTTCTCGAACTTCAAATACAACAAGAATTCCGCTACCGATTTCCTGGGCTTCGACGGCGGGCTGCGCAGCCTCGAAGGCGGCATACTCGGAAAGCTCAAACCTATTGGAAGCAACGGAACAGACCTGCTGCACAACGGACTGAACAATAACTGGCGCATAAAAGGAATGAGCCCCGTGGGAGACCTGAAACTGTCGGCCAACTGGAACAGGTCGTATAAGATAGGCGGGTACAAGCTGGGTATGATTGCCGCACTTAACTATACGAACGAATACCGCACTTACGACAACATGCAGAACAACCTGTTCGGCGTGTATGACGCGCATAACGACCGCTCCAATTACCTGCGCCATTCGGTGGACGACCAGTATAACAACAACGTGCGCGTTGGTGCGATGTTAAACGTAACGCTTCTTACGCCCGACAAAAACAACAAATTCCAGCTGCGCAACATATTCAATCAGCTCGGTAATTCGCGATATACATGGCGCGAGGGTATTTCGGCCCAGTCGAACCAAGAGCGTTCGGCAGAATATTATTACCGCAGCCGCACGACATATAACGGGCAGCTTACCGGGCGGCATACCTTCAAGGATGATGAACTGAATTGGAACTTCGGCTATGCCTATGCCAACCGTCACATTCCCGACCGCAGGCGCTACCTCGTCGACGACGCACTCGAGAGCGGAGTTTTTGCACTTACAAACGGAAACGACATATCGCGCGAGTGGACACAACTCGATGAACATATCGTATCGCTCAACGTTAGTGATGAACACAAATTCACCTTTGGCTCGTGGCAACCTGTGCTTAAGGCCGGGGCATACGGCGAATACCGTACCAGAGAATACCGCACGCGCGAGTTCATATACACATGGGATGTGGCCGATAACAGCCTGCCGCAAGGATTCAGGCAAATGGATATGACTGAGTTTCTGAGCAACAGCGAATACTTCGGCGCCGACAAACTCTATTTGTTAGAACAGATGAACATGCGCAACAACTACCGCGGCAACAACATTCTCGGTGCAGGATACCTGGCTGTCACATTGCCTGTTGGAAAACTTGACGTGCGCGCCGGAGTACGTTTCGAACACAATGACATGGAACTCATCTCAAACACGCGTGACAACGAGAAGAGCGAGATGAGCCGCCACTATAAGAGCGATGATTTCTTTCCTTCGCTCAACACCACTTACAGGTTCAACGACGAGCATCAGGTAAGGCTGAGCTACGGGCGCACCATAAACCGCCCGGAGTTTCGCGAGGTATCTTCATCTGTGTTCTATGATTTTGACTTGGCTTCAAGCGTACAAGGAAACACCGAGCTCAAGAACTGTTACATCGACAACATCGACGTGCGCTACGAGTTCTATCCTTCGCGCGGCGAAGTTGTTTCACTCGCCGCCTTTTACAAACATTTCGATTCGCCTATTGAGTGGACTTACACCGTTTCGGGCGGCACAGATCTTATTTATTCTTATAAAAATGCGCGCTCGGCAAATACTTACGGCCTTGAGCTCGACATACGCAAGGACCTTTCATTTCTCGGGCTGCGCGGACTGGGATGGTCGTTCAACGGTGCATTGATAAAAAGCCGCGTGAAGTTCGCCCCCGGCTCTAAGGAAAAAAACCGTCCAATGCAGGGGCAGTCGCCCTACCTGGTGAATACCGGATTGTTTTACAAGAACGACCCTTTGCAGCTTAATGTCTCGCTGCTTTACAACCGCATAGGCAAGCGCATTATAGGTGTAGGCCGTTCGGAAGGCTCTACCGGAAGTGAAGACAACGCGCGCATTCCCGATTCATACGAAATGCCGCGCAATACGGTAGACTTCTCCGTAGCCAAGAACTTCGGGAAACACTGGGAGGTGCGTTTCAACATACGCGACCTGCTGGCCGAAAAGATTTACTACAAGCAGTTTGCCGACGTAACCTACGGCGACGGCTCTAAGAAGGAAGTGGAGCAGATTACCCGCAGTTACAAGCCGGGCCGCAACTTCGGGCTGTTCGTATCCTACAAATTCTGAAAAAACATATACACATAACGAACAATGATGTTTAACAAACTAAAAGACATGAACAAGAAATTTATTTTCGGATGCTTGAGCGTCCTTGCAATGTCATTCGCCATGACAAGTTGCAGCGATGATGACAACGGCGGCAATAATGGAAATTACAACTGGAGCACAGACGGCGGCCTCAGGGCTTGCGACCACATCCTCTTCTCGAACGGTAAAGAAAACGAGCAGGGAACGGAAATCGGTAACGGTGACCAGGAATTCGTGTTCACCGGCAACCAGACACTTAAAAAAGGAACATACCTGCTCAAAGGCTGGGTGTATATTGCCGACGGCGCCGTGCTTACCATCGAGCCGGGAACCGTAATTAAAGGTGACAAGGATACCAAGGCTGCCCTCATAGTCGAGCGCGGAGGCAAGCTTTACGCGCAGGGCACATCAACCGAACCAATTGTCTTTACTTCGGAACAGGCCAAGGGCAATCGCCGTCCCGGCGACTGGGGCGGCGTAATTCTCTGCGGAAAGGCAGTGAACAACCAGGAGGAAATGCAAATCGAGGGCGGCCCGCGCACCAAGCACGGCGGCAGTAACAATGCCGACAACTCGGGTGTGCTCAGCTACGTGCGTATAGAGTTTGCCGGTTATCCTTTCCAGCCGGACAAGGAGATAAACGGCCTTACACTCGGCTCGGTAGGCAGCGGCACGAAAATCGACCACGTACAGGTTTCGTATTCCAACGATGACTCGTTCGAGTGGTTCGGCGGAACGGTTGACGCAAAGTACCTTATATCTTATAAAGGCTGGGATGACGACTTCGATACCGACAACGGTTTCTCGGGAAGGGTACAGTTCGGCCTCACGGTGCGCGATTCCAAGATTGCCGACAAGTCTTTGAGCAACGGTTTCGAGAGCGACAACTGCGCTGACGGTTCGGCTGTGTCACCTTATACCACTGCACAGTTCTCCAACATTACTTTTGTGGGCCCGAAACTTGATGCTTCTTTCCAGAATAACGTTGACTACATCACGGCCGGCTCGATGAACCCGAACAACGGTTCTGCCCTCGGCCTTTACCAGAGCGCAATGCAGATTCGCCGCAACAGCCGTCTAAACTGTTTCAACAGCATAGCGGTAGGCTATCCCGTGGGCCTTATCCTCGACAACGAGAAGGGCAATACCCAGGGTGCTGCAACCGGCAACCTTCTGAAACTGCAAAACATTTGGTTTGCAGGAATGGATATACTCGGGGCTGACGCAAACAAGTCGTTCAGCGACCACCTTGTTACCGGCTACGAGGATTCCGAGCCTGTTTATGACAACAGCAAGCCTTCGTTCTCGAGCACGTTCTTCCTTGCGCAGACTGGTAACCGCAACCTGACCGACATGTCCGACATGCAGATGAACGACAACGGGTACATGCCTATGAGCGGTAGCCCAGTGCTTACCGCAGCTTCGTTCTCGGGTATGAATAACTGGTTTACCAACGTAAGCTACATAGGCGCGTTCAACGCAGGCGATACCTGGGCGGATGGTTGGACGAACTTCGATCCTGAGAATACGGATTATTAACATCGATTCCCGATTCCGGACTCCTGCCGGCGGAGAGTTGAGCAGCCTGCCGCGGGGCGGGAATCCGGAACCGCGGAAACGGGATTCTGAACTGTGTGAAATGTTAAAACGCGGAAAGTGTTTTTTCCTCCTCTCAGAGTAAAGAAAAAATACAAGGCAGGAATTTTAAAATATGTCTGACATATTTCGAAATATGTCAGACATATTTTTTGCCTTGTCAAAACCCGTATGAATAAAGGGCTTTCGCAAAATGTTAAATGCAGACATCGGCGGTCGGCCTTGCCGGGGCGGGCAGGTGGCGGCGGTTACGGTTGCCTGATTTTGCGGAAATGCAGATCTTGCAGCCTTATCTTATTGCCCTATGTGGTGAACGGAATGTAAAAACCCCCGTACATGATTGCTCATGTGCGGGGGTCGGCGTATGAAAAATGTTTAACAGTGTGTCATTTGCCTTGCGTGCCCATTTATGTGCGGGTTGCGGTGGCGTCTTTACCTTTTAGCGTTTCCAGAAACGGTAGGTGATGTCCTCGCGTGTGCCGTCGGCTTTAATGCGGTACAGGCGCTGGTTGGTAGTCTCCTTGTTCAGCGGTCCGCGCTCGGGTATGTATGGCCCTATTTTCACGTAGTCGAATGCTGCGGGTTCAAAACCTTCCGGAAAATCGTTCTTCCCGGAATACCAGGCCGTGGCAAAACTGCCTTTGTAGTGCTCTTTTATGTATGTTGCGAGTTGTGCCACCCTTTGCGGGTCTCCGTCGCCACCCATGAAACTGACGCATGTTACTTCGCCCACATATTGCGCCAGCATTTCGTCGAGCGCCTTTTCGTCGAGCACGTTGCCAACGTCGTTGCGCAGGTAAGGGCTGTGGCAGCCCACGCAGTGGTTGGGACAGAGCGACAGGTTGATTGCCAAGGTCACCTGGTCGGGGATTTCCTGGAATACAATGTCGTAGCCTACGTATTTAAGCATTCTCTTCTACTTTGGCCGTCTCGGGAGCATACTTCGGGGCGTCGTAGAAGCGGCGTGCGGCTTCCTTCTGCCTGTCCATCGAGAAGTTTGATACACGTTTCAGGTAGCCTATCACGCGTGTAAGGTAGTCGACGTTGTGGCTGTGGCATACGGGGCACTCCTTGAGATAGCGCTTGTCGATGTGCCCGCAGTCGTTGCACAAGGTGTTGGGCACGTTGAAGGTAAAGTAGTTGCACCCCTCCTTGGCCGCCACACGCAAAAGCTGGCGGTACTGGGCCTTGCTCAGGTGCTCGTCCAGGTTCATGTGGAGCGCGGAGCCGCCCGTGAGGTGCTCGATGTACTTGCGGCCGTGCAGGCGGAACTTCTCGAGTATGTGAGTGTTCGTATCCTCTACGATGTAGAAGTAGCTGTTGTAGCAGTCGCGCGGAACATAGTATCCGTCCTCGCGGTCCCAGCGCGCGTGTTTCACACCAACGTTTTCGGCCGGAATCATTTCGCAGTTGAACAGCACGTCTTTCGTGCGGTATTTCTTGTTATAGTATTCTATCGTGCCAAGTATGCCCTGTACGAAGTTAAGGTACTCTTCGTTGTCAGAGATAGTGAGCCCGAGCGATTCGGCAGCCTCTACCATGCCGTTTACGCCTACGGTGAGGTACTGGCGTGCGATGTTGATGTAGCCCGAGTCGAACAGCGGCAGCATTCCGCGCTTTTGCAGGTCTTTCAGGTTCTCGTTGTATGCCAGCTGCACCTTGTGCACGAGGTCTACCACGTCGGCCACGAAGTCGAGGTAAGGCTTGCCCTGGCGTGTGGCCTCTTGTACGCAGCGGTTAAGGTTGACGGTGAGCACGCTCTTCGAACCTGTCGACACGCCTCCGGCACCGAGCGTGTAGCTGAAACCGTTGTCCTGTATCTCGTTGCGCAGGCGGCAGCACGAAGCCAACGAATCGGCGTTGTCGCTCATGTATGTAAAGAACGAGTGTCCTTCGGAGTACATTTCGGCAGTGAAGTCGGCGTACTCCTTGTCTATCACGTCGCCGTCTTTTGTGAGCAGCGCCATCGTCTCGACCGGGAAAGTGAGCACGGTCTTTGTGCGTTCCTTGTTGAACCACTTCATGAAGCGTTTTTGGAGCCAGCTTACGGCGTTCCAGTCGGGCTGCGAGCCGTCTGGGTAGTGGAACTCGCCGAATATGCTCTCGAAATAATATTTGTCGTAGTAGGAAATGTTCCAGAATACGGCCTGGAAGTTACGTGCGCCGGTAGGCTGGTTGATGGAGTAGACCACTTGTTCGAAGCAGTCGGTAATGATTTTGTCGAGGGTGCGGTGGCGTTCCGACAGGTCTACTACCTCGTCGGCGCGCTTGTAGAAGTCCTCGCCGTACTCCTGTGCTATGAAGTAGGCCATGTACATAAGGAATTCCGGCGTTGCGCACGCGCCGCTCAACATGCTCGAAACGATGAAAACCATGTTGATGAACCCTCCGCAGAAGGACTTGAGGTTGGTGGGACGGGTGGAATTGCCGCCAATGCTTTTTGTTCCTTCGAGCAGCCAGGGGTACATCGTTATGCTGGCGCAGTAGTTTGCCAGGCAGGTCTCGTCGTTTTTGTATATGAAGTGGTGTTCGAGCAGGTAGATGTACCGGTCGGCCAGTTCTTTGCCGTACATTTCCTTTATGCGGTCGCACAGCAGGCGTCGGTTAAGGCGTATGAAGTTCGACTTAGGCAGCTCGCCTATGAGCGTGGCTATGTTTTTGTTTTCCACGTTTGCGTTTGCGTCGTACTTGCTTCCGGTTGCGGGATTGGCTGCGTTGCAGTAGTCGATTAGGAATTTAAGTTTGTCGCGCACTTCGCGGTCTTCGAAATGGCGCTGCCTGTATAACATGAACGACTTGGCCGCCTTGAAATGCTTTTCGGCCATGAGAGCCACTTCCACTTGGTTCTGGATGTCTTCCACGCTCATGCCGTTGCAGAACTTGAGGTGGTCGAGCACGCGCTGCACGTCGTCGGCGCATACGGGGGTGTTTACTGATGCGAAAGCTTTCAGTATGGCGCTCTTTATCTTTTCGAGCGAGAAGCGTTCGGTTTTACCGTCACGCTTGGTGATGTAGAATTGGTCGTAGCTCATAAGGTCTTTTCTTTTTTTATAAATTAATTATTCGTTTCGTCTCGTTTCCTGTGTGCGGCTTTTACAGCCTTGCCGCCTGCCTGTAAAGGTGAATTGCTGAGCCTTGGGTTGAAAGTACAGGTATTCAGAATATTATATGTATTTATCTGTATTTCAGTGGTTTCTTCGGATTCTCTTGTGGCTCAGGCCTTGTCCGGATGTCGGCGGGTATCTGGTTGCAAAGATATATTTTTATATAATATTCCGCGCTTGTTTTTATCAAAATATTTACGTTTCCGGGAAACTTTTTTCTTGCGGAAAAATAAAAAGTTTCCCGTTTTGGAAAACTTTCGTTTAATAAACTCGTGGTAAGTTTCTATGTTTGCAAACCTTATGCTCTTGCATTGGATGTATGCAAAGTTACTCTCTTTTTTTAATGCGGCGTTGTGTTGGCGGCATATATTTTATGATGAATTTTCACGCCAGTTTTTTTACGCTTTTACGAGATTCGCGCTGAGTGTTGTCTGGGTGTGCGTAAAAGGGTGCGGAAGCGGACATTCCTGCCGGGAAAAGTGAAAACTCGTTTCCAGGCTATTGTGCCTCTCAGGGAGCAAATAAAAAATATGTCAGACATAATTTAAAATATGTCTGACATATTTTGAAAAAGGTCAGACGTATTTTCCGGCTCCTGAAAACCCGGTTGAAAATTGCGGCAAAAATGCAGACAGGTTCGGACCGGCCTTTGCGCTGCGGGGCATAAAAAATCCCGGCCGCTTTTTGCGGCCGGGATTTTTCAGTGAGTATTGTTTATGAAGATTAATCAGAGTTTCGGGCCTGCTGCTACGAGAGCCTTGCCGGCTTCGTTGCTTTCGTACTTCTTGAAGTTCTTGATGAAGCGGCTTGCGAGGTCCTCTGCCTTCTTGTTCCACTCCTCAGCGCTTGCGTAGGTGTCGCGCGGGTCGAGGATGTCGGGATTTACGCCCGGCAGCGATGTGGGAACAACGAAGTTGAAGTAAGGAATGGTCTTCGTTTCTGCTTTCTCGATTGAGCCGTCGAGGATAGCGTCGATGATTGCGCGTGTATCCTTGATTGAGATACGTTTGCCTGTTCCGTTCCAGCCGGTGTTTACGAGGTAAGCCTTTGCGCCGGTCTTTTCCATCTTCTTAACGAGTTCCTCAGCATACTTGGTGGGGTGCAGCTCGAGGAACGCCTGGCCGAAGCAAGCCGAGAATGTCGGGGTCGGCTCGGTGATTCCGCGCTCTGTGCCTGCGAGTTTTGCGGTGAATCCGGAGAGGAAGTAGTATTTAGCCTGCTCGTTGTCGAGGATTGAAACGGGGGGCAGCACGCCGAATGCGTCAGCCGAGAGGTAGATTACCTGCTGAGCGTGCGGGCCTTTCGAAATGGGCTTAACTATGTTCTTGATGTGGTAGATAGGATAGCTTACGCGAGTGTTTTCGGTTACGCTCTTGTCGGCAAAGTCGATTTTGCCGTTAGCGTCAACTGTAACGTTCTCGAGGAGTGCGTCGCGCTTGATGGCGTTGTAGATGTCGGGCTCAGCGTCCTTGTCGAGGTTGATGACCTTGGCGTAGCAGCCGCCTTCGTAGTTGAATACGCCCTCGTCGTCCCATCCGTGCTCGTCGTCGCCAATGAGCTTGCGCTTCGGGTCGGTGGAGAGGGTAGTCTTGCCGGTGCCAGAGAGGCCGAAGAATATGGCGGTCGACGTGCCCTCCATGTTGGTGTTGGCCGAGCAGTGCATGGAAGCTATGCCGCGGAGCGGGTTGAAGTAGTTCATCATCGAGAACATGCCTTTCTTCATCTCGCCACCGTACCACGTGTTGAGGATAACCTGCTCCCTAGAGGTGAGGTTGAACACAACAGCTGTTTCGCTGTTAAGGCCGAGTTCCTTGTAGTTTTCTACCTTTGCTTTCGAAGCGTTGTAAACTACGAAGTCGGGCTTGAAGTTTTCGAGTTCTTCCTCGCTGGGGCGTATGAACATGTTCTTTACGAAGTGTGCCTGCCATGCAACTTCAACGATGAAACGCACGCAGAGGCGTGTTGCGGGGTTCGCGCCGCAGAAGCCGTCCATTACATAGAGCTTCTTGCCGGAGAGTTCCTTGAGTGCGAGGTCTTTCAGCACGTTCCAGGTTTCAACCGAAGCCTTTTTGTTGTCGTTCTTGTATTCGTCGGTTGTCCACCATACAGTGTCCTTGCTTGTTTCATCGTAAACGATGAATTTGTCCTTAGGCGAACGTCCGGTGTAGATACCAGTCATTACGTTTACAGCTCCGAGCTCGGTTTCCTGTCCTTTCTCGAAACCTTCGAGGCCTGCTTTGGTCTCTTCTTCGAAAAGGACTTCATAGGAAGGGTTGTGAAGCACTTCCTTTACGTTCTGAATGCCATACTGGCTCAAATCCAATTTTGCCATGTTAGTTGAAGTTTTATTTGTGATTGTAAGTTGTGTAATCTTTTTGCGGGGCGTTTTTGCAGGTTTCCCCGAAACCGTCACAAAGTTACTTAAAAGCGTGCGATGTCCTGTTTGTGACGATATTAATTGTTGTAGCCAAGTGTTAATTTTGTCATAAAAAGGGCGTTGTTCGAATCCTGTCCCCGCGTTTTGCAAATCATGCTTAGCAAAGGGCGCACCCCGGTGCATGTTTTGCCGTGCAGGCTGGGAGAGTGGATATTTATCCGCTCCAAACTGGATATTCATCCCGTTTTTGGCAGACAGGCGCACGGCCTTTTGTGACGGGTGTTTCGGGGGCCTGAAAATTAGTCGGACCTTTTTTAAAATTAGTCCGACCTATTTTAAAATATGTGCCTTGTATTTTTTATTTGCTCTCGGGGCGGTTTGAAGGTGCCGCAATGCGCCTGCCCTTTAGCGTGAATATGTATGCAAAACCGCCCGGCTCCTTGCTGGACGCCGGGCGGTCTGTCTGTTTTCCTCGAGGTCGGACCTTCTGCGTTTTATTTGCGCAGGCCCAAAGCCTTGACGATTGCGCGGTAGCGGTTGATGTCGCGGTCTTTCAAATAATTGAGCAACGCGCGGCGTTTGCCTACCAGGCGAACGAGAGCCCTTTCTGTGTTATGATCTTTACGGTTGGCTTTCATGTGTTCCGTCAAGTGGGAGATACGGTATGAAAATAATGCCACCTGTGCTTCGGGTGAGCCGGTGTCAGTATTCGACTTTCCGTATTGTCCAAAGATCTCTTTCTTTTTAGCTGGGTCTAAGTACATAAGAAATGTTTGATAATGAAATGTGAATTAAATTTGCCGCATTTGCTGCAAGCGGGTGCAAATTTAGGCATTTGCCTTTAAATAGCAAACTTTAAACAGCATTTTGTGTGCCTTTATGCCTTGTTTTCATTGAAATGGGGCGCGCATACCCTGCTTTTGTGCGTAAAAAAACGTAATTTTGCAGCGGTTTTAACAAGGATATATTTTAAATGCAAGACATTCGAAACATTGCAATCATTGCCCATGTCGACCACGGTAAGACAACCCTTGTCGACAAAATGCTCATGGCCGGAAAACTTTTCCGCGACAACCAGAAAACCGGTACGCAGATTCTCGACAGCAACGACCTTGAGCGCGAAAGGGGCATAACTATTTTATCGAAGAACGTTTCGATACGTTACAAGGACGTAAAAATCAACATCATCGATACTCCGGGGCACAGCGACTTCGGCGGCGAGGTGGAGCGCGTGCTCAACATGGCCGACGGCTGCATTCTGCTTATCGATGCCTTCGAAGGCCCTATGCCGCAAACGCGCTTCGTGCTGCAGAAGGCACTCCAGATAGGCCTCAAGCCGATAGTAGTGGTAAACAAGGTGGACAAGCCCAACTGCCGCCCAGAGGAGGTGTATGAAATGGCTTTCGACCTCATGTGCGCGCTCGACGCAACCGAGGAACAGCTCGACTTCCCGGTGGTTTACGGTTCTGCAAAGCAGGGCTGGATGGGGCCGGATTACAACAAGCCTACAAACGACATAACTTACCTGCTCGACAAGATAATCGACGTGATACCCGCGCCCAAACAGCTCGAAGGAACGCCGCAAATGCTTATCACGTCGCTTAGCTACTCGAGTTACACCGGCCGGATAGCCGTGGGACGTGTGCACCGCGGCACGCTTACCGCCGGAATGGACGTTACTATAGCACATCGCGACGGAACAATGGAGAAAACGAAAATCAAAGACCTCCAGACGTTCGAGGGAATGGGGCAGGCCCACGCCGACAGCGTTTCGAGCGGGGACATCTGCGCCATCGTGGGGCTTGAAAACTTCGAGATAGGCGATACTATATGCGACCTGGCCAACCCCGAGCCGCTTCCGCCCATTGCAGTCGACGAGCCGACGATGTCCATGCTCTTTACGATAAACGACTCGCCTTTCTTTGGCCGCGAAGGCAAATTCTGCACCTCGCGCCACATAGGCGAACGCCTGCAGAAGGAACTCGAACGCAACCTCGCGCTGAAAGTCAGGGAAATCTCGCCCGACAGGTGGATTGTTTCGGGCCGCGGAGTGCTTCACCTCTCGGTGCTTATCGAAACAATGCGCCGCGAAGGCTATGAACTCCAGGTAGGCCAGCCGCAGGTTATATACAAGAACATCGACGGCGTGAAATGCGAGCCGGTGGAGGAACTCACAATCAATGTGCCCGAAGAATATTCCAGCAAGATGATTGACATGGTGACGCGCCGCAAGGGAGAGATGACCTCTATGGAGTCGCAGGGCGACCGCGTGAACATCGAGTTCGAGATTCCCTCGCGCGGTATCATAGGTCTGCGCACCAACGTGCTCACCGGCAGCCAGGGAGAGGCGATAATGGCACACCGTTTCAAGGACTACCAGCCTTACAAGGGAGAAATCGTGCGCCGCACCAACGGTTCGATGATAGCCCTCGAAAGCGGCACGGCCTTTGCCTATGCAATCGACCACCTTCAGGACCGTGGCCGTTTCTTCATCTCACCGCAGGACGAGGTGTACGCCGGGCAGGTGGTGGGCGAGCATGTTCACGACAACGACCTCGTGGTCAACGTTACCAAAGCAAAACAACTTACCAACATGCGCGCGAGCGGTGCCGACGAAAAGGCGCGCATTGTGCCGCCGGTTATTTTCTCGCTCGAAGAGGCGCTCGAATACATCAAGGAAGACGAGTATATAGAGGTTACGCCCAAGAGCATGCGAATGCGCAAGATTACTCTCGACCACCTTGAGCGCAAACGCGCCAATAGGTAAACAACAAGTTTGCGGAAACTGTTTATATTTTAGTACACATCAGGGCCTGCTGCAATCAATATCGCGGCAGGCCTTGTTTTTGCAGCCTTTTCCGAAAAGGCAGACGGGCACTATGGCTTAGGTTTACCGAACGGAGGCGTGTTTGTCGCTGTTTTTTCTTTCCCCTTAGGACGTCGTAAAAAATATGTCTGACATATTTTAAAATAGGTCAGACATATTTTAAATTATCTC
>CDTY01023600.1_pt1 | contig 35010 bp, 34 predicted proteins | sample 557731 | NCBI WGS metagenome assembly CDTY01 (sample SAMEA3182101, study PRJEB8094) | gut metagenome | biome: human; feature: gut; material: Stool; isolation source: human stool | place: Canada | collected 2013-02-12
AGATCGGCTGCGTCTTCCCCAAGGAAGAGGAGGAGACCATTGAGGTCAAGGGCCGCTGCCTGCTCACCGGTCTGCCCAAGGTGGTCACCGTCAGCTCCACGGAGATGATGGACGCCTTTGAAGAGCCGGTGGAGCGCATCATGGAGGCCATCCACTCCGTGCTGGAGCGCACGCCTCCTGAGCTGGTGGCGGACGTGTCCACCAACGGCATCGTCATGACCGGCGGCGGCAGCCTCGTTTCCGGCTTTGACAAGCTGGTGGAGGCCCGCACCGGCATCCACACCATGATCGCCGAGGATGCCATCTCCTGTGTGGCCATCGGCACCGGCAAGAGCCTGGACTCTCTGGGCAGCATGCAGGACGGCACCATGAACCTGAGCCGCCGCAAGCAGATGAACTGAAGAAAGCAAAAAAGAGGAGCGCACAGCGCTCCTCTTTTTTATCTTCTTTGGGAAGGCGATGGCCTTTACAGACCGTTGACCACGCTGTCGGGGCGTTGGCCGTCGGCGATGCACTGGATGTTCTGCCACATATGCAGGTGGCCCCGGCGGTAGAAGGCGGTGGTGAGTCCGCCGATGTGGGGGGAGAGGACCACCCGCTCCCGCAGCTGGGGCGGCAGGTCAATGAGGGGATGGTCCAGGGGCGCGGGCTCCTGGTCCAGGGTATCCAGTCCGGCGCCGGCAATGCGTCCCTCCTCCAGAGCCCGGCGCAGGGCCGCGGAGTCCACCACGTCGCCCCGGGCGGTGTTGATAAGCAAAGCCGTGGGCTTCATCCGGGCCAAAAACGCGTCGTCCACCAGGTGATGGGTGGAGGCGTTGGCAGGGCAGTGGAGGCTGACAATGTCGCAGGTGGCGGCCAGCTCCTCCAGAGGCAGATAGGTCACGCCCCACTCCGCCTCTTCCTCCGGCGTGCGCCGGTGGGGGGCGTTGTAGCACACCTCCGCCCCGAAGGCCCGCAGCAGCCGGGCCACGGCCTTGGCGATGTGGCCGAAGCCCACCAGGCCCACCCGGCAGTCTCCCAGCTCCCGCAGGGGGGAGGTCACTACCCGGCCCAGAACGCGGTTGGAGGTGCCGGCATACATGCTCTCCTGGCCGGGAATCAGGTCCCGGGTCAGGGCCAGGATCAGAAGGATGGTTTGCTCCGCCACGGCGGCGGCGTTGGAACCGGGGTTGTTGCACACATAGATGCCCCGCTGCCGGGCGTATTCCAGATCCACCCGGTCAAAGCCCACACCCTCGCACTGGATGAGCTTGAGGTTGGGCATGGCGTCCATCAGGGCCGCGGTAGTGGTCCGCATGGAGTCTACGCACACCACCTCTGCCTCCGGCGCGGCGGAGGCAAAGACCTCGTCGCTGAGACTGCGCTTGCAAAAGACCATCTCCACCTGCTTGGTGATGGGCAGGTCCGGCAGGTACTGCTCATAGCGGGACTGAAGGCCCGCGATCAGGATTTTCATGGGGTTCCCCTTTCTTTGCTTGGATTGTCTGTGGTTTCCTGGGCGCCGTAGGTGGGCAGCTCCGCCCCCTCCTCCAGGCCCCGGGCGGCCAGCACGTCCCGGACAGTGATCTGCATCAGGTCCTCCCGGGTCACGGTTTCCTGGCCGGCCAGGCGGTTGGCCTGACAGACCAGGATCTGTTCGAAGAGATTGCGCACGCCCCGGGCGTTGCCGAAGGACATGGAGTCGGTATTCTCCTCCTGGATAAAGTCCCGCACCATCTCCGCCACGCCGTCCCCCAGCTGATAGCAGCCCTTTTCACACTGCATCCGAAAGATGGCGAGCATCTCGTCGGCGGTGTAGTCGTCAAAGTGGAGGAAGCGGTTGAACCGGGACTCCAGCCCGGGGTTGGAGTGGATAAAGCGGTCCATCAGGTCGTCGTACCCGGCCACGATGACCACCAGGTCGTCCCGGTGGTCCTCCATGGCCTTGAGGATGGTGTCGATGGCCTCCTGGCCGAAGTCGTTCTCCGCCCGGCCGTTGAGGGCATAGGCCTCGTCGATGAACAGCACGCCGCCCAGGGCCGAGTCGATGACCTTGCTGGTCTTGAGGGCCGTCTGGCCCACATAGCCCGCCACCAGGCCGCTGCGGTCCACTTCCACCAGCTGCCCCTTGGAGAGGATGCCCAGGGCGTGATAGATCCGGGCCATGAGCCGGGCGATGGTGGTCTTGCCGGTGCCGGGGTTGCCGGTAAAGACCATGTGCAGGCTCAAATCGGTGGTGGGGAGGTCGTTCTTCCGGCGCAGCTGGTAGACCGTCACCAGGTTGATGAGGTTCTTCACCTCCCGCTTCACCGCCTCCAGACCGATATAGGAGTCCAGCTCCCGCTGAAGGTCCTCGATTTTTTCCGGCGGCGGAGCGTCGGGCGCGGCAGCAGGACCCGGGTCGTTGCCGGTGGAGGCGGCGGTGTCGTCTTTGCCGCTGCCGGAAAGGGCAGGGGGCGCCTTGGGGGTCTCCGGAGCCTTGTCCTGAGCGGGGGCGGAACCCGACGGCACGCCCCAGAAGTCGCTGCCCATGCGGCTGAGGTTGTGTTCCGTCATGGTGCGGATCACCTCCAGCTGCCGCAGGATGATCTCGTCCTTGCCGTTTGGTTTGCTGTGGCCCATAGGTCTTGTCCCCCTTTCATTCAAGCGCCCAGCGGGAGCTTTTCAGCCGCCCGCAGCAGCAGTGAAACGATGCAGCCGGTAAGGGCCCCTGTGCCCAGACCCACCACCAGCAAAAGCGGCAGATAGGCAAGAGGCGTCACGGTGCCCAGAGACACCATGGCCGCCGCCACCTGGCCGCAGTTGTGGGCGGCGGCGCCGCCCATGGATACGCCGAAGATGGAAAGGCGCCGTAGGCGCAGCAGAAGTGCCTCCAGCACCAGCGCCAGCACGCCGCCCAGCAGAGAAAAGAGCAGGGCGTTAAGATTGCCGGCGAACAGTGACCCCAGAAAGCACCGGGCGATGAGGATCAAAAAGGCCTGGGGCACGCCCATGGTGCACAGGGCGAACACGGTAACGATGTTGGCCAGGCCCAGCTTGATGCCCGGCAGGGGGATCACCAGGGACAGGGGCAGCAGTGCCTCCATATAGGACAGCGCCAGGGCCAGGGCCGTCAGCACGGCGCACTGGGCCAGCTGCTTTGTGGTCAGTTTCACGTTTGCCCCTCCTATCCGATGGTCAGGTCCACGTCGCTGCCGCCGGAGGAGGAACCCTCCAGCCGGACGACGATCCGGGCGGGCAGACAGATGATGCTCTGGCCGCCCCGGGAGATGGCCCCGGTGTGGACGCAGTCCTGGGTGGGACAGTCGGAGTGGGTCACCTGCACGGCCTCCGGGGAAAAGACCACGGTCAGGGTGTAGCCGCTGTGGGAGTAGGTCCGCTCCTCCTGAGCGGACAGCTCCGAGAGCACCACCCGGTCCGTCTCCTGGCCGTCCACGGATACCACCGCAGTCAAAGCGCCGCTCTGGCTTTGGTTCCAGGACCACAGGCCCACCGTTAGGGCCGCCGCCAGCAGCAAAATCACCGCCGCCACCAGGGCGTCGGCAGGGGTGGGTTTTGTTTTAATGGGCGATCTCATAGGCATATCCGCTGCCCTCGCTTTGCTCAAAGGAGTCCGCCAGCCCCTCGGTAATCACTACCCGGCCGTCGTCGGTGACCAGCACCAGGTCGAAGTCATATTGTCCGGAGCGCCAGAAGTCCAGGGCCTTTTCCTCCCCCATGACGAACAGGGCGGTGGAGAAGGCGTCGCACATGGTGCCGTGGCCGGTGAGGATACCGTCGGTGTCCCCGTTGGCCGAGGCCACCACGGTGACGGAGAGAAGGCCGCTGTCGGCGGGGGAGCCGGTGGCGGGGTCGATGATGTGGTGATAGCGCTTGCCGTCCTGGTCAAAATAGCGCTGGTAGCCGCCGGAGGTGACGGCGTAGGCGTCGCTGAGCTCCAGCACCACCGCGGCGGCGGAGCTGTTTTGGGGGTCCTGGACCGCCACACGCCAGGGACTGCCGTCGGGCTTGCTGCCCTGAACGTAGACGTTGCCGCCCAGGGAGATGTTGCCGCTCTCCACGCCTGCGGCGCGGAAGATGGCCTCGGCCCGGTCGGAGGTGTAGCCCTTGGCGATGCCGCCCAGGTCGATGCTCTGGTCCTGGCCCAAGGTCACGGTGCCGCCGTCCTCTCCGGCCAGGAGGGTGATCTGGTCGCTGTCCACATGCTCCAGCAGGGCAGACAGCGTGGCCTGGTCGGGGACCTGGTAGTGGTCCGTGGTAAAGCCCCAGGCGGACACCACCGGTGCCACGGTGATGTCGAAGGCGTGGCCGGTGGCGCTGCCGTAGGAGACGGCGGCCTGAATCAGGGCAAAGACCTCACTGCTGACGGAGGCGGAGCCCCTTTCGTTGAGCTGGGAGATCTCACTGTTGCTCTCCGTCCGGTCCAGCAGCTGGTCCAGCCGCTGGATCTCTTGGCGGGTCTCATCCACCGCCTGCTCCCCATTCTTGCCATAGGCCGTCAGAGTCATCACCGTGTCCATGGCAAAGATCTCCGCCTGGGCAGGCTCTTCTGCGCCGCAGGCGCTCAGGCCCAGTGCCAGCACCAGTGCCGGCAGAAGGATTCTCATTCGTTTCATCCAAGACATGCTTCCGTCTCCCGCTTGTTGAAATCAGGATACCCGCCGCCTGGAAAAAGGCGGGCAAAGGGTCAAATCGTACCTATTATACTACACAAATTTCAAATCTACAACACAGAAACCTGGGGGAAAACCTTGCAATGTGAGCTGGAATCTGCTACAATACTTTTAACTGTTGTCCGGCCTCCGGGTTCGGACACTGATTTTTGAGCGGCAAAACCCGTGGAGGTTTCCATAGATGACAAAGAAAATGACAAGCAAAAGCGTTTCCGAGAAGAAGTCCTCTGCCAAGACGGAGGTAAAGAACAACGCATCCTTCTCCGCCGCAGTGCGGATGCTGGTGGCCTGCTGCATTGGTGAGGCCTGGCTTCTGGTCATCCGGCGCTATTTCATCAATGGACAGGTGGACCAGTTCCTGGCCTTCGCCGACATACTCAAATATACCGGCATCGCCGGCTGTGTGCTGCTGGTGGTGGGTGTGATTCTGGCCCTGGCCTGCCGGGGCAGCCGGGGCGGCCGTCTGGCCGGATTCTGGCTGGCCATCGCCGGCGCTTTCCTGGCCGTCACCGGCTGGGCGTGCTACACCTATGTCCCCGCCGGAAACCAGATTTTGTGCATCGCGGTGCCGGTGGTGGGTGCTCTGGCTCTGGTCCACTATCTCTATCAGAGAGAATTTTTCTGGAGCGTAGCTGTTTTGTGCCTGGGTATCCTGGATCTGTGGCTCTGCCGCAGAGGCTTAGGCCACGGCACCACCGGGACCATCGTCCTGGGCGGCACCATCGCGCTGATGGTGGTGCTGGCCGCTGCCGCGGTGGTGTTCCACCAGGCGGAGAAGTCCGGCGGCAAGCTGGGTAAGCTGCGCCTGCTGCCCTCCGGCGCCTCCTACGGCGTCATCTACGCCTCCTGCGCCCTGTCTGTGGTGGCCATGGCCGCCGCCCTGGTGCGGGTGTCCCTGGCCTATTACCTGATTTGGGCCCTGGCCATCGTTTTGTTTGCCCTGGTGGTGTACTACACGGTCAAGCAGCTCTAAGCGTCCTTTCCCCACCCGGAACACCGGAAGGTGTTCCGGGTGTTTTTTTCTCCGCTCAGCCATCTGGAGCGGTTGATTTTCCCGCCGGCTGGGGCTAGAATAGGGGCAAAGAGAGAAGAGACACGGCGGTGAGGAAAGGAGCGGAACAGTCATGAAGATCGTGCTGGAGCCAGGGTATGACCATCGGGAAGAACTGGGTGCGCTGTTTGCCGAGTACACCCAAATGCTGCTGGAGAAAAAGCCCGACTTTGGAGGCTATCTGGAGCAGCAGGGATATGACACGGAGCTGGACCACCTGCGGGACAAGTACGGCCCGCCTGACGGCTGTCTCTACCTGGCCACGGTGGACGGTCAGGCCGCCGGCTGCATGGCCCTGCGGAGGATCAACGACAAAGAGGCGGAGCTCAAGCGCCTCTACGTCCGGCCTCAGTTCCGCCATCTGGGCGTGGCCCAGAAGCTGGTGGACCAAATCCTGGCCGACGCCCGGCAGATGGGCTACGAGGCTGTCCTGCTGGACACCTTCCCCTTTTTGGAGTCGGCCATCCGTCTCTATCAGCGCCACGGCTTTTACCAGGTCCCCTCTTATAATGGAACGCCCATGGAGGAGCTGATCTATTTGCGGCTGGACCTGAAGTGAAACGGGCCGGCGCCGGGACAAAAATGCCCGGGGACGCCCTGCTTCGGAGGCGTCCCCTTTCCCTCCCGCTGCCTTTTTGGCGGTAAGTTTTTGGATTTTTCATTTTTCGGTTGATAATTTCAAAGGAATATAGTAAAATAACAGCATTGTGATAAGTCCTCCGCGTGCATCTGCGGAGCCGGTCTCGCGCAATGGATGCCTGTGAACCATGTCAGGCGGGGAACCGAGCAGCATTAAACGGGACCATCCATGTGCCGCGAGGGTGCCGGGTCCGCAGATGCATACGGAGGACTTTTTCTGCCCTGAGGGCCGGTGGGCCCGTTTGTGGGGCAGAGAAAGCGTACGAGAAAGGAGCGCGGCCATGTATCAGGCCCTCTACCGCAAGTGGCGGCCCAAGACCTTTTCCGATGTGGTGGGTCAGGAGCACATCACCCAGACCCTCCGCAAGCAGGTGGCCGAGGGCCGCACCTCCCATGCCTATCTCTTCACCGGTACCCGGGGCACCGGCAAGACCACCTGCGCCAAGATTTTGGCCAAGGCGGTGAACTGCGAGCACCCGGTGGACGGCGACCCCTGCAACCAGTGCCCGGCCTGCCTGGGCATCGACAGCGGCAGCTTCCTGGACGTGCTGGAGCTGGACGCCGCCTCCAACAACGGCGTGGACCAGGTCCGTGCCCTTCGGGACGAGGCGGTCTATTCTCCCGCCCAGGTCCGGCGGCGGGTCTACATCGTGGACGAGGTCCACATGCTCTCCACCGCCGCCTTCAACGCCCTGCTGAAGATCCTGGAGGAGCCGCCGGAGCATCTCATGTTCATTCTGGCCACCACGGAGCTGCAGAAGGTGCCCGCCACCATCCTCTCCCGGTGCCAGCGCTTTTCCTTCAAGCGCATCACGCCCCAGGACATCCGCAAGCGGCTGCTGTACGTATCCTCCCAGGAGGGCATCGATTTGACGGAGGACGGGGCGGAGCTCCTCTCCCGACTGGCCGACGGCGCCCTGCGGGACGCGTTGAGTCTGCTGGACCAGTGCGCCGCCGTGGGCGGCACCATCAACAGTGCCGCCGTGCTGGAGGTGCTGGGCCTGGCGGGGAATCTCCAGACCGCCCAGCTGATGGAGCGGGTCCTCCGGCGGGATGCCGCCGGGGCCCTGACGCTGCTGGGCCGGCTCTACGAGGGCGGCAAGGACATGGGCGCCGTCCTGGGGGAGCTGTCCACTCTGACAAGAGATCTGCTGCTGCGCAAGACCGCCCCGGAGGGGGGCGCTGCGCTGCTCTCCGGCGGCTATGACGGCCGCACCCTGGACGCGCTGGAGGGGAACGTGTCCTCCACCCGTCTTTTGTTCCTGGCCTCCACCCTCCAGGCGGCCACCGCGGACCTCCAGCGCAGCGCCAACCGGCGCACCGACGCGGAGCTGTGCCTGCTGCGGCTGTGTGACGAGAGCCTCAGCGGCGACCTGACGGCCCTGTGCGCCCGGATGGACCGGGTGGAGAGCCGCCTGGAGCGGATGCCCCAGGTCCTGCGGGAGCAGGCGGCCGCTGCCCCTGCCGCCGCGCCGGCATCTGCTGCGCCCCAGGTTGTTCCTGCCGCCGCTCCGGTCTCCCAGGCGGAGGCACCCCGGGCCCAGGCGGACGCTGCGCCGCCCTGGGAGGAGCCTGCGGCGAGTGCCCGGCAGCAGGAGGAGGCACCGCCTCCCTTTGACGAGGAGCCCCCCTTCCCGCTGGAAGAGCCGCCCTTCCCCATGGAGGAGCCCCCTGTGCCGCAGGCGTTCCAGCCGCCGGTCCGGACCGCGGCTCCCTCTCCCAAGGCCGCCCCGAAGCCCTCGGGGGACAGCGCCGTGTGGCGGGAGCTGGCGGAGCGGTGCAAGGGACGGCTGCGGCCCATGTACCGGGCCTTCCTGGACAAGGCCTCCGGCACGTTGGCGGGCGACATGCTCACCGTGGTCTGCGAGGACGAGGTGGCCCGCCGCCAGCTGGACAACGACCAGGTGATCCCCGTGCTGAAGGCGGCGGCAGAGGAGCTCAGCGGGCGGACGGTGGGCGTATGCTTCACCATTGGCACGCCTGCGGCCCCCTCCGCCGAGGACAAGATGCAAAAGCTCATCGACTTCGGCAGCAAGTTTGACAGCTTTGAGCTCAAGTGAGCCAAACAAATAGAAAAAAGGAGTCAGTGATTATGGGATACAGTGCACGCCGCGGATTCACCAGCGGCAGACCCACCGGCGCCCAGCGCCAGATGGAGATGCAGCAGAAGCTGCAGGAGATGCAGGCCCAGATGGCCGCCAGCCAGGAGAGCGTGGAGGCCCAGGAGTTCACCGCCAGCGTAGGCGGCGGCGTAGTGGAGGCCAAGGTCAACGGCAAGAAGGAAGTCCTGTCCGTGACCATCAAGCCCGAAGCCGTGGACCCGGAGGATGTGGAGATGCTCCAGGACCTGGTGGTGTCCGCCGTCAACGAGGCCCTGCGTCAGGCGGAGAGCGCCATGAACGAGGCCATGGAGAAGATCACCGGCGGTCTGAACCTGGGACTGTAAGTCCCTGCCACGAGAAAAAACGGAGTCCGCTTGCCGCGGGCTCCGTTGCTTTACCCGAGAAAAGGAGGCACCATGAAGAAACGGATTTTGGCCGCGGCACTGGCGGCGGCCTGTCTCACCGGCTGCGGCGCGCCGGAGCCCCAGCAGCTGCCTCAGGAGAGCGGCCAGGAGGCTCCCCTGGTGGCCTATGTGCCCCTGGATGACCGGCCGGTGAACACGGACCGGGTGGCCTATCTGGCCCGGTCCCTGGGCTATGACCTGCAGATGCCGGAGGAGTCGCTGTACCACACCTGCCTGGACGGCCAGAGCAAGAACCCTAACGGCACTGCCTACGGCGACCGGGCGGGGCTCTATGAGTGGGTGCTGGAACAGGAGGCGGCGGGCTGCGACCGGTACATCCTGTCCCTGGACCAGATGCTCTCCGGGGGCCTGGTGAACTCCCGCAGCTTTGCCGGCGGGGACGTGACCCTCTCCGATGGCACGGTGCTGACGGAGACGGAGCTCATCGACGGCCTCCTGGAGGCCCTGGGCGGGGAGGAGAACCAGGTCTACCTCCTGGACACGGTCATGCGCCTGGCCCCCACGGTGGGCTATGACGGCTGGGACCTGGAGGGCTACGAGGCACTGCGTGCCTACGGCATGGAGGAGCGGGCGGCCCTCTCCGGCGACGCCCTGACGGTGGCCAACATCACGGCGGGCTACGAGACCGGCGGGGATGGCCAAGCGCTGGTGCCGGAGGACTTCGGCCTGACGCAGGCCCAGGTGGAGCAGTATCTCCTCTGCCGGGAGCGGAAGCTGACGCTGATAGACCATGCCCTTCAGGCGTCCGAGGGCATGGAGAACGTCCACTTCCTCATCGGCGTGGACGACTCGGCTCCCTCCGCCAGTATCCAGACCAATGAACTTGCCTACCTGCGCCAGGCGGTGGAGGGCCGGGGAGCGGTGCTCTCCGGCGCCGACGAGGACGGGATGCTGGCGGTGTGCCGGATGTACGCCCTCCAGGGGGACGAGACGCCCCGGGTGCGGGTGCGGTACTTCGGCGGCAGCGAGAGCAGCGCCTCCAGCGACTACGACCACCAGTCCATGACCGAGATCGTGGCCCAGCATCTTGCCTATCTTGGCGCGGAGCAGACAGAGGAGGACGCGGACCTGGAGCTGCTGGTGCTGACGGCACCGGCGGAGGAGGGAGAGAGCGAAAGCTATATCGACGCCCTGATCCAGGCCCTGGGGGACAACCAGAGCCGCGGCGTGCCCACCATTTTGATGGACGCAGCTAAGAATGGCTACGGTACCGCCTTCCAGGAGCAGCTGGTGAAAAAGACGGACCTGGGGGGCCTGCTGGGCTACGCGGGCTACTATGACCTGGCTAACGTCACGGGCATCGCCCTGGCCAACGGCCTTGGGCGGTGGCTGTGCCTGAACCGGGGCGGACCCCAGACCCAGTCCCAGCAGGACGACTTCATCCGCACCCTGGCCGACTCCCTCGTCAAGGACATCTGCTATAAGAACGCCACCAAGCCCCGGGTGGCGCTGTATGTGAAGGAGGACTTGGGGGGCGACCCGGACAACTTCTGCGCCTCCGGCGTGGACCTGGATACGGTGCTCTCCCAGGCGGAGCAGTGGCTGGAGGAGGACAGCCGGGACGTGCTGAAAAATCTCTCCCGCAGCGCCATGCTGGTGGACCTGGAGGGAAACACCGCAGGCCTGGGGACGCTGACGCTGTCGGATCTGGTTTTCCCCTGGCAGCGGACCTTTGAGATCCGTATACAGCTGACCATCGACTCAGGTACATAAAGGGAAAATGCCCCTGCCGGAGGGCTCCGGCGGGGGGCATTTTTGGCTCCGGCAGGCGAAAACAGGGGAGGGAAAAAGAAAAGATCATAAAAATGTAAGAAAAGTATTGACAAATGGGTAAATATGAGGTAACATACACTTGTTCCGCGTTTGGACGCTTAGCTCAGCTGGCTAGAGCACCTGCTTGACGTGCAGGGGGTCAGCGGTTCAAGTCCGTTAGCGTCCACCATGAAAAATCCTGAAACCGCAATGGTTTCAGGATTTTTTGTTTTTCTGCCCTTTGCATTCCAATCGAAAATACGACAAAAATACGACAGTTTTCGCCCTTTAGGTGCCTTTCTCCACCCGGACGGGGATCTGTGCAAAAAAAGAAACCGCTTCCCTAGGGAGCGGTTTCTTTGCCTTTTTTCTCTGTGCCCTTCTTTTCCGCGGCATCCAAAAGCGCTTTGCGCAGCGTTTCCGTGCTGGTGTGGTCGTAGATTTTGGTGAGCATCTTCAAATCGCTATGGCCCAGGAGCCGCGCTGCCATATAGGGGTCCATCCCCTGGGCGATCCAAAGGGTGGCCCTGGTATGGCGCAGCTCGTGCGGAGAAAGTATGGGAATGTCTGGATGGAGTTTGTGGAGTGCCCGCATGAACGGGCGGTATACCCGATTTTCCCAGTTGTTGGGCTGATAAGGCTTTCCCTCAGGGCTGTGAATCACCTGGCCTGTCAAAACTGTGGTCTTTCCAGATGTCTGCGCTTTAGGCGCTTGGCACAAACGAAGCCAGAGGTCATGGTCTGTAATAGGGATGACACGGCGGCGAAATTTATTTTTCAAGCCGCTGCTTTCCATCACATATTTCTCATTATCTGCAGAATGATAGGCAACCAATCCCTGGTTGATGGAGATACTTTGCGTTTCCTTGTTGATGTCCTCCCAGCGAAGTCCCAGCAGCTCACTGCGGGAGATCCCGGTTTCCAGAAGCAGCATGAGAGACAACCCATTTTTCCATTCCTTCGCAAAGGCATAGGCGGTGTCATACTGCTCCTGGGTATAGGCGTGCTTCACCGTCCGGACCTCACTCTTGGGCCGCTGGATGCTTTTGGTCAGCGGACTTTTGGTGCAGAGCTGATTGTCTACGGCCGTGTCGAAGATCAGCTTCAAGGCATTGCAGTCCTTTTTGATGGTCTCAGGAGCGTACTTCCTAGAGGCCTCATTGATGTACTGCTGAATGTGGATGGGGCGGATATCCTCGAGGTTCATGTTCCCGAAGTACGGGATCAGATGCAGCTTGACCGGATACAGATAGGTCCCGCTGTAGGTGTTGGCCTTGACATAGGGCTTTTTGTACATCTCCAGGCAGGACATGGCCCAGGAAGAAAACTTGACGGCTTTGGTCTGGCCGCTGCCGGTGATGAACAGCTCCATTTCATACCGGAGCCGATATTCCTCCGCCTTTTTTCTGGCGTCCGCCATGGACTTTGTGGAGTAAAAGCTTTTCCGAATCAGCTGGCCGTTGATCCCCTTTCCAAGATTCAGTTTGTATTCATACCGCTTTTTCGCTTTGGGCATTTAGAGCACTCCTTCCCTTTGGATGATGAAAGGGCCGGGAAGAAGACGCTTCCCGGCCCTGTGGGATTATGCGGAGAAGCAGGCACCCTTGGTGTACCAGCACACAAAGGTGAAGGTGGGCAGCTTGTATGCCGTGCGGTCGCCCAGCTTCCAGCAAAAGCCGAAGGGACAGTTGCGCTGCTCAATGGACGCCCGCAGGGCTTCCGGCTTTACGTGGAGGAACTCCGCTGCTGCCGTAATAGGGATCCAGCGGGGATAGGAGGTCACCAACTTCTCCAGCTCCTCCATGCAGTCGTCCACGACGTTTTTCATCAGGTCACCTCCTCACAGTGGTTCGTTTTGGTCAAAAGCCATGCGTCGCCCCGGGTCACAATGGAGTAGGGAAGCTGCATCTCCTCAAGGCGGTTGGTAAGTGCGTGGTGCTTGTTCTTCAAAAGCCGGTCAGGCTGCCGCTCTCTGTGGCCCGACTCGGCGTAGCAGTTGTTGATCAGCTGCCGCAGCTCGCCCTGCAGTACAGTGTCCAGGGCCTGACCGCCATGCTCTGCGTAAAAGCGATGCAGGGCAGCCACAGCGCCAGAGGCATCGGGATCCATGCCCAACCACAGCGCCGCTTCCCGCCGAAAGGTAGTCTCGCCCCTCTGGATGCGCTCCAACAGGAAGCACCGGCGGCGGAGCGCATACCGGGCCAGCTGGTTGGGGAAGATCCGTTCCTTGCCCAGCCGGAATAAGACGCGCAGAGCGGGATCCTCCTGGCACCAGAGCTGCGCGGCCAATGCCCAGTGGTGCTCCGGCCGGCGGCACGCATCCAGCCGGCTGTACCAGTGCAGCCAGTCCTGGTATTTGCGCAGGCGGGCGGAGACGGCGGCTTTGGGGAGGTCGCAGACCCACAGATCGATGCGCTCCCCTGCCTGGAGCCTGCGCCTGCCGGCCATCTGCAAAAGCGCGGTGCGGTTGTCTGCGATGACGGCCACGTTCTGCACCTCCGGGTCGATGATGTCGATCCCCACATCCAAGGCGGAGGTGGTCACCAGCACCTGAGTCGAAAATTCCTTTTCGCGGATGATGTGCTCCCAGACGTCGCCGCCCTTGGATTCGGCGTCCAGATAAGTGGTGGGGACACTGAGCTCCTGGGCAAACCGCCGCCCCCGGGCCTTGCTGTCCACGAAGATCATCCACTTTGCCCGGGGTTGCTCCGCAATGAGAGATGACAGGTCCTCCAGCGTGTGGAAGAAATGTAGCCGGTAGCGGTCCGAGTGAACGGGGAGGGTGTAGCGGATGCACTCCCTGGGCAGCGTCCACTGGGGATAAAAGGTGCGCCGGTGATAAAACCGCATTTCCGCCTCGGCCAGGGGCCGCAGAACATCCCAGCTGGTCCCGGTCATGTAGATTCGGACGGCGTGGCAAAACCGCTGGCAGGCCAGGCGCAGCTGGTGTTCCGCATAGGAGTTGAACAGGGCGTCCGAAGTAAAGTAATGACATTCGTCAAACACGGCGAACAGGAGGCTATTGAGCCACGGAGCAGAGTCCGGGTCATCTACCAGTGCGGACAGCCGGTGATAGGTGATGACCCGCACGGGCCCAAAGTCTTCCGTCTGCCGCACCCCCTCATCGGTCAGGAGCCGGGGCAGAGGGGAGCGGAGCCTTTCCAGGATGGCCCGCTTTTGCTGGAAGGACAGGGCCACCCGGTTGGAGACCAGCAGCAGATTTTTGCCCTGGGCCAGGGCAGCGGGGATCAGCACGTCGTACACGAAGCTGGTCTTTCCGGCTCCCGGCGGCAGATCCAGAAGGACAGGGTTTGCAGGAGTCCAGAATGGAAGTTCCCGTTGAAGCTGTGCGCCGACCGGTTCTGCCTCCCGCAGGGGAAAGGATCTGTAAAAAACCGGTATGCTGTCGTCGGAGTCCTTGCAGCAGACCCGCACGGTCAATTTCTTTTTGGGATCGCTGAGCACGGTCCATCGCCTCCTTTGGCTGGCATTGTACCAGTCTGAGGGCCTGAAAGCCATTGACAAAACACTGTATTTTTGTAAAATAAACTTAGTATATAAACTGGTTTATTAGGAGGGTGCGCTATGGTAAACGGAATCGTTCCTGAAGAGTTTGCCCGGCTGGAGAAGGATGACTACGAGACGTTCGGAAGGCCTCCCAAGGGATTTGATCCCTGCGATCCCGAGCGGATACAGATCTTCGCCAAAAGACTGCGGGGCATTCGGAAAAAGCGCCACGCGGAGTCTCGTGCTGAGGATGAGAGCGGCGGCACCTTCTGGTTGGCAAAGGATCTGGCGGCGGAACTGCATATCTCGCCCATGGCGGTATGCAAGTATGAACATGGGAACATGAAATCCATTCCCATGCATCGGCTCCGCAGGATCTGCGGATTTTATAACGTGAGTCCCCATTACTTGCTGGGCTATGTAGAGGGGGAAAACGACTATCTGCAGCTGGATAAAAACGGCGAACCTCTGCGGGATCAGAATGGAGACCGGAAGATCCTGCACGCGCCCATGCTGTTTGCGCCCGCCTCATTTGTAGAGGCGTCGGAGGCCTATCAAAACCTTTACCTGGAAGATACGGAGCTGTTCTGGATGCTCTATGAGATTATTGTATCGAAAAAAGAGAAAAGAGATCGATATCGGACGGTTTTATCCAGCCTGCTGGGCCTGAATGAATAGGGGTTGGGCATTTTGCCGAAGACGTTTTGGTTTATTTTTCCTTTATGCCCGGGATCCTTGCCCAACACCCACCTGTGAAGCGGATCTGAGAGGAGGACAGGCCCGGAACCGGTTTTGTCAGTTTGGGGGCGTTGTCAGACTCCTTATATACTTTCCACGCACTGTCCCATTCCAGTGCACTGTACTGCGGCAGTGAGGTCCGAGGCGGAGGGATAAGGGAAGAACATGGTCCGTAATGCTTTACAACATAAAGAACACTTCTGTAAGGGGACCCAGGGAGAATGACGGCATCGTCATTCCCCTTGCGATCCGTGAGGATAGCATATGGGAGGGAGGCCTTGACGGCGCCCCTTCCGGAAAGGAATGTTCATTATGAAGAAAGTAAAAAATATTTCCGTTCGCATGGAGGAAGGGGAGTACCAGGCCATCAAAGCCAAAGCGGAGGCAGCCAATACCAGCTTGAGCCGCTATCTGATCGAGACGGCCCTGGGCGCCCGGGAGAGCGATCTGCGGCTGCGCAGTGACCTTGCCGCGCAGCTGTGTCAACTGCAGAATTTGCTCCTGACGGCATCAGATTATGAGCACCTGCGCAATGGAGTGGTGTCCTGGCGCGGGGAAACGATCCGCAGGATTGGAGGCTGAACCATGGCGCAGCTGAAAATCATCACCAAGGACAGCAAAGACGGCTGCTATCCGGAGAAGTACCGGGACAGCGATGCCATCCGGGCCGTGGTGGCATATATCTTCAACAGGGAAAAGACCTATGGGCGGATCGGCGGATGGGGGGTGAGCACTGCCGACGTGGTCACAGTGGTACAGGAAATGGAACTGGTGGCCGCTTTGTGGCATAAGCAGCAGGGAGTCCGGCTGCGCCACTGGATCATAACCTTTTCCCCCGGGGAGCTGGAGTGGCTGCAGGCAAGGTGGCAGCGGCCTGCGGTGAATGTGGTGGAGGAGCTGGGATGGATCTGCGCGTATTACTACGCTGTCCGTTATCAGATCGTGTTCGGTGTGCACTGTGACAACGCGCTGTATCATCTGCATTTTGCCATGAACACGGTGTCCTATCAGGACGGGATCAAGTATTCCGGGACCAAGAGGGAGCTGTATCTATACCTTCAGTACCTGAAAGCGGAGCTGGGGAAATACGGACTGCGTCTTTATCGGGTGTCAGATCAGGCACAGGCGCAGATGCCGTATCGGATGTGAACATACTACCCGGGGGCTGTCCATTGCGGACAGCCCCTTTTTTGGTTCCTCAGCGCTCCCGTATGGTCAGATATGCGCTGACGCCCAACAGAGCACCCTCCGCCAGCTGGGCCAGCGGACCAGATGCTGCAACAGCAAAGATAGGCAGCATGAAGATCTCCCTCCTTTCACTCCAGCGCTTCCTTTTCCTCCAGCACAAGCAGTGTGCCAAGAGCCAGCACAAAGCCCAAAATCTTCCACTCCAATGTCATTCACCTCCTTTCCCGGGGGCCCTCCGGACTGCCCATGGGAAAAATAATCTCCGGACGGGCAAAGCGCCTGGAGAATCCGGCGATCTGCGCTTCCGTCAGCGTGGTAAAGCGCGCCTCCTCTGGCGGTGCTCCGCAGAGGAAAAACGTCCCGGCGATAATGTCGTACCGTTCGCCGGATTCGGGATCATACAGCGCCCGGTTCAAAGGCAGCCCCAGGAGCTTTCCCTCCTCATGGCAGATCAGCGCCACCGGCGCATCAAAGGGATAGACCGCCTGAATGGGGCCGCCCACCACCGCCTGCATGGCGGACAGGGTATCCTCAATCTCCCGGACTGCAGGCGGTTTTAAGGGCTCTATAACCAGAATTTTCATGACTCGTTCTTCCTTACCGGTCAGGCAGCTGACCGCAGTAAAACAGCTCTTCGATCTCCGTGGGAGAAAAACCCTGTCCCACCAGACGGTCGAGATCCGCTCCTGTATAGCCGAAAGCCGGCGCCACGGCCCTGAGGGCTTCCAGGTATGGGTCCTCTGCCCGGGAGGCAGGAGCACAGCGGCACCCGTTCACGCCCTGCCAGAGGGTAAAGGAATAGACGCCCGGCAAGCGGGAGTCGTCGAACCGGTCCCGGGTGATGGGCCGTCCGGCTTCTAGGCATAAGATCTCACCGTAGCGGACGGGAATGTGCTCATGGGGACCCAGCCGCAGGCGGCTGCGGCGGAGCCCCTCCTTCAAAATGGCCTCTGTGGAGGCGTAGACATAGCAGTGGGATCGGGGGAAGTGCCACAGGCAGAAGGGATTGTCCCCTTTTACCACATACAGCCGGTTTTCCTGATCCAGTATCGTAAAGACAAAGGAGCCCTCTATCTGCTCCGCCATATACCTCAGGGTGGAACAGTCCAGAGTGCTCCTTCTTTCGATGAGCTGGACGGCTACATAGCTGTCCGTCTCGATCCGGGTGGCCGGCAGGCCCAGGGAGTGACGCAGATACCGGTCGTTGTACAAAACGCCATTGTGAGCTAGGGCAAAGCGGGTGTGGCCAGCTTTACCGGAAAAGGGGTGGTTGTTGCAGTTATGGCTGGCCGATCCTTGGGTCGTCATCCGGGTATGGCCCATAATTGCCCGGGCGTCGTCCGGAATCCGGAAATGGACGGCCCGGGCCGGACGGGGCGCCTTGCAGATCTGCAGTCGGTTGCCGGATATATAGGCAAGGCCAGTGGCATCGGTACCCAGAGTCTGGGCGGCAATGGAGAGGGCGGTGGACAACCGCTGGCGCTGCCGTCGGGTCAGAGTCTGCTGAAAGTCCAGAACACCAAATAAGCAGCACATATTACACCTCCGCTTCCGCTTCAACCGGATCATTGACATACAGCCGCCGCTCCTTGAGATAGCGTATCAGTTCCGGCGCCTGGCATCCGGCGGCGAAGGTGGTCCAGGAGAGGGACTGCAGCTCCTGGTCGGAGAGATACAGTGCCATATCACAGATTCGGTCCACCAGCTGCAGCGTGGCGATGAGGGTGTTCCAGCGCAGAGAGCCCCGGAAGATTCGCAGCTCCACGGTATCCCCGTTCTGGAGATTCACACAGGTATATCGACCGCCGGGGCAGCCCTTTTTGGCGTGCTCCAGAATGTCTTTGGGCTGCTCCTTGTAGCCGTACCGAGCCGCCCACCGCTCCAGCTGCCGGGGTGTGCGGCGGCTGAATTTCAGAAGCTCGTCCCAGAACTTTTCAAAGAAATACAGGATGCGGGCAATGGCCCCGTCCTGCTGCAGCTCTGTCTGGCCGAAGGCCGCCCGGCTAACGTGGACATGGAGGCCGCAGGTCTGGGCCTGATGGCTGGTGTATCCCATGGCTCTGGCTGTGTCCAGAATCTCCCGCCAGGGCATTTGGGTCAGATGATAGTCCAGTGTCATGGGATGAGTGACGATCTCCATCCCCTCGCACAGGCTCCCGTCGTGCTTGAGATAGATGTGCTCTGCACAGCGGTTGCCGCTCTCCAGCAGTCGCCGGGCATTGGCGCTGTCCTCCCCCGCTCCGTCGATTTCCAGCTCCACGCCGAAGAAGCGGGGACCAGCACCGAAGAAGATAGGGTTGGGTTTGAAATAGTAGTCATGAATGGCAACGCCGGCCTTCCATTGCAGCCAGCAGCTGGGGCAGTAGGGGGCATCTGTGTCACCGCTTTCCGGATAGCAGGCGTCCTGTTCCAGAATCAAACGGCCACAGTGGACACAGCTGATGTAATAGCGGTCATAGCACTGCTGGCAAAGGGGTGTTTCCCTGTCTCCAGTATTTTCCTCGTTCCAGATCCGCGTGCCGCAGTGGGAGCAGGCCACCGTGGCCTGCTCCAGGCAGTGGGGACACAGGAGCTGACCGTCAAAGGGGAGCAGGATGGTTTCCGCCGTCACGCAGCCGCAGGAATCACAGACTTGCTTCATATGGATCACCTCACAAAAAGATAGCCCGGCGCTTAAAGCACCGGGCTTCACAGAGATGATATATGACTGAGATTTGGCCCTTTTCCGGAGAGAGCCAGAGGGAGAACAGGGTGGGTTTTGAATGATCACCTAACATACAGGTAAAACCTGAATGGGAGGAAACGATCATGCTTTATCACGGAGAGGAAAGTCAAATCAGAGAAAATATCGTTCAGAAAATGAGGAGGAAAGTCTTTTGCCCGGAACGGGCTTATGCCCCTTGTGAGCCGGAAGACCGCACAATTCTGACCCGGGAGTTTGTTCGGGGAACCGGTATCACGGAGATCGCTCTCATGCTGCCCCGCACGGAGATGGGGGTGGTCCAGCTGTTCGAAGGGCTGGAGCTCTACAGGAGAATGGATTGCTGCCCTACAAAAAAGTCGGAATCCCCCTTATGCGCAGGCTATCCTTGGAAATTGGATTGTTGGGGACCGTCGGAATGGCATCGCCATTGGAACATCAGACAGGAGGACCGGTGATATGCTGGAAGAGTATGCGGATATCCTAACGGTAGAGGAGGTCTGTGAGGCGCTGCGCATCGGGAACAACGCAGCCTATGCCCTGCTGCGCAACGGGCAGCTCAAAGGATATCGCAACGGACGCACCTGGAGGATCCCCAAGGAATCGGTCCGCCGTTTCATTCTCTGGAAGGCGGGATTGGGATAAAAACAGGACAAAAGCAGGAAAAAACCGGTATGACACCATCGTCATACCGGTTTTCCTCTGTCTGTCACTCAAGCATTTCCACCATGGATTCCAGCAATCCCATTATTGCCTCCCGCTTGGAGGGCGGAACGCGGGAAAGAAGCTGGGCTGCCCGCTGGCCATAGGGCAGTACATCCTCCCCAACAGGGGACCGCAGCAGATCTGCAGGGGAAATATCCAGCGCGGAAGCAATCTTATAAAGGGTATCCACCGTGGGGCACTTCAAGCCCCGTTCCACTTGGCCGAAATACGCCGGGTTCAGATTGGCTTTCAGGGCCAGCGCTTCCTGACTCATGGCGTGCTTTTTACGATAATATCTGATTTGCGCAGCAACTGCTGCGGTAATTTCCTGCTTTTTCCCGTCCACGGAGCTCACCGCCTATAAGCATGTTATTCTCCATGCTATACAACTTTTATTCCAATCACAAACCACTATAGCGATCAATAATAATGTCTATAGACTTGATTTTGGAAGAGAGAATGGTATACTAAAGGCACATGGAAGAGGGGAAATACAGATGAGTCTCTGGGCGGTCCTCTATCTGATCGCGGCCTATTGGGCGGCGGGAAAAACCATCTATGCCGGAAAGGTCCGGATGGGGAGCCTGAGCGGATTGTTCATACAGAGAATGACCGTGGGCTTTCTTCTGGGAATCGTACTGATCCCCTTGGCAATTCTCAAAGTCTTTGTGGAGAAGTGAGGTCAGGAAAGATGCTTTCTGAGGAAAACAAGAAAAATTTGGATTCGTTCAAGACGGCCATGCGCCAGGAAGTGCGCAATGCCGGCTATTTTCTGGAGGATGCTCCCGATCTGATCCGTGAAAAGAGGCTGGAACGGGAGTATGAGAAACAGCTGGAAGCAAAGCGGGAATTGGAAGCGCTGCAGCAGGAGGCAGAGCAGTGCAGGAAAAGGCTGGACAGCAGCGGATATCAGGATGTAGAAGAGGCGTGCCGCCAGGCAAAAGCGCAGCAGGAAGCGGCGCAGGCGGCCTATGCTGCGTTGTTTGACCAATATGCCGGGAAGATCGATCAACTGGGAAAGTATCAGAGGAAAGATAAGCGTATGACATTGCTGATCAAGCTCTCCCTGCTCTGTATCGCTGCGGCCTGGTTTTTCAGTTTTCTGCCTCTGCTTTGGATCGGCCTTGTGCTGTTTGCGGCGGCTCTGCTCTGTTCCAGAGGGGTGATACGAGCGAAAAAACTTGCCGGCGAACAGATGCCGCCGGATCTGATCGCGGCAGAGGAGAAAAAGCGGGACGCGGAGCAGAGCTTCCAGCAGATCTCCCGTGTCTGCCAGGACAAAAGACGATATGAAGAACTGCAGGAGAAGATCCGGTCTCTGCAAAAAAAGAGGAAAGAGGTTGATTGACCTGATGAAACGACAGATCATGCTTTTGGGTGCTTTGCTGGCGATGCTTCTCAGTGCCTGCGGCGGAACGGGAAACAGTGGGACGGTGCCCACGGAAACCAACGCGATCACAGAGCGGTTCCTTGCTGCCCAATATGCATACGCTGGGGCTCACGATATCCCGCTGCAGGGCTTTTCAGACCAGGAGAAACTGGCGGCCTGGTATGAGGAGAACGCCGGGGCTCTGGAGAAGGCGCCGGAGGAGCTGCTGTTCGTGGAGCCCACCGGCTTCAGCGATCGCTATGAGCTGACCCGCAAGGAGAGCGGATATTACTATGTGGGAGAGCTCAAGGACAACCAGCCTGATGGCTTCGGCATGATCCTCCAGCGGGATACCCTGATTTCTGACTATGAGAATCCCACATACGTCTATCTGTATATCGGCAATTTTGAAAAGGGGCTCTACGAGGACTATGGCCTGCTATTCCATGTCCCAACCATGGACAACGGAGGATATGGGGACCTCAACACCATTCGGGAATATGTGTCGGATGATCCATACTCAGAAGTGTTTCAGGAATGGTACCGGGGCGGCGCCAACTATGTGACCTATGAAGGGACGTTCCACAAGGGCGAGAAAGCGGGGACCGGCAACGCCTTTTTCACGTCGGTGGGAGATGCCGTCAGCTACAGTTCGGATCCCCAGGCGGCGATGGAGCAGGGACTGGCCTACTGGATCGATACCGGAGAATTTAAGGACGATCAACCGGACGGGAAGGTTCGCCAATATTGCGCTGGCTCGCTCTACTATGACGGAGAGATGAAGGACGGGGAAAAGTCCGGTGACGGCAAGGAGTATTATCTGGGCAGTCCCCAGCTTCGCTATGAGGGCGAGTTTTCCAACGATACATATGACGGCAAGGGGACCATGTACGCGGGGGACGGCAGCGAGCTGTACTCCGGCGAATGGCGGGACGGGGATTATGACTGAACGCCGCCTGATCTCCTGATAGGAAAGACTGAAAAGCGGAAAGGAACAGGAATAACCTGTTCCTTTCCGCCTTTTTGCTACTTGCTTCCTATGATAGGGAATCTCGACTGACATAAGAATCCCCTTGTACAGGAGAGAGTGATTCCTTATGGCCCATGGCCGTCTGAGATCCCATCAGAGGGTGAGACTTACCGGGAAGATACGGGGGTATTTGATTATATGAAGATGAAATGAGCTATGGCCCAAATCGCGGCAAACAGAAATTTTGGAGGATTTTTAGGGGAAAATGACCGGAGATGGTGACGCAAGTCGGGGTCAGACCTCCGTTGTGTTTGCTACTGTGCAAGTGAATATTCATATGGAGATTGCTGTTGCGTTGTGGTATTCTATAAAGATAGAGATATTGTTTTGGAGCTATGTATTTATGAATATATCATCTTACCATGGGGCCTTGACGGCGGAACAGTTCTTATTCTATGAGATCCGCATTGTATCACGTTTTTTCCTGCAGGGGGTTCAGCCTGCTGAAGCCATTCAAAAAATTACCAGCGAAAATTTATTTCAGTATCCAACGGAACGCGAGATTGCACGCATGACCAGAGCTTGTTACCGGCGCCTGGATGCACTGGGTAATGATATGCTTATTCATGAAATCAGCGTAGCTCCATTGGAGATTGCAAAGCAAATCAATCTTTACGCCATTATGCGCTATAATCGCCTGGTATGGGATTTTATGATCCAAGTTATCGGTGAGAAGTTTCGCACGCAGGATTTTTCCTTTAATCGAAAAGATCTCAACGATTTCTTTTCTCATCTCCAGGCTCAAAATGATAGTGTGGCTGGTTGGAGCGACAACACAATCAATAAAATCAAAAGCGTTCTTGTGCGCTGTCTGGTTGAAACAGAATACTTGGATCATTTCAAAAGTACAACGCTCAACCCGGTTTTTCTTTGTGAGGAACTGGAGCAGGGAATTCGGGAAAACAATGATACGGAAGCACTTCCGGCATTTAATTGCTTTCGTTGAGGAGGGGCACGGTCATGCTAAAAGCAGAATTGGACAGGATCCGGGAGCGGATTTCTGATCCAAACTTTCTTGAAAACAAAGGCTTGAGTAACGAAGTCGGCATCCATGTCTTTTGCTACGATCCTGCCGATGAATTGGTGGTGCAGGATTATATCCGGAGAATCAAAGAGGAATCCGGAACACCGTATCGGATCATCGAATGTGATCTCTATGAGGTTTTTCTTCAAGTGCTGGAGGAGAAGCGAGTGCTGAAGTCGGTTCCTGCACTAGAGGCAAAGCGCGGTAAGGATTACTTGCTGCAGCAACTGCAGAAAATTGCCACTCCGGAAGCCCTGCTGACCAAGATGGATTATGCCCCCCATGTAAAAGGACAGGATGTCCTGTTCATGACAGGCATTGGGAAAATCCATCCATTTATGCGATCTCATAAGATGCTGGACAGTATGCAGCATCTCTTTGCCGATATTCCGGTGGTGATGTTCTATCCCGGTACATTCAATGGACAGACATTGAGCCTCTTTGATGAGTTTGTAGATGGAAACTACTACCGAGCATTCAATCTGCTGTGAGGGAGATCAGGAAAGATGAAGATTCAATCCATGTTTCAAAAGGATATCAACCGTGATATCAATGGTGTCGTTAAGGTTGCCCAGGATGATGAAAAAAGCCTGCATCAGGAACTGAGCGAATACATCATCACCAAGGAGTTACGCCGCCACTTTCGGACTTTCTTTGACAACTATACCAAGGCCATTGATCAGCCCACGGATAAAATGGGTGTGTGGATCTCCGGCTTTTTTGGAAGCGGTAAATCACACTTTCTGAAAATGCTTTCCTACCTGCTCTCTAATCAGGAGGTGCAAGGGATTCCGGCCATCGATTACTTTAAAGATAAATTCGATGACCCGATGATGTATGCCCAGGCGGTCAAATGTGTGTCTATCCCCACGGAATCCATTCTGTTCAACATTGACATTGAGGGGCCCATCAACAAGGACAAGACTGCTGTTCTCCGCACCTTCGCGAAGATGTTCTATAATCACTGCGACTTCTACGGAGATGATTTGAAAATCGCCAAGCTGGAGCGCTTTATTGACCGCCAAGGCAAAACAGAGGAATTCCGTCAGAAATTCGAAGAAGTCAATGGCGGCCCTTGGGTGGAGACCCGTGACTCCTTTGCTTTCTTCGAGGACGATGTGGTTGAGGTTCTCCAGTCCGTCTTGGGCATGAGTGAGCAAGCTGCTCGCAACTGGTTCAACGGCGAGGAGACCAATGAACTGAGCATCGCCCAGCTTGTGTCTGACATTAAGGAGTATGTGGACGGCAAGGGCGACAAGTTCCGTCTGCTGTTCATGGTGGATGAGGTAGGCCAGTACATAGGCGATGATGGCGACCTGATGATTAACCTCCAGTCTCTGGTGGAGGAACTGGGCGCCAAGTGCATGGGCAAGGTCTGGGTCATGGTTACCAGTCAGGAGGCCATTGACTCTGTGGTGAAAATTGCTGGTGATGACTTCTCCAAGATCCAGGGCCGCTTCAATACTCGTTTGAGCCTGTCTTCCTCCTCGGTAGATGAGGTGATCAAAAAACGTGTTCTGGCCAAGACGGAAGAGGCCGACCAACTGCTGCACATGGTCTACGACAAGGAACAGGCCGTTTTGAAGAACCTCTTTGTCTTCAACGACTCTGTTCTGGACATCAAGGGCTTTGCTGACGGTGGAGAATTTGCTGCCACCTTCCCCTTTGTGCCTTATCAGTTCATTATCATTCAGAAGGTGCTGGCAGAGATCCGCAAGCACGGCAACTCCGGCAAACACCTCTCCGGCGGCGAGCGTTCCATGCTCTCCGGCTTTCAGGAGGCTGCCCAGAAGGTACAGGACAAGGATGAAAACGCGCTGCTGCCGTTCTATCTGTTCTATGATACAGTTCATACTTTTCTGGAGAGTGCCATCCGCCGGGTGATCGACCGCTGCCAAAACGCGGCGGACAACCACGATGGCATAGAGCCCCAGGACGTGGCCGTCCTGAAGTTGCTCTATCTGGTACGCTATATCGATGATATCAAGGCGAACATTGACAACATTGCCACCCTGATGGTGGATGATATCCGCACGGATAAAATTGCACTTCGAGCTTCTATTACCGCCTCTCTGGAGCGGCTCCAGTCCCAGAACTATGTCTCCCGTAACGGGGATACCTACGCTTTCCTGACAGATGAAGAGCAAGATGTAGCCGTTGACATCAAAAACACGGTGGTGGACTCTGCCCAGATCACCCAGAGCATTGCTCAGACAGTGTTTGGAGAGATTTATCCCAACAAAAAATACCGCTATAACGAACATTACAACAACATTCCATTTGACCAATATGTAGACGAAACCATCTACGGCTCTGCCAGCGGTGGTATCCGCCTGCGGGTTATCACCGTGGCAAGCGACCACTATAAGGACTCTGATCAGCAGCTAATCATGGAGTCCCAGGTAAATAATGAGGCCATCGTGGTCCTCTCCGGCGAGACGCCCTACTATGACGAGCTGGAGCAGGCCATGAAGATCCGCAAATATGTCAAGCAGAAGAATGTCTCCCAGCTTCCTGAGACCATCCAGGATATCATCCGTAAGCGGCAGCAGCAGGCCCGCCATCTGGAGGAGCGGGCCAAGAGCTATCTGGAAAAGGCCATTGTGGACGCCAAAGTGGTGGTTCACGGCGAGGTCATGGCCATCAAGGCCGGGAGCGCCAAAGACAAGCTGGACGCTGCCCTCAGCGGTCTGGTGGAGAGCGTCTACTCCAAGCTGAACATGGTCAACCATTTTGTGGAGAGCGACGCCGACATTTTGGCTATCCTCAACGGCAGCGCGGATGCCGATATCAGCCTGGTGGGCTCCGGTACCAACAACGAGGATGCTCTCAACGAGATCAGCCAGTGGCTGGAGCTGAAATCCGTCGGCCCCACAATCTCCATGGGAGATGTGCAGCGGCGGTATCAGGCCATCCCCTACGGCTGGAAGGAGATTGACATTGCCGCCCTTATTGCCCGGCTCATTGCCCAGCAGAAGATTTCCATCAAGTACGGCGGCGCCATCGTTGCCAAGGATGACCGCCGCCTGGTGGACTACCTGCGCAAAAAGTCCGAGGTGGACAAGGCTGTGGTGTCCCGCCGGATCGCTCCCTCGGAGGATCTGATGCGCAAGAGCATCTCCTTCCTGCGGGACTACCTGGGCGCGATGGACATTCCCAGCGACGAGGACGGTCTGGTGCGCTTTGTTCTCAATACCTTTGAAACCAAACTGGTCCACTACCAGGGCCTGCTGGATCAGTATGCCCAGAATCGCTATCCGGAGAAGGAGCAGGTGACCACCGCCCGGGACCTGGCCCAGGATATCCTCAGCCAGCGCAAGGACAATGTGGCCCTGCTGAATCGCATGGTGCAGAAGCAGGACGATCTGCTGGACTCCTCTGAGGATATGGAGGGCGTGGAGCTGTTTTTCAAGAGCCAGCGCACCGTCTTTGACGAGGCGGTCAAGCAGATGAACCGGGTCAGCCGGGAGCGGGATTATTTCGCTACCGATCCGGATACCCAGGAGGTCTTCCGTACCATCTCCGCCATTCTGGCCATGCCCAAGCCCTACAACCGCATTGGGGAGCTGCCGGAGCTGATCGGCAAAGTAAAGGCCGCCTATCAGTCTCTGCTGGACCTCAAAAAGGAAGAGGTGGCCGAGAACATCCGCCAGTGTATGCAGGATGTCCACCAGCTGGCCGGGGAGGCCCGGGACGCCGGGGCCCTTCTGAAGCAGGCTGACGACTACTTCGCCGCCAAGCGGGAGGCTGCCAAGGAGGCCGTTTCCCTCACCGAGCTGGACGCCATGATTACCCAGCTTCTCAATTACAAAGACACCGTCTGTAAGCGCATGGAGGTCCTGGCCGCTCCCACACCGGAGCCCCAGACCAAGGAGAGCGGCGAGACCAAACAGCCTGCCCCCGCTCCCAAGAAGATCGCCACCGTGCGCCGCTATGACCTGTGTTCCGTGAAGCGGCTGCAGTCCAAGGAAGACATCGACGCCTATGTGGAGGGCATCCGTCAAAAGCTCTACCAGACCCTGGAGAGCTGCGACGGCGTTCAGGTCAACTAAAGGAGGAAACCGGGATGAACAAATCCGCCATCCAGAAATTTGCCATCTGGGCCCGCACCACACTCATGGAGCAGGTGGCCCAGCGGGCCTATCAATACGGAATCACCCAGGACGGGTATGGAGAGGAAAACGCCGTCACCGTCAACGGCATGGCTCTGTCCCCCCAGGAGCAGAGCCAGCGCCGGGAGCTGGTGCGGGAGATCCAGGCCAAGGGCTATGACCAGGTGGTGGAGGAAGTGGCCTACACCTGGTTCAACCGCTTCATCGCCCTGCGGTATATGGAGGTCAACAACTACCTGCCCAGCCACATCCGGGTGTTCTCCAACGCCCAGGGGGCCTTTGACCCGGAGATTTTGAAGGAAGCCCTCCACATCGACCTGCCTGGGCTGGATCAGAGCAGGGTGGCGGAGTACATCGAGAAGAATGAGACCGAGGCCCTCTACCGCTATCTGCTCCTCACTCAGTGCAACGCTCTCAATGAGGGCCTGCCCAAGATGTTTGAGCACATGGGCGGCTATACCGAACTGCTCTTCCCCAATAACATTCTGCGCCCGGACAGCGTCCTTGGCCGCATGGTGGCCGATATCCCCGAGGAGGACTGGACCGACCAGGTGCAGATCATCGGGTGGCTGTATCAGTATTACATTACAGAGTTGAATAACCAAGTTTACGATGGAAACATGTCCAAAAGTCGGATTCCAAAAGAACTACTTTCTGCTGCTACTACAATTTATACTCCTGATTGGCCTGTCCGCTACATGGTAGAGAATTCTCTTGGGCGGCTGTGGCTGGAGGGCCACCCCAACTCGGCTCTGCGGGAGAGTTGGAAGTACTATCTGGATGAGGCGGAGCAGGAGCCGGAGGTGAAAGCCCAGCTGGTGGTGCTGCGCTCCCAGCGGCAGACACTCCGGCCCGAGGACATCACCCTCATTGACCCCTGCATGGGCAGCGGCCATATTCTGGTCTACGCCTTTGATGTGCTCATGCAGATCTACGAGAGCGAGGGGTGGAGCCAGCGAGACGCCGCTGCCTCCATCGTGCAGAACAACCTTTACGGCCTGGACATTGACCGCCGGGCGGCCCAGCTGGCCTATTTTGCCGTCATGATGAAGGCCCGGCAGTATGACCGGCGATTTCTCACCCGAGGCATCCAGCCCAACCTGTACCACCCCGGTGCCTATGCCGAGGGGCAGGAGTTCGGCTCCCTGCTTATCGTGGATAAGCTGGAGCCCAAGCCGGAGCAGCCCGACGAAATCACCCTGTTTGATGGTAACTATGCAGAGGCGTTGAACACCTGGAATTTCCGATCCCTGCTTGCAAGGCAGTATGATGTGGTAATTACTAATCCCCCTTATTTCGGGAGTTCTCGATTTTCGCCAGCATTAGATTCCTATATTAAGAAAAACTACCCGGAAGAAAAAGCCGACCTCAGCATGGCGATGTTTAAGAAAGCACTCTCTGGATTGTGTAAGAAAAATGGGTTTACTGCGTTTATTACAACATCCTCCTGGATGTTTTTATCCAGCTTTGAGAAAGTGCGGAAATTCATTCAAGTATCTGCTGCCATTGATTCCCTTGTTGACTTTGGTACGGAACTTTTTGATGGGAAAGTAGGGCATAACCCCATTGTGGCGTGGGTTACACGAAAAGCACAAATTAACTATAGATTGACAGCAATACGCTTGGTTGATTACTGCTATTCTAGGCGAGATGAAAAAGAGCCGGAGTTCTTCAACAGAAAAAACCACTATACAGCAATACAGTCAAACTTTTCCAAAATTCCTGGTGCACCAGTTGCATACTGGATTAAGGAAAACTGGTTGCAAATATTTAATAATGACACACTATCGCAATATAGTAAATGCTGTAAAGGACTTGACTCTGGAGATAATAATAGATTCTTGCGTCTTTGGTTTGAAGTAGATTATAAAAGAATAACCTTCAATTCAAAAGATGGGGAAAAAATAATCTGGTGTCCACATAATAAAGGTGGAAGATTTAGGCGCTGGTACGGAAATTATGAGCACGTCATATTTTGGAAAAACAATGGTTTTGATATACGAAATCATCCTGGATCACGGCCACAAAGTTTAAATTACGCATTCAACAATGGATTTACCTGGTCCAATATATCCTCAGGAAACCTTTCATGTCGTTTAGTAAAGGGCGGAATGACCTTTGACTCAACTGGCCCAATGGGATTTCCGTATGAAATCAATACTCTCTATCATATTCTGGCCATGCTTAATTCCAAAGTGTGCCAGAGCTTATTGCAAATTATTGAGCCGACCATGCATTATAGTGTTGGCTCCATACAAAGAATACCTTTTATCCTAAATAAAAAAGAAAAGATTGATATTTTAGCGCACAAATGCGTTTATTGTTCCAAAAGTAACTGGGACTCCTATGAAACCTCTTGGGATTTCAAGCGGCATCCGCTAATATAAACTAAAATGGGGTATAGTCATGAGTGAATACAAGAATTTTAGAGAAGAAGTCCTAAGTAGAACAAAAAGCATCTGGGATGAATATCTGAGAGAACACAATGAGGATGGATTTGAAATCACACTTGCAATTAACATTTTAAGCATGGTGCTGTTAAGACTTGCTGGCATAGAAGAGGAGTATGGTCAAAAGCCTCCATATGATGAATTTTCTGAGATAATAAAAATCCATTGTACAGCACATTTTATAGGCGCCGACGTCAATGAACAAAAAACCCATGAATGCGATGGGAAAAAATTTGTATCTTATTTACGCAACGGATTTGCACATATTCATATTTATCCCTATTATGAAAACGGAAAGATATCCAAAATTGAAGTGCGCTCCAGAAAAAGTGAACCTCATTTTATATATAGCTTTGAGGCCTCGAAATTTTGCGATTTTGTCAACGCTGCATTAGAATTTGCGAGAGAACAAGAACGGAAAATGACAGGTGAGCAATTCAAAGAGGGGGAAGAGAATGGGAACCCGAATCTCTGACAAATTCACCGCCTGGCAGGCGGAGTGTGAAGCCCGGTTCCAGCAGCTCAAAGCCAATGAGGAGGAGCTGAATCGCATTTTCATCGACATCTACGGGCTCCAGGACGAGCTCACGCCCGAGGTGGCCGACAAGGATGTCACGGTACATAGAGTTTTCAACACCAAAGACGATGTCCCCGAGTCCATGAAGGGCAGCAATTATGTCCGCACCCTCCGAGACGAGATCGTCTCCCTCATCTCCTACGCCGTGGGATGCCTCTTTGGCCGCTACTCCTTGGATGTGGATGGGCTGGCTTATGCCGGCGGGGAGTGGGACTCCTCCAAGTACCAGACCATCCCGGATGCCGACAACATTCTCCCCATCTGTGACGACGACTACTTTGAGGACGACCTCACCGGAAAGTTCGTGGACTTCGTTCGGGTGGTCTACGGCGAAGACACTCTGGAGGAAAACCTGAAATTCATTGCCGACGCCTTGGGCGGAAAGGGTACTCCCCGGGAGGTCATCCGGGCCTATTTTCTCAACGATTTCTTCTCCGACCACTGCAAGACCTATCAGAAGCGGCCCATCTACTGGCTCTTTGACAGCGGCAAGAAAAACGGCTTCAAGGCCCTTATCTACCTTCATCGCTATCAGCGGGATCTACTGGCCCGGATGCGCACCGACTATGTTCACGAGCAGCAGGAGCGCTACCGCACCCAGCTCTCCCACCTGGCCGACGCCCTGGAGCACGCCTCCGGCGCAGACAAGGTCCGTCTCACCAAGCAGCAGAAAAAGCTCCAGGACCAGAGCCGGGAGCTGCAAACCTACGAGGAAAAAATCCACCACCTGGCCGACCAGAATATTGAACTCGACCTGGATGATGGAGTAAAGGTGAACTACGCCAAATTCGGCGATGTGCTGGCAAAAATCAAGTAGCAGAAAGATGGTGCGCAAAATGGATACACGTTCTGTGAAATCAATGGTTCCGGAATCTATCCAACTTCTAATTTATTGCAGAAACTTTGACGTTCACTATACGCTGTTGCTTCGCCGCTATGAACGATTTAAGGAAATCAATGTTCCCGGCAATTTTGACATTGATGCTATCACTTATTTGGATATGATCGTTGTCCAGCTGCGCGCGCTTTGCATCGAGAGCAATATACATAAGAACAACTATACAGCACAGATTTTGCTTCGAAAATTAGGATATCCTGATTTAGCAGAACGAATTGATCATATGTTGGGCGAAAGCTTTTTTGAGGAAGAAGACTCCGCATCTGTAACGATCCGGGAGGCGCTCAAGCTGTTGGCAGATAAATTTATCTGTCACTATGATAATTATGACGCGCCAGAACAAGATAACCAGCATCGCGCCATCATAATTGAACAGCAGCTGAAAAATCCATATATGTCCCGCAATCTGGACTATATTATGAACACCATTATTTCCTGCATCGGTAAGGGAATACAGGATAAGACAGGAGAACGCATATGTCCATCGAATCCATCCAGTACGCTCTGAGCGAGCGCTTTGCCGCCCCTCTGCCGGAATTCTATCAGCGCCGCATCGTTTTCTGGCAGGATGAGGAGCGGGAGTTTGAGGCCATGGTGGATGAGCTGGATCTGCCGGGAGTGGAGATCGTCAAGCTCACTGGCTCCAACAACTTTGAGGTCAAGAAGCTACTGCTCCACGATGATCTCACCAGCAATTTTCTCATCTACAATCCCTTCTCCTATGAGAATTCCAAGGACAACTGGCTGCGGGACATTGAACTGTTCAGCGAGGAGTATCGGGCGGACTACATCTCCATGCTCATGAGCGAGCTGAATGTGGCCTCCAGCCCCGCCATGCGCAAGACGGTCAAGCTCTACGCCAAGTTCCTGGACAGCAAGGAGCGCAAGGGCAAGCTGCAGAAAATCGGCCGCAGCTATGAGACGCCCATCCAGTTCCACATCGATGTGATGGCAGTCCTGGCGGGCGTTCCCGGCGGCTCTGCCCAGGATGTCTTTATCTCCGTGCTCTCCCACGGCCTGGATGAGGAGTCCAACACGCCTGTGGTCAACATCAAAAAGTTCGGGAATATTGACGCCTTCTGGCAGTTGGTCCGCAAATACACGGGTTACGTATACGAAGAAGAAAATCCCCTGGGCCTCTTTGCAGCTCATGTGCTGTTGACCGCCCTGTCTCAGACTATGAATATCAGTGTGTTCAAGGGATTGGAGCGGTTCCTCTCGGAGTCCAACAAGGCTTATTGTTACAGCATGGTCCATGAGTGGCAAAACCGGGAGGACCATTCCGCTTTGCTGGATCTCTGCCGTAGAGTGGAGCAGGAACTGCAGCTTGCCACCCGTTTTGACAGGCAGGAGATCGAAACCTTGCTCACGGGAGATATCTTCCCCGCCATTCATGAAAGCATCCTGAAACGGTTTTATGACGAGATCTCCGGCCAGGTGGTGAAAACTGATCTGATACTGAAAACGGTGGAGAATCGTCGTACCTCCGGCTGGTATGACATGTTTTCCGATTACTATGAGTGTCTCTACCATGTGGCCCAGATGCAAAACTTTTATCAGGAGCACGCAGGCGGGTTCCATATTGTGGAGCCGAAAGAAATCTGGAAACTCTATACTGAAGAGGGCTACCAGATGGACAGCGACTACCGTCAGTTTCATCTCCACTTCGGAAATACTCTGAAAGACAGCAATGCTGTACTGGAGGACAAGCTGAAGCACGCTGCCGAGTATGTGGAATCGCTCTACAAGAACTGTTTTTTGGGAGAATTGACTTCCTGCTGGTCCAACACCATTTCTGACGATCTTGCTTCCCTGGGGTATGTATCGGAGATCCGCAGACAGCGGGATTTCTATGCGCACTATATCTGCCCGTTGGCAGAAAAAACGACCCGCGCCTTTGTTATCATCTCTGACGCCCTGCGCTATGAAGTGGCGTCAGAACTCAGTGAAACGCTGGTTCGCTCCACTAAGGGAACGGCAAAGCTGGAATCCATGCAGGCGATTTTTCCCTCTATCACCAAGTTCGGCATGGCTGCGCTGCTTCCCGCCCAGCGGCTGGGTGTGACTGAGGACATGGAGGTTTTGGTAGATGGCATGCCCACCCGTTCCACGGCAGAGCGTGAGAAGACCCTTTGCGCCGCAAATCCGAAAAGTGTTGCCGTCCAGTACAGTGATGTTCTGAACATGAAGCGGGCAGAGCGGCGGGAGCTGGTCAGCGGCAAGGATGTGGTCTATATCTACCATAATACCATTGACGCCATAGGCGACAAGGCCGTTACCGAGCAGAAGGTCTTTGAAGCCTGCGAGGACACGGTTCAGGAACTCTCCAATCTGCTCCGTATTGTGGTCAACGATATGCAGGGTACCGATATTTTTATCACGGCAGATCACGGGTTTCTCTATACATACAGCCCTCTTTCTGAAAGCGATAAACTCAGCAAGGAGGCTTTCAATGGAACTGTTTTTGAACTGGGACGGCGTTATGGCCTGACTGCTCTGGATACTACCGCTGAATACTTGCTCCCGATTCAGCTTTCCGGGGTATTGGATGGAGCGCCAGTCAAAGGATACGCCCCGCAGGACTCCACCCGCATCAAGGTCAAAGGTGGCGGAGAGAACTATGTCCACGGTGGGATTAGCCTGCAGGAGATGGTGGTTCCGGTCATTGCCTTTAAAAACCTGAGAACCAGCAGTAAACAGTTTGTGGAGCTCTCCAATGCGCAGGTGGGACTGCTCAGTGAGAATCGGAAGATCACAAACCTTATTTTCTCTCTGGACTTTTTCCAACGGCAGCCCGTCAGCGATAAAGTGCAGCCCTGTACTTACACGGTTTATATGACCGATGATGAGGAAAGGGCTGTCAGCGACCGCCAGACCATAATTGCCGACCGTACCAGCAGCAACGCCTCTGAGCGGGTATTCCGGGTTCGCTTTAATCTAAAAGCGGGTAATTACGACCGGAATAAACTTTATCGGCTGGTAATCACCAATGGGACGGATTTGCCGGAAGAAATCGAATTCTATATCGATATCGCTATGGCCGATGATTTCGGCTTTGATTTGTAAGGAGAGGCACCATGGAAGAGTGGAAATTGGGCAACGAGACAGATGACAACGACATGGCCATCGACCAAAAACTGCGGCAATACTTTGATGGCCGGATCGTCCGAAAGGACCTGACTAAGTCCATCAAAGAGGGGGCCAATGTCCCGGTCTATGTGCTGGAGTTCCTTCTGGGCCAATATTGCAGTTCCGATGACGAGGAGATCATTGAAAAGGGCGTTCAGAATGTAAAGCATATCCTTGCCGACAACTTTGTGCGCCCAGATGAAGCCCAAAAGGTGCTCTCCATGTTGCGGGAGCGGGGCAGCTTTACAGTGATCGATCGGCTTACCGTAAAGCTGAACATCAGGTATGACCGCTATGAGGCTGATTTCTCCAATCTTGGGATCAAGAATATCCCGATTGCAGCAGAGTATGTATCCCAATATGACCGGTTGCTCTGTGGTGGGATCTGGTGCATCGTACAGCTGGATTACGAGTTCTGTGAGGAGGACAAGCATAACTCTCCCATCCAAATCCGGAAAGTTACCCCGATTCAGATGCCCCATATTGATTTGGCTGAAATCAAACAGGGGCGTAAATATTTTACCAAAGAAGAGTGGATCACCATCCTGCTCCGTTCAACCGGCATGGAGGCAGATAAGTTTACTGACCGGGAAAAGTGGCTCTTGCTGGCCCGGATGCTACCTCTGGTAGAAAACAACTTCAACCTTTGCGAACTGGGGCCCCGGAGCACAGGCAAGTCCCATCTCTATAAGGAGATATCGCCTAACAGCATTCTGGTTTCCGGTGGACAGACCACGGTAGCTAATCTCTTTTATAACATGGCAAGTAAAACCGTAGGGCTGGTAGGCCTGTGGGATTGCGTGGCCTTTGACGAGGTAGCCGGCATCACCTTCAAAGACAAAGATGGCGTTCAAATCATGAAGGACTATATGGCTTCCGGCTCTTTTGCCCGCGGAAAAGAGGAAAAGGCAGCCAGCGCCTCCATGGCCTTTGTGGGCAACATCAATCAGAGCGTGGATGT
>CDTY01000883.1_pt1 | contig 34883 bp, 30 predicted proteins | sample 557731 | NCBI WGS metagenome assembly CDTY01 (sample SAMEA3182101, study PRJEB8094) | gut metagenome | biome: human; feature: gut; material: Stool; isolation source: human stool | place: Canada | collected 2013-02-12
GGTGGTGGTCATCGGCGGCGGCAACGTGGCCATGGACGTGACCCGCAGCGCCATCCGCCTGGGTGCGGACCGGGTGTTCTGCGTCTACCGCCGCCGCAAGGAGGACATGACCGCCCTGCCCGAAGAGGTGGAGGGCGCCGAGGCCGAGGGTGCCGAGCTGCTGACCCTCCAGGCCCCTGTGCGCATCGAAGCCGACGAGGAAGGCCGGGCCGTGGCCCTGTGGACCCAGCCCCAGATCATCGGGCCCTTTGACAGCGCCGGACGTCCGGCGCCCCACACGGCGGACGTGCCCCAGGTGCGTCTGGCCGCGGACCTCATCATCGTGGCCATCGGCCAGGGCATCGAGTCCCACGGCTTCCAGCAGCCCGGCGTGAAGGTCCAGCGGGGCGGCGCCATTCTGGCCGAGTCCAGCAGCCGTTTGACAGAGCTGGAGGGCGTGTTCGCCGGCGGCGACTGCGTCACCGGCCCCGCCACTGTCATCCGGGCCATTGCCGCAGGCAAGGTGGCTGCCGCCAACATCGACGAGTACCTGGGCTTCCACCATGTCATCGAGTCCGATGTCCAGGTGCCCCCGCCCCGCTTTTCCGACATGGTGCCCCACGGCCGGGTCAACACCACCGAACGGGACGCCGCCGAGCGCAAGCGGGACTTCCAGTGCATCGAGTGCGGCATGACCCTGGAGGAAGCCATGCAGGAGTCCTCCCGCTGCCTGCGGTGCGACCACTTCGGCTATGGAGTCTTTAAGGGAGGACGTGTGGAAAAATGGTAACTGTGACGATTGACCGCAAATCCATTCAGGTGCCTGAGGGCACCACCATTATGGAGGCCGCCGAGCGGGCCGGCATCCCCGTCCCCCACCTGTGCTTCCTCAAGGATATCAACGAGATTGCCGCCTGCCGGGTGTGCGTGGTGGAAGTGGAGGGCATCGACCGGCTGGTGCCCGCCTGTGACAACCAAGTGACAGAGGGCATGGTGGTCCATACCAACAGTCCCCGGGTCCGCCGGGCCCGCAAGACCAACTTGAAGCTGATCCTCAGCCAGCACGACGGCAACTGCACCGCCTGCGTCCGCAGCGGCAACTGCTCCTTGCAGACCCTGGCCAACGACCTGAACATCCACCACCAGCCCTATCATCGGCAGACGCCCCGGGGCTACTCGGACTTCTCCACCCCCCTGATCCGCCAGGAGAGCAAGTGCATCAAGTGCATGCGCTGCGTCCAGATCTGCGACAAGGTCCAGAGTCTAGGCATCTGGGACGTGGCAGGCACCGGCTCCCGCACCACCGTGGACGTGTCCTACAACCGGACGCTGATGAACTCTGACTGCTCCTTCTGCGGCCAGTGCGTGACCCACTGCCCCACCGGCGCCCTTACCGCCCGGGACGACACCGGCGCCGTGCTGGACGCCCTGGCGGACCCGGAGATCACCACCGTGGTCCAGGTGGCTCCCGCCGTGCGGGTGGCCTGGGCGGAGGCCTTCGGGCTGGACCCGGCCTTTGCCACGCCGGAGCGCATGGTGGCCGGCCTGCGGCGCATTGGCTTTGACTACATCTTCGACACCAACTTCACCGCCGACCTGACCATCATGGAGGAGGGCAGCGAATTCTTAGAGCGCTTCACCCACCGCAACCGCTACCGCTGGCCCATGTTCACCTCCTGCTGCCCCGGCTGGGTCCGGTTCATGAAGTCTCAGTTCCCCGCCTACACTGACTGCCTGTCCACCGCCAAGTCCCCCCAGCAGATGTTCGGTGCGGTGGCCAAGAGCTACTTCGCCCAGCGCATCGGTGTGGACCCCCACAAGCTGTTTGTGGTGTCCATCATGCCCTGCATCTCCAAAAAGAGCGAGTGCGCCCTGCCCACCATGACCGACGCCTGCGGCGACCCGGATGTGGACGTGGTGCTGACCACCCGGGAGATGACCCGGCTGCTGCGCAGCGACCACATTCTGCCTCAGGACCTGGGGGAGGAGCCCTTCGACAGTCCCCTGGGCACCGGCACCGGTGCGGCGGTGGTCTTCGGCGCCACCGGCGGTGTTATGGACGCGGCATTGCGCAGCGCCTACTGGCTGGTCACCGGCTCCAACCCTGACCCGGACGCCTTCCGGGCCGTGCGGGGCAACCAGCCCTGGAAGGAGGCCGTGTTCACCATCCCCGGCGCCGGTGAGGTCCGGGTGGCAGTGGTCAGTGGCTTGGGCAACACCCGCCGCCTGATGGAGGCCGTGGACGCAGGTACGGTCCAGTACGACTTTGTGGAGGTCATGGCCTGTCCCGGCGGCTGCGCCGGCGGCGGCGGACAGCCCATCCACGACGGTCAGGAGCTGGCCTCGGCCCGGGGCGACCTCCTCTGGGAGCTGGACGCCAAGGCGCCCATCCGCTTCTCCCACGAGAACCCCGACGTGCTGGCCCTGTACCGGGAGTTCCTGGAAAAGCCTCTGGGACCCAAGTCCCACCACCTGCTTCACACGGATCACCAGGCCTGGGAGATGCCCCCTGCACCGCCCAGAGAGGTGTAATGCCACAGGCAAAGCAAAAAAGAGACGCCCCGCGATGCGGGGCGTCTCCTATTTTTTCCAGCTGCTTTCCGAATGGAAGCGAACAGGAGGCGGGAGCCCCCGTTCAGGAGGCTCCCACTTCAGGAGAGAGAAATGGCCGTTATTTGGCCAATGTACTCTGCTTCCGGAAGTAATCCCGGGTCAGCTTGAAGACCACCGGAGACAGGGCCAGCAGACCGATCAGGTTGGGGATGGCCATGAGGCCGTTGAGGGTATCAGCGATGGACCAGGCCAGATCCAGCTTCATCGTGGCACCCACCACCATGAACAGGCAGAAGATGATCTGATAGGGCTTGATGACCTTGTGACCGAAGAGGAACTCGCAGCAGCGGGTGCCGTACAGGCCCCAGCTGAGGACGGTGGACAGGGCGAACAGCGTCAGGCCGATGGCGATGACCACACCGGCAGCCTTACCGCCAAAGACGGTGGTGAAGGCGCTGATGGACAGGTCGGCGCCCACGCCGGACTCGCCATAGGGAATGGCGATGCCGCTGCACAGAACGGTCAGACCGGTGAGGGAGCAGATGACGATGGTGTCGGCAAAGACCTCGAAGATACCGAACAGGCCCTGCTTGACCGGGTCGTCGGTCTCAGCGGCGGCATGGGCGATAGGCGCAGAGCCCAAGCCGGCCTCGTTGGAGAAGAGGCCCCGGCCAACGCCGCTCTTGACGGCCTGGGCGATGCTGGTGCCCAGCACGCCGCCCATAACGGCCTCAGGATTGAAGGCGCCCACAAAGATGCTCTTGAAGGTGGGGCCGATGTTGCCCGCATGGGCGAAGATCACGACCAGGGAACCCACGATGTAGATCAGAGCCATGACGGGCACCAGTTTCTCCGTCACGGAACCGATGCGCTTGAGGCCGCCCAAAAGCACACAGCCTACCAGCAGCATAACAAGAACGCCGATGACAAGATAGACGGTCTTGAGAGAGCTGTCGGACAGGGGAACGAACTCGGTGATGGCGGTACCGATGGTGGTGGCGATGGTGTTGACCTGGGTCATGTTGCCGATGCCGAAGGCAGCCAGCATGCCGAACACGGCAAACACGCAGCCCAGCCACTTCCACTTGGGACCCAGACCGTTTTTGATGTAATACATGGGGCCGCCCACCCAGTCGCCGTGCTTATTGCGCTCCCGGTACTTGATGGCTAGGGTGACCTCGGAGAACTTGGTGCACATGCCGAAGAGGGCGGAAACCCACATCCAGAACACAGCACCGGGGCCGCCCAGAGCAATGGCACCACAGACGCCGGCGATGTTACCGGTACCGACGGTGGCCGCCAGAGCGGTGGTCAGAGCCTGGACAGGCGTCACGGCACCTGCCTTGGCCTCTACCTTCTGAAAACACTTGCCGATGGTATTTTTCATGGTGTAGCCAAACTTCCTGAACTGCAGGAAGCCGGTAAACACCGTGAGGTAAACACCGGTGCCTACAATGAGGATCATCATGGGAACGCCCCAGACAAAGCCATTGATCGTGCTGTTGATACTTGTGACGATATCGACCATAAACTCTACCCCTCTCTTAAGACGGTGGGCCGCCTGATTTACTGTCATTATAATCTTTTTGGTCAAAATGTTCAATACAGCTTTTTATTTTTGGATACTTTTTTCTGTTTTACTCATTTTTAATTCCTTTTTTTGTGTATAGTGTAAAATCTTTCATGTCTGCCATGCATATTTCGCATGTCTCTGCCGTTTTTTTCCTCCTGCCGTCCTCGCCGGCGCGGCGCCAGTGGCCTCTCCAGGGTGCGGTTGCACCTGATGAGAGCTTTCGCATTCGTCCTCAAAAGCCGTCTTTCACTTGCATTTTTTCCACAAAGTGACTACAATAATGGAGCTAAGATACCTTATGAAAAAGGAAGGATACGTATGACCAAAATTGATATCATCTCCGGTTTCCTGGGGGCTGGCAAGACTACCCTCATCAAGAAGCTGCTCAAGGAGGCCTTTGCCGGGGAACAGCTGGTGCTCATTGAGAACGAGTTCGGCGAGATCAGCATCGACGGCGGCTTTTTGAAGGAGTCCGGCGTCCAGATCTCCGAGATGTCCTCCGGGTGCATCTGCTGCTCTTTGGTGGGCGACTTCAACCAGGCCCTCAAGGACGTCCAGCAGCAGTTCCATCCCGACCGCATCCTCATCGAGCCCTCCGGCGTGGGCAAGCTCAGCGACGTCATCGTGGCCGTGGAAAATACCGTGGCGGAGACCTCCGGCATGGCCCTCAACAGCTTCGTCACCGTGGCCGACGCCACCAAGGTGAAGATTTACATGAAGAACTTCGGCGAGTTCTACAACAACCAGATCGAAAGCGCCGGCACCATCATCCTCTCCCGGACCCAGAAGCTGAGCCCCGAGAAGCTGGAGAGCGCCGTGGCTATGCTGCGGGAGAAGAACCCCACCGCCGCCATCCTGACCACCCCCTGGGACCAGCTGGACGGCAAGACCGTGCTCAGCGCCATTGAAAAGGTGTCCCTGGCCGACGAGCTGCTGGCCAAGATGCGGGCCGAGCACGAGGCAGAGGAGGCTGAGCACGCCCATCACCATCACGACCACGATGACCATGACCATGAGCATCATCACGATCATGACCATGAGCATGAGCATGAGCATCACCATGATCACGATGAGCACGACCATGACCACGAGCACGAGCATCATCACGAGCACGAGCATCATCACGACCACGACCACGAGTGCGACGATCCCCACTGCTCCTGCCATCACCATCACCACCATGCCGACGAGGTGTTCACCTCCTGGGGCCGTGAGACGCCCAAGGCCTTCAGCAAGGCGGACATTGAGCACATTCTGACCGAGCTGGACACCGAGCACTATGGCAAGATCCTCCGGGCCAAGGGCATCGTCCCCGCCGGCGACGGCAGCTGGATCGAGTTCGACTTCGTGCCTGAGGAGCACGACATCCGCACCGGCTCTCCGGACTACACCGGCCGGCTGTGCGTCATCGGCTCGGAGCTCCAGGAGGAGAAACTGGCGGAGCTCTTCGGCCTGTAATTCTGGAAAGGACTTATACTTTACAATGGCTGATATTCCTGTTTATCTGGTAGCCGGCTTCCTGGACGCCGGCAAAACCAGCTTCATCAACGGCATTCTGGAGGACGGCTTTGCCCGGGAGGAGCGGACGCTGCTGCTCTCCTGCGAAGAGGGCGAAATCGAGTATGAGAAGAACGCCCTGGACAACGTCACCGTGGTCCAGGTAGAGGACTTCGAGGACCTGACCCGGGCCTTTTTGAAGGAGTGCGAAAAGAAGTACAAGCCCAAGCAGGTGCTCATTGAATACAACGGCATGTGGCAGATGGAGCCCCTGTACCGGGACATCCTGCCCGCCAACTGGATCCTCTATCAGATCATGACCTTTGTGGAGGCCAGCACCTTTGAGATGTATGTGCGGAACATGGGCCAGCTGATGATGGAGAAGATCACCAACGCAGACCTGCTGGTGTTCAACCGCTGCGACGAGGAGCTGCGCACCGCCCTGCGGCAGCGGAACCTGCGGATGGTGAACCGCCGGGCGGACATCTACCTGGAAAACGACGACGGCTCCAGCGAGGACTACCTGACCGGGGACGAGTGCCCCTTTGATCTGAACCAGGAAGTCATCGACATCCCCGACGAGGACTTCGGCGTGTGGTATGTGGATGTAATGGACCATCCAGAGCGCTATGAGGGCAAGCTGGTGCACATGAAGCTGGTGATGTGCCACTCCAAGAAGTACCCCGGCATCCACTGCCCCGGCCGCTTCGCCATGGTCTGCTGCGAAAACGACATCCAGTTCCTGGGCCTCATCGCCAAGGGCGAGGGCCTGGACCAGTACAACAACCGGGACTGGCTGGAGGTCACCGCCCGCATGGCTGTGGAGGACCACACCGCCTATCAAGGCAAGGGTCCGGTGATGGAGGTCCTTTCCGCCGCCCCCTGCGAAAAACCTGCCGAGGAAGTCGTCACATTCTGACGAATCTGATTACAATTTGTAGAAATAAGTAAAAAAATGCCTCTCTGTTTTTGGCAGAGAGGCATTTTTTCAGCTTTCCAGCTCCACGTCTCCCTCCCGGGAGATGTCCAGAGGCTCCAAATTCTGATCCAGCAGTTCCTCCGGATAGGAGCTGATGTCCGAGGTGTCCGGCAGGAGGAACACGTCCAGCACCTGCCGGTCCTCAATGGGACAGGTGTAGGTGATGCCGCTGTTCCGGAAGGTATAGTAGGCCGCATCCTCCGGCAGATCCCCGCCGCAGAAGATGATGACCGCCTCCCGGGAATTTCCGAAATTCCAGCTGCCCAGAGTCCCGGCCTCCAGGGAGGGCTTCCCTCCCCCTCCCCGCCAGCGGTCGGGAAACACCGGGTCCTGGTCGTAGACGCACAGGGCCCAGCGGCCCTGCCCGTCGGTGCACAGCGCCGCCAGATAGTCGCCCCGGCGCTCCGTCTCCACGATGGACAGCGCCTCATAGCCAAATTCCGACCGGACGATCTCCCCGGGCCCTCCCAGGTACTCCGCCGCTTTTTTCTCCAGGGCGACAAGGTCCGTCTCGGCGGCGGAGGTCAGGTAGTGATACCCCACATACGCCCCCACTGCCAGGGCCGCCAGAAGCAGCGCCGCCAGTGCGCCCTGGAAAATCCGTGCCCGGGCCTTTTTCATACTCTCCACGATCTGTCCTCCCGCCGCCTGGGGCAGCTCCTCCGCCGTCAGACGCTGGCCGCCCAAAAGCTCACTGACAGAGAGCTCCAGCACCTCCGCCAGGGGCTCCAGTGATTGGATGCCCGGCATCCCCCGGCCCGTCTCCCATTTGCTGACGGCCTTGTCGGTCACATGGATGCGCCGGGCCAGCTCCTCCTGGCTCAGCCCCAGCTCCTTCCGCCGCGCTGCGATCAGCTCTCCTGTTTTTCCCGCGTCCATGGCGCTCCCCCCTTTTTTCTCTCCCGTATCCTACCACATTTCCGGGAAAAATGCACCCTACGGTCCGTAGAGTGGCACCCTGCCTTGCTTTTTTCTGCCAAATGGGTATAATGTTGTCTATCCTCTGTGCCGGGGACAAGGTGTCTCCCGGCTCATGTTTTCTCAAGCCGCCCTGCTGCGGTCAACGTCTCCAGGAAAGGAATACGCTATGGATCTCAAACGCTTCCGCCGCCCTGTGGGGCCGGTGCTGTCCCTTCTCTTCGTCTTTGTGCTCTCCGGCGCCGTGACGCTGCTGGTGCTGTGGATGCATCCGGTTAGCACCAAGGCCATGCTTTTGAACATGCTGCAGCTCCAGCCCCACCTGCTGGTGCTCAACTATCTGCCCATCTTTTTGCTGGTGCTGGCCTTCGCCTTTTTGTTCCGCAATGCCTTTTACTCTGCGGCCCTGGTGGGTTTCGTCACCGCTGGCATGTCCATTGCTAACCGACTGAAGATCCAGATTCGGGACGAACCCCTGGTGCCCCGGGACTTCGGCCTCTTGAAGGAGGCCGCCGACGCCGCCGGCAGCTATGACCTCCACCTGCCCTGGACGCTGATTGCCTGCGTGGTGGTCTTTTCCCTGGTGTGCGTGGTGCTGGGCTATCTGCTGCCCACCCGGCGGCGGGAAGGCGGCGCCTCCGCCCGCACCTGGCTGGTGCGGCTGGGGGGCTTCGCGGCCTCCTGGGCAGTGCTGGCCTGCGCCGTGACCTTTGGGTACAGCTCCACGGACCTCTACAACTCCTTCACCGTCTCCAACCCCTACTACCTTCCCGGCGTGTGCAACGATTTGGGTTTCCCCTACTTCTTCTGCTACCACTTCTCCACCTACCAGCTGGCCAAGCCCGAGGGCTTTGACCGCCAGACGGCGGAGAGCTGGGAGACCGGAGACCAGCCGGCGGAGGACGCGCCGGAGGTCAACGTGATCTTCGTCATGAACGAGGCCTTCTCCGATCTGACCAACTACGACGTCTTTACCTACTCGGAGGAGGACGACCCCCTCAAGACCTTCAACGCCCTGTGTGAGAGCGAAAACGCCCTCTCCGGCCATATCGTGGTGCCCGGCTTTGCCGGCGGCACCGCCAACACGGAGTTCGACGTGCTGACGGGGATGCAGACCAACGCCCTGAACCCCGCCGCCACCTCCGCCTCTGCCTTCCGGTGCGTCAACCGGAATCTGGACAGCGTGTTCCGTCTCTTTGACGATGCAGGCTATCACACCACCTTCCTCCATCCCGGCGACGCCTGGTTCTACAACCGGGAGAACGTCTATCAGTGGCTGGGGGCTCAGGACATTCTCTTTGCCCCGGACTTCCAGGACAGCCAGTCCAAGGGCCGCTGGGTCACCGACGAGACCGTGGCCCGGAACCTCATTGACCGCTACGAGGACTCCATGGCCGCCGGCACGCCGGTGATGGACTACGCCGTCACCATCCAGAACCACATGTCCTACACCGCCGACAAGTACGGCGAGGGCTATGTGTTCCCGCCGGTGGAGACCAACGCGACCCTCTCGGAGGAGGCCTCCACCCTGCTCTCGGTCTATATCGAGGGCGTCCGGGACGCCGATGCCATGCTTAAAACCCTGACGGACTACTTTGACCAGCGCAGCGAGCCGGTGGTGCTGGTGTTCTTCGGCGACCACCTGCCCTACCTGGGGGACGACCGGCTGGTATACCGGGAGCTGGGGTTGCCCATCGGCGATGAGAGCGGCGCAGAGGACCCCTTCTGCGCCTATGAGACCCCCTTCCTCATCTGGTGCAATGACGCCGGCGCGGAAGCGGTGGACCTGTCCGCCGCCCGGGAGAGCCTGGACCTGCCCGAAAGCGGCCGCATCAGCGCCTGCTTCCTGGGCGCCACGGTGTTGGAGCTCACGGGCCGGGGCGACGTGTCCCCCTGGTTCTCCTTCCTCAACCAGCTGCGGCGGGAGCTGCCGGTGGTGCAAAACGGTCTCTATGAGGCCCTGGACGGCACCGTTTTGACGGAGCTGCCTCAGGAACTGTCCCAGCAAGTGGACAAGTGGCGGGAGTGGAGCTACTACAAGCTCAAGTACAAGACCGTGGAATAAACGGTGGAAAGGGAGTTCTCTATGCGGGAAAGAAGCCGCCAGCTGGCCTTCTGCGGCGTGCTGTGCGCCCTGGCCGTAGTGATCCTGGTCCTGGGCAGTCTGGTGCCCCTGTCCACCTTCTGCTGTCCCATTCTGGCCATGTGCGCCCTGCTGCCTCTGCGGGAGGAGTTTGGCCCCCGGCTGGCCCTGGGCGCCTATGTTGTGGTGGCGGCTCTGGGGATCTTGCTGGTGCCGGACAAGGAGGCAGCTCTTCTATACCTCTTCCTGGGCTACTACCCGGTGCTGCGGCCTCGCCTGGAGCGGCTGCGGCCCCGCATCCTGGGGCTTTTGTGCAAGCTTTTGGTGTTCAACGCCTCCATTTTGCTGCTCTACTGGCTGCTGCTCCATGTCTTTGCCCTGAGCGAGGTGATGGAGTCCTTCGCCGGACTGTCCCGGGCCATGCTGGCGGCCACCCTGGCCATGGGCAACCTGGTCTTTTTCCTTACAGACCGGGCCCTGGAGGTGCTGACCTTGTTTTACCGCCTGCGGGTGCGGAAAAAGCTCTTCCCCCGGTCCTGACGCAAAAAAAGACGTCTGCCATATGGCAGACGTCTTTTCTCTTTTTTCAGCGCTCCTGGGCCCTCTGGCTCCGCACCGGCAGAGCCAGACTGCGCACCAGCTGCACGAACAGCGGCGCCAGGGTGGGGTCAAACTGGGTGCCCGCGCCGCCCTCGATCTGCTGGAGGGCATACTCCACCGGCAATCCCCGGCGATAGGGCCGGTCTGTGGTCATGGCGTCGAACACGTCGGCGATGGCCAGGCACCGGGCCCCCACCGGGATCTCCTCCTGAGCGATGCCCCGGGGATAGCCCTTGCCGTCCCACCGCTCATGGTGGCCGATGGCTGCGGGGATCACATAGTCCATCTGGGGCAGGTGGCGGATCATCTCGATGGAGTTGTTCACATGGCCCTGCATAACGCCGTACTCCTCCTGTGTCAGCTTGCCCTGCTTGTTGAGAATATCCTCGGGAACGCTGATTTTGCCGATGTCGTGGAGCAGTCCGGCGATATAGATCATGCGCACCTGGCCCTCGTTGAGGCCCGCGCCCACCGCCAGTGTGGCGGCGTACTCGGCCACGTTCTTGCTGTGGTTGAAGGTGTAGTGGTCCTTGGCATCGATGGCGGCGGTGAGAGCGGAGATCATGGACATGGCGTTGCGGTAGTCGCTGTCGCCGCTGCGCTGGATCTGGTCCACGATGGCATGGGTCCGCTCAGAGAGCTCCTTGGGCAGGCCTCCGCCCCGAAACACCAGCACGGTGTCCTTGCCCTTTTTCTTGGCGTTATACACCGCCAGGTCCGCGTTGTCCATCAGCTCCTTGCCGGTGGAGGCGGCGTAGGGGGCAGTGCAGATGCCCACGCTGGCGGTCAAGGGCTTGCGCCGGCCGTCCTCGGAGCAGCCCACGGCGGCCAGGCGGCTGCGGATCTCCGCGGCCATGACCTCTGCCTCCCGGGTGTCCTTGTGGGGCAGCAGCACGGCAAAGACCTTGCCGCTGGTGCGGAACACCAGTCCTGCCTCCCCCACGGCCCGGCTGATGGCGCCTGCGGTCTCCTGGAGGGCCCGGTCGCCGGCGGCCACGCCATAGAGCTGGTTATAGAGCCGGAAGTCGTCCATATCCACATACATCAGCGAGATGCAGTCCTCCCGGCAGGCGGTGAACTGCTCCCCCAGCATCTCCACAAAGCTCTTATAGTTGTATACGCCGGTGAGGCTGTCGATGCGGGCCTCCCGGAACATCTTCTCGTAGAGGCTGGCATTTTTCAGAGCGATGGAGGCAATGGACACCACGGTGGTCAGGAAGCTGATCTCGCCGTAGGTAAATTTCCTCTCCCGCTCCTTGGCGGAGATGAGCACCAGACCGATGACGTTTTTGCCGTCCTTCAGCGCGGCCACACAGTCGATCTTCAGTCGCTCGAAAAGCTCCTTCTCCGCCTCCCACACGGACAGATACAAAGGACTGGAGCGGAACTCGTTGACGATGAGATAGGACTCCTGCTCCCGCAGATAGGTGATCTGAGGGCTATCCTTGGCGATGGAAAAGGACAGGGGCGTGAGGGGACTGGAACAGTACCGCCCCCGGTACAGGTTCCCCTCCAGCAGGCACACATACACCTGTTCCGCCGCGATCTCCTGGGTGAGGCAGGTGGAGAGCTTCTCCATGATCTCCACAGAGTTGAGGGATTGGTTGACGGCATTGCTGAACTGCTTTACCAGACGGTTCTGCCGTTCCTCCCGGGTAAAGAGGGAGTCGGTGAGCCGCCGGGTCAGAAGATAGGTCATGAACAGCACCAAGGCAAACAGTACGGAGACAGTCATGATGGCTCCGTTGTCGCTCAGCCCCAGCATCCCCACCAAGAAACTATGAAGCGGGGTGACAATATACATGCCGCCCAGGACGCAGATGGCACTCATCACCAGCATCAACAGGCTTCGGGATACCACCAGGGTCATGCGGAACATCCGCTTGCGGTACAGGGCGTAAAAGAGGGTCCCCGCCAAAAAAACACCGGCCAGGGCGTCGTAGGGGAAGGTATTGCCGGGGATGGCCACCTGGACTACATTGCCGATGCCCATGACTGATCCGCCCAAAATCACCAGCAGCAGGCCGGGAGAGTGAATGCCCTGTTCCCGGATGATCCGGGTGGTCAGGCGCACCAGATAGGTGGTAAAGGCCACATAGAACAGGCAGGGGAAGACGATGTGCCAGTTGATGGAATAGAGAAACACGGTGCCCTCCGCCGTCTGCTGAGGTGTAGGCGGAGCCAGGATGAAGCCGGTGGCGGTGACCACCAGCAGCACCACATTGATGAGCGTCCAGAGCCCCAGGGTAAAGGGCTCACTGGTGCGGGTGAACCGCAGCAGAAACATATAAAATAGCCACGCAAAGGAGAACAGGGCCAGCAGGGACACATAGTACCAGAAGGTCAGCCCCGGCCAGATGCGCAGCCGCATGAGCACGGCTCCGGCCAGCCACAGCGTACCGTCCCCCAGCAGCAGCAAAAAGGCCCGGATCTCCGGCGTCTTTTTGGCCGCTAGGAAGGTGACGAACAGCAGGGCAAAACAGCACAGCGCCGTCACGTTCACATACAGGAAGGGAATGTTGCTCACTGCCATCCCTCCCTCTCCGTCCGGATGGGCTCCCGCTCAAAGTCCAGCAGCCCGTTGATGTCCAGCGTGTCGGGATTGATGCGGTAGAGCTGACGGCCGCTTTTGCGCTCATACCCGGCAATGGTGCCGGTCTTGAGAATGGTGATCTGCAGCGGCTCCATGTTCAAAAGTTTCTTCAGGTCGCCGTAGTCACTGTCAAAGTACTTGAAGTAGACGGACAGATGCTCCGTCAGCACCTGCTTGACCACCACGTCCCGCATCTGGGCCTCCGGGTCTACCTCCAGATACATGTGCAGGAAGGGATTGCCGGTGGGGTCAAACTCCTTTTTCATCACCCAGTCGGCGATGCCCAGCTTGGACAGGCGGATGACCTCCCGCACCGACTTTTCCGTAATGCGGGTGAAGCCGGCGATGTCAATGACGTCGGGCACCCGGTCCACAAAGGCGAAGCGGGGCAGCCGACCGCCGCCGGCGCTGACGCAGTGGTACACGTCCCCGATGCGGTAGCGCATGAAGGCCCCGCCGTGGAGAACGCTGATGACCAGCTCGTAGTTCTCTCCCGCCCGGACCTCGTCCATCAGACAGGTGCGGGGCTGGTAGCTCTTGTCCGCCCGGGCCAGCTGCATCTCCCGCTGAGGGATGAACTCATAGAAGCAGGCGTTGGGGAAGAACACCATGCCGTTGTGCTCCCAGGTCTCCGCTCCCAGGCAGGTGGTCTCCGTGCCGGCGGCCAGCTCGATGGGGATGACGCCCCAGGCAGCGGCCAGCCGCTCCCGGTAGCACCGGGCGTCGGTGCCGGCATAGAAGAGGGCCTTGAGGTGGAAGATGTCCCCGGGGCGCATGGGCTTGCCGTCCCGGCGGCTGATGTATTTTGCCTTGAGATAGCGAGCGGCATACAGAGGCGAGACCTTGAAATCCCGCTTGCCCCCGCCTCCGCCGCTGAGCTTGCCGAAGCTCTCGGTGATGTAGTTGGCCACGCTGCCGATGCCGAAGAAGAAGTCCAAGCCACCGTCCATGGCCATGGCAAAGCCCTTCTTGATCCGTTGGCTGAAGCTCATGCCCGAGGCGGCGTCGTTGTCCGGCAGCCAGGTGAAGTGGATCTCCTCCTCCGCCAGAGAGGGCAGCAGACCTGTGGCATAGGGCAGCGGTGCGCCGCCGTAGAGCACCCGGTCTCCCTTCTGGAAGTTGTAGTTGCCCTTCTCCGTGGCGGTGGCCATCATCAGCGAGGCCACCAGATTGTGGCGGTAGGCGTCCAGCATGGACCGGGTGTAGGGGGCGGTCTTAATGGGCCGCAGGCCACCCTCCCAGGTGGTCTGGATCCAGATGGCAGGCTCGGCGCAGAGCATATCCGCCCGGTGGGCCAGCAGCACATCCGCATAGTCCTCATAGGTGGTCAGGGGCAGCACCTGCCGCAGCTCCTCCAGGGTCTGCGGCTGGGCACCCTTCAGCAGCTGGCGGCCCAGGCCGCTGCTGCACCACAGGTGGATCTGCTCCTCCATCAGCCGGCGCTGGGTGTACATGTATTCGTCCATGGACATGTCCAGAAAGCCGCAGTACTCCTGCCACAGAGTCTCCCGGCTCTCCCGCTTTACCCGGTCCTGGATCTTCAACAGATGCTCACCTGCCTTTTTCGCCCCGCCTGGCGGGACGCCTTTTCACAGTCCCCCTTAGGGACCGGCTCACTCTTTTTCGCTCTCCCGCCTGCGCCCGGCCAGGCAGTTTCTGACGCTCCGGGCATGGGGAAGCAAGAAGGGGACCTGTCGCTGATAGTCGGCATACCCCTCCAGCACCGCCGGAAACACCCATCGGTCCTCGTAGACCACCAGCAGCACATCCAGCAAGGCATACACCGCTCCGCTCACCGGGGAAAGGCCGAAGGTCAGCCACAGCCCAGCATACAGCGGGATAAAAAACAGCACCCCCGGATGGCGGCACAGGGCGTAGAGCCCCGCCACACGGGTGGACCGACTCTGGCCCGGGGCGCCGTAGGAGGCCTTGGGCGGCAGCGCAAAGAACAGCGCATAGACCTCCAGGAGCAAAAAGAGGAGGGTCCCAATGGCTGCCGCGGCTCGGGTCCAGCCACCGGTGGGCGGCTGTCCGATGAGGCACTCCGCCGCCGTGGCCGCCGTCAGCAGCACCGCCCCCAGAGGGAAGCACCAGCGCAGCTCCCGCCTGCCCCAATGGAGGTCGTTGGCGTCGCTGAGGAAGAACAGCCCAAAGCCGCAAATGCCTACTGCCAGCAAGGTATTCCCTCCATCCCATTTTATGTTGTCTCAGTTTTTCATTATACGGCAAATTTTGTCAGATTTCAACAAAATTCAGCCTGTGACTTTTCACAAACTCCCTCTTTTTGGCAAACGTCACAAGATGTGGTGTTTCTGCTTTGCCCCGCCGCTACCACTGGCCATCCTCCACTCTTTCTTTTCCATTTTTTAGAATTTATTTACATTTTATCAGCAGTTTTGACCAATCCGCCAACCCCTTTTATTGCAATGTTTTGCACTACTTTAAGCGCAACTTCTTCCCCATATTTTTCCTACTGTTTGTCAAAATTGCCCGCTTCCTTTTTTATCCAGCCGTCTACGTCTTTCTTTTGGAATTGTGCCGGATCTGAGGCCCTGTTTTTGTCACTTCCTCTGATCTTTCCTCCGCCCCTTGACAATATCGAAAGGCGATATTACGATATCAATAGACGATATCGTGTTTCGATATCAGGAAGGAGGGATGGCCATGGGCAGACGGGCCTTTGAAGGTCTGACGGAGACCATGTTCTATGTGCTGATGGCCTTTTTGCGCGCGGAGCGCTGCGGCACGGAGGTGGTGGAGTTCATCCGGCACAAGACCCGGGACCGGCTGACTCTGGGCCCCGGCACCCTCTACACCATTCTGGCCAAGTTCCAGGAGGAACAGCTGATCGAAGAGACGGCGGTGGAGGGCCGCAAGCGGACCTACCGCATCACGGAAAAGGGCCGGGCACTGTACCATGAGGAGCTGGAGCGGCTGCGCAGCTGCGTGATCGACGGTGAGAGCGAGGAGGCGATGGTATGAGAAAGCCCAAGTATTCCGGAAGCTGCTATGACATCCCCGCGGTGGAGGCCTGGCTGGAGGCCCAGGCCCTGAAGGGCTGGTTTTTGGAGGTCTATGTGCTGGGCGCCCGCATGATCCAGGGGGAGCCCCGGCGGGTGCGCTACCGGCTGGAGCCCTGGAACGGCCCTGTGGGAGAGCCGGACGAGCAGCAAAAGGCCCTCTATGAGGAGATGGGCTGGACCTACGTCTGCGACTGGGTCAGCCGCTTCCGGGTGTTCCGCAGCACGGTGCCCCACCCGGTGGAGCTCCACACGGACCCGGTGGCGGAGAGCTGGAACTACCGGCCCCTGAACCGGGCCGCCGCCCTCCGGCTGGTATTGCTAGTCCTGCTGGCGGTGCTGGAGATCAGCGGGCTGCTCCTGGCCGCCGGCGGGCTGCTCTCCGCCTCTCCCAGGCAGCAGATCCTCTATCAGCTGACCCCCTTTGACTGGGTGCTCTATCTTCTGATCCTGCCTGTGATGGTGGAACTCTTCTACTCTTTCTGGCGGGACATCGTGGCCATCCGGCGGCTGACAAAGCTGCTGCAAAGCGGTCTGGAGCCCACCGGTCCCCTGCTGCGGCAGAGGAAGCTGCCCCGGTGGCTGCCGCCGGTGCGCTCCGCTCTGCTGGCTTTGCTGCTGGTGTGGATCATCGGCATCTATGCCATGGAGCACACCTCCCAGCGGGACTATGTGTCCCTGGAAAAGTGGGAAAAGGCAGCACCGGTCTTTGACCTTGGAGCCCTGGAGTCGGAGCGCCTGGGCGAGCACGTCTCCCTGTTCACGGAGGTCCGGGGCGGCTGGTCCCCCCAGGCCCCCCAGCAGGTGCAGCTGGTGTACTACCGCCAGATCAAAAAGACCCAGTGGCGCAACGAGCTGAGCCAGGAGTACTACCACCTGCGCACGCCCCAGGTGGCCGAAATTCTCTATGACGATCTGGTGCCGGAGGACGCGCAGGCGGTGGAGGCGGAGGGCTTTGCCCAGGCAGCGGTGTTCCCCTCCCGGGACCGACTGGTGTTCGCAGGCCAGTGGGAAACCTCAGTGCTCCTTTTGAATTACAACCAGGAGGGGGAGCTGGACCTTTTGGAGGATCTGGTTCCCGCCGCCCAGGCGGCCTGTGAGGAGGTGGGGACATGAGCGCCCGCTACTGCCTTTGGTACCCCAGTCCCAGCGACCCGGCGGCTCTGGAGACCTGGCTCACGGACCAGGCCGCCCGGGGCTGGCGCCTGGTCCCCTCCCGATGGGGCATGAAGCTGGAGCGCCGGGCCCCGGCAGCCCTGCGCTACCACCTGGAGCCCGCCCTCCGGGGCGACACGCCGGAGGAGGAGCTGTTGGAGGACTTTGCCCGGGGCGGCTGGACCTACGTGCGCTTTCTCTCCCCCGGTTTCCACGTCTTTGTCTCCGATCTTCCTCAGCCGGAGGAGCCCCACACGGACCCGGCGGCCCTTGGGTGGGCCATCGGCAGGCTGGCCCACAACCGGGGCGTGGACCTGGTGTTTCTTGTGGTGCTCTGGGGCTTGTACTTCTTTTTACGTAAGAAAAACAGCCGCTTTACCCTGGTGGACTTTCTGGAGCTGGACGCCGTATCCCAGCTTTTGTGGGTGCTGCTCCAGGTGGTGTGGGTAGCCCTTTTGCTGGGCGGCACCGCGGCGGAGTGGCTGCGGCTGCGGCGGCTGCAGCGCCGTCTGAACGCCGGGGTCCCGCTGCCCCAAAACAAATCCTGGCGGCGGAAAAAGGCCTTTTGGCTCACCAGCATCCTGCTCTTTTGCCTGCTGCTGGGCGCCTCTTTGACCCATGCCGCCTCCCGTCCCTCCCCCTGGCAGAGGGTGGCCAGCCTTCCCGCCCCGGCCCTGAGCCAGGCGGGAGAGGCGGAGCAGCCGGGCTATCTCCTGGAGGAGCTGTTCCTCACGGAAGGCCGCCTCTCCCTGGAGACGCCGGAGGGCGGCACCCTCACCTGCCGGTATCTCTCCCCCGGCATTTTCACCGGCGCCGTGTGGCGCAGCCAGCTGGGAGAGCTGGAGGACAATATGCTGGAGCAGGACCTGGAGGTCAGAGAGGAGGGCGAAGGCGGCTGGACCCGACTGGCTCTGGCCAGGGACCTGCTGGGGCGGCAATATCTGCTGGCCCAGGGGGAGGCACTGTTTCTCCGGGCGGAATATGACGGCACCGGCGCTCTGGAGGATTGGCTGCCGGAGCTGACGGAAGCAGCGGTGCGCTGGAAGGAGGAACTTTAAGATGAAAAAGGACACCCGGCGGAAATTCTGCTGGCACAGCCCCTATGACCTGCGGGCCACGGAGCGCTGGCTGGAGGCCCAGGCCCAGAAGGGACTGGTGCTGCGCCGGTGGGACACCCCGGTGGTCTTTGACCGGGTGGGAGAGCCACGGCAGGTCCACTACCGGCTGGAGCCCATTTGCCCCGCCCTGCCCCGGACGCAGGAGCAGGATGACCTCTACCGCCAGAGCGGCTGGCAGGAGGTCTGCACCATCGGCCGGGAGTTTCGGGTCTGGTCCAGCACCCTTTCCCACCCGCCGGAGCTCCACACGGACCCGGTGGCCCTGGGCTGGGCCTTCCGATCCCAGGAGAAGCACACCAGGCGGTGGCTGCTCTTTTTCCTGGCAGCGACGGTCCTTTTGTGGGTCTGGTTTCTGTGGCCGGTGCTCACCGTCCCCTATGGGCTGGCCGTATTTTTGGAGCGGGGCGAGAGCACCTGGCTCTATCTCAACTGCTATTCCCTGCTGCAGGATATCGGATTGGCCCTGCGGCTGAGGCAGCTGCGCCGAACCCGGAAGAGCCTGGAGGCCGGGGTCATGCCCACGGGCCCCCGGCGGCCCATCCTCAATATGGCCGCCTTCACCGCCTGCACGCTGATGGCGCTGGGCATTCTCTTTGCGGCCAGCTCCCTGTCCTGGCTTCTCCGCCGGCCGGAGCTGGAGTGGGGCCAGGCCCCCTTCCTCTCCCTGGAGGAGCTGGAAACCAGCCAGGGTTTAAGTTCTCAGGTCCTGCCCGGCTCCGACCTGCCCACCTGGGTCAGCCCCACCTATCTCGCCACCTCCAGCAGCTACGAGTGTACGGAAAGCAGCAGTCTCTACCGCTTCTATGCCAAGACCCGGTGGGCCTTCCTGGCGGAGCCCTACGTCCGTGCCTGGCTGGAGCGGGAGCAGGCGGAGGAGGCCCAGCTGCAGACCGCGGCAGGCTTCGACCAGGCCTGGGCCTGCCGTCTGCCCGGCGGCACCCAGCTCTTTGCCGGTGTGTGGGACGACGAGGTGGTGATCCTCCAATATGTGGGACAGGCGGACCTTTTAGAATCTGTGGAGGACTACGACTGGACCTTCCCCCTCCCTCTCACCTGACGCCATAGGAGGCCGTGCGCTAAGCGTCCGGCCTCTTTTTTTCGTCCCAAACAGGGAACGATCCGCCCTCCCTTGTTCTTTTCCGGGCTTCATGGTATAATATGGATGTTCGCCCTGAGCCGGAGCCGACCTGGGGTCGAATCCCTTTCCCAACAGATTGCATTTTTCACGGGGTAAAAAATTTTTTCTTTCTGCGCAATAAAACGACCTCTTCGTGCATTACCCCTATGACAGGAGCGGAAACAACATGATTTCTCTCATCACGCTGAGCGTGGACTGCCGCACTCCCATGGATCAGACCGGGCTGGAAAGCCTGCTGCTGGACATGACCCGCGGCGACCAGGAAGCGCTGGCCCAGCTCTACCACCGTACCCGGACGGCGGTGTTTGGCCTGGCCCTGAGCTACCTGAAAAACCGCCATGACGCCGAGGACGTGACCCAGGACACCTTCGTCCGGGCCTGGGAAAACGCCCCCAGCTATCGCCCTCAGGGCAAACCTATGGCCTGGCTGCTGACCATCGCCCGGAACCTCTCGCTGATGAAGCTGCGGGAGAAGGACCGGACGGAAAGCTTGCCAGAGGAGGACTGGGCACTGCCCGGTCCCGACGACGCCCTGACGACCGAGGATCGAACGGTCCTCTCCGCCGCCATGTCCGTTCTGGAAGATGAGGAGCAGCGGATCGTTCTGCTCCACGCTGTCACCGGGCTCAAGCACCGGGAAATTGCGGAAAGCCTGTCTCTGCCCCTGTCCACCGTCCTGTCAAAATACCACCGCGCACTGAAGAAGTTGAGAAGAAAGTTGGAAGGAGGCGATCCCAGATGACCGATCAGGAACTGTTGAATCGCCTGTCCGATGCGCTGGACCATGCCGCGCCGGACGATCTGGATGCCGTCCTCTCCCGTTGCCATGCGCAGAAAGGAACGACTATGAACCGTGAATCTATGGAAATGATCCCCGCCCCCGCCCCCAAGCGGAAGCGGCGTTATGCTCCTTGGCTGGCCGCCGCCTGTCTGGTGCTGGTGCTGGCCGGTGCCTTTGGCCTCTACTCCCGGCAAAATACCGCATCTGTTGCTTCTATCGTCTCTTTGGATGTGAACCCCAGTATTGAAATGAAGCTTAACAACGAGGCGCGAGTAGTTTCCGTCACCGCCCTGAATCAGGACGCCGTAGCCATTCTGGATGGCATGGATCTCAAGGGCGCCGATGTGAACGTGGCGGTCAACGCCCTGGTGGGTTCCCTGCTCAAGCACGGCTATGTGGATGAGCTGGCCAACTCCATTCTGGTGACCGTGGAGGACAGCGACTCTGCCCGGGGCACTGCTCTGCAGCAGACCCTGTCCCAGGAGATCAACGACATCCTCTCCGCCGCCTCGGTCAACGCCGCGGTGCTCTCCCAGACCGTCTCCGCTGACAGTGCCCTCCAGGCCAAGGCGGACCAGTATGGCATCTCCCTGGGCAAGGCCGTGCTGATCCAGTCCCTGGTGGACCAGAGCACCCATCTGACCTTTGAGGAGCTGGTGGGCCTGACGGTGAACGAGCTGAACCTGCTGGCTTCCAACCCCACTACCACCCTCACCTCCGTCTCCTCCACCGGCAGCGCCAGCGACGGCGCCTATATCGGCACCGAAGCCGCCCAGGCCGCCGCCTATGCCCACGCCGGTGTCACTGCCTCCTCTGTACGGGAGCTGGAGACCGAATTCGACTATGAGGACGGCCGTATGGTCTATGACGTGGAGTTCAAGTCCGGCACCACGGAGTATGAATACGACATCGATGCCACAAACGGCACAGTAGTCAAATACAAGACCGATCGGGATGATGACTACCGTCCTGCCACCTCCGGTACCACTTCCAGCAACACCTCTGGCACCACTTCCGGCAGCACTGCCACCACCTCCAAGCCCTCCTCCGGCAGCACCAGCAAGACTCCCATCGGCGCTGCCTCTGCCAAGAGCATCGCCCTCAAGCACGCCGGCGTATCTGAGTCCTCTGTCCTGGGCATGCAGGTCAAGGAGGATTGGGACGACGGCACGCTGGAATACAATGTGGAATTCTGGTACAACAGCACGGAGTACGAGTACGAGATCAACGCCTATACCGGAACCATCCTGAAGTACGAGCAGGACCGTGACGACGATCACCACACCTCCTCTTCCACCTCCAGCACCACCGCCTCTCCCAGCATCGACACCAACGCTGCCAAGAGCGCTGCGGCCAAGCACGCCGGCGTGTCTGTATCCGACATGTGGGATGTGGACGTTGACTACGAAAAAGACGCCAAGACCCCCTACTATGAGGTGGACTTCAAGTGCGGCGGCATGGAGTATGAGTACAAGATCAGCGCTGTGGACGGCAGTGTCCTCTCCCACCACAGCGAGCGGGATTAAGGAAAGTCCCCTATGAATCCACAAAGCGTCTGCGAAAGCCACGGCTTTCGCAGACGCTTTTCTCCTTTCCACACATCCACGCAAAAAAGGACGGCGCCATATTTGGCGCCGTCCTTTCTCTCAGTTCAGGCGGACTTCCTTGGCCGTCTCCGGCTGGAAGTAACCCTTCATGTCATACTTATTGTAGCCGCTGAAGTCGGACAGGACGCGGCCCTCCAGGGAGTAGCTGCGGATGAACCGCTTGCCGTCCACGCTGGTCCAGTTCTCTGCGTCCCAGGTCAGGTAGCCGTCCTCGTCGGTCTTCTTCTCCGCCAGGATCAGGTCCACCTGGCGGTTGTGGTTGGCCACCAGGTCAATGAGCTCCTCGGTGGTCAGATCCTTTTCGCACTTTTCAATGACGTCGATGACTTTCATCTGCGCACCTCGCTTTTAGCCCACATAGCCCGCAGCCTTAAGCAGCTCCAGAGCCTTGGCGTGGTTGGCTTCGCTCATCATTACCAGAGGACCGGTGCAGCCCATGCCGGACTCGGCATAGATGCCGGCCTTCCACAGCACCTTTACGGCATCCTCCAGGTCCATGACCTCGATGCCGGGGATGCTGGCGGTGACGGGCTCCGCGGCGGGGGCCTTGATCTCCTCCTCCGCAGCGGCGGGCTTGGCAGCGGCCTTCCGGGCCTCCAGGATTTTGGTCAGGCCGGCCTTTTCGGCCTTCTCAAACTCCTGGGCCGCCACCTGGAACACCTTGCCCCGCACCAGCTGGGCGGCAAATTCCAAAGCGTTGGCGATCAGAGGAGCGCCGGAAGCACGGGAGATGATGAGGATCAGCTTATCGTAGCCCTTGCCGATGCCGGGGCCGTAGCCATAGCCGGTGCCCTCAAAGCTACCTCCGGTGGTGTAGGCGGAGAGCATCTTGATGAGCACGTTGCCGGTGAGGGAGTCGGTGACCAGCACATCAGGGGTACCCTGGAGCACATCGTTGCCCCGGAGCACCGCGCCGCCGTCGGCCCGGGCGGAGGTGGCCCACTGGAAGTCATAGCCGCCTTCCTTAAGTTGGTTGAGGGCCATCTCGGTCTGGCGGGCGCCGTCCACGTTCAAAATACCCACGGTGGGGTTCTTGACACCGCTGGCCTTAGCGGTGATGATGCCGTAGACTGCGTTCTTGATCATGCCCTCGATGCGGTCAGAGCTGGAGGTGCCGGTGGTGTTGGCAATGAACATCTCCTTGCCCTTGGCAGGGGTCACGGCCCGGCCCACGGTGGAAACGCCGATGGGGAACGGGAAGTGCATGGTGACAGCACCGTCCACCTCGCCCTTTTCCACCATCTCTTCCATCTTCTTGTGGCCCTCGTCCTCGTTGGCCACCTTCACGGTGGTGACACCTTCGGCCTCCAGGGTGCCGATGTAGTACACATCCACGCCCCGCTTGGCGGCCATCTGGGCGGCAGCCATGGCGTTTTCCTCGCCGTGCTCGCTGCCCATGCCGGTCAGGGCGATCCGGGGGCGGGTGCCGTAGGAGCCGTTCTCCAGCCCCTCGGCCATCTCCAGAAACGCCTTGGCAATGGTTTTCTCCAGATTACTCATGGTTCCACCTCGCTTATTCCGCCTGGGCCAGCAGCGTGGCGGCGAATTCCTTCATGGCCTTGGCGATCATGCCCTTGACCTCGTCCTCGCTGACGCCGGCAGCCTGGGTCTCACCCGAGTTCTTCTGGATGACGAAAGACACACCGTCGAAGAGGTTGGTCATGCGACCCAGGAACAAAGAGCCCTTGCCGATAATCATCACGCGGTTGATCTTGCCGGCAAGCAGATCCTCCCGGGCAAAGCCGATGTAAGGCACGCCGGAGGGGATGTGGCCCTGGGTGGGAGCCCAGCCGGTGAGGCCGTGCTCGGTGGTGAACTTGACCAGATCCGCCTTGGCGATGTCGCCGCGCTTGACAGCCAGAGCAGCGATCATCTTATAGTTGGCCTGGGGCACGTCGCCGGCGCCGGCAGGCTTGGTGATATCGGGGTTCTGCATCTCGGGGGAGAACTTGTCGATGTCGGTGACCTTCAATCCGGCGCGCTCCAGAGGATCGGTGACCAGGGAGCCGATAACCGCCTGAGGGGCGGAACCGGTGCCCACGGTGTGGCGGCCCAGGATCTCCAGGTTGATCTCGGGGTTGACACCGTCGTTCTGGGTGACCACCACGGCGAAGCCGCCCACCATATCCTCCAGGATGGGCAGACCCTTCTTCACATGGTCCTTGCCGTTCATGCCCAGCTTGGCGGTGCAGCCGCCGGCGGTGACCACAACGGTCTTATAGGCGCCGGACTCCACCAGAGCGGCGGCCTCGATCATGGCGTGGGAGGGGCCGGCGCAGAAGCCACGGGCATCGGAACCGGTGGCGTTCATGAGGCCGGCGATCTCCGCAGCGGCCTTGGCAAAGTTGCCGCCGCCCCGCTGGTTCATATCACCGCAGGCCTCCTCGCAGCAGTCGATGACATACTCCACCTCGTCCTTGGCAATGCCCGCGTTCTTCACGGCGGACAGCAGGGCCATGACGGAAGAGGCCTTGGAAACGATGTTCTCATGCATCACATGAGCGGACAGGTTCACATCGATGTCATGAGCGCGGTTGACGCAGCCCACCAACTGGCCGTTGTGATACAGGCCCTCGGAGTGCTCCTCAGCCACCAGGCGGGCCACCTCGGCGCCGTCGATGCCCTCGCTGATGCGGGCCAGGATGCTCTCATCCATGATGGGATTGGCAGCCAGGGCGGGCTTGTGGGCAGCCACGAAGTCCTTGTCCAGCTTCACCAGATCAAACACGTCGCAGGCCTGCATCAGCAGCAAAAACTCCTCCTGGGGCATGATCTGGCCGAACTTGCCGTAGCGATCGTTCACGTCGCAGGTCTTGTCGTACCAGGGCTGGGGCACAGCAGCCAGGTCATCGGGGGTCTTGTTGCCGATGTAGACCTGGTTGGGCCAGTAGCTCAGAGCATCTTCAAAGCTGCGGATGTGGCTGGGCAGCTCTTTGAGGTACTCGCCATCGGGATTGACGATGCGCTCAGTGGTCTGGGTGGTGCCATTGTGGAGCACCATGTCGGGCGTATGGACCAGGATGTAGCCCGCGCCTTTGATAACACTCTTCATGATGAATCGTCCTCTCTGAATTTTTTGATTTCAAGGGGTCGTCGCCGTGGATCGTCGCAGCAGTATGCTGCTGGTGGTTGGTGTGTGCGGCCTTCTGCGATCATCCCCGACGACGCAGAATGCGGCCGGGACAGACGAAGCGGGGCGGCGGCCATGGCCGCCGCCCCACCCTTTCTGTCTTAGTACTTGCAGTACTGCTCACGGATGCTGGTCATTTCGTTGACGATATCGTCAACATCCAGGACCATCTCCATCATGCTGACCTGCTCATCATAGACAGCCTCGTCAAACTCGGCCTTGATCTCAGGCTCGCACACATGGTAAACCTTGAGTCCCAACTGGACTCCTGTCAACGGACCGGCGTAAGTCGGGTCACCATTGGTGACCGTCTCAGCAGCCAGGCCGGAAGCCTCGCCCTCAGATGCGCCCAGCAGAACGACAACGTTCTCGGGACCATACTGCTCAGCGAACTCCTTGACCCGCTTCTGATTCTCCAGATCCATTGCACCAGCGGCAGTTCAGACGAAGCACTCCGTCGAGGAGAACACGACTTCAGCGCCAGCGCTCTCCGCACAGGCCTTAATGGCCTCACCGGGGATACCGTCACGGTCACCGATGATGATGACCTTCTTACCGGCTAAGATGCCCATGGTTCTTTCCTCCTTTGCTTAGAATTATAGAAAGCCGATTGGCTTGCTACCGTTTGAAAGTGGGGGATGGCTCCCCCGGAGCACATCTTAATCAGATGTACTTCTTGATCATAGCCTCCACGTTCTCGGGCGTAGCGTCGTCCTTCACGCAGGAGTCGATCATAGCGCCGTTCTCATACACGGCGATCACAGGCAGGCCCAGGATCTTCTGGCTGATAGCCAGGCGGCGGGCCTTGGTGGTATTCAGAGCGCAGAACTTCAGATTGTCGCTGCCGTACTTCTCGGCGAACTCATGCACATGAGGCATCAGAGCAGCGCAGGGCACGCAGCCATCGCCATAGAAATCCACGACCACGCGGCCGGGAGCCTGCAGAACTTCCGCTTCAAAAGTATTCTTATCCAGTTCCAGCATAATAACAATCTCCTTATTTCAGATTTGCAATATAATGCTCGGCCTGCATGGCGGCGATGGCGCCGTCTGCGGCGGCGGTGACCACCTGGCGCAGGCTCTTGACCCGGACATCGCCAGCGGCAAACACACCGGGAATGTTGGTGTGCATATTGTCATCGGTCTTGATGTAGCCATTCTCCATGTCGATGACACCCTCAAACAGGTGGGAGTTGGGCAGCAGGCCGATGAAGCCGAACAGGCCGAACATGCCGTCGTCCTCGTCGGCCTCGATGGTGGTCAGCTCACCGGTCTTGGTGTTCTTCACCACCATCTTGGACAGGATCTCGTCGCCGCCGACCTCGTCCACCACGGTGTCCCACATGAAGTGGAGCTTGGGATTGGCGAAGGCCTTCTCCTGGATGGACTTGGCTGCCCGCAGCTCGTCACGGCGGTGAATAATGGTCACCTTCCGGGCGAACTTGGTCAGGTACATGGCCTCTTCCACAGCGGCATCGCCGCCGCCCACCACATAGACCTCGAAATCTTCGAAGAATGCGGCGTCGCAGGTGGCGCAGAAGGAGATGCCCTTACCTACATACTGGGCCTCGTTCTTGCAGCCAATAGGACGCGGAAACGCACCGGTAGCGATGATCACTGTCTTGGCCAGGTACTCGCCCTTGTTGCCAACCAGCTTCTTCACGTCACCGGTGAGTTCTACGGACTTAATCACATCGCTGACCCGCTCCGCACCGAACTTCTTGGCCTGCTCGGTCATGCGGGCGATCAGGCTGGGACCGGACTCCCCTTCCAGCTGCTGGCCGGGGTAGTTCTCGATCTCGTTGGTAATGGCGATCTGTCCGCCGTCCTGACCCTTCTCGATGATGAGGGTGGAGAGGCGGCTGCGGCCGGCATACAGTCCGGCAGTCAGACCGGAAGGACCGGCACCCAGAACGATCACGTCATAGATTTTGCTCATTCACATCGCTCCTGATTGATGGACCCGCCCGGCCCGGACGGAGCCGGGCGGGTCGATAATTTTTTACACCTCGAAGATGGTCTGGTCCTCCACCTCGGTGGTCAGAGCCTCCAAAGCGCGGGTCACCAGCTTCTTACGCAGGGCATACTCCTCTTCGGGAGTCAGGGCAGGATTGCCCAGGGGATGGGGGATTGCGATGGTGGGAACGATTCTGTTGGCGCCCACCGTCATCGAAATGGGGGTAACCGTGCACATATGCACCACAGGAATACCAGCCCGCTCGATCTCTTTAACCATCGTTGCACCGCAACGCGTGCAGGTACCTCACGTAGAGGTCATGATTACCGCATCCACGCCAGCGGACAGCAGCTTCTGGGCGTACTCCGCGGCGAAAGCCTTAGCGGAAGCCACAGCGGTGCCGTTACCGACGGTGGTGTAGAAGTAATCATGAAGTTTACCGATTTTGCCTTCCTTCTCGAACTCGCGCATCACGTCCACAGGCAGGACGCGGTTGGGATTCTCGTTGGCGTAGACCGGATCGTAGCCGCCGTGGGCGGTCTCGTAGGTCTCAGACGTCAGCTTATCCACACCGGCGATGCAATACTCACCGTAGTGGGAAGCGGAGGAGGACTCGATGTGGTCGGGGTTGCCCTTGGGGACGATACCGCCGGAGGTGCACAGGGCAATGGTCGCCTTGGACAGATCCTTGATGGCCTTGTTGGGGGCCACGCGGTCGAAGGAGGGCATGGGATACTCGGTGGTGAAGGGCTTGTCAGCCAGCTTCTTGAGCAGCATATCCACCGCGCGCTTGGAGCCGCGCTCCTTCTCGAAGAAGTTGCGGCGGATGCCGTTGGGCATATAGCCATCCTCGCAGGAGGCGCCCAGCTTCTCGCCCTTCATCAGCTTCATAGCCAGCTTGGCCATGACGGGGGCAGCCTTGCGCATGCCGGCGGCACTGTTGGTGGTGGCAACCATCAGAACGCTGTTCTTCAGGTCGGCGCCGGGGTTCTCCTCATACATACCGGTGAGGACCTTGATGCCCAGCTCGTCCTGGACCGCCTTGCAGATGGTGGCGCAGGCATAGCCGTAACGACCAGCGTTGAAGGCAGGGCCGGCGATGAACAGGTCGGGATTGATCTCCTTGACCCAGTTCAGGACCTGCTCCTTAGCGTCCTTCTCATGCTCGGCAAAGTAGGAGTCGCCGCACACGATGGTGTTGACGATCTCCGCCTCGCCCTTCCAGGCCTGATTGAAGGCCATACCAGGGCCCACGAAGCCGTCCCGCTTTTCGGGGGGCACGTGCGCCATTTCTTCGCCGCCGATGTTGGCGAAGAACTGGTTAATGTAGTGTACTACTTTGAAACTCATTCCAGCATCCTCCTTTCCCTTATCTGGCGCTGAGACGGTTGAAGCCCATCTCATTGGTGGCGCCGGTAATGACCTGCAGCTCGGCCTCGATGGTGCCGTCAGGCCGCAGGGAGCCAGCGTGACCGCCGGCGATCTTGTCCACATAATCCAGCATGCCGATCACCTTGTCCATCTTGGGCAGGATGATGACCTCGTTGGCGTTGCCGCCGGTAACCACGGCGTCAGCCAGAGGATCGGCGTCAGCCAGGGACTGGGACTTGCCATCCTGACCAGCGTACTCATCGGTGATGATGGTGGTCTTGACGCCCTGGAGCTCGATCTTCTTGGTGTTCATGATCAGGTCGGTATCGGGGTTACCGAAGCCCTCCTGAGAGACGATGACGCCATCCAGATCCAGCAGGCGGCACAGCTTAGCGGTCCAGTCGGAGGAGCGCTGCTTGTCGGCCAGATACACGTTCTCGTTGGTGATGATGTTGCAGACATACAGCAGGGTCTTGCCGTGCTGCTCGAACAGATCGGCCACCACGGGGTTGTTCTGGTGGTGATAGGTGGTGTTCTTGTCGCAAGCGGAGACGCAGTTACCGGAGATGATAGCGCCGTCCATGGTCTCGGTGGGGTTGATGATGGTGGTCAGGGTGCGCTTGGCATCCACACCGTAGACATAGGTGTCGTGGAGCAGGCCCTGGCTCTGGAGCATGTGGACATAGGCCACACGGGGCAGGTCGGGATACTTCTGCATGCCCTCCTTGATGCCATAGGTCTCGAAGACCTTGGTCTCATTGGGCTCCACATTGCGGCCCAGCTCGCCCACGAAGGTGGCAGCCCGCAGACCGGCGATGCGCACAGCGTGCTCATACTCGTGCTGCTTGAGGCCGTCCACAGGCTCGCAGACCATGACCAGGTTCAGCAGCTTGGAGAACGGAGTGTACTCCGCACCGGGGCCGGACATGTCGATGATGCCCTCCTGGAAGCCCACGATCTTACCAGCGGTGACAACAGCCATGCCGCGCAGGACATGGGTCTTGCCGGAACCGACAGTGTCCACCTTGGCGATGACACCGGGGAACTCTCCGCCGGGGCCCTCCACCTTCACACGGGGCTCGATGACGTCCTTCACAGGGGTGATGCGGACGCTCTCACCGGGTTTGGCAATATCAAAGCAAGCATCCTTCAGGCAGGCCTTGACATCGTCATCCTGGAAAACGAACTCCTTCACCTCGTCGGGATTGACGAAGAGGGTACCGTTTTCCACTTTGCATTCCTTTGAAAATTGAATATCGCTGATCTCAATGAAGCCCAGCTCCAATTTCAAAGCGAACACCTCCTCCTTCTATCTGATTTTTTATGGTTGTTGCAGCATACTAAGACCCGCCACGGCGTCAAAATCGATGCCACCGCACAGCAGGGTATAGTCAATCAGTTGGAAATCCTCCCGCAGCTTGTCTGTCAGCACCCGCTTCCGGGGGGTGAACTTGTCAAAGGCCGTCACCGCATTGGACATGATCTCCGCCTGCTCCGGGGAGAATGTGTGAGGCACCTTGGACACCACCACCGACTTGTAGGGGGTCTCGTTGGGCTTGACGCTGCCGGAGAGCGGATGGGTGTAGAGGGTGTGGCCCAGATAGACCAGATCCCGAGCCTTCACCAGGATATCCCGGTAGCCTACATCCTCATAGGCGATGGCATACCACTTTTCCAGGCAGCGGACCACCAGAGGATTGTTCGTCAAAATCAGGTAATCTCTTTCCATTGCTCGCTCCCGCTTTTTTGAATCTCCATCTGCTTCTATTCTTACAGAAATACCGGTGTGCCGCAAGGAAAAATGAGCATTTATCAATAAACTCTATAAGCATTTTTCCTTCTTTTTCCGGCTTTTTATGCACATCCACTAATAATTTGTGAATCTTTTGTCTATTTCCCAGTTGAGCCCATTTCATACCGGATACTACTTTTTGTAATACTCCTTGGCAAAGTCATAAAAGGCCTGGGCCACCGGGGAGAGGATGCCGTTTTTCTGCCGGACCAGATAGAGCTTCCGGCGCAGGCTGACGCTGTCAAAATCGAAGGCTAAAAGTCGGTGGGCCTGGCAGTCCGCTGCCGAGGCCGCCCGGGACATGACAGCGATGCCCAGCCCCTGGGCCACCATGCGGCGGATGCTGTCGGTGGAGTGGACCTCCATGGTCACCTGCAGCCGGCTCACATCCACCCCCATCTCCCGCAGGAAAAGCTCTGTCTCTTTCCGGGTGCCGCTGCCCTTCTCCCGGCTGATGAAGCTCTCCTCAGTGATCTGGCGGATGGGGAAGCCTGTGCGCTGAAAGCGGCGGTACTTCTCTGTGTTGGGGGTGATGATCACCAGCCGGTCCCGGGCAAACTCCTGAAAGACGCACTTGGGGGAGTCCACCAACGTGCCGCAAAAGCCGATCTCCACCGTCCGGGCCGCCACAGCGGCCACCGCCTCGGCGCTGTCCACCATCCGCAGTTCAAAACGGATGTCGGGGTATTTGTCCCGGAAGTCCTGCAGCAGCCTGGGCAGGAAATACTGCCCAGGGATGGTGGAGGCTGCCAGGGTCACCGTCCCCGCCATCTCCTCCCGATAGGCCCGGATAGCCTCCTGGGCCTCCTCCCGCAGGTTCAGGAGCTGCTTGGCGTAGCGGTAGAGTAGCCGTCCGGCGTCAGAGGGATAGAGCTCCTTGGTGGTGCGCACGATCAGCTTCACCTGCAGCTCCCGCTCCAAGGCGGCGATGTGGGCGCTGACGGTAGGCTGGGTCAGATGGAGGCACTGGGCCGCCCGGGAGAAGCTGTTGTTCTCCACCACGGCGGTAAAGACCTCCAGTTGTTTCATATCCATGTTTCCTCACTCCCTCCCCGCCTCAATGGAGACAAAAAACGAGGCGCCGCAAATTGCGGCGCCTCGTCTGGCGGGAATATGTGGGAATCGAACCCACCTGGGCAGCTCTTCACCACCTGCACCGGTTTTGAAGACCGGGGGGCACACCAGCACCCATCTATTCCCATGCGAAAGACAGTATAACATGGTTTGTCCTGCAAAGCAAGAACAAAATATCACTCTGTCTCCGCACTCTGACACCGCAGAGTTTTCTTCTTAAAATCCTTGGATCAACCGCCGCAGGTCTCCGTCCTTCTTGGTGATTCGGTTCCGGTCCCAATACTCCAGAACCGCCAGGGCATACTTCCGGGAGGTGCCCAGAAGATCCCGCAGCTGGGCCAGGGTCAGCGTCTCATTGGCCTCAAAATGGGTCCGGGCCACCTGGCAGACCCGGTCATAGGTCTCCTTGTGCCAGCACAGCTGAGGCGCCAGCATCACCAGATGCCCGTCGGAGAGGACGCTGTCGAACACCTGCTTGCAGTCGTTTCGCTCGTTGAGGGGGAAGGAGGCCAGGACCTCGTCCATGGTGGCCGTCTCCACTCCCGCCTTCTGATAGATGGCCAGCAACTTGTCTCGGATGGCGCTCTGGCGCTTGGTCAGATGGATCTCGAAGTCCGCCAAGGCGTACCGGTCCGCCACCCGTTTGATCTTTCCCTCCTGCCGCAGGGCGCCCAGCAGGGCATCGCTGACGGTCTGGTCCATGGACTTGAACAGCTTCTGGCGCAGCTCTGCCGCTTTCATGCCCGCCTGGAGGGGATTGGTCTGGTGGTACTTCTCCAGCAGCTCCCGGCACTGGCTCCACACGCCGTCCAGCACCCCGGCCTCCAGATACCGGCCCGGCAGGGGCTCCAGCACCCGGCCCCGGCCGATGAGCTCCTGGAGCTCCCGGTCAAAGGTCTCCTCGTCCAGGGCGGTCTGCTGCAGCAGCTTCTTCCGGTCCGGCAGGGCGCAGCCCGCCTGGGCCACCGCCTGAGCCAGCTTCTCATCCCCGGAGCCGGACTCCCGCACTGCCAGAGCCTCCAGCACTGCCGGGTCGTTGCGCTTGTGGCGCACGGGCGCGTCGTCCAGCACCACGCCGCCGCCGATGGTCTCCAGAGGGGAGAAAAAGCGGATGACGAACCGGTCGCCCACCTTGGTGGACACCGGCTCCGTCAGCCGGAGCTGGGCATAGCAGCTCTCTCCCGGCTCCAGCCGGTCCCGGTCCAGCAGCACTGCCTTGCACAGCAGTTCTGACGAGCCGTGGTACAGATGGACCTGGGAACCGCTGAGGATCACCCTCTGGGAGTTTTTCAGCGCCTGCAGCCGTACGTCCAACATCAGGGACGAACGCACGGACCCGGGACGCACCACGGTGTCGCCCCGCTGGACCTCTGCCTTTTTCAGGCCCGCCAGGTTGATGGCCACTCGCTGTCCGGCGTAGGCTGTCTCCACATCCTTGCCGTGGACCTGGAGGTTGCGCACCTTGGCGGTGAGGCCCGAGGGCACCAGCTCCGCGGTCTCCCCATCGGTGATGCAGCCCTCAATGAGGGTGCCGGTAACCACGGTGCCGAAGCCCTCCACGGAGAACACCCGGTCCACCGGCAGGCGGAAGGGCACCCGTGCGCTCTTCTCCGCTGCCTGCTGCACCAGAAGGCGCAGGTGCTCCCGCAGCTCGTCGATGCCCTGGCCGGTATAGGCCGAGCAGGTCATGATGGGCTTGCCCTCCAGGAAGGTGCCCTTCACCTGCTGCGCCACGTCCTCCTTCATCATCTCCAGCCACTCCGGGTCCACCATGTCGGCCTTGGTGATGACCACCAGGCCGTCCTTGATGCCCAGCAGGGTCAAAATGCCCAGGTGCTCCACGGTCTGGGGCATGAAGCCCTCGTCTGCCGCTACCACCAGCATGGCAAGGTCGATGCCGCCGGCACCGGCCAGCATGTTTTTGATGAACTTCTCATGGCCGGGCACGTCCACGATGCCCGCCCGGGTGCCGTCGGGGAAGTCCAGATGGGCAAAGCCCAGCTCGATGGTGATGCCCCGCTTCTTCTCCTCCACCAGCCGGTCGGTGTCGATGCCCGTCAGAGCCTTCACCAGCAGCGTTTTGCCGTGGTCCACATGGCCCGCAGTTCCGATGATCACATTTTTCATAGCGCGCACTCCGTTACAGCGGCCGCAATGGCCGCAAAGTCCTCCTGATTCAGGGTCCTGGCATCCAGCAGATACCGGTCATGGGCGATGCGTCCCACAATGGGGCGCTCCCGCCGCCGCAGGGCCTGTTCCAGCCCGTCCACGGTTCCCCGGGCCGGCATCACCGCCACCGCCCAGGTGGGCAGCAGCTGGGTGGGCACGCTGCCGCCGCCCACCTGGTCCTGCTCCGGCACCACTTCCGCCTGAACGCCTGCCTTGGTGAGCATGTCGCACAGCATCTCCGCCCGGCCCCGGAGCTGCTCCGGCTCCGTACCCAGCATCCGCAGCACCGGCACCTGCTCCATGGCCGTGCCGTCGGCATAGCTGCGCAGCGTGGCCTCCAGGGCCGCCAGGGTCATCTTGTCCACCCGCATGGCCCGGGTCAGGGGATGGCGGCGCAGCTTGGCAATCCACTCCCGGCTGCCCAGGATGATGCCCGCCTGGGGGCCGCCCAGCAGCTTGTCGCCGGAAAAGGACACAATGTCCACCCCCGCCCGGACGCTGGCCTGGACGGTGGGCTCGCCGTGGATGCCGAAGGTCTCCAGATCCACCAGAGAGCCGCTGCCCAGGTCCTCCACCATGGGCAGTCCCCGCTCATGGGCCAGAGCCGTCAGATCGGCAAGAGGCACGGACTCGGTAAAGCCCACCACCCGGAAGTTGCTGGTGTGGACCTTCAAAAGGGCCTTCGTCTCCTCCCCGATGGCCTTTTCATAGTCAGAGAGGTGGGTGCGGTTGGTAGTGCCCACCTCCCGCAGGTGACAGCCGCAGGCCTCCATGATGTCCGGCACCCGGAAAGACCCGCCAATCTCCACCAGCTCGCCTCGGGAGGTGATGACCTCGCCCCCGGCGGCCAGAGCCGACAAGATGAGCAGCACCGCCGCGGCGTTGTTGTTCACCACCATGGCGGCCTCTGCCCCGGTCAGGCGGCACAGCAGCGGCTCCACATGGGTGTAGCGCAGGCCCCGAGCCCCCTTCTCCACGTCGTATTCCAGGGTGGAGTAGCTCCGGGCCACGTCATAGGCTGCTCGGGCCGCCTCCTCCGACAGGCACGCCCGGCCCAGGTTGGTGTGCAGCACCACGCCGGTACCGTTGATGACGCCCCGCAAAGAGGGCATGGCGTTGCGCCGGGCCCGGTCCAGAATCCGCCGCTCCAGCTCCTCCGCCTCCGGAACCTCCTGAATCTCGCCGCTCAGCATTCCCCGCCGCAGCTCATCCAGCTCCTGGCGCACCGCCTCGGCGGCAGGCACCGGTGCAAGCGCCGCCAGTGCCGGGCGGCGCAGCAGCTCGTCCACCTTGGGTATCTTTCGCATATCCATGGTCATTCCACGCTCCATTTCTAAAGCTCTCTTGAAGGGCGGCCTCCTCAGGCCGCAGAAAGGGATGCCGGAACAGGCACCCCCGGTGGTTTCCTATAAGTTCAAATATATATGATTTTTCAATAAATGTCCAGCCTATTGCGATTTTCTATGTGTAGAATCTCACCATTGATTTTTGGCAATACCTACCTGCCTGATTGTGACAAAAACAGGAGGCAGGGGCTCCAAGGCCCCGCCTCCCGTCTCTTATTGCTGGCGGTGGAAATGCTCATACACTTTTCGGGCTACCGATGGCGGCACCGCCAGCTCCAGATCCGCCAGGGAGGCGGCCCGGATGGCCTTCACGGTGCCGAAGTGCTGCAACAGCGCCTTGCGCCGCACCTGGCCCACCCCGGGAATGTCCTCCAGGGCCGAGCGCATGGTGCTGCGGCTGTGGCTCTCATGGTGATAGGTGATGGCAAAGCGGTGGGTCTCCTCCTGGAT
>CDTY01028841.1_pt1 | contig 34187 bp, 28 predicted proteins | sample 557731 | NCBI WGS metagenome assembly CDTY01 (sample SAMEA3182101, study PRJEB8094) | gut metagenome | biome: human; feature: gut; material: Stool; isolation source: human stool | place: Canada | collected 2013-02-12
GTTCAAATGGTATGAAGGAATAGAGGTACATAAACTTTATCTAAGTGCCATTCTGGATCTTTGTGACCGGCGTATTGTGTCCTATGTGCTAAGTGAACACAATGATAATCCGCTCGTCTATAAAACCTTTGACAAAGCTGTTAAGGCAAATCCAGGTGTCCATCCCCTGTTCCACAGCGATAGAGGATACCAATACACAAGCAGATCGTTCCACCACAAACTCGTACAGGCTGGAATGACGCAGAGTATGTCCCGTGTTGCCCACTGCATTGACAATGGACCTATGGAGGGATTTTGGGGTATCTTGAAGCGGGAACGCTATTATGGCAGGCGTTTTACAAGCAAACAAGAACTCGTCCAGATGATTGAACAATATATCCGTTATTACAATACCAAGAGAGTACAGCGCAACTTAGGTGTGCTTACTCCCATGGAGAAACACGAGTTATGCCTTGCTGCATGAAATACGGCCAGCAACGGTTGGTTGCTGGCCGGAAAAATTATATATTTTTTCTCTGTCCTCTTGACGGGGAGCAGTTCAATTGCACTGCCTGCCTTTTTTAAGATACTTCCGTGAAAACAACGGAAGCTTTTAGATTGGAATTCAGCGGCCCTGGAAGATGCGGGTGAGCTGGATGAGCAGGGTAGGAGCAAAAGCCAGACCCAGCACACACAGAAGGTCAAAGCCGTTGAGGGGAGAAACCAAGAACAGGCTCTCCATGGCGGGGACAAACAGCACCAGAGCCAGCAGCAGGATACCTACGCCGAAAGCCATGAGGGAGTACACGTTGCTGCCCAGACCAAGCTTGATGATGGACTCCTTGCCGCGGCAGTTAAAGCCGTGGAACAGGCGGGCCAGGGTGAGGGTGGCAAAGGCCATGGTACTGGCCAGAGCGGGGCCGGACTGGTTCAGACCGATATAGAAGGCGACCATGGAGGCGATGCCGATCATCAGACCTTGACCAAACACCCGGGTGAGCATGGGCTTATCCATCATGGAAGCGTTGGGGTCGCGGGGGGGCTGGTCCATCAGACCGGGACGCGCGGGTTCCATGCCCAGGGCGATGGCAGGCAGACTGTCGGTGAGCAGGTTGATAAACAGCAGGTGTACCGGCTGGAAGGGGACGCTCAGCCCGGCAATGGAGGCGTAGATGACGGCCAAAATGGCGCCCATGTTGCCCGAGAGCAGGAACTGAATGGCGTTGCGGATGTTGGCATAGACGCTGCGGCCGTTGAGTACCGCCTTAACGATGGTGGCAAAGTTGTCGTCGGCCAGAATCATGGCGGCGGCATCCTTACTGACCTCGGTGCCAGTGATGCCCATGGCTACGCCCACATCGGCCTTCTTCAGGGCGGGGGCGTCGTTGACGCCGTCACCGGTCATGGCGGCGATGCAGCCCCGGCGCTGCCAGGCAGTGACGATGCGGATCTTATGCTCGGGAGAGACGCGGGCGTAGACAGCGATGTGGGGGAGCTTCTGATCCAACTCCTCGTCGCTCATGGAATCCAGCTCCACGCCGTCCAGGGACATATCGCCCTCACCGAAGATGCCGATCTGCTTGGCAATGGCGGTGGCGGTGACCTTGTGGTCGCCGGTGATCATGACGGTACGAATACCAGCCTTTTTGGCGTCGGCCACAGCCTGGATGCTCTCAGGCCGGGGCGGGTCGATCATGGAGATGAGGCCCACGAAGGTGTAGTCGGTCTCGTCTTCCAGGGTGAGCAGACGGGCCTCCTTCATGGGACGCAGGGCGAAGGCCAGCACCCGCAGACCGTTTTCCGACTGCTGGCGGTTGACCTGCTGGATCTGGGCGCGGAGCTCGGGAGTCATGGGGACAGGGCCGTTGGCGGTGAGTAGCTGAGTGGAGCGCTCCAGCAGCACGTCCATGGCGCCCTTGGTGTACAGGGTGGGGCCGTCATCGGTGTTGTGCAGGGTGCTCATCAGCTTGCGGTCGGAGTCAAAGGCCAGCTCGGCCAGACGGGGGTGCTGGGTGCGGTAGGCACGCTCCTCTACGCCGAAGCGTCCGCCCAGCTGAACCAGGGCAACCTCGGTGGGATCGCCCACGGAGGCGCCGGTCTCGTGGTCCATGGTGGCGTCGCTGTCCAGCAGAGCAATTTTCAGCAGGGTGCGCTGGGCATCGTTGGCCAGCTCCAGGTCGGTGCCGCGGGTGAGGACGCCGTCGGCCCAGATGTTCTGGACCGTCATGCGGTTCTGAGTAAGGGTACCGGTCTTATCGGAGCAGATGACCTGGACGGAGCCCAGGCTTTCCACCGCCTTCAGCTCCTTGATAATGGCGTTCTGACGGGCCATCTTCTGGGTGCCCATGGCCAGCACGATAGTGACGATGGAGCTGAGAGCCTCAGGGATGGCGGCAACGGCCAGAGCCACGGCAAACATGAGGGAGTCCAGGATGGTCATGTGGCTGCGGAAGACAGACAGGAGGAAGACGCCGGCGCAGATGATCATGATGACCATGGCCAGCTTGCTGGAGAAGTCGTCCAGGTTCTTCTGCAGAGGAGTCTTGCGCTGCTGAGTCTGATTCATCAGGGTGGCGATGCGGCCCAGCTGGGTGTCCATGCCGGTGGCGGTAACTACCATGACAGCACGGCCGTAGGTGACCAGAGAGCCGGAGAAGACCATGTTCTTCTGGTCGCCCAGGGCGACCTTCTCGCCCTCAATGGCTTCATTGGTCTTTTCCACCGCTTCGCTCTCACCGGTGAGGGAACTCTCATTTACCTTAAGAGACCAGCAGTTCAGCAGACGGCCGTCGGCCACCACAAGGTCGCCGGCCTCCAGCTCGATGATATCGCCGGGGACGACCTGATCGCTGGGAATCTCCAGGCGTTGGCCGTCACGCAGCACTTTGGCGGAGGGGGCGCTCATCGCTTTCAGGCTTTCCAGGGACTTTTCAGCCTTAAAATACTGTACGGTGCCCAGAATGGCGTTCATAATGAGCACGGCGAAAATAACCAGGGTACTTTCCATGTTGCCGGAGAACATGGAGATGAGGGCGGCTGCAATCAGAATAGCCACCAGCAGGTCTTTGAACTGCTCGGCAAAGACAGCCAGCACACTCTTTTTCTTGCCCTCGGCCAGCTGGTTGTGGCCGTACTGAGCCAGGCGCTGGGCGGCCTGGGCACTGGTGAGACCGTCTGAGGTGATCTGGAGGTGCTCCAAGGTCTGCTTGGGTGTCTTTTGGAAGAAGTTTTGATCCATAACACGTCGCCTTTCTTTCTCTGTTGTGAGGAATAGTTTGTGCCGGAAGAAACAAAAAAGACCTTCCGGCAGTATGGAAATACTGCCGAAAAGTCTTGTTACCACCAAAATATGGGGGCCCACCCTGCCAGATTATCCGAAGACAATCGAGATGTTGACAAGGCGGCTTGCAACTACTCCCTTTTCACGCGAGAAGTACTATATCACAGGGAAATAAAAAAGGCAAGGGAAAATTCGCAGATTTTTGGGGAGAAGGAAATCGGAAGTTGAGACATATGCCAAATTGGGGCGAAAGTGGGATTACCTGGCTCCGTGATGGCCTTCACTTCCATGGTGACCGCCGGAATAGCCCTGACCACTGCCGGTATTCTGTCCACAGTCAGAGGAACTGCTGGCGTCCTGGCCGGATGACAGGTCGGACAGCCATTGACGCAGCTGGTGCATGGAGCATTCGCTTACCTGTTCTGACGTGATGGAGGGATCCAGCGCTTGAAGCTGGAGCAGCATCTGATATTTGCTCAGAGACAGCCCCTCTTTCTGGGCCGCAGTGACCTGGGACCAGTCGGCGCTGGAACAGCTCCCGTGTCCCGCACAGGACTGAGTATCTTCCATCAGGTCCTGGCAGTGCTGCTGGTTTTGTCCCGCCACGGTAAGCGCCAACTCCGTACCGCTGTCCAGGGCCTGGGATACCTCCTGGCTGCCCAGAATGGCCTCCAGCGCATCGGTGTAGCTGAGGTAGGTCAGCTCCAGCTTGTCGGCCAGTTCCTGGTCCTGGGCGTTGTCTCCCTGGACCTGGAGTACCCGGTCAAAGCGGTTCAGCGTCAGCTCCAAGGAAGGACCTGCCTCCACGCTGACGGCGGACACCGGAGTGAACCAGGCCAATGCACCGCCTGCCCCCAGAAAAACGACCAGCAGACAGGCGGCGGCCGCCAGCAGGCTGCGATAGCGGGGACGGGCGGGAGTGCGCCGTGCGTGGAGATAGGCACGTGTGCGCTCCTTCAGCTCCGGACTGGCCTGGACGGCCTGAAAGGCGTCATAGATCGGTCGGTTCAATGCGTTCACCTCCCAGCGTGCTGCGCAGCTGTTCCCTGGCCCGGGTCAGCAGAGTGTAGACAGTATTGGTGTTCTTGTGCAGGATCGCACCAATCTCTTTGGCGGTGTAGCCTTCATAGTAGTGCAGATACACTACCTCCCGGTATTTGGCGGGCAGAGAGAGGACGGCATCCAGCACCTCCCGGTGCTCCTGAGACAGCTGGTCGGGCTGATCGGCCAGCAGGTCCCGGCAGGCGTTGAGGGTCACTCGGATAAACCAGGCTTTCTCATGTTCCGGGCTTTCAAACACAGCGGAGCTGAGGATATATTTCAGAAACACGGTCTGAAAGATATCCTCCGTGTCGGCCGGATTTTTCAGATGCACCATGCAGAGCCGCCGTACCAGATCGGCATAGCGGTCGATGGCGCGGTTGGCCTCCTCTTCGCTGCGCATGTCCTCACCCTTTTACTTCGTTAATTCCAGCGGCCTCCCCTGTGGTGGCCGCCGCCGTGGTGGCCCTGGCCGCAGTTCTGGCCCAAATTGTCGCACACACCGTCGCCGTCGGTATCCCCATAGGCGCAGTTGCTGCCGTGGTAGTCGCAGATCCCGTCGCCATCGGCGTCCTGGTAACATGCTCCCGAGCTCTGGCAGATCCCGGTACCATGTCCGAAGTGGCCTGCGGCCAAAGTCCCGGTGACAAGCAGGCCCAGCACCAGGGCGCTGGCCAGCAAAATGGTAATCATCTTTTTCATACAAAAACCTCCCCGATCAAACTGGGGCTCTCTTTGCCCCTCATAAGCAATACGACTGAGGAGGGCGGATCCATTCACCGGAGAAAAATTTTTATTCCTCCGGATCCGCCAGCTGGAACTGTCCCAAACGCAAGGCGGCGGACAGGGAGAAGCGCCGTTCAACGCCGTCGGCAAAGCGTACCGAGATAATGTCACCGGAGCGGGAGACAACCTGACCCGGACCGAAGCTTCGGTGGCACAGGGCAGCGCCGGGGACGCAGCGGCGGGAGGTCTGTTCTATGGCTACCAGGTCCGGTACCGCCCGGGGGGAGAGGGGAGCGGCCTTTTTGGCCTCCTCCTTGGATTTAGGGAAGAGGGAGGAGGCAAAACGGCTGGTGAGCTCACTGCGGCGGAAACGCATGACCCAAAGCTCTTCCTTGGCCCGAGTCATGCCCACATAGAAGAGTCGCCGTTCCTCCTCGTAGGCGTCCAGTTCCTGGGAGGAGGCATCGGGACCGGGGAGCGTTTTGGGCAGCAGACCGTCGGCCACATCCATTAAAATGACCCGTTTGTACTCCAGCCCCTTGCTGGAGTGAATAGTGGAGAGGATAAAAGGACAGTCATGTTGAGACGATCCAGCCCGTACCAGCTCCCGCAGTACCTCCAGCCGCTCCAACAGGCCGCCGGGAGTGGGCTCATTGGCCCCCAGAGCCTCCAGAATTTGCGTTTTGCTCTGATCCATGCCCCGCTGCTCCAGATAGTCCCCGTATCCCATAAAGTGGACGATGCGGTACACACCCCGGTCAGCCCGCTGGGTGAGCAGGTTGGCCATATGGGTCTGGAGGGCCTTGCACTGGCGGCGGGTCCAGGGAGATGTACCGGGGAGCGAAGCAACCAGTTCCAGAATGGGAGAGGTATCCGGACCGCACTGGGCCGCCGCCTGTTCGGCCACCGCCCGGCTGATCCCAGCCCCCAGCTTGTAGTAGACCCGCAGGAAGGCATCTCCATCCCAGGGGTCCTGAGCCAGAGTAAGGATATCCACAATATCCCGCACCACCCGGTGGGTGAAAAAGCCGCTGTCCACCTGGCGGCAGCGGTAGGGAATACCCTGGCGTTCCAGCAGATCGATGAGGGGCAGGGCGCTATCGTTGTCCCGGTAGAGGATCGCAGTCTCCTCTTTGCAGTCCTGGGCTACCTGGGCCAGATAGCGGTATTGGGCGCTGCGGTCCTGGACCCAGATCTCTTTCAGGGCCGGTCCTTCCCCACGTACCGCTTTCATGTGCTTGGGACGGCGGTTTTTGTTCTGCTCAATAAATTTCTGGGCGGCGGCCACAATGGGACGGGTGGAGCGGTAATTCTGCTCCAGATAGAGCACCTTTGCCCCGGGATAGATGGATTCAAACTGGGTGAGAGCCTGAGGATAGGCGGCCCGAAAGCCGTAGATGCTCTGGTCCTCGTCGCCCACCAGAAAGAGGTTGCCGCTGGGTCCCGCCAGCAGACGGAGAATCGCGTGCTGGATTTTGGAGGTGTCCTGGGCCTCGTCTACACAGAGGTAGGGGTAGCGGCGGCGGAACTGCTCCAAAAGCTGAGGAAACTGCTTTAAAATCCGGTGGGCGTAGATCATCTGGTCGTCGTAGTCCATCAGCTGGTGGGTGCGCAGCAGGCGGCAGTACTCCTGGTAGATGGGAGGAAACTCCACCCCCTCCACCTCTACCTGTTCCAGATCTTCACCGGAGATCATGCTGTTTTTCACATAGGTAATGGCGGTCTGTACCGCCTTGACGGTGCTCTCCGAGGCAAATTCCCCGCTCTGCCGCCGGCAGATCTCCCCGATAATGGCCGCCTGGCGGCCCATGTCCTCCAGCAGCTGAAAGGCCTGGCGGCCCTGGGTGCGCTCATAGGCCCGAATGATTCGGCTGCACACTCCGTTGATGGTGCGAAACTCCAGCCGGTCGGCCAGAGTCTGGCCGAAAAAGGAGGCGAAGCGCCGGGACATATCCCGGGAGGCGGAGACGGTGTAGGTCATGGTAAGGATATTCTCCGGCGGCACACCCTGGGCGATGAGGTAGCCAATGCGGGAGACCAGTACTGTGGTCTTGCCGCTGCCAGGCACCGCCAGCAGCAACACCGGTCCGGAGAGGGCCTGAACGGCCTCTTCCTGCTGGGGGTTAAGATTTAAGTGGTATTGGGTTTTGAACTGAGCAAAGGTCATGAGGTTCTCCTGAAAACTGGGAGGGTAGCGCCCTCCCGGGAAATAAAAAGTTATGGGGCAATGGCCACTTTGATCACATTGTCCCGGCGGTGTTCAAACAGATCGTAGGCCGCGGCAATGTCTTTGAGTGGGTAGGTATGGGTGATGAGGGGCGTGGTGTCCAGTTTGCCCTGGGCGATGAGGGAGAGAATCTCTCCACAGCGGCAGCTGTCCACTCCGCCGGTCTGGAAGGTGAGGTTTTTTCCGTACATGTCCGGGAGCGGGAGCACCTGGGGCGCGTCGTACAGGGCCACCACGGTGACAATGGCGTTGGGACGGGCACAGGACCAGGCCAGAGTGAAGGTGTCCTGGCTCCCGGCTACCTCCAGTACCCGGTCGGCGCCTCCGTGGGCGCTGTGGGCGCGGACAAAGTCGGCGGCCTGCTCCGGCTCCACAGTCAGCACCTGGGGGTAGTGCTCCTGAACAAAAGAGCGGCGCTGGGGATCCTTTTCGCAGACAATGACCTGCTTTGGCTCTTTCAGCAGCACACACTGGAGGGTGCACAGGCCGGTAGGACCCGCTCCGATGACCAGCACCGTATCTTCGTGGCCAATCTGGGCAATGTCAGCGGCCCAGTAGCCGGTGGCCAGGATGTCCCCCACAAAGAGGGCCTGCTGGTCGGTGACCCCATCGGGGATTTTATTCAGTCCCTGATCCGCGTAAGGGACCCGGACATACTCCGCCTGGCCTCCGTCGATACGGCAGCCCAGAGCCCAGCCGCCGTTGAGGTCGGTGCAGTTGTTGACCCAGCCGTGCTGGCAGAAGAAGCACTTCCCGCAGAAGGTCTCCACGTTGACGGTCACCCGGTCGCCGGGGCGCACGGTGGTAACGGTGGAGCCCACCTGCTCTACCACGCCCACCATCTCGTGGCCTACCGTGATGCCGGGCACTGCCCGGGGTACCGAGCCGTGCTTGATGTGCAGGTCGCTGGTGCAGATGCTGGACAGGGTGACCCGGACGATGGCGTCCCGGTCATCCTGCAAGGTGGGCTTGGGCTTCTCCATCAGGGCAAAGGTACCTTGTTTTATGTAGGTATAGGCCAGCATGGCGGGATTCCTCCTTGCAGAATGGAGGCGGCCTTCTGGCCGCCGTCGTATTTGAGACCAGTATACCACACAAGGGGAAAACTTGCACCTTCTGTGCCTTTTCTCTTGACAATATCGATATTCGATTATATACTGAACGTGAAAATAACGATATTCGATATAAGAGGGGTGAGGGTGGTGCCACGGGCAAAATTTCAGACGTTGACGGAGCAGATGTACTACATTCTCCTGTGCCTGAGTCGGGAAAACTGCGGCATGGATGTGATGGACCAGATCCCCGCCATGACCGGAGGGCGTGTCCGGGTGGGACCGGGTACCCTCTACAACCTGTTGGAGCAGTTTGTGGAGGCGGAGATGATCCGGGAGACCCGCTGTGAGGGCCGCCGCCGCAGCTATATTTTAACGGAGAAGGGGCGGGCGAGACTAGACGAGGAATACCGCCGCATCTGCCAGCAGCAGAAGGACTATGAGGCCATGTTCCGAGAGGAGGGTGCACCATGAAGAGAACTCGAAGAGATTGGATCCCGTTTTCGTTCTATGACCACACGGGAATGGAGAAGCATCTGGAGAAGATGGCACAAAAAGGGTGGATGCTGGAGGAGCTGACCAGTTTCGGTTGGAAATACCGGGAAATCCAGCCCCAGAAGCTGCACTTTTCGGTTTCCTTCGATACCCGGGCCTCGGAATTTGAACCGGAGCCCACAGAGGAGCAGTATACCTTTCAGGAGTTCTGCCAGCGTTCGGGGTGGAAGCTGGCTGCGGCCTCGGGGCAGATGCAGGTCTTTTACAACGAGGAAGAGGACCCACTGCCCATCCAGACCGACCCGGAGATGGAGGTTCGGATGGTGGGCAAGCTGGCCCGACGGATGGTGCCGGCTTATTTGATCCTCCTGGTGCTGGGCTTTTTTGTGGGAGGTTCTTGGTGTTACTCGCTGATCCACACGCCCATCAAACTGCTGACGACTCCCGGCTCCACCTTTATGGGGCTGTGTTGGCTGGGCTTGTTCGTTTATAGCGTCACCGATTTGATCACCTACTTTGTCTGGCGGCGCCGGGCGTTGGCCGCCGCCCAGCGGGGAGAGTTTTTGCCTACCCGGGGATGCCACAAGCTCATGTATGTGGTGCTGGGAATGATCGTTTTGGGATTGATGTATTGGCTTGCCACCGAACGTAGACCAGGTATGCGTTTGGTAACGGGCGGGATACTGCTGGCCTATGTGGTTGTTTTCTTGTCCGTAAATGGTACCAAACGAACCTTGAAGCGCAGGAAGGCGTCTGCTGGAGTAAACCGTGCGATAACCCTCAGTTTAGATGTGATCTTGTCCGTGATCTTGGTCGGTGCGGTGATGTTTCTCTTTATCCGAGGACTCCAAAGCGGGGCAATTTCTGTGGAGCAAGAGATTAGCGCACCTCTCTCTGCCAGCGATCTGACCGGAGTGGACGAAGAGAAATACCTCACCACCGTTAGTGTGGAGATGACCCCATTCCTGGACCGGCGGGAGGTGTGGAGCCGTACCGGCTTTGACCAGGCGGAAGAGCTGCCTGGGATGGAGTACGTTCTGGTAAATGTCCATGTGCCCTGGATCTACGACGCCTGTTTTCGGGAACTGTGCCGGGATTCGGTGGTGGATGTAGCCTTTCCTATACAGAAAGAGTATACCTGCGTTCAGTATGAGACAATCGATCCCACACCCTGGGGAGCGGATGAGGTCTACCAGTTTAGTCTGGAAGGAGAACTCCAGCAAACATATATTTTGTGCTGGCAGGATAAGCTGGTCCAGTTGAAGGCGGACTGGGACCTGACGGCGGAACAGATGGCCGTGGCCGGGGAGAAGCTGGTAAACGCATAAGTAAGAAAAATCGGTGGAGTTTTGAAAAACTCCACCGATTTTTTTAGTGTTTGGGCCGGGCTTTGAACAGCAGGGCGGCCAGAAAGCCGAAGAAGATGGCGGCGGCCACACCGCCTGCCGTGGCCGCGGCTCCCCCGATAAAAGCCCCCAGCAGGCCGTGCTGCTGTACCGCCTCCCGCGCTCCTTTTGCAAGGGTATAGCCAAAGCCGGTGAGGGGAACGGTGGCACCAGCTCCCGCCCAATCTACCAAGTACTGATAGAGGCCGGAGCCCCCTAAAATCACTCCGGCGGTGACATAGCAGACCAGAATTTTGGCGGGGGTCAGTTTCGTGCGGTCGATGAGGATCTGACCCAGAGCGCACAGCAGCCCGCCGCACAAAAAGGCATTGAAGTATTCCATGGAAGGTCACCTCTCAATTGGTGTTTGGACGCTGGGCCGACAGGGCCACGGCGTGGCAGATCCCCGGTACCGACTCCCCCTGAAGGGAGGAGGTAGGGGAGTGGAGGGCTCCGGTGGGGCAGAAGAGAATGTTCTGCCACTTGCCGCTGCGCAGTCCCTCTACCAGATAGCCGGTGAGCACGCTGGCGCAGCAGCCGCAGCCCGACCCACCGGCATGGACGTCCTGGCGCACCCGGTCGAAAATAAGCAGGCCGCAGTCGGTGTGGCGGTCGGACAGGTCGATTCCGTCCCGCTGGAACAGTTCCAGCAGCAGCGTGCGGCCCAGCTCCCCCAGGTCGCCGGTGACGATGAGATCATAGAAGTCAGGAGAGCGGCCGGTGTCCCGCAGGTGGGCGGAAATCGTCGAGTAGGCGGCGGGCGTCATCGCGGCTCCCATGTTATTGGTGTCGGTGACCCCCTTGTCCACAATCTGACCTGGCGTCACATGGGTAATATAGGGCCCGGGCCCCTCCTGGTCCAAAATCACCGCTCCCGCCCCCGTCACGGTCCACTGGGCGGTTGGAGTGCGCTGGCTGCCGTACTCCAGAGGGGTGCGGTACTGCCGCTCTGCCGTACAGAAGTGGGAGGAGGCCATGACCCCCGCCCGGCGGCCAAAGTCTCCGTCCAGAGCCATAGAGGCCAAAATCAGTCCTTCGCCCATGGTGGAGCAGGCCCCGTACAGGCCAAAGAAGGGGATATGCTGCTCCCGGGCGGCAAAGGAGGAGCCGATGCACTGGTTCAGCAGGTCTCCGGCAAACAGCCAGTCCAGAGTGGAGGCACCCTGTCCCAGCTTGTCCAGCGCCAGAGTGAGCGCCTTTTTCTGCATGGCGCTCTCCGACTTTTCCCAGGTGGACTCCCCAAAGGTATCGTCGCTGTCAATGAGATCAAAGGTCTTTCCCAGAGGACCCTGTCCCTCCAACTGTCCCACCACGTTGGCGCAGGTCAAAAAAGAGGGGGGATGGGAGAGAGCCACGGTCTGCTGTCCCAGCTTTTTCTTGCTCATAGATGCCACCTCGCAACAAGGATGGTGCTAGGATTTCCAGAATGGGAAAAGTTATGCTCTGCCCCTGGAAAAAGAAAACAAGGTGGAGTATAATATTACAATTCACCACTTCAAGATAAACGGAGGAACTCCAGTATGAGTCAGGAAAAGACCCGCTTTTTATCCTATATTTGTCCCCGCTGCCGCCAGTCCGTGATCGTGGAGAAGGATGTGTTCGCACTGGCCGCCTCGCCCACCCGCATCCAGTGTCCCTGCGGCCATTCTGAGCTGGACGTGGAGTTTCTGCCCCAGCGGGTGCGGCTGAAGGTACCCTGCCTGTACTGCGGTCGGGAGCATCTGGTGTCCTGTTCGTCCACCGCCTTCCTGCGGGAGAAAGCGCTGGCCTTCTCCTGCGCCCAGTCGGGGCTGGACTGCTGCTATGTGGGCGAGGAAGGGCCGGTGTACGCTGCTACCGCCCGTCTGGAACAGGCTTTGGATAAGCTGGAGGACGAAGGCGGGGAGCGGGGCGTATTCCTGGACGAGATGGTCATGGAGGAGGTCCTCTCCGAGATCCGGGATATCGCCGCTCGGGACGGCATCTCCTGCACCTGCGGCAGCCACAGCTGGACCTTCCAGGTCAATTACAGCTCGGTGGACCTCATCTGCAAGGAGTGCGGAGCCCAAATGCGCATCCCTGCCGGCACTGCCGACGATATTGACGATATCTGCTGCAAAACGCGGCTGCTGATCCGTGGAAAGGAGAACCAATGAGCCAGTTTTATGAGATGACCCTGCCCATCGACTCCCGGGATGTGGACGGAAGAGGATACTGCAAGGCCGGGCCTCTGCTGGGACACCTGCAGGAGGCGGCTACTCAGGCCGCGGAACACGGCGGGTTTACCCGGGAAATCATCGTGAAGCGCTACGGTGCGTTCTGGATGCTTACCCGGGTGTGGTACCGCCTGGAGCGCCCCCTGCACTGGGGAGAAAATCTCACCATCCGCACCTGGCACCGGGGAGGCCGGGCAGCTACCATGTACCGGGACTACGACCTGCTGGTGGACGGCGAGCCGGTTGGAGAGGGCGTATCCATCTGGGTGCTGGTACGGGCCAGCGACCGGAAGATTTTGCGGCTGGAGAGTGTGGAGGAGCTGCAGAACACCGGTGGAGGAGAGCTGTGCAAGACAAAAAAGCTGACCAAGCTGCGTCTGCCCCAGGAGATGGAGCCGGTCTGCCATCGCCGGATGCAGTACAGTGACACCGATATCAACGGCCATGTGAACAACTGCCGCTACGCCGACTTTGTCTGTGACGCCATGGAGATGCAGAATCTGGAGGAGGACAAGTTCCTCTCTCAGCTGCAGATCGGCTACCTGGCGGAGTGCCGTCCGGGGGATGAGCTGGAAATGCGGTTGGGGCAGGAGGGAGATATGCACTTTGTCCAGGGTATGGACGAGGAGGGCAAATCCCGCTTTGAGGCCTCGGTGATTTTTGGTGAAGTGCTTCCTTGACAAGGAATTCAAGGACAGGTACAATAAATCTATTACAGGTGTTTTTTGAGCCGATTTGCCCCTTTTTGGGGCGAACGAAAGGAAAAGGAGTTGTAGCTTATGGTCAATCAGGATGCTGCGCAGAAGTTCCTGAAGCAGGGCCTCACCTTTGATGATGTTCTGCTCATTCCTGCGGCCAGCGATGTGCTGCCCGCCGACGTGGACCTTCACACCCAACTGACGAAAAAGATCCGTCTGAATATCCCCCTCATCAGCGCCGCCATGGATACCGTTACCGAGTACCGCATGGCCATTGCCATCGCCCGTGAGGGTGGTATCGGTATCATCCATAAGAATATGTCCATCAGCCAGCAGGCTGAGCAGGTGGATATGGTCAAGCGCTCTGAGAACGGCGTTATCACCAATCCCTTCTGGCTGGCTCCCGGCCACACTCTGGCTGAGGCCGACGAGCTGATGGCCAAGTACCGCATCTCCGGTGTGCCCATCTGCGACAACGGCAAGCTCATCGGCATCATCACCAATCGTGATATGAAGTTTGAGACCGACATGAGCCAGCTCATCGACAACGTGATGACCAAGGAGAACCTGGTCACCGCCCCCGAAGGAACTACTCTGGCCGAGGCCAAGGAGATCCTGCGCAAGCACAAGATCGAGAAGCTGCCCATCGTGGACAAGGACTTCCACCTGAAGGGCCTCATTACCATCAAGGACATCGAGAAGGCCGAGGTGTATCCCAACTCTGCCCGTGACGAGAAGGGCCGCCTGCTGGTAGGCGCTGCTATCGGCGCCACCCACGATGTGCTGGATCGTGTGGCCGCTCTGGTTGAGGCCGGCGTAGACGTGCTGGGCCTGGATTCCGCCCATGGCCACACCCAGAACGTGCTGGAGACCGTCAAACGCATCAAGGCTCTGTATCCTGATGTTCAGCTCATCGCCGGCAACGTGGCCACTGCCGAAGGCACCCGGGCTCTCATTGAGGCGGGCGCTGACTGCGTGAAGGTGGGTATCGGCCCCGGTTCTATTTGTACCACCCGTGTGGTGGCCGGTATCGGTGTGCCCCAGATCACTGCCATCTATGACGCTGCCCGCGTGGCCGCCGAGTACGGCGTGCCTGTCATCGCCGACGGCGGCGTGAAGTTCTCCGGTGATATCGTCAAGGCCATTGCCGCCGGCGGCAATGTGGTCATGATCGGCTCTCTGCTGGCGGGCTGTGAGGAGTCTCCCGGCGACACTGAGATCTATCAGGGCCGTCAGTTCAAGACTTACCGCGGCATGGGCTCCCTGGCTGCCATGAACCACGGCTCCAAGGACCGCTACTTCCAGGAGAACAACAAGAAGCTGGTTCCCGAAGGTGTTGAGGGCCGTGTGCCTTATAAGGGACTGACCAGCGAGACCATCTATCAGCTGATGGGCGGCCTGAAGGCCGGCATGGGTTACTGCGGCTGCCATACCATTGACGAGCTGCAGTCCAATGCCCAGTTCATCCAGATCACCGCTGCCGGTCTGCGGGAGTCTCACCCCCACGATATCTACATCACCAAAGAGGCCCCCAACTACACCATCAGCCCCGACTGATTCCTTTCATGAACGAAAAACTCCGCGCTCATTACGAGCGCGGAGTTTCAGCTTGTCGAAAAACTTGGATTGATACGTAACAGCTGCTACAATGCAGGGGGAGCTCGAGGGGGCAAAGCCCGCCTCGAATTGAATCAAATGCCCCGCTAAGCCTTGCGCAGCAAGGTGTTCGGAGAGGGAAGCGAAGATTTTCGTGCCGTGATACGGCACGAAAATCAGGCATTATTTCAGGCTGTCAAAAGAGTCCACGGGACTTTTTTGACAGCCTGAAACTCCGCGCTCATTACGAGCGCGGAGTTTTTTTGTATCAATTGAGATGTGGTTTTAAAATGGAAAAAACGGGAAGATCAAAGCAGTGTGCCGCCGTTGTTAGTCAGAGCCTCCAGCACCTGATAGCGGTCCATCTGGAACTGCTTGGTCATGGCCAGAGCTTCCTCCATATCCAGGTCCACGATGTGGCCGTCCCGGGTGGCAATAATGCGGTTGCCCCGGTTGCTCAGCAGGGTCAGCACGGCCTCGTAGCCCATGCGGCTGGCAGTCTCACGGTCACGGGCGGTGGGGGAGCCGCCGCGCTGAATGTGGCCCAGCACGGTGACACGGGGATCGATACCCACCTCGTCGTGGATACGCTTGCCGATCTCAAAGGCGCTGCCTGCGCCCTCAGCCACTACCACCATGTAGTGGGTGGAACCAGCCAGACGGGCACGGCGGATCTTCTCCACCACGTCCTCCTGGAAGTCGACTTCACGCTCGGGGATCAGCACGGCCGTAGCGCCCACAGCAATGCCCACATACAGGGCCAGATAGCCGGCGTGACGGCCCATGACCTCAACCACGGAGCAGCGCTCATGGGACTGCATGGTGTCGCGCAGTTTATCGATACACTCAATGGCGGTGTTGCAGGCGGTGTCAAAGCCGATGGTGTAGTGGGAGCAGCCGATATCGTTATCGATGGTGGCAGGGATGCCCACCACGCTGATGTGGCTGCCCGCCTCAGCAGCCTGGCGGGAGAGAGCCAGTGCGCCGCGGAAGGTGCCGTCGCCGCCGATGGCCACAATACCGTCCAGACCCAGCAGCTTGCAGGTATTCAGAGCCTTAGCACGGCCCTCAGGATTCATGAATTCCATGCTGCGGGCGGTGTAGAGCATGGTGCCGCCCTTATTGATGATATGGCTGACGCTGGAGCCATCAAGCTGGACAAAATCGCTGTTAATAAGACCGTTCCAGCCTCTGCGGATACCCACACACTGGATCCCGTGGCTTACTGCGGTACGGACGACCGCACGGACGGCTGCATTCATGCCAGGAGCGTCGCCGCCGCTGGTCAGAACACCAATACGCTTCACCTTATTCTCCATTTGGAGCTCCTCCTTCGTCTGGCCGTGGCCAACATGTTCTCAGCATTGCTGCTAATTGTTTCGTAGTGTAAAAGTTGGCGGATATCAAGGCGCTTACAATCGTCTTAATTATGTCACTGTACACGGCTTTGTGTCAAGAATATCCCGGCGCTTTCTTTCATTATTTCATAGAGTAGAAACAGATAGTCTATCCATTTTCAGGATAAAACAGGGGCTCGAAAAAAACTTTTAAAAAATTTCGATTTACCTGTTGACAATGGGCCGAAAATCTAGTATACTAGCGAAGCCGTCGCAAGTGAGGCGCACAACTCGGGAGCATAGCTCAGCTGGTAGAGCACATGCCTTACAAGCATGGGGTCACAGGTTCGAGCCCTGTTGTTCCCACCACTTCCCCCCATGACTACCTGGCTCGGTAGTTCAGTTGGTTAGAACGCCGGCCTGTCACGCCGGAGGTCGAGGGTTCAAGTCCCTTCCGAGTCGCCACTTGCCTCTGTAGCTCAGTTGGTAGAGCAGGGGACTGAAAATCCCCGTGTCGCTGGTTCGATTCCGGCCGGAGGCACCAAGTGAACAAAGCCCTGGAGAGGGTTCCCCTCTCCAGGCAACATGCGAGTGTAGCTCATCTGGTAGAGCGCCACCTTGCCAAGGTGGAGGTAGCGAGTTCGAGCCTCGTCACTCGCTCCAATTTTTTGGAGCGGTTCCGCTCCAGATGGTGCCATAGCCAAGTGGTAAGGCAGAGCTCTGCAAAAGCTCCACTCCCCAGTTCAAATCTGGGTGGCACCTCCAGAATATCAAAACGCTATAGATGCCGTAGGCTGAACGCCTACGGCATCAAGCGTTTCCGGGCTTTTTTTGCTCGAAAATTCACCGATGATTCCATAGATGCCAAAGGGCTGATTTTAGGAATCGCCCAGATTTGAACCCCTTTGTTCCGGGGTTCGGTGCAGGCTTCTATGCTTGGCGCCCTTTTTGAAGCAGCTGATTTCAAAAAGGGCGCTGATTTTTACAATAAAATAATATACAACATTGAGGGCGCCGTTTTGTTGGTCTTGATACCATCAGAACGGCGCCCTTTTTGCGTTCTCCCAAAATTCAAAAAGGGCGCCAGCCCAAGGAGGTAAGGATATTGAGAAGAGATCTGTATTTTAAGGAACTGGCTGTCGTTATGGGGCGGGCTGGTTTTACTCTCCTGCCCCAGGAAAATGATTCTCTGCCAGTGGAGTATCAAGGCCAGCGATTATGCCGGGTCAATGATCAGGGAAATGTTTTCTACCGTCAGGAGGATGTGAACTCGCCTGAGCGAGAACAGGCGTGTGCCAAGGTTACAGATATGGCAGGAACAGTTCTGGAATATATGAGCCATTTGGAACACGCCCCAGTTCTCCAGGCGATAGGATTGTCGGAGCCGTATCAGTCCCTCGCTGAATTCAACGGTACTGTGTTGGCTGGTCGGCAGACCGAAAAGGGCGCTAAGTTTGTGACCTGGGACTGGAACTTCAACCACACCGGGCTGAACCATGGCCACTATTATGAAGGGAACTATGCGGGAGCCAAACGGGACTTTGCAATCCGCGCTGGCTTGATACCGGATGAGCGACAGTTTACAACTGAGCAGCTCATCGAGATCTATCAGCAGAGCGCCTATATCCGCTTTTGATCCAGAACCTGAGCCGGGAACTGTTTACCCTGGCGGATGCCTATGGAGGTAAGCTCCTCAACCGGGTGGTGTTTTTCTGTGATGAGCTGGGGACCATGCCGCCCTTTGACATCCTGCCTCTGTTCTCAGCCGGACGCTCCCGGCGGCTGACCCTGGTGCCAATCATCCAGTCCCTGGCCCAACTGGAGAAAAATTACGGCAAGGAGGGCAGTGAAATCATCCAGGACAACACCCAGGACACCATATTCGGCGGCTTTGCGCCCGGGAGCCAAACAGCAGAGGTGCTGTCCAAGTCTTTGGGCAGCCGTACCGTGCAGACGGGTTATGTCAATCAGAGTAAGAACGACCCCAGCCAGTCCCTGCAGATGGCTGGAAAGCCTCTGATGACGCCTGACGAGTTGAAAGCCCTTCCTAAGGGAGAGTTTATCGTCATGAAAACAGGCCGCCATCCCATGCGTACCCGTCTGCGGCTATTTCTGGAGTGGGGAATTACCTTTGAAGCACCGTACACAGTATCGCTGCGGGAAGATGCTCAAGTGCGGTATGCAGGCCGAAAAGAACTGCTGAACAGTATCATGCAAAGATATGAATTTGCCCAATCAAGGTCAGGCGTAATGCCTCTTGACTCTGAGAAGGGAGAAAGAAATAAAAATACTGCTGGGATGAAAACTTAGGAGGAGTGAGTACGGATGAGTTACTTTCAAAGTATCTATGCCGATGAGAATCTGCCTCATCGGTGTAAAACAGTCTATATCTATCTAAAAGATCGGTCCGACGCCTCTGGTTCCTGCTGGCCGGGAGTGAAAACCATTGCCTCAGATTTGGGACTGTCCTGCTCCACTGTCAAGCGGGCCCTGAAGGAGTTAGAACGTACCGGCTGGATACAAACACAGTCCAGATATCGGGAAAATGGCAGCAGTACGTCCAATTTGTATACCATCCTACGGTAGTAGCATAGCTCATGGGACGGAAAAACAGAAATAGGCGCACACTCCCGCCAAGGGAAGTGTGCGCCTGTTTGCTGGATCGAGGGGCGGTTCATGATGGATGCCCCAGAAGAGATCACTCTATCGGAGTATTTAAAGCGGAGAGTATTTTTAATGAGAGGTCTACCAGGGAACGGTAATGGTGCTTGGCTCATGACTTTAACAAATATATTGTAGAGGGAAATCACTATCATGATAACACATAGAGATGATCCTTCTCTTGGGCAGTAACAGCGCAATAAATTTCTTTGATTTATTTTAAACTATACTGTGATTTCAGAAATATTACGGTATAATAAATAAAATAAACTCAGAGTGATACAACATGAAAGTGAAGCAAAAGTGATGAATTTTTCTTATGGACGGCGAAGTAATTCCAATTGGAGCAGATATGCAAAGTCATTAACTGAAAAGAAGTGAAAATAACCCAGGAAATAGTTCACATTTATAACAGCATGGAAGGGAGTAACACTTCAAAGAGTAGCTCGTAGGGGTGGTTATAGCCTTCCCAGAAGAAGAGGGCTGATGAAATACGAGCCGTACAACATTGGCCGTCCCAATAGGCAGTGTACCGTGCAGAACTGGCTTTTGTTGGAGGACTGCTGAAATAAGCAACAATAACTAGGTTGTACGACGGGGGTGATGAGTAACAAGGTGCGTATAATCCCTTGTTTATATTGATTATCTGTGTAGAGGCAAAAGGGGGATATTCAACTGCAACGGGATTCTCAGTAAATCAGGTGATATCGACTGCTTTAATCTTCCCATTATAGTTTGATACAAATGTTTAGGGAGGTGCCAGTATGGCATTTTTAAATGAAAATGAGTGGATACTCCTCAATGAAATTGCGTATAATATTTCTTTTATCTATACAGTAGAGGAGATGCAGCAGGAAATGCTGAATCGATGGCTGCCCTTTCTTATTCCTTATGATGCAGCTATTTTTGCCCGGATCTCCACCACCGAAGACGGGGCCTATCAGTTTCAGACGCCCGCAGCGTTTCAACTGTCTCAGCAGGCGGTGAATGCCTGGGTACAGGAGAGTTTAAACTCAGATGCCTTTCGCTGGGTCCTGTATACCTGCAAAGGCGGGGCTTTTCGGGAATCCATGTCCGTTCCGGAGGAGCAGATAAAAAATCAAGGAATTTACCAGAACTTTTATTTGCCAAACCACCTGACCCACTCGGTGGGACTCTCGATCTGTTTCCGGGAGGAGCCGGTGGGCCTATTGCGGCTGTATCGTGAGGCAGACAAGCCTCCATTCAGTGAACGGGATATGTTTGTACTGGAGCAGCTGCACAAGCACTTTGCATACCGTCTGGTATATGAGGCTAAAAAGGGCGACACCCGTTATTTCTTTGCAAAAGGGTACCATGAGAAGCTGTGCCGTCAATACGGTCTGACCAGTCGGGAGGGAGAGATGTTGGATCTGGCGGTACATGGACTGTCCAATGAAGACATTGCCCAAAAAATGAATATCAGCATCCATACGGTAAAAAAACATTTCCACAGTATTTACACCAAGATGAACGTACGGAATCGGGTGCAAATGCTCCAAAGCCTCCCAATGTCCACAAACAAGATTGATTTTGATGCACTATAAATAAATGGAAGCAAAAAAGCTTGCTTGAAATTGTTTGAATTGCAGTATCCTTTAGTGGTATAAAAAGAAACATCGGTCCCATACAGAGAAACATAAGATCTCCTTGGATAATACATGGATTAAATAAGATGGAGCCGGCGCTGAATTTCAACGCCGGCTCCATTTTGCTATATTTAGGATACAAAAGTTAGGGGATGTATATGAAACGAAGGGATATCTATTGGGTGGCTGCCTATGGACTGCTGGCCGCGGCCACCGTGCTCCTTTGTGTTACAGGGGGCTTTGCTTGGTTTAATGCAATGTATCCTTATCTGGCCGGATTTATTCAATTTTCCGTCTATGCTACGGCGGGAGAGCTGCTCTCGGGGCGGATGCTGGAGGGACACTGGCAGATCAACCGGGCCACATGGTTCAAAAGTGTAAGCTGGGGAGTAGGAGGCCTTTTTGTTACCCTGGCCTTCAGCGTGTTCAGCCAGGGTACGCAGCAAGCCATGGCGGCTGGGCTGCTTCCCGGATATGGAAATGCTTTGGCGCTAGCCTTTTTTACCAGCTGTACCAACAATCTGTTTTTTGCCCCCATCCACTCCGCCCTGATGCGGGTGTGTGGAAATTATGGCGAGATCCGCTTTCTGGAGGGACGCCATATTACGCCGCGCCAGGCAGTGGACTCGGTGGACTGGGGCGAGCTGGTGGATTTTACCCTGTTTAAAACCATTCCACTGTTTTGGATTCCCATCAATACCGTTGGTTTTCTTCTTCCCCAAGAGTATCGCATTGTATTTGCCGCAGTCCTTTCCCTGGTGTTTGGTATATTGATGACCATTCTAAAACTCAGGGAACGGAAAAATCAGAGCAGAAAGGAGTCACTTATATGATTCAGATTTCAGACAACACCCAGCAGATCCAGCCCTCCAAGATCCGGAGAATGTTTAATAAGGCGCTGGAATATGACCGTGTGCTCAGCTTCACGCTGGGAGAACCGGATTTTACCGCCTCGGCAAATGTGGTGGAGGCCGGGTGCCGGGCCATCCGAGAAGGCAAGACCAAATATTCCGAAAATGCGGGCCTGCTGGCTCTGCGCCAGGCTATCGCCCGTTATCTTGCGCGTACAGAAGGGTTGTCCTACGATCCGGCGAGCCAGATCGTAGTAACGCCCGGAGCTATGGGAGCATTGTTTTTAGCCCTGAAGGTGCTGCTGAACCCAGGAGATGAGGTCATCGTCAATGAGCCCTGCTGGACCAATTACATTCAGCAGATCCGGATGTGCGGCGGCGTGCCGGTATCCGTGAAAACTGATGCACAGCGGGGGTTTGATTTGGATGTATCCGCTGTTGCCGAGGCCATCACCAGCAAGACAAAGGCGATCATTTTAAACAGCCCCTGCAATCCCACGGGAGCCGTAGCCAGTGCTGAGACACTGTCCCAGCTGGCAAAACTGGCTCAGGAGCGGGACCTGGTGGTGCTAGCAGACGAGGTATATAAGCATATCCTCTTTGACGGGAGGACATACACTGGATTTGCCACCCTGCCCGGAATGAAGGAGCGCACGTTGGTCATTGACAGCCTTTCCAAAACGTATGCTATGACCGGCTGGCGTATTGGCTACGCCGCTGGACCGGAGGAACTGATCCGAAATATGATCAAGCTGCAGGAAAATGTCAGTGCCTGTGCGGCTACTCCATGCCAGGTTGCTGCCATTGAAGCGTTGGAGGGATCTCAAGATCACCTGAAGTATATGGTGGAGCAGTACCGTCTGCGCAGAGACTATGTGATACAGCGAATCGCTGAAATTCCAGGGCTGTCCTGTCATACTCCTGCCGGAACCTTCTATGCGTTTATCAACATCAGTCGCCTGGGCATGCCCTGCGAGGAATTTGCTATGAAGCTGCTGGAAGAAAAGCAGGTGGTTGTGGTACCGGGCACCGCGTTTGGAGACTTTGGTGAGGGGTACATTCGCCTGTCCTATGCCACATCCATGGAATGCCTGGAACAGGGTCTGGAGGCGTTGGAGGAGTTTGTCCGCGCCCACGCAGCCCAGGGGGACCGGGCATGAGTGATATCAACGGCCCCCGCTTATCCGGCCATCTCACCCGGCTGGGACAGATCGGCTTTGTGCCAGGGGAAGGAACCACACGACTGCCCTATACGCCTGCCTATGACGAAGGACGGGCCTATGTGCAGTGGTGTATGGAGCAGGCGGGACTTCAGACGTCCATCGATCCCGTAGGCAATCTGATTGGTACGCTGCCCGGCAAAGGGAAGACTATCTGCATGGGGTCCCACATCGACACAGTGCCCGGGGGTGGGATCTATGACGGAGCCTACGGCGTATTGGCCGGTATCGAATGTGTGCAGCGCCTTCGGGAGCTGGGGTATCAAAACCGGCATCCCATTCAGGTGGTTGCCTTTACCGAGGAGGAGGGTAATGTCATCGGCGGGACCTTTGGCAGCAAGGCCTTCACCGGAGGAGCAATTGACGGTGCCATGCGGCCCAATCTGGCACTTCACGCCCTTACGATGGAGCAGGTGGGTGCCTGCCGCCAGGATTTAGCCCAATATCAGTGCTATTTGGAGCTGCACATTGAGCAAGGGGGACTTCTGGAGGCGGAGGGGGCGCAAATCGGCCTGGCAGGCGGCATTGTAGGTATCGTGCGCTACCGCATGACGGTTTCCGGCTGCGCCAACCATGCAGGCAGTACACCCATGCATCTGCGGGATGATGCCCTGGTAAGCGCCTGCCGGATCATTACCAAGCTTATGGATCGGGCCAGAGCCGCTTCGCCGGATATGGTCTGTACCGTGGGCACGCTCCAGGTGTTTCCGGGAGCGGTCAATGTGATTCCTGGCAAGGTGGAGTTTATTGTGGAGCTGCGCAACCCGACCATGGAGCCCATGGATCAGGTGATCGCTTCCGTGCTGGAAGAGCATGTGGAGCTGACAGGGGAAGCGTATATCCGTCAGGAGCCTACCCAGTGCAGCCCGAAGCTGATGGAGCTGAGTGAGAGGCTCTGCCGTGGCCGCGGCATCCACTTTCGCAACATGTTCAGCGGCGCTGGTCATGATCTGATGAATTGGGGACAAACCGTTCCCTCTATGCTCCTGTTCATTCCTAGCAAAGACGGGATCAGCCACTCTATTCGTGAGTACAGTGCGCCTGAGGATCTGTACCGGGGTGCCCAGCTGCTGATGGAAATGGTTCAAGCCTTGGATCAAGAGGAGGGAGATCTGTGAAAATTAAGATCATTAACCCCAATACGACACAATCCATGACCGACAGTGTAGAGAATCTGGCTCGCCGGGTAGCCCGCAGCGATACCCAGGTTTGGGCCGTCAGCCCGGCGTCCGGACCGGACAGTATCGAGTGCTATGTGGATGAGCATTTGGCTGTTCCCGGGGTTCTGAAAGAGGTGATCCGGGGAGACCGGGAGGAAGGAGCTGACGCTTTTATCATTGCCTGCTTCGGGGACCCCGGGCTCCAGGCTGCACGGGAGGTCACCTCTAAGCCGGTGCTGGGGATCTGTGAGTCGGCCATCACAGCGGCAAAATTCATTGCCCCCTATTTCTCTATCGTATCGGTGCTGGATCGCTCCCGCAAGGTGACGGAGGATGTGGTGACCAACTACGGAGCGGAAAAATACTGCCGCTCCATCCGCTCCACCGGCCTGAGCGTGCTGGAATTTGGCCGGAACCCGCAGAAGGGGTTGGAGGCTCTGGCACACCAGGGAGAGCTGGCGGTGCGGCAGGACGGCGCGGAGTGTATCCTGCTGGGATGTGCCGGTTTTGTGGACTTTGTCCAGGACTTGTCTGCCCGGTTGGGCGTTCCCGTGCTGGACGGAGTGATGCCCGCAGTCAAATTTGCAGAGGCCATGGTGGACATGGGGCTGCACACCAGCAAGGTATCTACCTGGGGATTTCCGGAGCCTAAGAAGATCGTGGGGTTCCCCATGTTTACGCAAGAAGATTTGATGTTTTAGGAGATGACTGTATGCGTACCTTGATCAAAGGAGGCACCATTGTAACCGCGGAACAGGAGTTTGTGGGTGATATCCTGGTGGAGGATGAGATCATCCGTGCCATGGGGGCCCATTTGGACGAGAAGGCAGATCGTGTGATAGATGCCCAGGGTAAATATGTGTTCCCGGGCGGCGTAGACCAGCACACCCACTTTTCCGCCCTGTGCAATGTGGGAGATCGGGACACCGCAGGGTATGAGACCACCGACTCCGCCATTGTAGGTGGAACGACCACCATCGTGGATTTTGCGCCTCAGGATCCGGACCGGGGCCTGCTGGATTCCATTGATTACCGGATCAACACGCGGGCAAAGGATAAAGCCTGCGTAGACTTTGCCCTTCATGCCATGGTAACGTATATTATGGACAGCATCTTTGACGAGATCGAGGACTTTCCCAGGCGGGGAATCTCTAGCATCAAGATCTTTATGGCTTACAATGGTTCACCTCTCCATGTGGATGACGGAACTTTCTTCCGCATTCTGGAGAAAAGCCGCCAGGTGGGCGCCACCGTCTTTGTTCACGCAGAAAATGGTGAGATCCTGAATTTCCTGCGCAGCGAGTGCGTAAAGAAGGGACAGCTGACCCCCCATTACCACTACGTCTCCCGCCCGCCCTTTACCGAGGCGGAGGCAGTGCGTCGGGCGATCTACCTGGCTGGCCAGACCGATACACCTCTATACATTGCCCATATGACCTGCAGGGAGGCCATTGCCGAACTGCAAAAGGCGAAGGGGACTGGCCAGCGAGTTTCTGGTGAGACCTGTACTCATTATCTAACCACCACCAAGGAGGTCCTGGATAACCCCGATTTCAACGAAGCGGCCAAGTTTGTCTGCTCCCCTGCCCTGCGGGATCAGGAGGACTGTGAGGCCCTGTGGCAGGCTCTGGCCGGCGGACTGCTGACGGCGGTCTCCTCCGACCACTGCGGCATCGACGTAGCCGAGCTCAAGCAGGCGGGACGGGACGATTTCACGCAGATCCCCAACGGCTCCCCCGGCGCCGGTGATCGCCTGCATATGGTATGGACCGAAGGCGTATGTACCGGTAAACTGAGCCGTCAGAAATTTGTAGACGTCATCGCTACCCAGCCCGCTAAGATCAACGGCATTTACCCCCGAAAGGGCACGTTGGCGGTAGGTTCCGACGCAGACATTGTGATCTTTGATCCCAGCTATGAGGGCGTGATCCGCCTGGCGGACAACCCCAACGGCGTGGACTACAACCTTTATGAGGGCCGCCGCCAGTCCGGCCGGGTGGAGACCGTTCTGCTACGGGGACAGGTGGTAGTGGAAAACGCCAAGTTTGTGGGCCGCTATGGCCAGGGACAGTTTATTCCCGCCAGCATGTATGCCTCCGGTTACGAAAACCGGAACTGATCTAGTGTACCCGCAGCAGGCTGCCTCGCCTAAGCAGCGTGCATTGGAGAGCGGTGAGAAGACTCAAAAAAAGAAGTGAGGAGGTGTAGACCCCGGGCTTTGGCGGGACTGTATCTGCGGAAGCAGTGATTCCATGAAAGAAAAACCAAGAGTATTATATGACAGGAGGCTTCTTGTATGGATACCACATATGGTGTGTTGTGTCTTATCCCCCCCATCGTAGCCATCGGATTGGCCCTGTGGACCAAGCAGACGATTTTCTCTTTGTTTATCGCAGTTTGGCTAGGCTCCACCATGATGAACGGATTTAATCCTCTGGTTGGCTTTGTTAAAATTATCTCGGACTATGTGATCCCTTCTCTCAGCGGAAACGCGTCTTTGATCGTTCTGGTCACCCTCTCCGGCGGCATGATCGCCATGCTGCGCACCACTGGCGCCGCGGAGGCATTTGCCACCAAGGTGACAAAAGTTATCAATACCGCCAAAAAGGGCCAGGTAGTCACCTGCCTGAGCGCCTTCATTTTCAGCTACACGGAGCCCTGCCTTATGCTGGGTACCATTATGCGGCCTGTTACCGATATGGTGCGTATCTCCCGAGCAAAGCTGGCTTATATCCTGGACTCCATGGGTTGCAACCTGGCCGCTCTTTCTCCTATCAGCAGCTACGGCCCCTTCATCACCGGCCTGATTGCCGCAGAACTGCTGGCTGCTGGCATTGAGGGCAGCGAGTGGGGCATCTGGCTGAATATGCTCCCCTTTAACCTGTACGGCGTGTTTGCCATGATCACCGTTTTGATCGTCGCCGCCTTCGGTTTGAACTTCGGGCCGATGTACAAGGAAGAAAAGCGGGCTCGGGAGACCGGCAAGCTGCTGGGCGACGGGATCCAGCCCCTGGTACCTGAGGTGAAAAATGAGCTGCCCCAGGGCTATAAGCTCACCATGTGGAACTTTATCATCCCCATCCTCTTCCTGTTTGGTTCCCTCTTTGCCACCATTTTCTGGTCCGGCGATCTGGTCAACAATGGGCTGGTGGAGTGCTTCCGCAACGCGAACATTACGCTGGCCATCTGCATCGCCTTTATGGGCGGCGCGGTGGGCGCCGGTATTATGGGTGTGAGCACCAAGCTGTTCAGCGTGACCAAGGCCTTTGACACCTTTGTCAACGGCATGGCCGAGCTCATTTCCGTCCCCTTCATACTGGTGTGTGCCTGGTCTCTGGGTTCCATCGTCAAAGGCATGGGCACCAGCGAGTTCCTGATCCACATTGTAGAGAACTACCTGACTCCCGGCCTGGTTCCTGCCCTTGTGTTCCTGTTTGGCGCGCTCATTTCCTTTGCAACCGGCTCCTCCTGGGGTGTGTGGTCCATTATGATGCCCATCGCCTTCCCCATGGCCGTTGCCTTTGATATTTCCATTCCGTTTGTGGTTGGCGCGGTCATCGGCGGCGGTCTGTTCGGCGACCAGTGCTCCCCCATCTCCGATACCACCGTCCTCTCCTCCACCGGCGCCTCCTGCAACCACGTGGTCCACGTCATGACCCAGCTGCCCTACGGAATCACAGTTGGTATTTCGGCGTTCCTGGGATTCCTTTTCGGCGGCCTGACGGGACAATATATCTTGAGCATTGTGGTTACCGCTGTTATTCTGGTAGTGGTTCTGTTTGCGCTGACCCAGCTTACCAAGCTGCGTTACCCGGAGAAAGTGCACTAACTGCTTCACCATTGGAACAGGAGGCTTTTTATGAAAAAGATTGATACCATTGTGGTGGCGCCCCATTTCTACACCATGGAAGGGGCTGGCGTGGGTTATTACGGTGACGCCGCCATGGCCGTGGATGGAGGCAAGATTCTGGAGGTGGGCGACCAGTCCAGAATTTTAGCGGAATATACCGCTGAGGAAACCATTACCCTGGATCATCACATGGTGCTGCCCGGCTTTATTGACGGCCACATGCACACGGCATGCAACATCATGCGGGGCCTGGCCCAGGACACCAATAGTTGGATGATGTTCGGTCTTCAGCCTTTTGATAACGTGGTCAACGATGAGGAGCGAGATGCGGGCAGCCGGGTGGCCATTCTGGAGGCCATCCGGGCGGGCACCACTACGCTGGGCGACTATGAATCTAAGATGGAAAACGTGTGTGCGTTCATCGACAAGGTGGGGGCACGAGGCAACATTGCCCAGACCATCCGGGCGGCCAAACGGCGGGTCTATCAACCCGGCGAGCTCTATGAGTTTGATGACGCCATGGGCGAAGAGAGCCTGAATCGCAACATCGCCCTGTATGACCAGTGGAACAACAAGGCGGGCGGCCGGATCAAGATCCTGTTTGGCCCCCAAGGCGCTGACTTTGTCAGCCCGGAGATGCTGCTGCGCATCCAAAAGGCGGTCAAGGAGCGGGGTACAAAAATCCATATGCATGTACAGCAGGGCGATCGGGAGACCTATCAGATCGTCCAGCGCTATGGCAAGCGGCCCACCGCCTTTTTGGATGAACTAGGCTATCTGGATGAATCTCTCATCGCAGTCCACCTCACGGACTGCACAGACGAGGAAGCCGCTCTCATTGCCAAACGCGGGGCCTCCATGATCGTCAATCCCGGTTCCATCGGGATCATTGACGGCATTGTCTGCCCCAGCGTGGCTTTCCAGCAGGCGGGCGGCGTGGTGGCACTGGGCTCTGACCAGGCACCGGGCAACAACTGCCACAGCATCATCAACGAGATGAAAAACGTGTGCCTGTTCAACAAGATCAAGTATCAAAATCCAGAGGTCATGCCTGCCTGGAAAGCCCTGCGTATGGCCACCATTGAGGGGGCTAAAGCTGTTGGCTTGGGCGATACCGTGGGTTCTTTAGAGTCGGGGAAGCAGGCTGATTTCATTGCCATTGATCTCAACTGTCCTTCCATGCTGCCGGTATATACCTATCCTATGCGCAATATGGTACCAAACCTGGTTTACAGTGCCCGGGGTCCTGAGGTTTCTCTGGTTGCGGTGGACGGCAAGGTCATTATGCGGGACGGTACATTTACCTATGTAGATGAAAAAGAGTATCTGGCCGCCATCCCCCAGTACCCAGACGCCATCGGCAAGCGGGCCGCAGAAGAGTTCTTTGCCATCAATGGTACCAACGCCCACTTTATGCGGGAAGATAAACTGTAAGTATTTTCATAAGATCATTCCTTTCTTTCTCTCCTGTCGGGGGCCCGGGGCAGATGTCCCCGGGCCCCTTGACACAGCAGGTTTTTATTCCGCACAGTACAGTTCCCACTTTCTCGGCTTTCCTTTGCGGAGCACGGGTCCCAGAGGTGACAACACCATGTATGAACCTTCTACGCAGCTCAACCAAAGCGCCGTTCCCATTGTTACATTGCTCCGTCTGTCCTGGCCAGCGATTTTGGAGCAGCTTCTGCTTACTGCCGCCAATTATGTGGATACTGCCATGGTGGGCTCTTTGGGAGCTGATGCCACCGCATCGGTAGCCATCAACTCCTCGGTGTGCTTTCTTTTAATGGGACTGTTTGCTGCTGCAGGAGTTGGTTATTCCGTGCAGGTCGCCCACGCGCTGGGGGGGCAGGATTTGTTCCGTGCCAGAACTGCGGTGCATCAAGCAGCCAGCGGGGCTCTGCTGATGGGGACGGGGGCAGCTGTTTGCATGCTCCCTTTGTCTTGGTTTATTCCTCAGTGGCTGGGAGGTGAACCAACGATTTTGTCGAATGCCAGAGCCTACCTCTGGTTTTATGCCATGGGCCTGCCGCTGCAAGCTCTGCTGGCTGTGCTGTCTGCCGTGCTCCGATGTTCGGGGGATACCAGAACGCCTCTGCTGTTTAATGCTGGGACCAACCTTCTTAATGTCTGCTTGAATTATTTGCTAATATTTCCATCAAGGCAGGTCGTCATTCTGGGTTGCTCCTTGTCCATCTGGGGAGCTGGGCTTGGCGTGACCGGGGCAGCCATAGGGACTGCCTTGTCGGGAGGGCTCATGGGAATTTCTATGGCGCTGTTTATGGCGCTGCGGAAAGGACCGTTGCAGATGACAGCGGTTGTGTTGTTTCGTCCCCAAAAGTCTGTGGTACGGCGGGCACTGGCACTGGGGATTCCTGTGTTTTTGGAGCGGGCCTGCTTCAGCTGCGGACAGCTGATTGTAACCCACATGGTTGCCGGTTTGGGGAATATTGCTCTGGCAGCCAACCACGTTGCGGTAACGGCAGAGGCGATCAGCTACTTGCCAGCGCAGGGGGTCTCCTTTGCGGCCACCGCGGCAGTGGGGCAGGCGATTGGCGGCAATCAACCGGTGTTGGCCCGAAGATATGGAGTGCTCTCCGGACGAATTGGGCTGTGCTCCGGACTCCTGGCCGGGATATTCCTGTTTTTCTGCGCAGAGCCTTTGGCCGGACTCTTCTCCTCTGATCCAGAGGTGATTGCTCTGGCTGCCGATATGCTGCGCATTGTTGCCGTTTCGGAACCCCTGTACGGCCTTTCTATTGTTCTGGGCGGTGTGCTTCGAGGGGCTGGGGACAGCCGCACGCCATTTCTGATCGTGCTGGTGGGGGTGTGGGCAGTACGGCTGCCGCTTGGTCCCATACTCCTTGTTCGGTGCGGTTTGGACCTTGCCGCCATCTGGATTGCCATGGTTGCGGATCTTATGCTGCGAGGTGTCCTGTGCCAGTTTTTTGTCTGCAAAATCAACTGGCCTCGACGTGCGGCCCTGGTATCAGGAAAACCGACCACCAAAAGTTGATCGCTTTACCTGTATATTGTAATTTGTGATAGATTTCATGTTTAGAAACATCAAAAAGGAGACGTTAAATATGGTGCAGATCTCAGAACAAATATTTAAAATTGGCATCATCCCCGTCATCGCCATTGACGACGCGGAGAAGGCCGTGCCCCTGGCCAAGGCTCTGGTAAAGGGCGGCCTGCCTGCCGCCGAGGTCACCTTCCGCACCGCCGCCGCGGAGGAAGCCATCCGCCGCATCGTTGCCGAAGTGCCCGACATGCTGGTGGGCGCCGGCACCGTGCTCACCAAGGAGCAGGCCGACCGTGCCATTGCCGCCGGCTCCCAGTTTATCGTCAGCCCCGGCTTTAACCCTGAGATCACCCGCTACGTTCTGGACAAGGGCGTGGCCATGATGCCCGGCACCGCCACCCCCGGCGAGATGGAGCAGGCCATGAGCATGGGTCTGAATGTGGTGAAGTTCTTCCCCGCCGAGCAGAACGGCGGCGTGGCCAAGCTGAAGGCTCTGGCCGGCCCCTACACCAACCTGCGCTGGATGCCCACCGGCGGCGTGAACACCAAGAACATGATGGACTACCTGGGCTTTGACCGCATTATCGCCTGCGGCGGCACCTGGATGGTGAAGAAGGACCTGATCGAGGGCGAGCAGTGGGATGAGATCACCCGCATCTGCAAGGAGGCCGTCAAGACCATGCTGGGCTTCTCTCTGGCCCACGTGGGCATCAACTGCGCCGACGAGGCTCAGGCCGAGCAGACCGCCAAGACCCTGTGTGCCCTGTTTGACCTGGAGTACAAGCCCGGTAACTCCTCCATCTTTGCCGGCTCCGCCGTGGAGTGCAACAAGGCTCCCGGCCGCGGCGCCAACGGCCACATTGCCATCGGCACCAACAACGTGGACCGTGCCGTCTACCACCTGGGTCTGCGGGGCGTGACCTTCGATGAGTCCAGCCGCAAGACCGATGCCAAGGGCAACACCAAGGCCATCTACCTCAAGGATGAGCTGGCCGGCTTTGCCGTCCATCTGGTGAAGAAATAATCGGGCAAAACCATTCTATTTGAGTTTGTGATAAGGAGTAGAGCACAATGAAAGTTGTTACCTTCGGCGAGCTGATGATCCGGCTCCAGCCCTATAACTACGAGCGTTTTGTCCAGGCTGATCACCTGGAGTTCACCTTCGGCGGCGGCGAGGCCAATGTGGCTGTTTCCCTGGCCAACTACGGCCTGGATGCCGCCTATGTCACCAAGCTGCCCGCCCACGCCATCGGCCAGGCTGCCGTCAACTCTCTGCGCCGCTACGGCGTGGACACCTCCATGATCGTCCGGGGCGGCGACCGTGTGGGCATTTACTTCAACGAGAAGGGCGCCTCCCAGCGTGGCAGCGTGTGCATCTACGACCGCGCCCACTCCGCCATCCAGGAGTCCCAGCCCAGCGACTTTGACTGGGACAAGATCTTCGAGGGCGTGGACTGGTTCCACTTCACCGGCATCACCCCCGCTCTGGGCCCCAACCTGGTGGAGACCTGCAAGCAGGCCTGTAAGGCTGCCAAGGCCCACGGCGTGAAGATCTCCTGCGACCTCAACTACCGCGGCAAGCTGTGGACCCGTCAGCAGGCCCGGGAGGCCATGACCGAGCTGTGCCAGTACGTGGACGTGTGCATCTCCAACGAGGAGGACGCCAAGGACGTGTTTGGCATCGAGGCCGAGTCCACCGACATCTACGCCGGTGAGATCAACCACGAGGGCTATAAGTCTGTGGCCAAGCAGCTGGCCGACAAGTTCGGCTTTGAAAAGGTGGCCATCACCCTGCGTGAGTCCCACTCCGCTTCCGACAACGGCTGGAGCGCCATGCTGTACGATGGGGCCTCCGACGAGTACTGCTTCTCCAAGAAGTATGAGCTGCGTATCATCGACCGCGTGGGCGGCGGCGACAGCTTCGGCGGCGGCCTCATTTACGCGCTTCTCAATGGCAAGTCCACCCAGGAGGCCGTGGAGTTTGCCGTGGCCGCTTCCGCGCTGAAGCACACCATCGAGGGCGACTACAACATGGTCACCGTCTCCGAGGTGGAGAAGCTGGCCGGCGGCGACGGTTCCGGCCGTATCCAACGCTGAGTTGATTTTGGAATTTCTCCTTCATTCTTATAAGGTTGTATGGATCTTTTTCACTAAAAACTACAAACTACGCATTATGAAAGAATACGGCGAATGAACTCCAATACCAAGTAATATTGCCTAGGCTCCTGCAGGTAGGTTATAGGTGGCTTCAGAGTAAAGCAGTGTCGAGGAAAAGCCTGAACTATAAAAATGCTGAGAAATTGTATCGTGGATCCACTGTATGTAATAAATATGTGCTGCTATGAAAAAGCAAGCGAATGCTATATATCGCAATCTTTGATGAAGCTGAGATTGGCTTGCTGGTAGTTGGATTGGCTTACACAAAAAATGCGTTGGTTGATAAAGGGACCCTCGGTAGTTGGTAAGGATATGGAGAATTTTAAAAATATGACAATGGATACCGTGAGTGGGTAGCAAGAAATGTAGCTCCAGCTACCTTACTCGTTTCCCATAGCGGTGAAAGAGAGAGCCGATGGGAAAACATCCCTTTTGATTGTTCTCCGCCGCTTATGGGTGGAGAGACACAAAATATCATAAATTGCCCCAAGAGGGCGCAAGTGATTATCCAATCACTTGCGCCCTCTTTTTCTTCGACTTTTTTTGTCAAGAAAGAACCAAAAACGCCAAAAAGGGAAAGAAGACAACGGGAGTTTTGCAAAAAATCCAATAAGCCTCCGCCTGCCGGGTCAAATTTCGTAATGGTTCGACATAAGCGGTATCGAGCTGTTGGTTGCCGCTCTCCACCCTCCAAAAGCTTGAAAATAGTTTATTTTCAAACTTTTTGGAGGTAAGAGCAATGAAAATTACATATCTGGCATACACAAAACAGCCTGATAAAAGCACAAGATTGTCTGTAGTTTCTTATGATGAATGGAAACAGGTAGTCCAGAAAAACCGTATGCTTCCCGCAGAGAAACGTCGGTATTTTATAACAGACTGTTTTCACGATGCAGGCACCCTGGATTGCATGGTGATCGAAACATCATATGAGGAATATCGACAGTGGAATCGGGAAAGAATGGCCGCTAAACGAAATCGCAATTTAGGTCAAAAAATCTGCATACTCTCGTTGAATACATATTTGAAGGATAGCCAGAATTGTATTACCCTGGAGGATATACTGCAGGCGGACGATCATACAGAGAAGAAAATGATTGATAAGGTGCAGCTGGAAGCCCTTCAGAAAGAACTGGAAGACTGGAGACCCTGGGGGGTATTTCTTTTGGAACTATATTTAGCCGGTGAGCATAGGAGCTGCGTCCCCATGCTTGTGTGAAGATATAAGGTGTCGCCTCAGACGGCCCGGAAGTATAAACGCCAATTTGAGAATTTTTTAAAAAAGTTCTTTGCGGATTTTACATCTTAAGTTTATTTTATGTGACTTTGATACTGCTATGTCAATTATAGCTTGACGGACACCAGAATAGAAACAGGCGCATACTTCCGCCAAGGAAAGTGTGCGCCTGTTTCATGAAAGCGGGGAAGTGTCAATATTGTATCCCCAAAAACTGCCTCAGAGCGAAATGGTGCGCTACATTTTTAGCTATTGGAGTACCCGCAGAATTTGATTTGCCTATCAACTAGGACCTGTCCCCCATGGGAAAGAGAGATATCTAAGGCAATACCGCACAGAAAAATGAGCCAACGACTGGCGAATATGATATATTAGAGGCATGGATAAACAGATGACGATTTCCGCATTCAG
>CDTY01037798.1_pt1 | contig 33463 bp, 30 predicted proteins | sample 557731 | NCBI WGS metagenome assembly CDTY01 (sample SAMEA3182101, study PRJEB8094) | gut metagenome | biome: human; feature: gut; material: Stool; isolation source: human stool | place: Canada | collected 2013-02-12
GGCCTGGGCGGCGGCCACGACGAGCGGGAGCAGACCCTCAACCAGCTGCTGGTGGAGATGGACGGCTTCGGCTCCAACGAGGGCGTGGTAGTGCTGGCAGCCACCAACCGTGCCGACGTGCTGGACCCTGCCCTGCTGCGGCCGGGCCGGTTTGACCGGCAGGTGTTTGTGGGCCTGCCCGATATCCGGGGTCGGGAGGAGATCCTCCGGGTCCACGCCAAGAATAAGCCTCTGGCGGAGGATGTGGATCTGAGCGTGGTGGCTCGGGGCACCCCGGGGTTCACCGGCGCGGACCTGGAAAACCTCATCAACGAGGCGGCGCTGCTGGCAGCCCGAAGAAACCAGCCCTTCATTTTGATGGAGGATTTGCAGGAGGCGATCATCAAGGTCATCGCCGGCCCGGAAAAGCGCAGCCGGGTCATCCCGCCCCACGAGCGGGAGCTCACCGCCTATCACGAGGCGGGCCACGCCGTGGTCATGCACGCCCTGCCTCACCACGACCCGGTCCAGTCCATCTCCATCGTGCCCCGGGGTCAAGCCGGCGGCATGACCATCTCCATGCCCGAGGAGGACCGCTCCTACCTCTCCAAGAGCTACATGGAGGAGCAGATCGTCTCGCTGCTGGGCGGCCGGGTGGCGGAGCAGCTGGTGCTGGGGGATGTGTCCACCGGCGCCTCCAACGATATCCAGCGGGCCACCCAGATCGCCCGGAAGATGGTGGCCAGCTACGGCATGAGCCAGCGCCTGGGCACCGTGTCCTTCGAGTCCGGCCATGACGAGGTGTTCATCGGCCGCAGCATGGGCCAGACCCGGGGCTACTCCGAGCAGGTGGCCGCTCAGATCGACGAGGAGATCAAGGCCATCATCGACCGGGCCTATGACCGCTGCCAGGAGATCCTGGAGAAGGATCGGGACAAGCTGGAAACCGTGGCCCAGTATCTGCTCCAGCACGAGACCATGGACGCTCCGGCCTTCTACGCCGTCTACGGCGAGTCCGCTCCCGAGAGCGCAATGCTCCCGGCCAAGGACGAGAAGAAGCCCGACGAGGCTAAGTCCAACGAGGCGAAAGCTGATGCGACAAAGCCTGACGAGACAGTCGACGGCGAGGCAAAGAGCAACGAGACAAAGTCCTGAGAGGACTGTCGGCTGATCGATCAAAACGTGCAGTCCTTTTGCACGAAGCGGCATGGCCCCAGGCCATGCCGCTTCTTTTTGCCCCCTTTTGAGGTGCAGGCCCAGCGTTGCAAATCTTCCCTTTCCTGTTATAATGATTTTATAGCTTCCACATAAGAGCGGCGCCCCACTTTGGACAGCTGCCGATGCAATCTTTTCACAGGAGACGATCACATGGAATATGAGGGCCAAATCTGCCGGGGCCCCATGGAGCGGGCTTCCTATATGCTCCCCATCTCAGTGGGGTGTTCCTATAACCAGTGCCGGTTCTGTACGCTCTTCAAACACCTGACCTATCGCCAGCTCCCCCTGGAACAGATCGAGGCGGAGCTGGAGCGGGTCAGCGCCGTGGGCGGAAATCCCAAGCAGGTGTTCCTGGGGGACGGGAACGCCTTCACTGCACCCACAGAGCGGCTCCTCTTCATTCTGGACATGGTCAGGCGGTACTTTCCCGCCTGTGAGACCGTGAACATGGATGCCACTGTCCATGATATTCTCCACAAGCCATCCCAGGAGCTGGAGCAGCTGTCCGCCGCTGGGGTGCGGACGCTGTATTTGGGCATCGAGTGCGGGCTGGACGATGTGCTGGAACAGATGCACAAGGGACAGACCATGGACCAGGCCGCTGAGGCCATCGAAAAGCTCCACCAGGCGGGGATGCAGTACGGCGCCCATATGATGACGGGCATCTCGGGGAAGGGCCGGGGCCTGGAAAACGCCCAGGCCCTTGCGGACTTCTTTAACCGCACCCACCCGGACCGGATCGTCAACTTCTCTCTCTTTCTCCACCGCAGAGCGCCTCTGTATCAAGACATCCTCTCGGGGCAGTTTGTCCCGGCGGACGAAGTGGAAAACCTGCGGGAAGAGCATCGGCTTCTGGAGCTTTTGGAGACCCCGGGCCTCTCCTACGACGGGTTCCATGACTGCATCTCTGTCCGCATCCGGGGACTTCTTCCCCAGGATCGGGAGAAGATGCTCCGAAAGCTGGAAGATGCCATTGGAACGTATGAGAAGAAGGACCCCGTCTTCGCCATCGTTCCATAGGGCAAAGCGTTTCTTAAAGAGCAGCGGTGAGGCATAGCCTGTCTCACCGCTGTTTTTTTCGCCTTTTTGACGACTTGAATTCTCGGGTTCGGAACCCCTCATGGATAGCTTCCCCTGTGTCTTTGCCCATCCTTAGGCACGCCATGTGGAAAAATTGGAAATCGGGTGCAACATTTTACCTTGCTTGTGCGTCTTATCTAATATGAATCTGGGGAAAAGAGGGAGAAGCATGAGGCGAGTCTGTCTGTGGGTGGCGCTGGCCCTGGCACTTTTGCTGGGCTTGCTGTCCGCCTGTGAGCCGGAGGCGGCGGAGAATAACAGCCGGCCGGAGCAGGGGGAGCTGGCGCTGCCGCTGGAGGGCGATGCCCAGGAACGGCTGGATGTGGTGCTGTGGCAGGAGGAGGGCTTTTCTCTCTATGTGCCTGCCAGGGGCTGGTACCAGGAGAAGGACGGCACCTGGCGGCCGGAAAAAGAGGAGGACGTGGGACTCTTTGTCCACCAGTGCCGGGAGTGCGGCAGCCAAGCTCTGTGGAAGGAACTGGGGGAGCGTTTCCCCAACTATGGTTTTTTGCCCCCAGAGGACGGGGTGTGCATGGGCTACGACGCCGTAGGCGGCATGACCATGCGGGTCCGTCTGGTGGAGGGGGAGTCGGGGTCCTGGGCGGTCTGTGCCTGCTATCCCGACGACCTGGAGGAGAGCGGGCAGACCCAGCTTGCCCTTCTGGCGGATACCTTTCAGGCGTGCTAAGCGCCGTTCTTTGGCGCGGGACCGAACAGGCCCCGCGTTTTTTGCATTTCAAAAGAAGAAAAAAGACGCCTCGCGGCGTCTTTTTTTCGTTCTTCACGCATGAAACGCCGTTTTCCAGAGACCATAAGGAAGAACGGAGAGACGGCGGGCAGCCGAGCTCTCCCTGGAAAAGGAGTGATCGCTTGAATACCGGAATCCATATTACCTCGGAGATCGGCCCGCTGCGCAAGGTGGTGCTGCACCGGCCCGGCAAGGAGCTGGAGAATCTGATGCCGGACTATCTGGAGCGGCTGCTGTTTGACGACATCCCCTATCTGCAGGAGGCCCAGCGGGAGCACGACGCTTTTGCCGACTGCCTGCGCCAGTGCGGAGCGGAGGTGGTGTACCTCACCGACCTGGTGGTCCAGTCCCTCACCGACGAGACCATCCGGCAGGAGCTGCTGGAGCAGTTTTTGGACGAGGCGGACATCCAGGACCCCCGAGCCCGGGGGCTGCTGACGGACTACTTCTCTGCCATGTCAGACCGGGAGATGGTGGCGGCCATGATGGCCGGCGTCCGCAAACAGCAGCTTCAGGTGTCCGACAGGGCCAAGCTGGGGGACTTTTTGTCCCTGGGCAGCGGGGACTATCCCTTCCTGGTGGACCCCATGCCCAACCTCTATTTTACCCGGGACCCCTTCGCCGCCATCGGCACCGGTGTGAGCATCCACAAGATGCACACCAAGACCCGCAACCGGGAGACCCTCTTCGGCAAGTTCATCTTCAAATACCACCCCGAGTACAAGAACGCACCCCGTTGGTATGACCGGGGCCAGACCTCCTCCCTGGAGGGCGGAGACATCCTCATCCTCTCGCCCCAGGTGCTGGCGGTGGGCATCTCCCAGCGGACCCATGAGGACTCCATCGACCAGCTGGCGGCCACGGTGCTCAGCGAAAGCAAGACCTTCCGCAAGCTCCTGGCCTTCGACATCCCCAAGACCCGGTCCTTCATGCACCTGGACACGGTGTTCACCATGGTGGACCGGGACAAGTTCACCGTCCACCCCAATATCCTCAGCGCCATCACGGTCTACGTCATGGAGCTGGATGAGCGGGGACAGGTGAAGATCCGCCAGGAGGACGGCAAGCTGGAGGACATCCTCAAAGAGCACCTGGAGCTGGATCAGGTCACCCTGATCCCCTGCGGCCAGGGCAGCGAGATCGACGCCGCCCGAGAGCAGTGGAACGACGGCTCCAACACCCTGGCGGTGGCTCCGGGTGAGGTGGTGGTTTACAGCCGCAACTATGTGACCAACCGCCTGCTGGAGGACCATGGCGTCAAGATCCACACCATCCCCAGCGCCGAGCTCAGCCGGGGCCGGGGCGGCCCCCGGTGCATGTCCATGCCCCTTTGGCGGGAGGACCTGTAAGGATATACCTCCCTGACGGCGCCCAGGGCGCCGCACATCTTGCTACAAAATGAAAAAGGAGAACCACTATGGCTGTCAATTTGAAAGGCAAAAGCTTCCTGACCCTCAACGACCTGACCCCCGGCGAGATCCGGTACCTGCTGGACCTGGGCCACGACCTGAAAGCCAAGCGCCGCGCCGGCATCCCCGGCAAGGCCCTGGAGGGCAAGCACATCGTGCTGCTGTTTGAAAAGACCTCCACCCGCACCCGCTGCTCCTTCGAGGTAGCCGCCACCCAGGAGGGCGCCCACGTCACCTTCCTGGACTCCGGCTCCTCCCAGATGGGCAAAAAGGAGTCCCTGGAGGACTCCGCCAAGGTGCTGGGCCGCTTCTTCGACGGTATCGAGTACCGGGGCTTTGACCAGAAGGTGGTGGAAGACCTGGCCAAGTATTCCGGCGTGCCGGTGTGGAACGGCCTTACAGACGCCGACCACCCCACCCAGATCCTGGCGGACATGATGACTATTGAAGAGCACTGCCACAAGCCCCTCAAGGACGTGAAGGTGGTGTTCCCCGGCGACGTGCGCAACAATATGTGCTACGCCTGGATGATCGGCGCGGCCAAGATGGGCATGCACTTCGTGGGCATCGGCCCGGAGAAGCTGGCCAAAGAAATGGATCCGGAGATCGTCAAGAGCACCTTCGCCACTGCCCGGGAGACCGGCGGCCTCATTGAGATCACCGATAACATGGCGGACGTGAAGGACGCGGATGTGATCTACGGCGACATCTGGGCCTCTATGGGCGAGGAGGCGCTGATCCCTGAGCGCACCAAGCTCCTGTCCCCCTACCGGGTGACGGAGGAGACACTGAAGGCCACCGGCAACCCCAATGTGCTGTATCTGCACTGCCTGCCCTCCTTCCACGACTTTGAGACAAAGCTTGCCAAGGAATGGAAGGACAAGGGCGTGGACATCCGGGAGGTCACCGACGAGGTGTTCCGCGGCCCCCACAGCGTGGTGTTCGACGAGGCGGAGAACCGGATGCACTCCATCAAGGCCGTCCTGGTGGCTACGCTGGGCTAAAAAGAGAGGAGGCGGGCCCCGTGTCCAAATTCAAAATGCCCACGGCCTATACCATTTTGCTTGGCCTCATCATCCTGGTGGCCATCGCTACCTGGTTCGTGCCGGCGGGACAGTATGACTATGTAGACGGCGTGCCCGTGGCCGGCACCTACCACGCGGTGGAGCAAAATCCCCAGGGCGTGGGGGATGTGATCCTGGCCTCCTTCCACGGCTTCTATGACGCTGTGGATGTGTGCGTGTTCATCCTGACGGTGGGCGGCTTTTTGGGCGTGGTCATGCGCACCGGCGCGGTGGATGCCGGCGTCAGCCATGTGATCGCCCTGCTGGGTGGCCGGGAGAAGTGGCTCATCCCCATCCTTATGGTGTTTTTCGGCCTGGGCGGCACCAGCTATGGCATGTGGGAGGAGACCATGGCCTTTTACCCGCTGCTGATCCCCATCTTCCAGGCGGCGGGCTATGACGCGGTGGTGGGCATCGCGGTGATTTTGCTGGGCGCCGGCGCCGGCGTCATCTGCTCCACCGTCAACCCCTTCGCCACGGGCATTGCCGCCGGCTTTGCCGGAGTGTCCCTGGGGGACGGCATCGGACTGCGGATCTTGATGTGGGTGGTCTTTGAGGCGGTGGCCATCTGGTATGTGATGGCCTACGCCGCCAAGGTGAAAAAGACGCCCTCCGCCTCCGTGGTGGGCCGGGGCCATGAGGAGCTCCACACCAAGGCGGAGGAGGCCCCGCCGCTGACCACCCGCCGGAAGGTGATCCTGGCGGTATTCCTGGCCACCTTTTTGCTGATGACCTACGCCGTGGTGCCCTTTGAGGATATGGGACTGCCCCTGCCCTCCCTGGGCTGGTGGTTCCCGGAGCTCTCGGGATTGTTTCTGGTCAGCGCCATCATCGTGGGCCTCATCGACCGGATGGAGGAAGCCGCCATTGCCGAGGAGTTCGTCACCGGCGCGGCAGATCTGCTGGGAGTGGCCTTCATCATCGGCATCAGCCGGGGCATCACCCACCTGATGAACGAGGGGCGCATCACCGACACGGTCCTCAGCTGGGGCGAGAGCGCCCTGTCCGGCGCCGGACCCCTGACGTTCATCTTGCTGGTGTTTTTGCTGTATCTGCCCCTGAGCATCCTGATCCCCTCTTCCTCCGGCCTTGCCACGCTGTCCATCCCCATCGTGGCGCCTCTGGGGAAGTTCGCCGGGGTCTCCGGCGCTCTCATCATCACGGCCTTTCAGTCTGCCTCGGGTCTGGTGAATCTGATCACGCCCACGGCGGCGGTGGTCATGGGCGCTCTGGCCCTGGGCCATGTGCCCTACGACAAGTGGGTGCGCTTTTCCTGGAAGATCGTGCTCCTCTTCGCTGCGCTCATTGCGGCCTTTCTGGTGGCGGGAGCTCTGCTCTCCGGCGGATGACAAAAAAGCGGACGCCCACAGGCGTCCGCTTTTTTGTGCATAGAGATCAGACCAGCGTAAAGGACAGCCGCCGCTCCGGTTCCAGCATCCGCACGATCAGTACGGCGCATTCCGCCCGGCTGAGGGTAGCACGGGGGGCAAAGGTGCCCCTTTGGTCCCGTCCGGCGAACACGCCGGCCCGATACAGCAGATATACCGCCTCCGCCTCCGGGGCGGAGGGGGATACATCCGGAATGGTCTCCACCCGGTTGATAGGCTCCAGGGCCTGGGCAGGCAGCGCCTTGGACAGCAGCCCGGCAAACTCCGCCCGGGTGACGGCCCGGGCCGCCTGGGCGGCGGTGAGGGGGGTGGAGAGGATGCCCTGTTTCAGGGCGTAGTCCGCGTACTCCTGATACCAGGGGGTCCCGTGGCCCAGGGTGTCGGAGCCGGTGAGGTAGATGGTGTGCATCCGGGCGGCAATGCTGACAGCCTGGGCCCAGGTGACGGTGCCGGCGGGGGAGAAGCGGCGGCCGCCGGTGCCCTGCATCAGCCCCAGTTTCCGGGCACTCTCGGCGCTTTCGGCGTACCAGGCGCCGGCGGGAATGTCGGTGAAGTAGGCCTTCTGGTCGATGACGGCGCGGATGGCGGAGAGGAGACTCTTTTCCCCCGCGGCGTCCTGGGTGATCTCCCAGATCATCACGCCGCCCAAAGACTCCAAAGCATAGGAGGTCTTGGCGGCGATGGTGTCCTGACCGTTGTACCAGATCTGCTTGCCCTGGTAGACCACCGTGTCCTTTTTCTCCGCCCCGGGCACGGCCTGCAAGATGGTGCGGTAGGGAGTGCCGCCGGGCCGGGCATAGAAGGGCAGGCCCAGCACCACCTTCTCTGCCGGTACGCCCCGGGTCTTGCGCCAGTAGTTGCCGCAGGCCACCGCGTAGTCGTAGGTGGAGTGGCGGCTGCCGTTGTCTCCGTCATAGGCCATGACGTTGATCCAGTCCACCGCCTCCAGCACCTGGTCCGTAAAGGCAGACGCCCCGGAGTAGGGGTTGCCGGAGGTGGTGGCACCGCCGATGACGGCAGTGGTCAGCAGCTTGCCCCGGGTCTGGAGCCGCTGGGACAGGGCGGCGATGAGCTGTTCGTACTGCTTGTATGTACCGCTGGTGCGGGGATACTCCCAGTCGATGTCCACCCCGTCAAAGCCGTACTGGTTGCACATGGCGGTGATGGCGTCCGCCAGCTTGGTCCGCTTGGCGGCGGTGGAGGTGGCGGAGGCGAACACCGGCTCCAAAAGCCCGTCGTGGTCGCTCCAGCCGCCTACGCCTAAAAGCACCTTCACGCCCTGGGCATGGGCCTTCTGAATGAGGGCGGAGGCCGCCTGGGGATTTTCCAGGGGGCGCAGGGAGCCGTCGGCGTTGGGAAGGGCGAAGGCGTAGATGATGTGGGTCAGGTCCTCATAGGGGACCGAGGAGACCTGGGACAAGGGGCGCCAGGAGGGATAATAGGCTACCACCCGGAAGGGGTCGGTGGAGCCGGTGCTGGCCTGGGCCGGAGCCAGTACGGGAAGCAGTATGGCCTGGCACACCAGGAAGGCCAGAAACAGTCCGGCCAGTCGTTTTTTGCGGTGCATGGGAAAGTCCTGCCTTTCAATGGATAAGGTGGATCTATCATAGCAAAAGGAAGGGCCGGATACCATGGGAACTTCCGGCAGGAGAGGGGAAAGCTGGCGAGGGGCAAAAAAAGCGCGGCGCCAACGGCGCCGCGCAAAGGGGAGATGAGATCAATAGCTGACGATGAGGCCCTTTTCCATGGCGTAGAACGTGCAAAGGCCCTTGCAGTTGAGCAGCGTCACGTCCGCCACCGGCAGCTCCGCCAGAATGGCCTGCTTGAGCTTCATGGCCCCGGCCAGATTCTCGCAGTGGGCGATGAGCACCGGCAGGCCCGTCACGTCCTTGGCCTCGGCCATCATGTGCACGATGTGCTTGATGGTCTTGCTCTCGCCCCTGGCCTTGCCCGCCACATGGATGGTGCCCTGGGGGGTGGCGTCGGCGATGACGTGGATGCCCAGGCCCGTGAGCACGGAGCCGATAAAGGGACTCATGCGGCCGGCCTTGATGAGGTTGCCGAAGTTGGAGAGGGTGAAGGCGATGCGCAGCGAGGCCTGATACTCCCGCAGGGCCGCACAGACCTCCTCAAAGTCCTTGCCCGCCTCAATGAGCTGCTGGGCCCGAAGCACGATCAGGGCCAGCATGCCGGAGGCACCCTTGGAGTCGATGACGCAGATCTGCTTGTCGGGATACTCCTCCAGCACCATGTCCCGGCCCAGCACCGCCGCGTTGTAGGTGCCGGAGAGCTGGCTGGAGATGGTGACACAGATGGTGCAGTCTGCGGTCTCAAAGGCCCGCTTGAAGTCCTCCGGGGAGGGGCAGGCCGTGGAGGAGCCGGTCTTGCAGGCGTCCATGTCCCGCAAAAGCTGGGGGATGGAGAGGTTGCCGTCGTCGATATACTCATCCTCGCCGATGATGATTTTGAGAGGAACCACCTCGAAGTGAAGCTGCTGGCTCTGAATGTCAGAGGCCTTCAGGTCGCAGCTGCTGTCCGCCACAATATTCCAAGTCATATTGAACTCCTCACAATCTGATTTTCAATATTAGATTATACCAGGAATCCCAAGAATGTCAAGTTCAGACTGCCGGTGGGAGCCTGTTTGTCGAATCTGGGAAAAATAAGGAATTTTTTATACATTTTACATAAAGCAAATGGAAAACACACATACCTCTGGTATACTGAAAAAACTTATGTGGCGTCAGCAAGTCAAAGGAGGCATGTCCGTGTACGGCGTGATTGATATCGGTTCCAACAGTATTCGCCTTTCGGTCTTTCAGGTGGAGGAGGGGGGCGGGCTCACCCAACTGTTCCAGCGCAAAGAGATGACGGGCCTGGCGGCCTGCGTCAACGAAAAGGGGAATCTGACCCGTCAGGGCATCCGCCGGGCAGCAGACACATTGGAGCGGTTCCGCTGGGCCCTGGAGAAGATTTTGGTGGAGGAGACCTTTGTCTTTGCCACCGCCTCGCTGCGGAACGTGGGTAACACCAAGGAGGTGGTGCAGGAGCTGTTCCGCCAGACCGGCTATCAGGTCCAGGTCCTCAGCGGCCGGGAGGAGGCCTTGCTGGACTATCGGGGCGCCCGGCTGTCTCTGGGGGGCGGCGATGGGCTGCTGGTGGACATCGGCGGCGGCAGTACCGAGCTGGTGGGCTTCCGGCAGGGAAAGGCGGAGTTTGCCGTGTCCATGCCGGTGGGCTCTTTGAACCTCTATAAGCGGTGCGTGTCCGATCTGCTGCCCACTCAGGAGGAGCTGCGGAAGATCCGCCAGACGGTCCGCCGGGAGCTGGAGCGCCAGGAGCTGCCCAAGGACTTCCAGGCGGAGCTGCTGTGCGGCGTGGGCGGCACCGCCCGCAACACCTGCAAGCTGTGCAACGAGTGGTTCGGCCGTCCCAGTGAGGAGCGGGGCTTCACGGACAAGGAGCTCAAGCATATGATGGACCGGTGCAAGCACCCGGACAAGGAGCACATGGACAGTTTGCTGGCGGTGATGCCCGAGCGGATCCACACCATCACGCCGGGCATGGCCATTTTGCAGACGGTGGCCCGCCGCTTTGGCTGCCGCCAATTTGCGGTCAGCCAGCAGGGTGTCCGGGAGGGCTATCTGTTGGAGATTTTGTCGAAGAGAGGGAGAGAGCATGTCGGATAAGGACCACATTTGGGAGCTGGGCTACACCCAAAACCGGGAGCTGTCCTGGCTTCAATTCAACGCCCGGGTGCTGGAGGAGGCGGAGGACGAGGAGGTGCCGCTGCTGGAGCGGCTGAAATTCCTGGCCATCTTCACCAGCAATCTGGACGAATTCTTTATGATTCGGGTGGGCAGCCTGACCGACTTATCCCATCTGGAGAAAAAGAGCGTGGACAGCAAGTCCGGCTGGACGCCGGAGGAGCAGCTCCAGCGCATCTATGCCGCCGTGCGGCCCCTCTACACCCGGAGGGACCGGGTCCATGAGGTGCTGTCGGAGGCTTTGTGCCGGGAGGGGCTGTGCCGGGTGGAAGCCTCCAGCCTGCAAAACGGGCAGATGAAGGCCATCCGCCACTACTTCCGCAACATGGTGGAGCCGGTGCTCTCCCCCCAGATCGTGGATGCCCACCATCCCTTTCCCCACCTGGAGGGCAAGGTGCTCCACATCGCCGCCCGACTGAAGGTGGGCAAGGGGGAGATGCTGGGCCTCATTCCGGTGCCTGCCTCGCTGCCGGCCCTGGTGCCTCTGCCGGGGGAGGAGGGCAAGCTGGTGCCCATGGAGAGTATTCTGCTCCACTTTGCCGACCAGGTCTTTGGTATGTATGAGGTGCTGGAGAAGGTGTGCTTTTGCATCACCCGCAACGCCGACGTGGACCCCAGGGACGAGGCTTTCGACGTGGAGGAGGATTTCCGGCGGAAGATGGAGAAGGTCCTGCGCCAGCGCCGCCGTCTGGGCGTGGTGCGGGTGGAGGTGTCCGCTCCTTTGAGCAGCTCTATGGAATCCTGGTTCCGGGAGCGCTTCGACGTCAAGCCCCACCAGATCTTTGTGACCAAGGCTCCCATGCGGATGGACTACGCCTTCTCCCTGGGGGAGCGTCTGCCCCAGGAGCAGCGGGCGCGGCTGTCAGACCCGCCCTTTGCTCCCCAGCGGCCCTCCATGCTGGACGTAGACCGGCCGTTGCTGCCCCAGGTACTGCAAAAGGATGCGCTGCTGTCCTATCCCTATGAGAGCATGGACCCCTTCCTGGCGCTGCTGCGGGAGGCGGCGGGGGCCCCGGATGTGCTCTCCATCCGCATCACCATCTACCGCCTGGCCCGCCGGGCCAAGCTGGTGGACTACCTGTGCGCCGCAGCGGAAAACGGCAAGGACGTCACCGTGCTCATCGAGCTGCGGGCCCGGTTCGACGAGCAAAACAACATCGACTGGTCCGAGCGGCTGGAGGAGGCGGGCTGCAAGATCATCTACGGCTTTGAGGACTATAAGGTCCACTCCAAGATCTGCCTCATCACCCGCCGCAGCAAGGCCGGCATCCAGCACATCACCCAGGTGGGCACCGGCAACTACAACGAAAAGACCGCCCGGCAGTATACCGATGTCTCCCTTCTCACGGCCAATCCGGTCATCGGCGCCGACGCGGCGGCCTTTTTCCAGAACATGGCCCTGGGGAACCTGGACGGGCGCTATGACGCGCTCCTGGTGGCGCCCCGGAGCTTCAAGGATGAGATCCTGCGCCTGATCGGTGAGCAGGCAGCCCGGGGAACCGAGGGGTATATCCTCCTCAAGTTCAACTCTCTCACCGACGTGGACGTGATCCGGGCCCTGTCCAACGCCTCCTGTGCCGGGGTGAAGATCGAGCTCATTATCCGGGGCATCTGCTGCCTCCGTCCCGGCATCCGCTACCGCACGGAGCACATCAGCGTGGTCTCCGTGGTGGGCCGCTTCCTGGAGCACTCCCGGATCTTCTGTTTCGGCCGGGGAGCGGAGGAGAAAATGTACATCGGCTCCGCTGACCTGATGACCCGGAACACGGAGCGCCGGGTGGAGATCGCCTGTCCCGTGTGGGATGAGGCGGTGCGCAAGCGGCTCCATGAGATTCTGGACGCCATGCGGGCTGACACAGTGAAGGCCCGGGAGCTGCGCAAGGACGGCAGCTATGTCCGCCGCTCCGGACCGCCGCTGTCGGCCCAGGAGTGTCTCATGCGCCTGGCCATCACCCGGGCAGAGGAGGCCCGGGAGAAAAAGGAGCCGGAGCCGCCCAAGGGGCTGGAGAGATTCCTCCCCTGGCTGCGGCGTCAGAGGAGAGAGTCATCGTGATTTCCATAGGCCGGAGGGCACAGCCCCCCGGTCTATGTTGCATTTTGCCGGTCAAAGCATACGGGAAAACGGTCGAATTTGGCAGTATGAAGGCAAATTGTACTTTCTATTCCTGTTCGAATATGGTACAATAACCCGTAATACGGCGGCAAATAACAGATTCCCGGCGGGCCTTCCAGGCCAGAGCCGGGCGTTATGCTGTCAGATCCCGGATGCCTTTTGGAGAGAGAGGGCGGTCCGGGTAAAACTGTGTGGAAAGAGGGAACTGCCTTGCGTATTCTCAAGCAACTGGCACTGATTTTCGGTGTGTGCCTGGCGGGCGATCTGCTCTCCGTGGTGATCCATAACTTCCTGCCGGGCAACGTGCTGGGCATGCTGCTGATGCTGCTGCTGTTGTGGCGGGGCTGGGTGAAGGAGAGCCAGATCCAGGAGACCGCTGACTTTTTTGAACACAACATGGCCTTTTTGTTCCTGCCCACCTGCCTAGGTGTGCTGGAGCTGTCCAGCGAGGTGCTGGCGGTGCTGGGCCAGATTTTGGTGATTATTCTCATCACCACGCTTTTGACGGTGACGGTGACCTCCGCCACGGTGAAGCTGCTCTCCCGTCGGAGCGGGGGAAGAAAGGAGGACAGCTATGCTGCATGAACTCTGGGAGACGTTGAACCAGCCCCTGTTCTGGCTGGCTTTGTCCGTTGCGGCCTATGCTGTGGGCCAGAAGGCCAACGCCCTGGCCAAGACCCCCATCTGCAACCCGCTGCTCATCGCCACCTTCCTCATCGCCGTGGTGATGGTGGTTACGGACACCCCTCTGGCGGAGTATAACGCCGGCGGCGGCTATGTGACCATGTTGCTCACGCCCGCCACCGTGTCCCTGGCAGTGCCCATCTACCGGAAGCTGGATGTGCTGAAAAAGAACCTGGTGCCGGTGCTGGCCGGCGCCCTGGCGGGCTCGGTGACCTCCATCGTCAGCGTGCTGGTGCTCACCCGCCTCTTTAACCTGCCCGATCAAATCAGCCGCTCGTTGCTGCCCAAGTCGGTGACCACCCCCATCGGCATCCGCATCTCCGAGCAGCTGGGCGGTATCCCCTCCCTCACCGCCATCATCATCGTCATCACCGGCATTATGGGCGCCATCCTGGCTCCCACCTTGCTGCGGCTGCTGCACCTGGATGAGCCGGTGGCCCTGGGCGTGGGCATGGGCACCGGCTGCCACGCTTTCGGCACCGCCACCGCCATCCAGATCGGCGAGACCCAGGGCGCCATGAGCGGACTGTCCCTGGGCGTGGCCGGCGTATTCACCGCCATTTTGCTCTCCATTTTGAATCTGTTCTTGTAAAAATGACCTCTGCGGGCCGTCCGAAAAGGACGGCCCGCTTTTTTTTGAAATAACCCTTGCATTTTTCATGGAGTTGTGTTACTCTTAAATAGGAATTATTACTGTTTAGGAGGGATATCTTGCCCATTCAACGATATTCCCGCCAACGGGAGAGAATCTATCAGGCGCTGCGGGAGGGCGGATGCCATCCCACAGCAGAGATGATCTATGACGAACTCAAACCCTCCATGCCCCGGCTGAGCCTGGGCACAGTGTACCGCAATCTGCAGCAGATGGCTGACGAAGGCTATATCCGGCGCCTGGAGTGGCCCACGACTCGCTTTGATGTGGAGGTGCGGCCCCACAGTCACCTGCATTGCAGCCGCTGCGGCCAGGTGATGGATCTGCCGGTGCCCTACGACGAGGCTCTGGACCGGGCAGCGGAGCAATACGGCTGCCAGGTGGAGCGGCATGAATTGATGTTTGAGGGTATTTGCCCTGCCTGCATGGGGAAAGATAGGGATTAAGCGGCATTGCGGCCGCATCCGATATTTGCAAAAAGAATCAATTTTGAAAGGAGTCAATACCATGGAATTGAAGGGAAGCAAGACTGAGGCCAATCTGCGCATTGCATTCTCCGGTGAGTCCGAGGCCAGAAATAAGTATACCTATTTTGCCAGCACTGCCAAGAAGGAGGGCTACGAGCAGATCGCGGCCATCTTCCAGGAGACCGCTGACAACGAAAAGGAGCACGCCAAGCTGTGGTTCAAGGCCCTGGGCGGCCTGGGCAACACCGCCCAGAACCTGGAGAGTGCTGCCGGCGGTGAGCACTATGAGTGGGAAGAGATGTACGCCGAGATGGCCAAGACCGCCGAGGAGGAGGGCTTTTTGGAGCTGGCTGCCCAGTTTGAGGGCGTGGCCAAGATCGAAAAGACCCATGAGGAGCGCTATCTCAAGCTGCTGGAGAACCTGAAGAACGGCGAGGTGTTCAAGAAGGGCGAGAAGGTCATGTGGTTCTGCCGCAACTGCGGCCATGTGGAGATCGCCGAGAGCGCTCCCACTGTGTGCCCTGTGTGCAAGCACCCCCAGGCCTATTTCCAGATCAAGGCCACCAACTATTAAGGCTGCTTTGCATTTATCAGACAGGAGGACCCCAAAGGTCCTCCTGTTTTTTCTTTAAGGACAGTTGTATTTGCAATCCGGCGCTGGGACTGGTATACTAAAAATCTACCCTTTGCACCCCGCGCGGGGAATACAAGCAAGGGGCAATTTTGAAGAGGTGAGGCTATGCATCAGCTGGAAAAACAATTTCACATTGCCTGTGCCCCCGGTGACGTGGGCCGTTACTGCATCCTGCCCGGTGATCCGGGCCGCTGTCCCTCCATTGCCGCCCTCTTTGACGGTGCGGTAAAGGTGGCTGAGAACCGGGAATTCGTCACCTATACCGGTACGCTTTTGGGGGAGAAGGTGTCTGTCTGCTCCACCGGCATCGGCGGGCCATCCGCCTCCATTGCCATGGAGGAGCTCCACAACTGCGGCGCCGACACCTTCATCCGGGTGGGCACCTGCGGCGGCATCGACCTGAATGTGAAGTCCGGGGACATCGTGGTGGCCACCGGCGCCATCCGCTATGAGCACACCAGCCTGGAATATGCGCCCATGGAGTTCCCTGCTGTGGCGGATCTGGACATCACGCTGGCCCTGCGGGAGGCCGCCCGGGAGATGGGCAAGAGAGTCCACGCCGGCGTGGTCCAGTGTAAGGACAGCTTTTACGGCCAGCACCAGCCGGAGAAATCCCCGATGAGCTATGAGCTGCTCCAGCGCTGGGAGGCCTGGAAGAAGCTGGGGGTCAAGGCCAGTGAGATGGAGTCTGCGGCGCTGTTTGTGGTGGCGGCAGCTCTGGGAGTCCGGTGCGGCTCCTGCTTCCATGTGATCTGGAACCAGGAGCGGGAGAAGGCCGGGCTGGACCAGGATATGAGCGAGGACACCTCCGCCGCCGTGCGGGTGGGGGTGGAAGCCCTCAAGCGTCTGATCCTGGCGGACCGAAAGGAGGCCCAGCAGTGAGACGTGCAGACCGTGCTGTGACGGACCCGGAGCAGGTGCGTCAGCTGCTGGAGGAGTGCCGGGTCTGCCGTCTGGGACTGTGGGACGGCCAGGAGGTTTACATCGTGCCCATGAACTACGGGTATACCTTCGAGGACGGCCAGCTGACCCTGTATTTCCACTGCGCCCAGGAGGGCAGGCGGATGGAGATTCTGGCGCAAAGGCCTGACGTGAGCTTTGAGCTGGACCGGTGCGGGGCATATACCGGAGAAGGGGATGTGGCCTGCACTTACAGCTGCCGCTATCAGAGCCTCATGGGCACCGGAACAGCCTGTATCCTCCACTCCGCTGCGGAGAAAATCGCCGGACTAAAGCACATCATGCGCCATGCCACCGACAGGGAGTTCTCCTTTACGGAGGATATGGTGCAGGGCGTCACGGTTTTTTCGGTGACGGCCTCAGGATACAGCTGCAAAGAAAAGATCTGATGAGAGGAAAAGGGACGTCCCGTGAGGGACGTCCCTTTTGCTGCCTTGATAAAAGCCTCAGCGTGCCTCCCAGTTCCGGACCCAGTCCTCAAACGCGGCAATGGGCAGGGGCGGGGAGTAGATATAGCCCTGGACCAGGTCGCAGTGCACGGCCCGGAGAAATTCCAGCTGCTGAGGGGTCTCGATGCCCTCGGCCACGGTGTGGGCACCGATCTGCCGGGCCAGGTTGGTGACGGCGGAGACCACATCCCGGGTCCGCTCCTTCTGCACGTGGCGGAAAAAGCGCCGGTCCAGCTTCACCACGTCCACGTCAAACTCCATCAACAGCCCCAGGGAGGAGTAGCCGGCGCCGAAGTCATCTAAAGAACAGCGAAAGCCCATGCGGTGCATGGTCTCGATCTGCTCCTTCACATGGGCGATGCCCCGGTCGTCGAAGAGGATGGACTCTGTCAGTTCCAGCTCAATGAAGTGGGTGGGCACCTGCCAGCGGGCAGCGATCTCCTGGAATTCCACCAGAAAGTCCGGCCGTTTGAAGTGCTGGCGGGAGAGGTTGACGGAGATGGGCAGAGGCGGACGCCCCTGGTCCAGCCAGCGGCGGATGGTTTTGCACACCTGTTCAAAGACATACAGGTCCAGCCGGCAGATCTTTTGGCTGCGCTCAAAGAGAGGGATGAAGTCGGAGGGAGGAATGACGCCCTGCTGCGGGTGGTTCCAGCGCACCAGGGCCTCAGCGCCGCCAATGCGCGCATCCTCCAGCCAGACCTTGGGCTGGAAAAACACCTGGAAGTCGCCGTTTTCCAGGGAGTGGTCAAACAGGGCGTTGAGGTCCCGCTCCCTCTGAAGCTGCTGGGTCAGAGCGGCGTCGTAAAAGACGCAGGTACCCTCGTCATCTGTGGAGGCACGGCAGGCGGTCTTGACCCGGTCCTGGATCACCGTGATCTCCAGCTCCCGGTCGTCCACCAGATAGGCACCCCGCTGGAAGGACAGATGATAGGGCGCTCCATCGCCCTCGTCAAAGGTGTTGATGCCGTCCACCAGCTCCTGAAGGCGCTGCCGGACCACCTGTGGGTCACTCTCACGCAGGCAGAGGAAGAAGTTGTCGGCGTCACCCCGTGCGGCGGCCTCCTGCTCCTGCAGATGGGCCTCCAAAACGCGCATCACACGGCACAGCGTCCGGTTACCCTCACCGCTGCCGAAGTTTTCGTTGATGAGCTTGAAGTTGTGGATGTTCAAAAGGGCCACGGAATAGCTGTTTGCCGGGGCGGCCCGGAGAAGCTCCTCCGCCCGCAGCTGGAAGGCGGCGTTGTTCATGCCCCCGGTGACGCTGTCCCGGAGGGCCACCTGGGCCAGCTGCCGATAGTGGCGGCGATAGAGCCGGATGAGATAGAGCAGAATCACCAGGAAGAGGATACCGATGGCGCCCAGAATCAGGAAGGACTGGGCAATGTACTGATCCGTCTCCTGGGAGATCAGGTCCGCAGGCACCAGGGTCAAAAGGACCCAGTCATAGCTGCTCAAAGGCACATAGGACAGCACCAGGCGGCTTTCATCTGAGGAGGTAAAGAAGAATACGCCGCTGCGGGAGGCCCGGATGTCTCTGCGCATTTTTTCAATGTCTCTGGCTGCCTGACTGTCGGACTCCTTCAAAAAGATGTCGTCAAGCTGCAGGAAGGGCTCCACCTCCGAAGGGGAGATCACCACATCACCAATGGTGTCGATGATGCAGGTCAAACAGCGGCTGGAAAAGCTTCCGGTCTGGATCAGGGCCTGCATATTGGCCTTATCCCGGACACCGCCCAGGACCCCCACCACCTGCCCGTCCTTCCAGATGGGAATGGAGTAGAGTACGCTCTCTTGAACCAAGAAGGAGACACCGTTTTTTCCTTGCAGGGCGGTCTGAACCCCTTTGAGCTGCTGCATCTCCTCTGCCGTCAGGGGGAAGTTATCGGTCCGGCATATCTGGCCCTGGGTGCCCAGCACCGCCAGGGAGGTAAAGCCCAGCAGATTCGCCTTGCGAGTCAGAAAGGACTGGATGGCTTGGGAGGCGTTGTCGTCAGGTGACAGGGCAATCAGGCTGTCAGCCAGGGATTCCAGGTCCAGAATATTCTTTTTCAGCCGAAAGTCGATGTCGTTGGCCAGCTGCTGGGAGACGTCGGAGACGTAGGAACGGGTGCTGTCGTTGATGGCTGTGCGCAGCTTGGACGCGTTCCAAATAGCGGCAATACAGACGGCGAAAACCACCAGGAAAAGGAGGAAAAAGCGCGCAATATCGCCCTTTTGCAGCCGGGCCCGACCGCCGATTCCCGGTGTCGGAGCCTGTCTTTGTCTCATACTGTCCCTCCGTTCTCAAGGAAAAGATTTCCGCTTCCTATCTGTGGATATTCGGTCGGGTGCAGAGGAGGGGGCGGCCGCTGCGTTTTGGCAGTGGCTGTGTCCCTGTCAGTATTCCTATTATAATGAAGAAAATGGGAACTTGCAATGTGTTTTGAAAAGACTGGCGAAAACAGAAGGTCCCGTCCGCTGCTTCAGCGGGCGGGACCTTTGTGGAAAAAGCGGGTTCAAAAGTGCATGTACTGGAGATAGAGCTCCTGGAACACCGGGTCCGTGGCCAGCTCCAGCGTTTGGGCGCCTTGGGCCAGCCCCTGGCACTCCTCCCGGAAAGCGCGGCGGCAGAGCACCATGGCGGCCCCGGACAGAGCGGCGTTGCCCAGCACCAAGGCCTGGGGTGCCAGCGCAGGAGGAATCAGGCCGATGGCGGCGGCGCTGTCCAGGGACAGGTAGCTGCCAAAGCCACCGGCAATGGCCAGAGTGGACACGTCCTCCGGCTTTAGGCCAGCGTGGGAGAGCAGCGTCTCCATGCCGGCCCGGATGGCGCCTTTGGCCAGCTGCACCTGGCGCACGTCCTTTTGGGTGAAGGAGACCTGGGCGGTGAGGGGATAGGCGCTGCCCTGCTGCAAGAGGCCGGTGGAGTCCAGCTGTCCCAGCTGCAAAAGACCTGCCAGCACGTCTGCCACGCCGCTGCCGCAGATGCCGGCCGCCGGGACATCTCCGATGGTGTGGAGCACCAGCGCACCGTCTTGTACCCAGGCGTGGTCAATGGCGCCGGCGGCGCCCTGCATTCCGCAGGACAGGCTGGCACCCTCAAAGGCGGGGCCGGCGGCGGTGGAGCAGCACAGCAGCTTCCCCTGGTGCCACAGGGCGATCTCGCCGTTGGTGCCGATGTCCGCCAGCAGAGCGGTGTCCGGGCTCTGACAGATGCCGCTGGAGAGCAGGGCCGTGGTGATGTCAGCGCCTATAAAGGCGGAGATGCACTGGGGCAGATAGACCTCCGCCTCCGGCGCACAGGGCAGGTCCAGGTCCCGGGCGGCCAGGGAGTGGCCGAAGAGCTCCTTTGCCGCAAAGGGCGCCGCTGCCAGGGGGGAGGGGTCCTCTCCGGTGAGCAGGTGGAGCATGGCGGTGTTGCCGGTGATGACCAGCCCGTCGATCTCCTGGCAGCTGCGCCCGGCAGCCTCACACATCCGGCGCAGAAGTCCCCGGATGGCCTGCCGGATGCACCCGGCCAGAATGGGCCCGTCTCCTGCCATGGCCCGGCCCACCCGGGAGATGACGTCGGCGCCAAAGGAGCGCTGGGGATTGGGGGCAGCGGCGGTGGCCAGAAGGCTTCCGCTGGGGGCATAGAGCTGGGCAGCCAGGGTGGTGGTGCCCAGATCCACCGCCGCGCCCAGGGTGGAGAAGGCCGGCTCCGGGGCAAAGGCGCGGGTAGCGCCGTCGGTGCAGATCTGGCTCACCGCCCGACTGGCACCGGGACGGACCTCCACATCCCCCAGCACCTGGGTGCAGCAGGCCAGCCGGATACCCTGGGACAGCTCCTGGGGGGAGAGGGCCTGCCGCTCCTCCGCCGTGGGCTGCGACAGCTGGCCCAGGGCCAGGACCCGGCACTTACGGCATAAGCCCTTTCCGCCACAGGGCATGTCCGGACTGTGGCCGCACTCCTGTAAAAGGTCGGACAGACGCTGTCCCACCGGAACGGTGAGGGTCAGGTCCTCATTGCCTGTCAAAATACGTACATTTGCCATATGGTTTGCGTTCCTCTCCGGGACCCGCCACAGAAAAACGCAGTGGGATCCGCTGATTTGTAAATGGTGAAGCCGCTCTGGGGAATGTGACGCCCCGGAACTGCATGGCCGGGCTGGTGGCCCCGGCCTCTATGAAAGCCTGTGTGGAGTGACACAGGGGGAAAAGCAAAATAAAAAACCGCCGTAAACCGTCAAAAACGGATTACAGCGGCTCTTTTGGCACCCCTGACCAGACTCTAACTGGTGGCCTACCGCTTAGGAGGCGGTCGCTCTATACAACTGAGCTACAGGGGTATATGCGATTTTGCCTTGTGCCGGATGTCCTGCGACATCCCGTGGCCTGCGTATCGGAGACCGGGAGAAGAGATGCCCAGGCGCCAAAGTGGAGGCCTATCCGGCCAGCCGGACGCGTTTTTACGATACCACAAACCGAGCGTCAATGCAAGGGCGGTTTCTCTTGGTCAAATCGCTCGATTTCTCTTGACAGGGAGCCAAAGCCCTCCGGGAAAACGCCCAAAAAGACGGCTTTTCTGCGAAAAATACAAAAAAACGGGAAGAATACCTTGCAATAAGCTGGGGAAAAGACTATAATATTTGGCTGGTGCAAAAATGATACGCGGCAGCGCGGGACAACAGGAGGGGAACCTTCCCTTCAGGGCCCGATGGCCGCGGGAAAATATTTGGCGTGCCCGGCCACCCCCGCACCGGGGGAGCGTCGGCGCACAGAGGGGATATGTGTATGAGAAATGAAAAGCTGAGAAACATCGCCATCATTGCCCACGTAGACCACGGCAAAACCACCCTGGTGGACGAGATGCTCAAGCAGGGCGGCGTTTATCGTGAAAACCAGGAGACGGTGGACCGGGTCATGGACTCCGGTGACCTGGAGCGGGAGCGTGGCATCACCATTCTGGCTAAGAACACTGCCATCCGGTACAAGGATGTGAAGATCAATATCGTGGATACCCCGGGCCATGCCGACTTCGGTGGCGAGGTGGAGCGTATCCTGAAGATGGTCAACGGCGTTATCTTGCTGGTGGACGCCGCCGAGGGCCCCATGCCCCAGACCCGCTTCGTGCTCTCCAAGGCCCTGGAGCTGGGCCATCGGGTCATCGTAGTGGTCAACAAGATCGACCGCCCCGACCAGCGCATCCACGAGGTGGTGGATGAGGTGCTGGAGCTGCTGATGGATCTGGACGCCACCCCCGAGCAGCTGGACAGCCCCATGCTGTTCTGCTCCGGCCGCAACGGCACCGCTTCCTACTCTCCCGACGTGGTAGGCACGGACCTCAAGCCCCTGTTCGATACCATCCTGGAGTATATCCCCGCCCCTGAGGCGGATGTGGACCAGCCCTTCCAGATGCTGGTCAGCTCCATTGACTACAATGAGTTCGTGGGCCGTATCGCCATCGGCCGCATCGAGCGGGGCACCCTGAAGCAGAACCAGGAGATCGCCGTGTGCAACTACCACGACCCGGAGGCCGTGCTGCGCAAGGCCAAGGCCACTGCCATCTATGAGTTCGAGGGCCTGGCCCGCAAGAGCGTCACCGAATCCACTGCCGGCAACATCATTGCCATGAGCGGTATTCCCGACATCACCATCGGCGACACCATCTGCGCCCCCGACTGCGTGGAGGCACTGCCCTTTGTGAAGATCTCCGCCCCCACCCTGGAGATGACCTTCTCCGTCAATGACTCCCCCTTCGCCGGCCGGGAGGGCAAGTTCGTCACCTCCCGCCAGATCCGCGAGCGCCTCTTCCGGGAGACTCTGAAGGATGTGTCCCTGCGGGTCAGCGAGACCGACTCCACCGACTCCTTTAACGTGGCCGGCCGAGGCGAGATGAGTCTTTCCATCCTCATCGAGACCATGCGTCGGGAAGGCTATGAGTTCCAGGTTTCTCCCCCTCGTGTGCTCTATAAGGAGATCGACGGCAAGAAGTGCGAGCCCATTGAGCGCCTGGTGGTGGACGTGCCTGCCGACTATGTGGGCAGCGTCATCGAAAAGCTGGGCTCCCGCAAGGCCGACATGCTGGAGATGACCCCTGTGGGCACCCGCATGAAGATCGAGTTCCTGGTGCCCTCCCGTGGCCTGTTCGGCTACCGCAACGAGTTCCTCACCGACACCAAGGGCGAGGGCATCATGGCCTCTGTGTTTGACTCCTACGCTCCCTATAAGGGCGAGATCCAGCGCCGCGGCACCGGCTCTTTGATCTCCTTTGAGACCGGCGAGTCCATCACCTACGGCCTCTTCAACGCCCAGGAGCGGGGCGCTCTGTTCATTGGTGCCGGCGTGCCGGTCTATGCCGGCATGGTGGTGGGCCAGTCCCCCAAGCAGGAGGACATCACCGTCAATGTCTGCAAGAAAAAGCAGCTGACCAACACCCGTGCCTCTGGTTCCGACGATGCGCTGCGTCTGGTTCCCCCCAAGCAGATGAGCCTGGAGCAGTGCCTGGAGTTCCTGGCGGACGACGAGCTGTTGGAGGTCACTCCCAAGAGCCTGCGGATCCGCAAGCGGATTCTGGACCATGAAAAGCGGATGAAGGCCATCCACAGCAAGAAGTGAGAATAAGAAAAGAGTCCCGGACGATGCTTCGTCCGGGACTTTTTATTATTTTACAGAAAAAAGAAAAAAGATGGAAACCATTTGCCGGGATTTTCCGTCTAATAAGCAAATGGTGCGCAGGAGTGATTTCGCCCATTCAGAAAGGATGAACGAGAATGAAAAGAACCCTTGCCATGCTGTTGACTTTGGTGCTGACTGTGGGATTACTGTGTGTACCCGCCCAGGCGGAGGACACTGCAAAGGCAGATCCTGCAGCCCCCGTTCGGGTCTGGGGCACTGTGACCCGGCAGGAGGACGGCGGATTGCTGGTGGAAAACAGCAATGAAAGTGACCCCTATCACCAGGTGCTCCTCCGGGGAGAGAGCATTCTCTGCCTGGATGCCGTCACCGGCGAGCCCATGGACATTGATACCATCAAGAACGGGGATATGATCTATGCCTGGATCGGCCCTGCCGTTACCGCCAGTCTGCCGCCCCAAGCCACGGCATTTTTGATTCTGGCCAATATTCCTGCGGACTATGCCGTACCCATGTATTATGAGATCGTGTCTGTGACGGCTCAGTCTGCCGCGGGGGAAGAGGGGAAGTCCTCTGTTGCCTGGACGGAAGTGCTCACCTCTGAGGGCAAGTCCCTGAAGATTACAGGCGAGGCAAAACTGATGGCCCATAAGGCAGAGGAAGTGCCTGGGCTGGAGGATCTGATCCCCGGGACTCGGATGCTGGTGTGGACCGGCATGGACGGGAAGGTCACCAAGGTCCTGGTGTTTCCCTATGACTATGCGGGCTACCTGAGCTGGGAAGAGGACGGCACCGTATCCCTGAACGGCAAGACCTTGGCGGTAAAGGCCAAGCTGGCAGACGGTGAGACTCTGCTCCCCGTCCGGGCTGTGGCGGAGGCCATGGGGCTGGACGTCCAGTGGGTCAGCGGCAAGGGCGCTGTGGTGGAAAAAGAGGAAAAGACGGTGCTCACTGCTCTGCCTGGCGGTTCCATTTCCGGCTGGGACAGCGCCGGTGTGCGCTTTACGGTGGAGGGCACCTGCGTTCTGGAAAAGGGTACCACTTACATCAGCTCCGATGCTCTGCTGGAGCTGCTGGATCTGTTTGCTGCCCGGTAAGCTAGCTCCCTCTTCTGGAAAACAGGGAAAAGGTCCAATAAAAACGGCATATTTATGAAAAAGAAAGTACTTTTTTGCTGTCTCCTTGCTGCGGTTTTGGCCGGAGCCTTCTGGGGGTATCGCTACACCCTGGGGGCACGGGAGATCGGGACCGTCACCGGACCAGAATGGCAATTCCTCACCGTTGGGGAGGAGCGCTATGAGAGAGACGACCAGGCTCCGGTCCATGGAACGGACAAGGACCGATTTCTGGGCATTGCCACCAGCGGCTCCACCCGTTTCCGCATCTATTCCATCCAGGGCAGCGACGAATATCTCTATTGCCGCTGGGACTGGGAGGGGTGGATCTACCGCCGTGTGAAGTGAGACCCTTCTCCTGGTCCATATTGCCATAGACTTGAAAGGCACCTTCCTTTGGAAGGTGCCTTTTTGTTGGATACAGGTTATCTTGACAAACGTTTTTTGTTTACATATAATATGGTTATTAAAATTATTTCCTGAGGCGGAGGAGACAAGCCATGAAGCATTTAACCAGTATCCAGGTCCTGGGGGACTCCATTTTGAAGGGCATCCAGCTGGATCAGGAGACGGGAAAATATCATACAGAGAACCACATCGGTGTGGAGGAGTTCGGCCGGCGCTACGGTGTGACGGTCCGCAATGACTCCCACTTCGGATGTACCGTTCTCAAAGGGGAGCGGCTGCTGAGCCGGATGCTGGACCGAGGGCTGAGCTGCGACGCCGTAGTGATGGACTTTGGGGGCAACGACTGCGATTTCAACTGGGCGGAGGTGGCCGCCGACCCCAGGGGAGAGCATCTGCCCCACGTGCCCCTGGAGGAGTTTACGGAGACCTACCGGCGGATGATCTGCCGGCTCAAAGAGCGGGAGATTTTGCCTATCCTGACCAACCTGCCGCCTCTGGAACCCCAGTGGTTCTTTGACTGGTGGTGCCGGGACCTGGACAAGGCAAAGGTGATGGAGTGGCTGGGGGATGTGCACAACATCTACGCCCATCAGGAGAACTACTCCCGCCGGGTGGAGCGACTGGCCCGGGAGGAGGACGTGCCGCTGGTGGATGTGCGGGGGGCCTTTTTGGATTACAGCCACCTGGAGGAGCTGATCTGCGCCGACGGGACCCATCCCAACTCCCGGGGGCAGGCCTGCATCACACAGGCCTTTTTGGACTTTGGGGACCGCTATCACCTGACGGTGGAGCGGTCCGGAGAGACCGCCTGATCGGAATAAAAGCAACGGCTGCCCCGTGGTGGGCCAGCCGTTGCTTTTTTGTGGAAGACGCTCAGCTCACGGTTTCCAGAGAGTGGGCGGCGTTCAAAAAATCCTCCTCCGGCAGGGCGGTGCCCAGACTGACCAGAGCATAGGAGTAGGTCTCATCGGACCACTCCGCCACCAGCCAGCCCTCCTCGTTGCCGGATAGGCGAACCCCATCCACCGTTTTGTGAAGGGAATAGCTGGAGCCAGTGTCGTTCATGGGTCCGTCCAGCATGTAATATTTCAACTGCTTTTCTCCGCAGGTCCAGATCACCTGGGCCATGCCGAATTGGTTGACGTAGTTTGCGCATGTGTAGCCCTCGGGGACCACAGAGGGGATCTGAAGGGGGAAGGTCAGGGAGGCAGTCAGCTCCTCCAATGTGTCATATTCCACCACATAGGAGGGCTTTTCCACCACTGGATTCTCCGTCTGGTGCAGCCTGGGCAGCAGCAGAGAGCAGCAGACCATAAGCGCCAGGCAGGCTGCCGCTATTCCCAGAACTCTCCGGCTCGGTGCGCGGCGGGAGGCGGGGCGAGAAGTTCCGGCGGCCTGGCTTTGGGCGGCGGCGAGGATGCGCTCGGCCGCCTCCTGGGACAACACCAGCCGTTCCATCAGCTGATTATAGCGGATCGTCAAAGTCATACGCCTCCTTTAATGTCTGCCGCAGCAGCTCCCGGCCCCGGTGGAGCAAAGAGCGCACGGTGGATTCTTTTTTGCTCAGGATCTGGGCGATCTGTGCCGTGGAGTACTCCTCCTGATAAAAGAGGTGGATCACCTCCCGATAGCGCTCCGGCAGACCGGATACCGCCTCCCACACGAAGGAGAGATCATCCTCTTCCGGTGCCAGGCCGGGAAAGGACTCGTCTATGCTCTGGCAGCCGTGACGCTGGGCTTGGCGGAGCTTATTTTTGCTCAGATTGATGGCAACCCGCAGCAGCCAGGCCTTTTCGTGGGCGGGGCTTTCAAATCCCGGGTCCGCCACCAGCAGCTGGACCAGGGTGTCCTGGACCACGTCCTCTGCATCGGAGCGATTGCGCAGATAGGTGTAGGCGGTTCGGAGGATGGCGTTGCCGTAGTGCTGCAATACCAGCTCCGGATCACTGTGGAACAGGACCTGCTCCTCCGCCTTTTGATCGGCGGCAGGGAAGAGGGCCAGGAGAAGCGCCTGAGCCCGCCGAAGGAGTCCTGCGGTCCGGGGAAGAGAAACCCTTCCGCATCCTATCAAATCAACTCACCTCCCACTTGCTTTCTGAAGGGAATACAATTGTGGGACGAAAAATGTTGCAAAAAAGTTCGACATTTCTGCAACATTTTTTGCTGCCCGGGTGTATACCAAACAGAAATCAGCTGCTGCGGCGGCGGAAAGTGAGGACGAGTTTTATGAAAAAGACGGGAAAGATGGGAGCGCTCATCCTGGCGCTGGCTCTGAGCTCCACGCTGGCAGTGCCTGCTCTGGCAGCGGAGGAAGAGAACGCTGGGGAGCCTGCCGTACAGGAGGATGCCCTTGGGATCACGGTAGACGGAAAGACGGTGGATGCGGAGGCCTGCATCATGGTACCCCTGCGGGCGGTGAGTGAGGCCCTGGGCTTTACGGTGACCTGGGATGGCACACTGCCCGGTGCCCGGGTGGACAGCGGAAAGATGCACATCGACGTGACGATGGGTGTGGACCGCTATGTGGGCATCAGCAACCAGGCCGTCGGCATGACAGCGCCTTTCTCCCTGGGTGTGCCGCCGGTGATGAACCAGGGAAGCATCTATGTGCCGGTGGGATTGTTCCGGGTGCTGCTGGGCAACCGCTCCGACGCGGTGATTGTGGAGGGGGATACGGTTACCATCCACACCGATTCCGGCGTGGAGATCCCCAATCCCTGGCAGGAATGTGCCTCCCAGGCTGAGCTGGAGAAGGCGGCGGGCTTTTCTGTGCCCCAGCCCGTTGTTCCAGCTGGCTATGCCCTGAAGGCGCGGCGGGTGCTCTCTGGCCAGATGGCAGAGCTTGTATATGCCAAGGGAGAGGAGACGCTGACTTATCGGGTCAGTCCCGGCAGCGAGGACAACAGTGGTGACTATACCGTTTATCAGACAGAGTCCACCCTGACAGCAGGCGGTGCTGCTGTGACCTGCCGGGGTGAGGGGGCGACTGTGTCGCTGGCGCTCTGGACATGGGATGGGTATAGCTTCTCCCTGGCAGCCAGCGCCGGGCTGAGCAGCGGACAGGTAAAGACCGCTGTGGAGAGCACGCTGTAAGGTAAAAGCAAAAGGGGGGTCGGTCCCATATGGGACCGGCCCCCTTTTTCAGGTGAAACTCAGCGGACCATGGAGCGGTCGATCTCCTTGAGGGAGTGAGCGCCGCACATGGCCATAGTGTCCTCCAGCTCGGCCTTGAGCTTGTTGACATAGACCTGCACGCCCTCGGCGCCGCCGCCGTAGACCATGTTGACGAAGGGACGGGCGATGAGCACGCCGTTGGCGCCCAGGGCCAGGGCCTTGAACACGTCCATGCCGGTGCGGATGCCGCCGTCCACCAGGACGGTCATCTCGCCGCCCACGGCCTCCACGATCTCAGGCAGCACCTCGGCGGTGCCGGGGCACTGGTCCAGCACACGGCCGCCGTGGTTGGAGACCACGATGGCGCTGGCACCGGCCTCCAGGGCCTTCCGGGCACCCTTGACGGTCATGATGCCCTTGAGGATAAAGGGGCGCTGGGCATAGGCGATGATCTCCCGCAGCTCGGCCACGGTCTTGCTGCCGGCGGGCGGGGTCATGTTCTTCAGGAAAGGCAGGCCCGCCGCGTCGATGTCCATGGCGATGGCGTAGGCACCAGAGGCCTTGGCGGCGTCCAGCTTGCGGAAAACCTCCTCCATGTTCCAGGGCTTGACGGTGGGAATACCAGCACCGCCGGCGGAGGAGATGGCCTTCAGAGCGCCCTCCATGACGGCAGGGTTGGTGCCGTCACCGGTGAAGGCGGCGATGCCGGCCTGGGCGCAGGCGGAGACCAGAATGTCGTTGTACTGCATATCGTCGTACTTGTCGCCGTAGTGCAGCTGCATGGCACCCACGGGACCGGCCATGACGGGGATCTCCATCCGGTGGCCGAAGAAGTCAAAAGAGGTGTCCACAGGCACGTTCTCGCAGATGGTGTCCATGTTGACGCAGATCTCCTGCCACTTCTGATAGTTGCGGATAAAGCCGGTGCCGATGCCCTTGGCGCCGGGGCCGGGGACCGTGTTCTTGCAGGCCAGACCGTTGCAGGTGGGGCAGGACTTGCAGTAGGGGCCCATACAGGTCCGGGCGTTTTCCAAAATCTCCTGATATGTCATGTATACTTCCTCCATTGCCTCGTTTTTCCCAGAGGGGACGCATTTTCTGTCGCATCTATCCTAGCGCAAATCCGCCGAAAACGCAAGGTGGGAATGGAAAAACACCGGGAATTTCTTTCCGCCGGGGACGGAAAGATGCCCCGGGGGCCGCCGGGCGGAGCCCTGGGGCGTCTGCCTGCGCATAATCCCCCGCGAAACCGCATAAACTGGGACCCAACGGCCCGTGAGGCGGTGCGGACAGGGGAGGCAGGTACATGGAAAAGCGTCTGATGCGCCAGCAGCTGCTGGGGGTGCTGTTTGTCCTCGTGACAGGGACAGCGCTGCATTTTGTCTACGGCTGGAGCGGCAACCATCCGGTGGTGGGAGCGCTCTCGGCGGTCAACGAGTCGGTGTGGGAGCATATGAAGCTGGTGTTCGTGCCCCTTTTTTTCCTGACCCTGGGAGAGGTCTTTTTCCTGGGGCGCCAGTGGCCCAACTTCCTGGTGTCCCGGGCCCTTTCCACCGTGGTGGGCACGGTCCTGGTGCCGGTGCTGTACTATACCTATTCCGGCATCACCGGCACCCACACCCTGTGGGCGGACATTCTGGTGTTCGTCCTGGCGGTCCTGGCCGCCTTTGCCCTGGAGGGGGTACTGCTGCGCCGGGGGCGGATGGAGGCGGGCTGGTCCCAGGCGGTGGGGCTGCTGGCGCTGTGGGCCCTGGCCTTCTTGTTTGTGCTGTGGACCTACCGGCCGCCCCAGCTGCCGCTGTTTCAGGACCCGCAGACCCTGGCATACGGACTTTCGGCGCTGCGCTGAACCCGGGCCCCTTCGCCTGTGCGAGGGGGCCTGTTTTCCTTGCAGTACATGGGATTTTAACGGGGGCTGCCTTGACCCTCGGTGGGAAATGAAGTATAATAAACCAATTCCGATTGAGAGGAAAAGGAGGTCTGCACATGACGAAGCGCAAGCCGGTGGCACCCTTCTATGCCGCCGCCGCGGTGTGGGTGTGCTATGCCCTGTTCCTGCCCTTGTACCAGGGAATTCACTTTGTCCTGGCAGCGGGCGCGTCCATCCTGGCCTTTGCGGTGGCCGGTGCCCTGTGCAAGGGCAGCATCGGCGGCACTGCAGCTGCCCAGACCAGCGGCGAAAAGACCCAGGACAAGCCCAAGGAGGAGTCCACGGGAAACGAGGCTTTGGATAAAATGCTCAAGGATGGCCGCCTGGCCATCGCGGAGATGAAGCGGCTGGATGACAACATTGCCGATCCGGGCATCTCCGCCGACATCGTCCGGCTGGAGCAGGTCTCCCAGAAGATCTTCGACGAGGTCCGGCGCAGCCCGGACAAGCTGCCCCAGATCCGCAAATTCATGGATTACTACCTGCCCACCACCCTCAAGCTCCTCAACGCCTATGACCGGATGAGTGCTGCCGGCGTGTCGGGGGAGAATATCGATACCACCCTGGCCAAGGTGGAGGGCATGATGCGCACCATCGTCTCCGCCTTTGAAAAGCAGTTGGATGCCCTCTTCGGCGCCGAGGCCCTGGACATCTCCACGGACATCACGGTGCTGGAGAATATGATGGCCCGGGAGGGGTTGACTGGCGACCCCCTCAAGGCCCAGTCCAGCCCCGGGGATGACACGGACATCAAGCTGGAGCTGTAAGGGGGAAGCGCAATGGAGGAGAAAAGAGCCCGCGGCCTCTCCCGCCCCTGGACCTACGCCCTCAGGGCGGCAGTCAGCGGGGCGCTGGGACTGATCTGCCTGGCCGGAAGCCGCCGGAGAGAAAAGAAAGGACTTTCGGTGCTCACCGGCCTTTTGTGGCTGGCCGGCGGAGTGGGATGGATACTGTGCCTGCTCCGGGAGATCCGGAGAGAGGAATCGACCAAATTGTGAACGGAGGATATAACCATGGCTGATGAAAAGAACATGATGCCTGAGCTGACACTGGAGCCGGAGACTGCCACCGCTGCGGCTGCCGCTGTGCCGGAGCTGACCCTGGACCCTGCCGCGCCGTCCACCCCTGCTGCCCCTGAGGCCGCACCGGAAAAGACGGCAGCAGAGCCGGTGGCCATGGACGACCGGCTCCTCAGCGAGGAGGAGAAACAGGCCGTGGAGGCCTTTGCCAAGAAGATCGACATCACCGACTCCAACCAGGTGTTGCAGTACGGTGCCGCCGCCCAGAAGAACGTGGCTGGCTTTTCTGAAAACGCCCTGAGCAACGTCCGCAGCAAAGACCTGGGCGAAGTGGGCCAGGCCCTCAGCGAGCTGGTGGTGGAGCTCAAGCAGTTCGGCCAGGGCGAGGAGGAGAAAAAGGGCATCTTTGGCTTCTTCAAAAAGAGCGCCAACAAGCTGGAGGCTATGAAGGCCCAGTACTCCAAGGTGGAGACCAATGTGGACCGCATCGTCCGCCAGCTGGAGCAGCACCAGGTGACCCTGCTCAAGGACATCGCCATGTTCGACCAGATGTATGAGCTGAACCTGAAGTACTACAAGGAACTGACCATGTATATCCTGGCGGGCAAGAAGAAGTTGGAGGATGTGCGGGGCCGGGAGCTGCCGGAGCTGAAAAAGCAGGCGGAGACCTCCGGCGCCCAGGAGGACGCCCAGAAGTACAACGACATGGTCCAGATGTGCGAGCGGTTTGAAAAGAAGCTCCACGATCTGGAGCTGACGCGGATGGTGTCCATCCAGATGGGCCCCCAGACCCGTCTGCTGCAAAATAACGACACGCTGATGGTGGAAAAGATCCAGTCCTCTCTGGTCAACACCATTCCCCTCTGGAAGAGCCAGATGGTGCTGGCTCTGGGGTTGGAGCACGCCCGGCAGGCCACGGCCGCCCAGAGCGCTGTCACCGACATGACCAACGAGCTGCTCAAGAAGAACGCCGATCTGCTCAAGACCGGCACTGTGGCCGCCGCCAAGGAGGCTGAGCGCAGCGTCATCGACATCGAGACCCTTCAGCACACCAATGAGCAGCTGATCTCCACCCTGGATGAGGTGCTGACCATCCAGCGGGAGGGCGCCGCCAAGCGCAAGGCCGCCGAGGCGGAGCTGGGCCGCATCGAGGGCGAGCTCAAGCAAAAGCTCATGGAGCTGCACAACTGACACCAGAGAAAGCGATCCCTGCCGACGAAGCCCCGGGACGACCGGGTCTTTGGCGGAATGGAACACTCTTTTGCCTCCGTCCCCTGGCGGAGGCCGGGACATGAGGAAGCAAAACCATGAAATTCTTTCAAAAACGGGCCGTAGCGGCCGCTGTGCTGGTGCTGGCCATCGCCTTTTCCTGCTGGTGGGGCATTTCTCACCGGCCGGATGAGAGCGCCCAGGCGTCCACCACCATCGTGGGCAGCTATACCTATACCCTGGATGAGGCGGGCGTCCTCTCGGAGAGTACCAAGGCCCGCATCGATGCCATGAATGCCTCGCTCTTTGCCCAGACCGGCGCCCAGATCATGGTGGCCACTGTGGACTCCACCGGGGAGCAGTCCATCGGGGACTATGCCGTGGAGCTGGGCAACCGCTATCAGCTGGGAGACCGGGACCGGAACAACGGCCTAGTGATCGTGCTGGCCCTGGACAACATCGCCCAGAACGGCCTGGTGGGTGACTACTGGGTGGAGGGCGGCGACGGACTGTACAGCTACGGCAATGAGCTCACCAGCATCCTCTACAACTATATGGAGAAGGATTTTGCGGCGGGGGGCTATGACACCGCCGTCCGTAAGACCTTTGACGCCTATATCGACTGGTTTGCCGACTTTTACGGCGTCACCATTAAGGAAAACTACATCCCCGCCACCCGGGAGACCTTCCACGCCGGCGACGGCTATTACACCCAGAGCACCGGATATTTTGCTCCCAGCTTTGAAAGCCTTGTGTGGGAGACCCTGACACTGCTGGTGGTGCTGTTTCTGGTGTGGGTGGCACTGGATGGCCTGCGCTATCGGCGCTACCGCCGGCGCTGGATGCGGCCGGGCATGGGCGTGCCGCCGGTGATCTACTACCCGGTGTTCTGGGGGCGGCCCCGCCGTCCCCGTCCGCCCCGCCGTCCTCCCAGAGGACCCGGCGGGCCGGGAATGCCCATGGGCGGTCCCAGAGCGCCCGGAGCGTTCGGCGGGCGCCGTCCGCCTGGTGGCGGAGGCTCATTTGGCGGCGGCTTCGGCGGCAGCCGGGGAGGCTTTGGTGGCGGCGGTTCCTTTGGCCGGGGCTTCGGCGGCGGCCGAGGCGGCTTTGGCGGAGGCGGCTCCTTCGGCGGTGGCTTTGGCGGCGGCCGAGGTGGCGGCGGTTTCGGCGGAGGCCGGGGCGGCGGACGCCGGTAAGGTCCTCCAAAGGCCCATTTTACAGAAAAAAGGGACAGGTGAAAACCTGTCCCTTTTCTTTTCCTCAGCTCTCCATGTGCCGCCCCAGAAAGGCGGCGATGGTCTGGGCCAGCTTGTACTCCGTCTCGCCGGTGAGGGCATCCCCTTCGGCGGACACGAACAGCACCAACCCCAGCACGTCGCCCTCCGAGAGGATGGGCGCCGCCACGGCGGCGGTGAGCTTGTCGCTGCTGTCGCAGACGGGGATGCGGCGGTCTTCACTG
>CDTY01031086.1_pt1 | contig 32824 bp, 10 predicted proteins | sample 557731 | NCBI WGS metagenome assembly CDTY01 (sample SAMEA3182101, study PRJEB8094) | gut metagenome | biome: human; feature: gut; material: Stool; isolation source: human stool | place: Canada | collected 2013-02-12
CGCAGGGGAGGGGTATTCCGTCGGCTGCTTTAGCAGTCGAAAGGAATAGCAAGAGGAAACGCCACAGAGTTGCGTTTTTACCTCTTGCCCCTTCGGGGAGTGGCTGAAAATCAGCCACTTATAAAAAATAGCTTCAATTTAATTGTAATTGCAATAAAATATATATCTTTGTAAATCAAGATATTAATATTATAAATTGCAATTAAATTATACATTATGGCAGATAAAAGGCAACTTACAACCGTAACAATAGACACCGATACAGGGGCACGGCTGGAGAGGCTTGCAAAGGCAAACGGTGTGAGCAAAAAAGAGTTTATTTCCCTATCGTTGGAGTACTTTGAAAAGTATGGGATAAACCCAGCGCAGCACGAAAGCCCAGCACAGGAAATGCAGAAACTTATCAAGCGAGTAGACCAGATTGTCGCTTTTCAGAAAGTCCAAGAAAGAGAGTTTGTCCGTCCTGCTATGGGTGCAGTCATGGAAACGGAAGCACGGATAAAAGGGGACTTGACAAGGATAGCCCAAAGCTATGATAAAATGCTGTCAATACTTCAAAATGTGCTTACCAATGACGAAACGATAATAAAGAGCCACAAACATGAAACCGAGGAACTGAAAAGGGCTGTCATGGTGCTGGCAAAGCACATGGACGAGAAGAACAAAGCAGGTCTAATGGGTAAACTTTTCGGGTGATGATAGTCAAAGTACAGGGCGGTGGTGCTGGCACCTATGCCAATACAGGAACCAGCGAGGGGGTTGTAAACTATCTCCAGCATGAGGACGCACAGCGGATGCAAGAGGGTAGGCAGGTGGAACACTTCTTCAATCAGACCGAAAACAAGGTAAAACCGCAGGAAGTAACCAGCCGAATAGACAACAACCGCAAGGGGCTGAAAGCAAAGGAAGCCAAGTTTTATGTTATCACGGTCGCACCATCGGCAAAGGAACTTGCCAAAATGGGTGCAACGAAGCAGGAACAGGCAGCAGCCATGAGAGAGTATATCCGCAGGGAAGTGATGCCGAGGTATGCCGAGGGCTTCAATAAAGGGCTTAAAGCTGACGATTTGGTCTATTATGCAAAGATACACCATGAACGTGATGAGAGGGACGGAGAGGACTTGCACGCACATATAATCGTCAGCCATAAGACCAGGAACAACGGCAAGGCAATAAGCCCGAATACGAACCATACAGGCAAGAAAAACGCAGGTGTAGTAAAGGGCGGTTTTGACCGAAAGGAATGGTTTCAAGGGTGTGAACAGGGCTTTGACAGGCTGTTTTCATACAACAGGGAAATGAAAGAATCCTTTGCCTATCGGAACGCACTCAAGAACGGCACACCAAAGGAAATAAATCAAGTAGTAAAACAATCAATCAAGAAAGAAATGGAACAGGAAAAAGGAAAGGAAATGCAGCCTGCAAGGTCTGTAAGGCTGGATAACGACATCGAGAAAGCCAACCTGAAAGAAACGACATCGGGAGTGTTCCTGAATATCCGATACAAGGACAACACAGGAGAAACGCACAAGCTCACGGCAAGAGAGCTGGAGGGTTTTAGGGCTGGTCGCTACTCTGTTGAGATGATAGCCAACGGCAGGGCAGCCCTGCACAGGGAGAACAATAGGGAAAATAATAAATCAAATAGCTTAACGATATGAAAGAGGGTGGAATCGGAAAGGGCATGGGCTGTTCAAGTGTTCTCATGCTTCCAGTAGTCTTGTTTTTAGTAATTATCCCATTTTTCATGCTTAAAACGGTGTGGCTGTACATTACAGAGGGCAGGTTTGCCAATGCGATTTTTACTCTTGTCTGTACCTGTCTGCTTTTGTGTGCCTATTATGGCGGTTTTGTGCTGTTACGCAAATTCATGGGCAGGGACAAGAAAACGAAGAACGCAAAGCCACGTGATCCGAACGCAGTGCAGTTGTACACGACAAGAGGAAACATCGTACTGAACAACCCTTTTAGGGGTGTTTTCGTTTTGGGTGCAGCAGGTTCGGGAAAGTCCGAGTCTGTCGGTGTGCCGTTATTAGGGCAGTTCATAGAGCATAACTATGCAGGAATAGTCTATGACTTCAAGTTTCCGACACTTGCCAACGATGTGGAAGCCTTTGTAAAGGCAAAATCAGCCCGTTTAAGGCATTTTTATCTTGATTTTAATAATCCGCTAAGGTCTTACCGTGTAAATCCGTTAAATCCAAAATATTTGCCTAATACAAGCTATGCAAGGGAATACGCACAGGCAATCGTGGCAAATCTTCTGAAAGAAAGCATAAAGAAGCCCGATTTTTGGACGAGAAGCGCAACTGACCTGCTGACAGCCTGTATTTGGTATCTGAGGGAAGAACGACCAGACATTTGCGACCTGCCGCACGTGTTTGCGATGATAACCAGCAACGATGTAGACCTGCTCAACCTGTTGCAGACCAACACGCAAACCGCACAAATGACAATGAGCATATACAATGCCATGCAGCGCAAGGCAGACGGACAGGTTTCGGGAGTTATCGGCACATTACAGGGCGCAATAGCCCAGCTAAACACCCCCGAACTGATGTATATCTTTTCGGGTGACGATTTCAGTCTGAATGTGAACGACCCACAGAACCCAATCGTCTTGACGGTGGGAAGTTACCCGACACTTACACAGACTTTTGCCCCCTTGTGTTCTTTGGTTATAACTGTTGCAACAAAGCTGATGAACCAGCCAGCCAAAGCACCGTCCTTTGTCCTGCTGGATGAAGCCCCGACCATTTTTGTGCCAAATTTGGAAGTGCTTCCGAATACAGGACGCAGCAACAAGGTTGCAACGGTTCTGATGTGCCAAGACCTTGCACAGCTTACAGACGGTTACGGCAGGGAAAAGGCAGATGTCCTTTTCGCTTCCTGTAATACACACTTTTACGGTCGTGTGGCTTCGAGTGTTACGGCAGATATTCTTTCCAAGCAGTTCGGAAAGACTGATAAAGTCTATACCACAGCCAGCGAGGGCGGAAAGGGCTTACAGGGCTTTATAATGCCACACAAGACAAAGAGTGAAACGGTACAGGAAAGGGACGTGATGAAGTCTGCAACATTCCTGCAAATGGGTGTAGGAGAGTTTGCAGGTATAGCCGTGGAAAGTAATGTGACGCAGTTTAGGCGCAAGTTCTTACAGGCTAACAGACCAGCAGCGCAGCCGTTAAGCACACCGCCAGCCAGCAGGTATGTTTCCCTGTCAGACTATTATCAGACCGTCCGGAACGATATAGACCAGCTTTTGGGATAGCAGAAGCCGGCAACAAAAAAACCGTCCCTTTCCGGACGGTTTTTTTGTTACTCTGCTGAATCCATTTCGCCTTTCTTTCCTTTCCTGTTCTTCAAGGCTTTGTTTATGAATATACCAACAATAACAGCCAATGCAATAAGTACGATTATAGCCATAGTTCTAAATTTTTAAGTTATTGATTTTATTTGTCCGTTTCCTGTTCTGCTGGAGTTATCCAGCCCCTGCCGTAGTCCTCACATTGAACCGCAAATATGTCTTTCAGTTCTTCGATGCGTCCTGCACCGTGGTCGAAGTCGTTGTGCATCCGACACAGCGCATCATGCAGCATGGTGTATTCCTTTTCAACTTCCAGCGGTGTATCACCGTATTTTGCGTACATATCAGCCACAGCACGCAGATACTTCCCAAATTCCTTGTAAGTGCAATTCTTGTTCATACGAGTTTCAAGTTAGATGATATTCTTTGTTTGTCTTTTGGGTTTAATTCCAGCCCTTTGTAATTGAAAGCGGATTTGCAGCTTTCGCAAAGGTAGTAATTCCATTCACCCCAAACCTTTACAATAGTCAGTTCTTGACCACATTTAGGGCAATTCTTAGGGCAAATATCCCCTGTCATTTTTTCAAATGCAGGATGATTTTCTAATTCTTCAAGGCTTATTTTCCCTCTTTGATAAAGGCTTTTAACTTCTTCCTTTGATAGTGCGTCAAATTTTGAGCCAGCCCAAAGAACCGCATTATCTGAACTTTCGGAAGAGTGCATAATATCTATAATTTCATCTGTTGTTTTCATGTTCTTTGATTTTGTTACAGAATCAAACTATTTTATTCCAAACTCTTCACGCAGCATTTTCAGCAGTGCATTTTCAGCGTGTTTCCTTACCATGTCCCCAGCACATACCTTGTCATCGTAGTAACAGCATCTTTCGTACACGTTTTTCAGTCTGCCGAGTTCCGCTATCTTATCCACTGCCTTGACTGCCCTGTCGTTGGTCGGGTGGTCCATTGCGCTACTTACCCACCTGTAAACAAACGAATATTGTTCGTACTGTTCCCCACCTTCTTCACGTGGGTGCAGTGTGTTGATAGTGAAAAGAACCGTGTCCGCTTTTGGTTTCCTGCCCTTTACAGGGTATTTGCAAATCATTTCATAATCAAACCATACATCAGAACCGCTTTCCTTGATACGTTCTTTTGCTGGTTCAAGGATTTTTCTGTCTATGTCATTGTTTGAGTGCTTTTCTGGTATTTCCAAATCTTTCCTTAACTGCTGTATGGGGTAGTAATACTGTTTTCTGTCCCTTTGGCTGCAAATTATCTTATACAGCCTTTTGGTATAGTTTCCACGAAGCCCAAGCGCAAGCCCTTTGGAATACCTTGTGCCACCGACACCAACACCGTAATAGACCAAGAACGGAATAGCCCAAGGGTTAAGGGTTAGCATTATTTGGTTTGTTCCCTTTATGTTGTGTATGGCTATGAGGATAGAGCCGCCAATCGTTTCAACCTCTTTGCCTATTTTTGGGTGTTTCCAACGAAAAGAAAATCTCTTGTTTAGCATGTCGGTTGCTTCTTTTATGACCTTTGTTTTGTTGTTTTTTCCGCCTGCTTCATCGCATCGGATAGTAACATATGGCATGTTAAACAAATCACGTGGCAGTTCTTCTTCCCTTGTCATGTGTTTTTGTATTTTGTCGCTGATAAGGGTAAGCAGGTTTTCTTGCCATTCTGAAATATTATACTGCCCGAATGTTACGTTATTGGGCTGTATAAGCATGATTTCTTCTTCTGTCAGTGGTGCTATGGGTGCAAAATCTTTGTTCATACGATTGTTTTTTAGGTGTTACTCCGCAAATCTACACATAAAAACAGAAAAAACAAAAAGAATTTCTGTTTTTATATTATGCTTTAGTAATTTGGTCGGTTTTGGTGGGGGGTAATTTTAGTAATTTGGTCGGTTTTGGTGCGGATATTTTAGTAATTTGGTCGGTTTTGGTGCGGTTTTTTCGTTTTTAATATATTGAAAATCAATGTTTTGCAATCAAAAAAACACGTTCGTACAAGATATTCTGCAAAGACATTCTAACAAGAAAGCGGATTTTAGACGAAAAATGACCTTACTTTTGCCCCAAAATTAGAACAATAGGGAGAAAGAGAGAACTCTCCCTTTAGGGAGTGAGGAGGGCTTTTTTTTAGGGCAGCTTCCCTGCGCGTTAAAAAAGGTTTATTTATGTATTTATGTGTTATTTTTTAGCCTGTTTCTTATCTTGATAATTGAAGTAAATCACCCCTACAATGGCTATGACTGAAACAAGCACTGACATGATAATTGCTCCCATAATTATTTCTTTTTGTCTTGAAAATAAAAATAAAGTCCTCCGACATTGGCTATGACTATAACCAAACCAAACATGATTAGTGCGCCCATTTTATTTCCCTTTCTTTTCTTGATAATTGAAGTAAATTACTCCCACGATTGCCACGATAGTAACAAAAACTGAAGCTACGATTGCACCCATTAGATTTACTTTTTGAATAGTTCAGAATGGCTTCCGAGCCTTAAAACCTCGATTATATCTGTTTCTGCATCCAGCCATATCAGAAGAAAATCGCCCTCGATGTGGCACTCCATGCAGCCAAGATAATCACCTTTGAGCATGTGCGCCCTGTATTTGGCTGGCAGTTCTATTTCGTTCTCCAGCATTTGAAAGACTTCCAGCAACTTTTCCAACTTGCTGGGATTGTTCCGATACCTTTTGAAGTCCTTTTTGTATTGTGTTGAGTATCGCAGTGTTTTCATCATTCACAGGACTTTATAAAGGCTTCCATGCTGCTCGTGTCTATTGTACCAGCAAATTTGCCTGTACGTGCTTCATTTATGGCTGCAATGGTTTCTTCATTCGGTTCTGAATACATTGCGTCCATTAGTGTACTTTCCACGAAGTTGTTTAGGCTTCTGTTTGCTTTTCTCGCTTCTTCCTGTAAGACCTTTAACAAGTCCTCACGTAAGCGGAAAGAGGTCTGTTTTCTTATTACTGCTTCCATTTTTTATGTGTATTATATTGTATCGCAAAAGTAATATATTGTATCGCAAAATCCAAATAAAAAGGCTTTTTAATGCAGGGACAAAAGGTGTGCAAATTACTAAAGATTTTCGGGGGACAAAAAGTACCAGTTTGGGGTTCTTTGATTTTGTGACAGAATCAAAAGTGTTCTGTCATTATTTAGTGATATATGGATATAATGACGGTAAAGGAACTATTCCTTTTGCCAGCTACACATCCGCCTACATAGCCCCGTCCCCCTTGTTTCTTATGTGCTGAAACCGCACACACGAAACGCAGGGGAGGGGTATTCCGTCGGCTGCTTTAGCAGTCGAAAGGAATAGCAAGAGGAAACGCCACAGAGTTGCGTTTTTACCTCTTGCCCCTTCGGGGAGTGGCTGAAAATCAGCCACTTATAAAAAATAGCTTCAATTTAATTGTAATTGCAATAAAATATATATCTTTGTAAATCAAGATATTAATATTATAAATTGCAATTAAATTATACATTATGGCAGATAAAAGGCAACTTACAACCGTAACAATAGACACCGATACAGGGGCACGGCTGGAGAGGCTTGCAAAGGCAAACGGTGTGAGCAAAAAAGAGTTTATTTCCCTATCGTTGGAGTACTTTGAAAAGTATGGGATAAACCCAGCGCAGCACGAAAGCCCAGCACAGGAAATGCAGAAACTTATCAAGCGAGTAGACCAGATTGTCGCTTTTCAGAAAGTCCAAGAAAGAGAGTTTGTCCGTCCTGCTATGGGTGCAGTCATGGAAACGGAAGCACGGATAAAAGGGGACTTGACAAGGATAGCCCAAAGCTATGATAAAATGCTGTCAATACTTCAAAATGTGCTTACCAATGACGAAACGATAATAAAGAGCCACAAACATGAAACCGAGGAACTGAAAAGGGCTGTCATGGTGCTGGCAAAGCACATGGACGAGAAGAACAAAGCAGGTCTAATGGGTAAACTTTTCGGGTGATGATAGTCAAAGTACAGGGCGGTGGTGCTGGCACCTATGCCAATACAGGAACCAGCGAGGGGGTTGTAAACTATCTCCAGCATGAGGACGCACAGCGGATGCAAGAGGGTAGGCAGGTGGAACACTTCTTCAATCAGACCGAAAACAAGGTAAAACCGCAGGAAGTAACCAGCCGAATAGACAACAACCGCAAGGGGCTGAAAGCAAAGGAAGCCAAGTTTTATGTTATCACGGTCGCACCATCGGCAAAGGAACTTGCCAAAATGGGTGCAACGAAGCAGGAACAGGCAGCAGCCATGAGAGAGTATATCCGCAGGGAAGTGATGCCGAGGTATGCCGAGGGCTTCAATAAAGGGCTTAAAGCTGACGATTTGGTCTATTATGCAAAGATACACCATGAACGTGATGAGAGGGACGGAGAGGACTTGCACGCACATATAATCGTCAGCCATAAGACCAGGAACAACGGCAAGGCAATAAGCCCGAATACGAACCATACAGGCAAGAAAAACGCAGGTGTAGTAAAGGGCGGTTTTGACCGAAAGGAATGGTTTCAAGGGTGTGAACAGGGCTTTGACAGGCTGTTTTCATACAACAGGGAAATGAAAGAATCCTTTGCCTATCGGAACGCACTCAAGAACGGCACACCAAAGGAAATAAATCAAGTAGTAAAACAATCAATCAAGAAAGAAATGGAACAGGAAAAAGGAAAGGAAATGCAGCCTGCAAGGTCTGTAAGGCTGGATAACGACATCGAGAAAGCCAACCTGAAAGAAACGACATCGGGAGTGTTCCTGAATATCCGATACAAGGACAACACAGGAGAAACGCACAAGCTCACGGCAAGAGAGCTGGAGGGTTTTAGGGCTGGTCGCTACTCTGTTGAGATGATAGCCAACGGCAGGGCAGCCCTGCACAGGGAGAACAATAGGGAAAATAATAAATCAAATAGCTTAACGATATGAAAGAGGGTGGAATCGGAAAGGGCATGGGCTGTTCAAGTGTTCTCATGCTTCCAGTAGTCTTGTTTTTAGTAATTATCCCATTTTTCATGCTTAAAACGGTGTGGCTGTACATTACAGAGGGCAGGTTTGCCAATGCGATTTTTACTCTTGTCTGTACCTGTCTGCTTTTGTGTGCCTATTATGGCGGTTTTGTGCTGTTACGCAAATTCATGGGCAGGGACAAGAAAACGAAGAACGCAAAGCCACGTGATCCGAACGCAGTGCAGTTGTACACGACAAGAGGAAACATCGTACTGAACAACCCTTTTAGGGGTGTTTTCGTTTTGGGTGCAGCAGGTTCGGGAAAGTCCGAGTCTGTCGGTGTGCCGTTATTAGGGCAGTTCATAGAGCATAACTATGCAGGAATAGTCTATGACTTCAAGTTTCCGACACTTGCCAACGATGTGGAAGCCTTTGTAAAGGCAAAATCAGCCCGTTTAAGGCATTTTTATCTTGATTTTAATAATCCGCTAAGGTCTTACCGTGTAAATCCGTTAAATCCAAAATATTTGCCTAATACAAGCTATGCAAGGGAATACGCACAGGCAATCGTGGCAAATCTTCTGAAAGAAAGCATAAAGAAGCCCGATTTTTGGACGAGAAGCGCAACTGACCTGCTGACAGCCTGTATTTGGTATCTGAGGGAAGAACGACCAGACATTTGCGACCTGCCGCACGTGTTTGCGATGATAACCAGCAACGATGTAGACCTGCTCAACCTGTTGCAGACCAACACGCAAACCGCACAAATGACAATGAGCATATACAATGCCATGCAGCGCAAGGCAGACGGACAGGTTTCGGGAGTTATCGGCACATTACAGGGCGCAATAGCCCAGCTAAACACCCCCGAACTGATGTATATCTTTTCGGGTGACGATTTCAGTCTGAATGTGAACGACCCACAGAACCCAATCGTCTTGACGGTGGGAAGTTACCCGACACTTACACAGACTTTTGCCCCCTTGTGTTCTTTGGTTATAACTGTTGCAACAAAGCTGATGAACCAGCCAGCCAAAGCACCGTCCTTTGTCCTGCTGGATGAAGCCCCGACCATTTTTGTGCCAAATTTGGAAGTGCTTCCGAATACAGGACGCAGCAACAAGGTTGCAACGGTTCTGATGTGCCAAGACCTTGCACAGCTTACAGACGGTTACGGCAGGGAAAAGGCAGATGTCCTTTTCGCTTCCTGTAATACACACTTTTACGGTCGTGTGGCTTCGAGTGTTACGGCAGATATTCTTTCCAAGCAGTTCGGAAAGACTGATAAAGTCTATACCACAGCCAGCGAGGGCGGAAAGGGCTTACAGGGCTTTATAATGCCACACAAGACAAAGAGTGAAACGGTACAGGAAAGGGACGTGATGAAGTCTGCAACATTCCTGCAAATGGGTGTAGGAGAGTTTGCAGGTATAGCCGTGGAAAGTAATGTGACGCAGTTTAGGCGCAAGTTCTTACAGGCTAACAGACCAGCAGCGCAGCCGTTAAGCACACCGCCAGCCAGCAGGTATGTTTCCCTGTCAGACTATTATCAGACCGTCCGGAACGATATAGACCAGCTTTTGGGATAGCAGAAGCCGGCAACAAAAAAACCGTCCCTTTCCGGACGGTTTTTTTGTTACTCTGCTGAATCCATTTCGCCTTTCTTTCCTTTCCTGTTCTTCAAGGCTTTGTTTATGAATATACCAACAATAACAGCCAATGCAATAAGTACGATTATAGCCATAGTTCTAAATTTTTAAGTTATTGATTTTATTTGTCCGTTTCCTGTTCTGCTGGAGTTATCCAGCCCCTGCCGTAGTCCTCACATTGAACCGCAAATATGTCTTTCAGTTCTTCGATGCGTCCTGCACCGTGGTCGAAGTCGTTGTGCATCCGACACAGCGCATCATGCAGCATGGTGTATTCCTTTTCAACTTCCAGCGGTGTATCACCGTATTTTGCGTACATATCAGCCACAGCACGCAGATACTTCCCAAATTCCTTGTAAGTGCAATTCTTGTTCATACGAGTTTCAAGTTAGATGATATTCTTTGTTTGTCTTTTGGGTTTAATTCCAGCCCTTTGTAATTGAAAGCGGATTTGCAGCTTTCGCAAAGGTAGTAATTCCATTCACCCCAAACCTTTACAATAGTCAGTTCTTGACCACATTTAGGGCAATTCTTAGGGCAAATATCCCCTGTCATTTTTTCAAATGCAGGATGATTTTCTAATTCTTCAAGGCTTATTTTCCCTCTTTGATAAAGGCTTTTAACTTCTTCCTTTGATAGTGCGTCAAATTTTGAGCCAGCCCAAAGAACCGCATTATCTGAACTTTCGGAAGAGTGCATAATATCTATAATTTCATCTGTTGTTTTCATGTTCTTTGATTTTGTTACAGAATCAAACTATTTTATTCCAAACTCTTCACGCAGCATTTTCAGCAGTGCATTTTCAGCGTGTTTCCTTACCATGTCCCCAGCACATACCTTGTCATCGTAGTAACAGCATCTTTCGTACACGTTTTTCAGTCTGCCGAGTTCCGCTATCTTATCCACTGCCTTGACTGCCCTGTCGTTGGTCGGGTGGTCCATTGCGCTACTTACCCACCTGTAAACAAACGAATATTGTTCGTACTGTTCCCCACCTTCTTCACGTGGGTGCAGTGTGTTGATAGTGAAAAGAACCGTGTCCGCTTTTGGTTTCCTGCCCTTTACAGGGTATTTGCAAATCATTTCATAATCAAACCATACATCAGAACCGCTTTCCTTGATACGTTCTTTTGCTGGTTCAAGGATTTTTCTGTCTATGTCATTGTTTGAGTGCTTTTCTGGTATTTCCAAATCTTTCCTTAACTGCTGTATGGGGTAGTAATACTGTTTTCTGTCCCTTTGGCTGCAAATTATCTTATACAGCCTTTTGGTATAGTTTCCACGAAGCCCAAGCGCAAGCCCTTTGGAATACCTTGTGCCACCGACACCAACACCGTAATAGACCAAGAACGGAATAGCCCAAGGGTTAAGGGTTAGCATTATTTGGTTTGTTCCCTTTATGTTGTGTATGGCTATGAGGATAGAGCCGCCAATCGTTTCAACCTCTTTGCCTATTTTTGGGTGTTTCCAACGAAAAGAAAATCTCTTGTTTAGCATGTCGGTTGCTTCTTTTATGACCTTTGTTTTGTTGTTTTTTCCGCCTGCTTCATCGCATCGGATAGTAACATATGGCATGTTAAACAAATCACGTGGCAGTTCTTCTTCCCTTGTCATGTGTTTTTGTATTTTGTCGCTGATAAGGGTAAGCAGGTTTTCTTGCCATTCTGAAATATTATACTGCCCGAATGTTACGTTATTGGGCTGTATAAGCATGATTTCTTCTTCTGTCAGTGGTGCTATGGGTGCAAAATCTTTGTTCATACGATTGTTTTTTAGGTGTTACTCCGCAAATCTACACATAAAAACAGAAAAAACAAAAAGAATTTCTGTTTTTATATTATGCTTTAGTAATTTGGTCGGTTTTGGTGGGGGGTAATTTTAGTAATTTGGTCGGTTTTGGTGCGGATATTTTAGTAATTTGGTCGGTTTTGGTGCGGTTTTTTCGTTTTTAATATATTGAAAATCAATGTTTTGCAATCAAAAAAACACGTTCGTACAAGATATTCTGCAAAGACATTCTAACAAGAAAGCGGATTTTAGACGAAAAATGACCTTACTTTTGCCCCAAAATTAGAACAATAGGGAGAAAGAGAGAACTCTCCCTTTAGGGAGTGAGGAGGGCTTTTTTTTAGGGCAGCTTCCCTGCGCGTTAAAAAAGGTTTATTTATGTATTTATGTGTTATTTTTTAGCCTGTTTCTTATCTTGATAATTGAAGTAAATCACCCCTACAATGGCTATGACTGAAACAAGCACTGACATGATAATTGCTCCCATAATTATTTCTTTTTGTCTTGAAAATAAAAATAAAGTCCTCCGACATTGGCTATGACTATAACCAAACCAAACATGATTAGTGCGCCCATTTTATTTCCCTTTCTTTTCTTGATAATTGAAGTAAATTACTCCCACGATTGCCACGATAGTAACAAAAACTGAAGCTACGATTGCACCCATTAGATTTACTTTTTGAATAGTTCAGAATGGCTTCCGAGCCTTAAAACCTCGATTATATCTGTTTCTGCATCCAGCCATATCAGAAGAAAATCGCCCTCGATGTGGCACTCCATGCAGCCAAGATAATCACCTTTGAGCATGTGCGCCCTGTATTTGGCTGGCAGTTCTATTTCGTTCTCCAGCATTTGAAAGACTTCCAGCAACTTTTCCAACTTGCTGGGATTGTTCCGATACCTTTTGAAGTCCTTTTTGTATTGTGTTGAGTATCGCAGTGTTTTCATCATTCACAGGACTTTATAAAGGCTTCCATGCTGCTCGTGTCTATTGTACCAGCAAATTTGCCTGTACGTGCTTCATTTATGGCTGCAATGGTTTCTTCATTCGGTTCTGAATACATTGCGTCCATTAGTGTACTTTCCACGAAGTTGTTTAGGCTTCTGTTTGCTTTTCTCGCTTCTTCCTGTAAGACCTTTAACAAGTCCTCACGTAAGCGGAAAGAGGTCTGTTTTCTTATTACTGCTTCCATTTTTTATGTGTATTATATTGTATCGCAAAAGTAATATATTGTATCGCAAAATCCAAATAAAAAGGCTTTTTAATGCAGGGACAAAAGGTGTGCAAATTACTAAAGATTTTCGGGGGACAAAAAGTACCAGTTTGGGGTTCTTTGATTTTGTGACAGAATCAAAAGTGTTCTGTCATTATTTAGTGATATATGGATATAATGACGGTAAAGGAACTATTCCTTTTGCCAGCTACACATCCGCCTACATAGCCCCGTCCCCCTTGTTTCTTATGTGCTGAAACCGCACACACGAAACGCAGGGGAGGGGTATTCCGTCGGCTGCTTTAGCAGTCGAAAGGAATAGCAAGAGGAAACGCCACAGAGTTGCGTTTTTACCTCTTGCCCCTTCGGGGAGTGGCTGAAAATCAGCCACTTATAAAAAATAGCTTCAATTTAATTGTAATTGCAATAAAATATATATCTTTGTAAATCAAGATATTAATATTATAAATTGCAATTAAATTATACATTATGGCAGATAAAAGGCAACTTACAACCGTAACAATAGACACCGATACAGGGGCACGGCTGGAGAGGCTTGCAAAGGCAAACGGTGTGAGCAAAAAAGAGTTTATTTCCCTATCGTTGGAGTACTTTGAAAAGTATGGGATAAACCCAGCGCAGCACGAAAGCCCAGCACAGGAAATGCAGAAACTTATCAAGCGAGTAGACCAGATTGTCGCTTTTCAGAAAGTCCAAGAAAGAGAGTTTGTCCGTCCTGCTATGGGTGCAGTCATGGAAACGGAAGCACGGATAAAAGGGGACTTGACAAGGATAGCCCAAAGCTATGATAAAATGCTGTCAATACTTCAAAATGTGCTTACCAATGACGAAACGATAATAAAGAGCCACAAACATGAAACCGAGGAACTGAAAAGGGCTGTCATGGTGCTGGCAAAGCACATGGACGAGAAGAACAAAGCAGGTCTAATGGGTAAACTTTTCGGGTGATGATAGTCAAAGTACAGGGCGGTGGTGCTGGCACCTATGCCAATACAGGAACCAGCGAGGGGGTTGTAAACTATCTCCAGCATGAGGACGCACAGCGGATGCAAGAGGGTAGGCAGGTGGAACACTTCTTCAATCAGACCGAAAACAAGGTAAAACCGCAGGAAGTAACCAGCCGAATAGACAACAACCGCAAGGGGCTGAAAGCAAAGGAAGCCAAGTTTTATGTTATCACGGTCGCACCATCGGCAAAGGAACTTGCCAAAATGGGTGCAACGAAGCAGGAACAGGCAGCAGCCATGAGAGAGTATATCCGCAGGGAAGTGATGCCGAGGTATGCCGAGGGCTTCAATAAAGGGCTTAAAGCTGACGATTTGGTCTATTATGCAAAGATACACCATGAACGTGATGAGAGGGACGGAGAGGACTTGCACGCACATATAATCGTCAGCCATAAGACCAGGAACAACGGCAAGGCAATAAGCCCGAATACGAACCATACAGGCAAGAAAAACGCAGGTGTAGTAAAGGGCGGTTTTGACCGAAAGGAATGGTTTCAAGGGTGTGAACAGGGCTTTGACAGGCTGTTTTCATACAACAGGGAAATGAAAGAATCCTTTGCCTATCGGAACGCACTCAAGAACGGCACACCAAAGGAAATAAATCAAGTAGTAAAACAATCAATCAAGAAAGAAATGGAACAGGAAAAAGGAAAGGAAATGCAGCCTGCAAGGTCTGTAAGGCTGGATAACGACATCGAGAAAGCCAACCTGAAAGAAACGACATCGGGAGTGTTCCTGAATATCCGATACAAGGACAACACAGGAGAAACGCACAAGCTCACGGCAAGAGAGCTGGAGGGTTTTAGGGCTGGTCGCTACTCTGTTGAGATGATAGCCAACGGCAGGGCAGCCCTGCACAGGGAGAACAATAGGGAAAATAATAAATCAAATAGCTTAACGATATGAAAGAGGGTGGAATCGGAAAGGGCATGGGCTGTTCAAGTGTTCTCATGCTTCCAGTAGTCTTGTTTTTAGTAATTATCCCATTTTTCATGCTTAAAACGGTGTGGCTGTACATTACAGAGGGCAGGTTTGCCAATGCGATTTTTACTCTTGTCTGTACCTGTCTGCTTTTGTGTGCCTATTATGGCGGTTTTGTGCTGTTACGCAAATTCATGGGCAGGGACAAGAAAACGAAGAACGCAAAGCCACGTGATCCGAACGCAGTGCAGTTGTACACGACAAGAGGAAACATCGTACTGAACAACCCTTTTAGGGGTGTTTTCGTTTTGGGTGCAGCAGGTTCGGGAAAGTCCGAGTCTGTCGGTGTGCCGTTATTAGGGCAGTTCATAGAGCATAACTATGCAGGAATAGTCTATGACTTCAAGTTTCCGACACTTGCCAACGATGTGGAAGCCTTTGTAAAGGCAAAATCAGCCCGTTTAAGGCATTTTTATCTTGATTTTAATAATCCGCTAAGGTCTTACCGTGTAAATCCGTTAAATCCAAAATATTTGCCTAATACAAGCTATGCAAGGGAATACGCACAGGCAATCGTGGCAAATCTTCTGAAAGAAAGCATAAAGAAGCCCGATTTTTGGACGAGAAGCGCAACTGACCTGCTGACAGCCTGTATTTGGTATCTGAGGGAAGAACGACCAGACATTTGCGACCTGCCGCACGTGTTTGCGATGATAACCAGCAACGATGTAGACCTGCTCAACCTGTTGCAGACCAACACGCAAACCGCACAAATGACAATGAGCATATACAATGCCATGCAGCGCAAGGCAGACGGACAGGTTTCGGGAGTTATCGGCACATTACAGGGCGCAATAGCCCAGCTAAACACCCCCGAACTGATGTATATCTTTTCGGGTGACGATTTCAGTCTGAATGTGAACGACCCACAGAACCCAATCGTCTTGACGGTGGGAAGTTACCCGACACTTACACAGACTTTTGCCCCCTTGTGTTCTTTGGTTATAACTGTTGCAACAAAGCTGATGAACCAGCCAGCCAAAGCACCGTCCTTTGTCCTGCTGGATGAAGCCCCGACCATTTTTGTGCCAAATTTGGAAGTGCTTCCGAATACAGGACGCAGCAACAAGGTTGCAACGGTTCTGATGTGCCAAGACCTTGCACAGCTTACAGACGGTTACGGCAGGGAAAAGGCAGATGTCCTTTTCGCTTCCTGTAATACACACTTTTACGGTCGTGTGGCTTCGAGTGTTACGGCAGATATTCTTTCCAAGCAGTTCGGAAAGACTGATAAAGTCTATACCACAGCCAGCGAGGGCGGAAAGGGCTTACAGGGCTTTATAATGCCACACAAGACAAAGAGTGAAACGGTACAGGAAAGGGACGTGATGAAGTCTGCAACATTCCTGCAAATGGGTGTAGGAGAGTTTGCAGGTATAGCCGTGGAAAGTAATGTGACGCAGTTTAGGCGCAAGTTCTTACAGGCTAACAGACCAGCAGCGCAGCCGTTAAGCACACCGCCAGCCAGCAGGTATGTTTCCCTGTCAGACTATTATCAGACCGTCCGGAACGATATAGACCAGCTTTTGGGATAGCAGAAGCCGGCAACAAAAAAACCGTCCCTTTCCGGACGGTTTTTTTGTTACTCTGCTGAATCCATTTCGCCTTTCTTTCCTTTCCTGTTCTTCAAGGCTTTGTTTATGAATATACCAACAATAACAGCCAATGCAATAAGTACGATTATAGCCATAGTTCTAAATTTTTAAGTTATTGATTTTATTTGTCCGTTTCCTGTTCTGCTGGAGTTATCCAGCCCCTGCCGTAGTCCTCACATTGAACCGCAAATATGTCTTTCAGTTCTTCGATGCGTCCTGCACCGTGGTCGAAGTCGTTGTGCATCCGACACAGCGCATCATGCAGCATGGTGTATTCCTTTTCAACTTCCAGCGGTGTATCACCGTATTTTGCGTACATATCAGCCACAGCACGCAGATACTTCCCAAATTCCTTGTAAGTGCAATTCTTGTTCATACGAGTTTCAAGTTAGATGATATTCTTTGTTTGTCTTTTGGGTTTAATTCCAGCCCTTTGTAATTGAAAGCGGATTTGCAGCTTTCGCAAAGGTAGTAATTCCATTCACCCCAAACCTTTACAATAGTCAGTTCTTGACCACATTTAGGGCAATTCTTAGGGCAAATATCCCCTGTCATTTTTTCAAATGCAGGATGATTTTCTAATTCTTCAAGGCTTATTTTCCCTCTTTGATAAAGGCTTTTAACTTCTTCCTTTGATAGTGCGTCAAATTTTGAGCCAGCCCAAAGAACCGCATTATCTGAACTTTCGGAAGAGTGCATAATATCTATAATTTCATCTGTTGTTTTCATGTTCTTTGATTTTGTTACAGAATCAAACTATTTTATTCCAAACTCTTCACGCAGCATTTTCAGCAGTGCATTTTCAGCGTGTTTCCTTACCATGTCCCCAGCACATACCTTGTCATCGTAGTAACAGCATCTTTCGTACACGTTTTTCAGTCTGCCGAGTTCCGCTATCTTATCCACTGCCTTGACTGCCCTGTCGTTGGTCGGGTGGTCCATTGCGCTACTTACCCACCTGTAAACAAACGAATATTGTTCGTACTGTTCCCCACCTTCTTCACGTGGGTGCAGTGTGTTGATAGTGAAAAGAACCGTGTCCGCTTTTGGTTTCCTGCCCTTTACAGGGTATTTGCAAATCATTTCATAATCAAACCATACATCAGAACCGCTTTCCTTGATACGTTCTTTTGCTGGTTCAAGGATTTTTCTGTCTATGTCATTGTTTGAGTGCTTTTCTGGTATTTCCAAATCTTTCCTTAACTGCTGTATGGGGTAGTAATACTGTTTTCTGTCCCTTTGGCTGCAAATTATCTTATACAGCCTTTTGGTATAGTTTCCACGAAGCCCAAGCGCAAGCCCTTTGGAATACCTTGTGCCACCGACACCAACACCGTAATAGACCAAGAACGGAATAGCCCAAGGGTTAAGGGTTAGCATTATTTGGTTTGTTCCCTTTATGTTGTGTATGGCTATGAGGATAGAGCCGCCAATCGTTTCAACCTCTTTGCCTATTTTTGGGTGTTTCCAACGAAAAGAAAATCTCTTGTTTAGCATGTCGGTTGCTTCTTTTATGACCTTTGTTTTGTTGTTTTTTCCGCCTGCTTCATCGCATCGGATAGTAACATATGGCATGTTAAACAAATCACGTGGCAGTTCTTCTTCCCTTGTCATGTGTTTTTGTATTTTGTCGCTGATAAGGGTAAGCAGGTTTTCTTGCCATTCTGAAATATTATACTGCCCGAATGTTACGTTATTGGGCTGTATAAGCATGATTTCTTCTTCTGTCAGTGGTGCTATGGGTGCAAAATCTTTGTTCATACGATTGTTTTTTAGGTGTTACTCCGCAAATCTACACATAAAAACAGAAAAAACAAAAAGAATTTCTGTTTTTATATTATGCTTTAGTAATTTGGTCGGTTTTGGTGGGGGGTAATTTTAGTAATTTGGTCGGTTTTGGTGCGGATATTTTAGTAATTTGGTCGGTTTTGGTGCGGTTTTTTCGTTTTTAATATATTGAAAATCAATGTTTTGCAATCAAAAAAACACGTTCGTACAAGATATTCTGCAAAGACATTCTAACAAGAAAGCGGATTTTAGACGAAAAATGACCTTACTTTTGCCCCAAAATTAGAACAATAGGGAGAAAGAGAGAACTCTCCCTTTAGGGAGTGAGGAGGGCTTTTTTTTAGGGCAGCTTCCCTGCGCGTTAAAAAAGGTTTATTTATGTATTTATGTGTTATTTTTTAGCCTGTTTCTTATCTTGATAATTGAAGTAAATCACCCCTACAATGGCTATGACTGAAACAAGCACTGACATGATAATTGCTCCCATAATTATTTCTTTTTGTCTTGAAAATAAAAATAAAGTCCTCCGACATTGGCTATGACTATAACCAAACCAAACATGATTAGTGCGCCCATTTTATTTCCCTTTCTTTTCTTGATAATTGAAGTAAATTACTCCCACGATTGCCACGATAGTAACAAAAACTGAAGCTACGATTGCACCCATTAGATTTACTTTTTGAATAGTTCAGAATGGCTTCCGAGCCTTAAAACCTCGATTATATCTGTTTCTGCATCCAGCCATATCAGAAGAAAATCGCCCTCGATGTGGCACTCCATGCAGCCAAGATAATCACCTTTGAGCATGTGCGCCCTGTATTTGGCTGGCAGTTCTATTTCGTTCTCCAGCATTTGAAAGACTTCCAGCAACTTTTCCAACTTGCTGGGATTGTTCCGATACCTTTTGAAGTCCTTTTTGTATTGTGTTGAGTATCGCAGTGTTTTCATCATTCACAGGACTTTATAAAGGCTTCCATGCTGCTCGTGTCTATTGTACCAGCAAATTTGCCTGTACGTGCTTCATTTATGGCTGCAATGGTTTCTTCATTCGGTTCTGAATACATTGCGTCCATTAGTGTACTTTCCACGAAGTTGTTTAGGCTTCTGTTTGCTTTTCTCGCTTCTTCCTGTAAGACCTTTAACAAGTCCTCACGTAAGCGGAAAGAGGTCTGTTTTCTTATTACTGCTTCCATTTTTTATGTGTATTATATTGTATCGCAAAAGTAATATATTGTATCGCAAAATCCAAATAAAAAGGCTTTTTAATGCAGGGACAAAAGGTGTGCAAATTACTAAAGATTTTCGGGGGACAAAAAGTACCAGTTTGGGGTTCTTTGATTTTGTGACAGAATCAAAAGTGTTCTGTCATTATTTAGTGATATATGGATATAATGACGGTAAAGGAACTATTCCTTTTGCCAGCTACACATCCGCCTACATAGCCCCGTCCCCCTTGTTTCTTATGTGCTGAAACCGCACACACGAAACGCAGGGGAGGGGTATTCCGTCGGCTGCTTTAGCAGTCGAAAGGAATAGCAAGAGGAAACGCCACAGAGTTGCGTTTTTACCTCTTGCCCCTTCGGGGAGTGGCTGAAAATCAGCCACTTATAAAAAATAGCTTCAATTTAATTGTAATTGCAATAAAATATATATCTTTGTAAATCAAGATATTAATATTATAAATTGCAATTAAATTATACATTATGGCAGATAAAAGGCAACTTACAACCGTAACAATAGACACCGATACAGGGGCACGGCTGGAGAGGCTTGCAAAGGCAAACGGTGTGAGCAAAAAAGAGTTTATTTCCCTATCGTTGGAGTACTTTGAAAAGTATGGGATAAACCCAGCGCAGCACGAAAGCCCAGCACAGGAAATGCAGAAACTTATCAAGCGAGTAGACCAGATTGTCGCTTTTCAGAAAGTCCAAGAAAGAGAGTTTGTCCGTCCTGCTATGGGTGCAGTCATGGAAACGGAAGCACGGATAAAAGGGGACTTGACAAGGATAGCCCAAAGCTATGATAAAATGCTGTCAATACTTCAAAATGTGCTTACCAATGACGAAACGATAATAAAGAGCCACAAACATGAAACCGAGGAACTGAAAAGGGCTGTCATGGTGCTGGCAAAGCACATGGACGAGAAGAACAAAGCAGGTCTAATGGGTAAACTTTTCGGGTGATGATAGTCAAAGTACAGGGCGGTGGTGCTGGCACCTATGCCAATACAGGAACCAGCGAGGGGGTTGTAAACTATCTCCAGCATGAGGACGCACAGCGGATGCAAGAGGGTAGGCAGGTGGAACACTTCTTCAATCAGACCGAAAACAAGGTAAAACCGCAGGAAGTAACCAGCCGAATAGACAACAACCGCAAGGGGCTGAAAGCAAAGGAAGCCAAGTTTTATGTTATCACGGTCGCACCATCGGCAAAGGAACTTGCCAAAATGGGTGCAACGAAGCAGGAACAGGCAGCAGCCATGAGAGAGTATATCCGCAGGGAAGTGATGCCGAGGTATGCCGAGGGCTTCAATAAAGGGCTTAAAGCTGACGATTTGGTCTATTATGCAAAGATACACCATGAACGTGATGAGAGGGACGGAGAGGACTTGCACGCACATATAATCGTCAGCCATAAGACCAGGAACAACGGCAAGGCAATAAGCCCGAATACGAACCATACAGGCAAGAAAAACGCAGGTGTAGTAAAGGGCGGTTTTGACCGAAAGGAATGGTTTCAAGGGTGTGAACAGGGCTTTGACAGGCTGTTTTCATACAACAGGGAAATGAAAGAATCCTTTGCCTATCGGAACGCACTCAAGAACGGCACACCAAAGGAAATAAATCAAGTAGTAAAACAATCAATCAAGAAAGAAATGGAACAGGAAAAAGGAAAGGAAATGCAGCCTGCAAGGTCTGTAAGGCTGGATAACGACATCGAGAAAGCCAACCTGAAAGAAACGACATCGGGAGTGTTCCTGAATATCCGATACAAGGACAACACAGGAGAAACGCACAAGCTCACGGCAAGAGAGCTGGAGGGTTTTAGGGCTGGTCGCTACTCTGTTGAGATGATAGCCAACGGCAGGGCAGCCCTGCACAGGGAGAACAATAGGGAAAATAATAAATCAAATAGCTTAACGATATGAAAGAGGGTGGAATCGGAAAGGGCATGGGCTGTTCAAGTGTTCTCATGCTTCCAGTAGTCTTGTTTTTAGTAATTATCCCATTTTTCATGCTTAAAACGGTGTGGCTGTACATTACAGAGGGCAGGTTTGCCAATGCGATTTTTACTCTTGTCTGTACCTGTCTGCTTTTGTGTGCCTATTATGGCGGTTTTGTGCTGTTACGCAAATTCATGGGCAGGGACAAGAAAACGAAGAACGCAAAGCCACGTGATCCGAACGCAGTGCAGTTGTACACGACAAGAGGAAACATCGTACTGAACAACCCTTTTAGGGGTGTTTTCGTTTTGGGTGCAGCAGGTTCGGGAAAGTCCGAGTCTGTCGGTGTGCCGTTATTAGGGCAGTTCATAGAGCATAACTATGCAGGAATAGTCTATGACTTCAAGTTTCCGACACTTGCCAACGATGTGGAAGCCTTTGTAAAGGCAAAATCAGCCCGTTTAAGGCATTTTTATCTTGATTTTAATAATCCGCTAAGGTCTTACCGTGTAAATCCGTTAAATCCAAAATATTTGCCTAATACAAGCTATGCAAGGGAATACGCACAGGCAATCGTGGCAAATCTTCTGAAAGAAAGCATAAAGAAGCCCGATTTTTGGACGAGAAGCGCAACTGACCTGCTGACAGCCTGTATTTGGTATCTGAGGGAAGAACGACCAGACATTTGCGACCTGCCGCACGTGTTTGCGATGATAACCAGCAACGATGTAGACCTGCTCAACCTGTTGCAGACCAACACGCAAACCGCACAAATGACAATGAGCATATACAATGCCATGCAGCGCAAGGCAGACGGACAGGTTTCGGGAGTTATCGGCACATTACAGGGCGCAATAGCCCAGCTAAACACCCCCGAACTGATGTATATCTTTTCGGGTGACGATTTCAGTCTGAATGTGAACGACCCACAGAACCCAATCGTCTTGACGGTGGGAAGTTACCCGACACTTACACAGACTTTTGCCCCCTTGTGTTCTTTGGTTATAACTGTTGCAACAAAGCTGATGAACCAGCCAGCCAAAGCACCGTCCTTTGTCCTGCTGGATGAAGCCCCGACCATTTTTGTGCCAAATTTGGAAGTGCTTCCGAATACAGGACGCAGCAACAAGGTTGCAACGGTTCTGATGTGCCAAGACCTTGCACAGCTTACAGACGGTTACGGCAGGGAAAAGGCAGATGTCCTTTTCGCTTCCTGTAATACACACTTTTACGGTCGTGTGGCTTCGAGTGTTACGGCAGATATTCTTTCCAAGCAGTTCGGAAAGACTGATAAAGTCTATACCACAGCCAGCGAGGGCGGAAAGGGCTTACAGGGCTTTATAATGCCACACAAGACAAAGAGTGAAACGGTACAGGAAAGGGACGTGATGAAGTCTGCAACATTCCTGCAAATGGGTGTAGGAGAGTTTGCAGGTATAGCCGTGGAAAGTAATGTGACGCAGTTTAGGCGCAAGTTCTTACAGGCTAACAGACCAGCAGCGCAGCCGTTAAGCACACCGCCAGCCAGCAGGTATGTTTCCCTGTCAGACTATTATCAGACCGTCCGGAACGATATAGACCAGCTTTTGGGATAGCAGAAGCCGGCAACAAAAAAACCGTCCCTTTCCGGACGGTTTTTTTGTTACTCTGCTGAATCCATTTCGCCTTTCTTTCCTTTCCTGTTCTTCAAGGCTTTGTTTATGAATATACCAACAATAACAGCCAATGCAATAAGTACGATTATAGCCATAGTTCTAAATTTTTAAGTTATTGATTTTATTTGTCCGTTTCCTGTTCTGCTGGAGTTATCCAGCCCCTGCCGTAGTCCTCACATTGAACCGCAAATATGTCTTTCAGTTCTTCGATGCGTCCTGCACCGTGGTCGAAGTCGTTGTGCATCCGACACAGCGCATCATGCAGCATGGTGTATTCCTTTTCAACTTCCAGCGGTGTATCACCGTATTTTGCGTACATATCAGCCACAGCACGCAGATACTTCCCAAATTCCTTGTAAGTGCAATTCTTGTTCATACGAGTTTCAAGTTAGATGATATTCTTTGTTTGTCTTTTGGGTTTAATTCCAGCCCTTTGTAATTGAAAGCGGATTTGCAGCTTTCGCAAAGGTAGTAATTCCATTCACCCCAAACCTTTACAATAGTCAGTTCTTGACCACATTTAGGGCAATTCTTAGGGCAAATATCCCCTGTCATTTTTTCAAATGCAGGATGATTTTCTAATTCTTCAAGGCTTATTTTCCCTCTTTGATAAAGGCTTTTAACTTCTTCCTTTGATAGTGCGTCAAATTTTGAGCCAGCCCAAAGAACCGCATTATCTGAACTTTCGGAAGAGTGCATAATATCTATAATTTCATCTGTTGTTTTCATGTTCTTTGATTTTGTTACAGAATCAAACTATTTTATTCCAAACTCTTCACGCAGCATTTTCAGCAGTGCATTTTCAGCGTGTTTCCTTACCATGTCCCCAGCACATACCTTGTCATCGTAGTAACAGCATCTTTCGTACACGTTTTTCAGTCTGCCGAGTTCCGCTATCTTATCCACTGCCTTGACTGCCCTGTCGTTGGTCGGGTGGTCCATTGCGCTACTTACCCACCTGTAAACAAACGAATATTGTTCGTACTGTTCCCCACCTTCTTCACGTGGGTGCAGTGTGTTGATAGTGAAAAGAACCGTGTCCGCTTTTGGTTTCCTGCCCTTTACAGGGTATTTGCAAATCATTTCATAATCAAACCATACATCAGAACCGCTTTCCTTGATACGTTCTTTTGCTGGTTCAAGGATTTTTCTGTCTATGTCATTGTTTGAGTGCTTTTCTGGTATTTCCAAATCTTTCCTTAACTGCTGTATGGGGTAGTAATACTGTTTTCTGTCCCTTTGGCTGCAAATTATCTTATACAGCCTTTTGGTATAGTTTCCACGAAGCCCAAGCGCAAGCCCTTTGGAATACCTTGTGCCACCGACACCAACACCGTAATAGACCAAGAACGGAATAGCCCAAGGGTTAAGGGTTAGCATTATTTGGTTTGTTCCCTTTATGTTGTGTATGGCTATGAGGATAGAGCCGCCAATCGTTTCAACCTCTTTGCCTATTTTTGGGTGTTTCCAACGAAAAGAAAATCTCTTGTTTAGCATGTCGGTTGCTTCTTTTATGACCTTTGTTTTGTTGTTTTTTCCGCCTGCTTCATCGCATCGGATAGTAACATATGGCATGTTAAACAAATCACGTGGCAGTTCTTCTTCCCTTGTCATGTGTTTTTGTATTTTGTCGCTGATAAGGGTAAGCAGGTTTTCTTGCCATTCTGAAATATTATACTGCCCGAATGTTACGTTATTGGGCTGTATAAGCATGATTTCTTCTTCTGTCAGTGGTGCTATGGGTGCAAAATCTTTGTTCATACGATTGTTTTTTAGGTGTTACTCCGCAAATCTACACATAAAAACAGAAAAAACAAAAAGAATTTCTGTTTTTATATTATGCTTTAGTAATTTGGTCGGTTTTGGTGGGGGGTAATTTTAGTAATTTGGTCGGTTTTGGTGCGGATATTTTAGTAATTTGGTCGGTTTTGGTGCGGTTTTTTCGTTTTTAATATATTGAAAATCAATGTTTTGCAATCAAAAAAACACGTTCGTACAAGATATTCTGCAAAGACATTCTAACAAGAAAGCGGATTTTAGACGAAAAATGACCTTACTTTTGCCCCAAAATTAGAACAATAGGGAGAAAGAGAGAACTCTCCCTTTAGGGAGTGAGGAGGGCTTTTTTTTAGGGCAGCTTCCCTGCGCGTTAAAAAAGGTTTATTTATGTATTTATGTGTTATTTTTTAGCCTGTTTCTTATCTTGATAATTGAAGTAAATCACCCCTACAATGGCTATGACTGAAACAAGCACTGACATGATAATTGCTCCCATAATTATTTCTTTTTGTCTTGAAAATAAAAATAAAGTCCTCCGACATTGGCTATGACTATAACCAAACCAAACATGATTAGTGCGCCCATTTTATTTCCCTTTCTTTTCTTGATAATTGAAGTAAATTACTCCCACGATTGCCACGATAGTAACAAAAACTGAAGCTACGATTGCACCCATTAGATTTACTTTTTGAATAGTTCAGAATGGCTTCCGAGCCTTAAAACCTCGATTATATCTGTTTCTGCATCCAGCCATATCAGAAGAAAATCGCCCTCGATGTGGCACTCCATGCAGCCAAGATAATCACCTTTGAGCATGTGCGCCCTGTATTTGGCTGGCAGTTCTATTTCGTTCTCCAGCATTTGAAAGACTTCCAGCAACTTTTCCAACTTGCTGGGATTGTTCCGATACCTTTTGAAGTCCTTTTTGTATTGTGTTGAGTATCGCAGTGTTTTCATCATTCACAGGACTTTATAAAGGCTTCCATGCTGCTCGTGTCTATTGTACCAGCAAATTTGCCTGTACGTGCTTCATTTATGGCTGCAATGGTTTCTTCATTCGGTTCTGAATACATTGCGTCCATTAGTGTACTTTCCACGAAGTTGTTTAGGCTTCTGTTTGCTTTTCTCGCTTCTTCCTGTAAGACCTTTAACAAGTCCTCACGTAAGCGGAAAGAGGTCTGTTTTCTTATTACTGCTTCCATTTTTTATGTGTATTATATTGTATCGCAAAAGTAATATATTGTATCGCAAAATCCAAATAAAAAGGCTTTTTAATGCAGGGACAAAAGGTGTGCAAATTACTAAAGATTTTCGGGGGACAAAAAGTACCAGTTTGGGGTTCTTTGATTTTGTGACAGAATCAAAAGTGTTCTGTCATTATTTAGTGATATATGGATATAATGACGGTAAAGGAACTATTCCTTTTGCCAGCTACACATCCGCCTACATAGCCCCGTCCCCCTTGTTTCTTATGTGCTGAAACCGCACACACGAAACGCAGGGGAGGGGTATTCCGTCGGCTGCTTTAGCAGTCGAAAGGAATAGCAAGAGGAAACGCCACAGAGTTGCGTTTTTACCTCTTGCCCCTTCGGGGAGTGGCTGAAAATCAGCCACTTATAAAAAATAGCTTCAATTTAATTGTAATTGCAATAAAATATATATCTTTGTAAATCAAGATATTAATATTATAAATTGCAATTAAATTATACATTATGGCAGATAAAAGGCAACTTACAACCGTAACAATAGACACCGATACAGGGGCACGGCTGGAGAGGCTTGCAAAGGCAAACGGTGTGAGCAAAAAAGAGTTTATTTCCCTATCGTTGGAGTACTTTGAAAAGTATGGGATAAACCCAGCGCAGCACGAAAGCCCAGCACAGGAAATGCAGAAACTTATCAAGCGAGTAGACCAGATTGTCGCTTTTCAGAAAGTCCAAGAAAGAGAGTTTGTCCGTCCTGCTATGGGTGCAGTCATGGAAACGGAAGCACGGATAAAAGGGGACTTGACAAGGATAGCCCAAAGCTATGATAAAATGCTGTCAATACTTCAAAATGTGCTTACCAATGACGAAACGATAATAAAGAGCCACAAACATGAAACCGAGGAACTGAAAAGGGCTGTCATGGTGCTGGCAAAGCACATGGACGAGAAGAACAAAGCAGGTCTAATGGGTAAACTTTTCGGGTGATGATAGTCAAAGTACAGGGCGGTGGTGCTGGCACCTATGCCAATACAGGAACCAGCGAGGGGGTTGTAAACTATCTCCAGCATGAGGACGCACAGCGGATGCAAGAGGGTAGGCAGGTGGAACACTTCTTCAATCAGACCGAAAACAAGGTAAAACCGCAGGAAGTAACCAGCCGAATAGACAACAACCGCAAGGGGCTGAAAGCAAAGGAAGCCAAGTTTTATGTTATCACGGTCGCACCATCGGCAAAGGAACTTGCCAAAATGGGTGCAACGAAGCAGGAACAGGCAGCAGCCATGAGAGAGTATATCCGCAGGGAAGTGATGCCGAGGTATGCCGAGGGCTTCAATAAAGGGCTTAAAGCTGACGATTTGGTCTATTATGCAAAGATACACCATGAACGTGATGAGAGGGACGGAGAGGACTTGCACGCACATATAATCGTCAGCCATAAGACCAGGAACAACGGCAAGGCAATAAGCCCGAATACGAACCATACAGGCAAGAAAAACGCAGGTGTAGTAAAGGGCGGTTTTGACCGAAAGGAATGGTTTCAAGGGTGTGAACAGGGCTTTGACAGGCTGTTTTCATACAACAGGGAAATGAAAGAATCCTTTGCCTATCGGAACGCACTCAAGAACGGCACACCAAAGGAAATAAATCAAGTAGTAAAACAATCAATCAAGAAAGAAATGGAACAGGAAAAAGGAAAGGAAATGCAGCCTGCAAGGTCTGTAAGGCTGGATAACGACATCGAGAAAGCCAACCTGAAAGAAACGACATCGGGAGTGTTCCTGAATATCCGATACAAGGACAACACAGGAGAAACGCACAAGCTCACGGCAAGAGAGCTGGAGGGTTTTAGGGCTGGTCGCTACTCTGTTGAGATGATAGCCAACGGCAGGGCAGCCCTGCACAGGGAGAACAATAGGGAAAATAATAAATCAAATAGCTTAACGATATGAAAGAGGGTGGAATCGGAAAGGGCATGGGCTGTTCAAGTGTTCTCATGCTTCCAGTAGTCTTGTTTTTAGTAATTATCCCATTTTTCATGCTTAAAACGGTGTGGCTGTACATTACAGAGGGCAGGTTTGCCAATGCGATTTTTACTCTTGTCTGTACCTGTCTGCTTTTGTGTGCCTATTATGGCGGTTTTGTGCTGTTACGCAAATTCATGGGCAGGGACAAGAAAACGAAGAACGCAAAGCCACGTGATCCGAACGCAGTGCAGTTGTACACGACAAGAGGAAACATCGTACTGAACAACCCTTTTAGGGGTGTTTTCGTTTTGGGTGCAGCAGGTTCGGGAAAGTCCGAGTCTGTCGGTGTGCCGTTATTAGGGCAGTTCATAGAGCATAACTATGCAGGAATAGTCTATGACTTCAAGTTTCCGACACTTGCCAACGATGTGGAAGCCTTTGTAAAGGCAAAATCAGCCCGTTTAAGGCATTTTTATCTTGATTTTAATAATCCGCTAAGGTCTTACCGTGTAAATCCGTTAAATCCAAAATATTTGCCTAATACAAGCTATGCAAGGGAATACGCACAGGCAATCGTGGCAAATCTTCTGAAAGAAAGCATAAAGAAGCCCGATTTTTGGACGAGAAGCGCAACTGACCTGCTGACAGCCTGTATTTGGTATCTGAGGGAAGAACGACCAGACATTTGCGACCTGCCGCACGTGTTTGCGATGATAACCAGCAACGATGTAGACCTGCTCAACCTGTTGCAGACCAACACGCAAACCGCACAAATGACAATGAGCATATACAATGCCATGCAGCGCAAGGCAGACGGACAGGTTTCGGGAGTTATCGGCACATTACAGGGCGCAATAGCCCAGCTAAACACCCCCGAACTGATGTATATCTTTTCGGGTGACGATTTCAGTCTGAATGTGAACGACCCACAGAACCCAATCGTCTTGACGGTGGGAAGTTACCCGACACTTACACAGACTTTTGCCCCCTTGTGTTCTTTGGTTATAACTGTTGCAACAAAGCTGATGAACCAGCCAGCCAAAGCACCGTCCTTTGTCCTGCTGGATGAAGCCCCGACCATTTTTGTGCCAAATTTGGAAGTGCTTCCGAATACAGGACGCAGCAACAAGGTTGCAACGGTTCTGATGTGCCAAGACCTTGCACAGCTTACAGACGGTTACGGCAGGGAAAAGGCAGATGTCCTTTTCGCTTCCTGTAATACACACTTTTACGGTCGTGTGGCTTCGAGTGTTACGGCAGATATTCTTTCCAAGCAGTTCGGAAAGACTGATAAAGTCTATACCACAGCCAGCGAGGGCGGAAAGGGCTTACAGGGCTTTATAATGCCACACAAGACAAAGAGTGAAACGGTACAGGAAAGGGACGTGATGAAGTCTGCAACATTCCTGCAAATGGGTGTAGGAGAGTTTGCAGGTATAGCCGTGGAAAGTAATGTGACGCAGTTTAGGCGCAAGTTCTTACAGGCTAACAGACCAGCAGCGCAGCCGTTAAGCACACCGCCAGCCAGCAGGTATGTTTCCCTGTCAGACTATTATCAGACCGTCCGGAACGATATAGACCAGCTTTTGGGATAGCAGAAGCCGGCAACAAAAAAACCGTCCCTTTCCGGACGGTTTTTTTGTTACTCTGCTGAATCCATTTCGCCTTTCTTTCCTTTCCTGTTCTTCAAGGCTTTGTTTATGAATATACCAACAATAACAGCCAATGCAATAAGTACGATTATAGCCATAGTTCTAAATTTTTAAGTTATTGATTTTATTTGTCCGTTTCCTGTTCTGCTGGAGTTATCCAGCCCCTGCCGTAGTCCTCACATTGAACCGCAAATATGTCTTTCAGTTCTTCGATGCGTCCTGCACCGTGGTCGAAGTCGTTGTGCATCCGACACAGCGCATCATGCAGCATGGTGTATTCCTTTTCAACTTCCAGCGGTGTATCACCGTATTTTGCGTACATATCAGCCACAGCACGCAGATACTTCCCAAATTCCTTGTAAGTGCAATTCTTGTTCATACGAGTTTCAAGTTAGATGATATTCTTTGTTTGTCTTTTGGGTTTAATTCCAGCCCTTTGTAATTGAAAGCGGATTTGCAGCTTTCGCAAAGGTAGTAATTCCATTCACCCCAAACCTTTACAATAGTCAGTTCTTGACCACATTTAGGGCAATTCTTAGGGCAAATATCCCCTGTCATTTTTTCAAATGCAGGATGATTTTCTAATTCTTCAAGGCTTATTTTCCCTCTTTGATAAAGGCTTTTAACTTCTTCCTTTGATAGTGCGTCAAATTTTGAGCCAGCCCAAAGAACCGCATTATCTGAACTTTCGGAAGAGTGCATAATATCTATAATTTCATCTGTTGTTTTCATGTTCTTTGATTTTGTTACAGAATCAAACTATTTTATTCCAAACTCTTCACGCAGCATTTTCAGCAGTGCATTTTCAGCGTGTTTCCTTACCATGTCCCCAGCACATACCTTGTCATCGTAGTAACAGCATCTTTCGTACACGTTTTTCAGTCTGCCGAGTTCCGCTATCTTATCCACTGCCTTGACTGCCCTGTCGTTGGTCGGGTGGTCCATTGCGCTACTTACCCACCTGTAAACAAACGAATATTGTTCGTACTGTTCCCCACCTTCTTCACGTGGGTGCAGTGTGTTGATAGTGAAAAGAACCGTGTCCGCTTTTGGTTTCCTGCCCTTTACAGGGTATTTGCAAATCATTTCATAATCAAACCATACATCAGAACCGCTTTCCTTGATACGTTCTTTTGCTGGTTCAAGGATTTTTCTGTCTATGTCATTGTTTGAGTGCTTTTCTGGTATTTCCAAATCTTTCCTTAACTGCTGTATGGGGTAGTAATACTGTTTTCTGTCCCTTTGGCTGCAAATTATCTTATACAGCCTTTTGGTATAGTTTCCACGAAGCCCAAGCGCAAGCCCTTTGGAATACCTTGTGCCACCGACACCAACACCGTAATAGACCAAGAACGGAATAGCCCAAGGGTTAAGGGTTAGCATTATTTGGTTTGTTCCCTTTATGTTGTGTATGGCTATGAGGATAGAGCCGCCAATCGTTTCAACCTCTTTGCCTATTTTTGGGTGTTTCCAACGAAAAGAAAATCTCTTGTTTAGCATGTCGGTTGCTTCTTTTATGACCTTTGTTTTGTTGTTTTTTCCGCCTGCTTCATCGCATCGGATAGTAACATATGGCATGTTAAACAAATCACGTGGCAGTTCTTCTTCCCTTGTCATGTGTTTTTGTATTTTGTCGCTGATAAGGGTAAGCAGGTTTTCTTGCCATTCTGAAATATTATACTGCCCGAATGTTACGTTATTGGGCTGTATAAGCATGATTTCTTCTTCTGTCAGTGGTGCTATGGGTGCAAAATCTTTGTTCATACGATTGTTTTTTAGGTGTTACTCCGCAAATCTACACATAAAAACAGAAAAAACAAAAAGAATTTCTGTTTTTATATTATGCTTTAGTAATTTGGTCGGTTTTGGTGGGGGGTAATTTTAGTAATTTGGTCGGTTTTGGTGCGGATATTTTAGTAATTTGGTCGGTTTTGGTGCGGTTTTTTCGTTTTTAATATATTGAAAATCAATGTTTTGCAATCAAAAAAACACGTTCGTACAAGATATTCTGCAAAGACATTCTAACAAGAAAGCGGATTTTAGACGAAAAATGACCTTACTTTTGCCCCAAAATTAGAACAATAGGGAGAAAGAGAGAACTCTCCCTTTAGGGAGTGAGGAGGGCTTTTTTTTAGGGCAGCTTCCCTGCGCGTTAAAAAAGGTTTATTTATGTATTTATGTGTTATTTTTTAGCCTGTTTCTTATCTTGATAATTGAAGTAAATCACCCCTACAATGGCTATGACTGAAACAAGCACTGACATGATAATTGCTCCCATAATTATTTCTTTTTGTCTTGAAAATAAAAATAAAGTCCTCCGACATTGGCTATGACTATAACCAAACCAAACATGATTAGTGCGCCCATTTTATTTCCCTTTCTTTTCTTGATAATTGAAGTAAATTACTCCCACGATTGCCACGATAGTAACAAAAACTGAAGCTACGATTGCACCCATTAGATTTACTTTTTGAATAGTTCAGAATGGCTTCCGAGCCTTAAAACCTCGATTATATCTGTTTCTGCATCCAGCCATATCAGAAGAAAATCGCCCTCGATGTGGCACTCCATGCAGCCAAGATAATCACCTTTGAGCATGTGCGCCCTGTATTTGGCTGGCAGTTCTATTTCGTTCTCCAGCATTTGAAAGACTTCCAGCAACTTTTCCAACTTGCTGGGATTGTTCCGATACCTTTTGAAGTCCTTTTTGTATTGTGTTGAGTATCGCAGTGTTTTCATCATTCACAGGACTTTATAAAGGCTTCCATGCTGCTCGTGTCTATTGTACCAGCAAATTTGCCTGTACGTGCTTCATTTATGGCTGCAATGGTTTCTTCATTCGGTTCTGAATACATTGCGTCCATTAGTGTACTTTCCACGAAGTTGTTTAGGCTTCTGTTTGCTTTTCTCGCTTCTTCCTGTAAGACCTTTAACAAGTCCTCACGTAAGCGGAAAGAGGTCTGTTTTCTTATTACTGCTTCCATTTTTTATGTGTATTATATTGTATCGCAAAAGTAATATATTGTATCGCAAAATCCAAATAAAAAGGCTTTTTAATGCAGGGACAAAAGG
>CDTY01013771.1_pt1 | contig 32513 bp, 34 predicted proteins | sample 557731 | NCBI WGS metagenome assembly CDTY01 (sample SAMEA3182101, study PRJEB8094) | gut metagenome | biome: human; feature: gut; material: Stool; isolation source: human stool | place: Canada | collected 2013-02-12
GCCGGCACCCACAATGGTGTGCAGCTCATCGATGAACAAAATCACGTCGCCGGCCTTTTTGATCTCGTTGAGGGTATTCTTGATCCGCTCTTCGAATTCGCCCCGGTACTTGGTGCCGGCCACCATGCCGCTCAGGTCCAGAGACAGCAGTCTCTTGTCCAGCAGCTCCTCAGGCACATCGGCCATGACGATCTTCTGGGCCAGTCCTTCGGCAATGGCGGTCTTGCCCACGCCGGGCTCGCCGATGAGCACGGGGTTGTTCTTGGTCCGGCGGGACAGGATCTGGATGACCCGCTGGATCTCCTCATCCCGGCCGATGACCGGGTCCAGCTTGCCCTCCCGGGCAGCCGCGGTCAGATCCCGGGTGAACTCCCTCAGAGTCTTGCCCTCCTTGTTGTCATTGGAGGGGCGGGATTCGCTCTGCTGGGTCGCTCTGGGCGCCTCGCTGAGCTTCTGGATCACCGTGGCGTAGAGCTTCCGGGCGTCTACGCCGGCGGTGCGCAGGATGCGGACCGCCATGTTGCTGCCCTCCCGCAGAATGCCCAGCAGCAGGTGCTCTGTGCCCACATAGCCGAAACCGCCCCGCATGGATTCCTCCACGGCGATCTCGATGACCCGCTTGGCACGGGGCGTCAGACCCTGAGCAGGATCGCTGCCGGGCAGTCCGCTGCCCACGCTGCGGACGATGATGTTGCGGATCATATCGGCGGTCAGACCGTTTTCTGTCAGCACCTGGTGGGCCAGGCCGTCCTTTTCCCGGATCAGACCCAGCAGCAGATGCTCGCTGCCCACATAGCCGTGGCCCAACTCACCGGCGGCCTCCTGGGCCAGCCGCAAAACCTCCTCGGCTCTGGGAGAAAATTTGTTTTCACTCATATCGTTCACTCCTCATTTTGGGGATTCCGGAAGGGGGAAAGTCCCCCTCCGGCTCAGTTTTCCTTTTCTTTTGCGTGGATCTGGTCGCGCAGCTGGGCGGCGCGCTCGAAGTTCTCGCTCTCCACCGCCTGCTTCATCTCAGCCCGCAGGGCATTGAGCTCCCGCTCATGGCTGATCTTCTTCTGCTCCTCATCGGAGACCAGGTTCTCCTGCTGTGCCGGTGCGGCCGCCTCAGCGGTGCCGCAGCCCAGCGCGGGCATGGCGAAGAAGTCATCAAAGAGGTTGTCTCCCAGGAGACTGCCGCCGAAGAAGTTGTCTCCAAAGAAGGAGGCACCGTTTCTGCCGGCCAGCGCATGCATGGGAGCGAAGATGTTCGAAAAGCTGCTGCGGAACAGATTCTGGAAACCAGTGTAGCTGTCCTGGATCTTCTGGGTGTAACCCAACTTCTGGGCGCACTCCTGGCACAGATGCTTCTCTTCCACTTTGCCGTTGATGTTGCTTCTATAAACAAAGGACACTTCATTCTTGCCGCAATTTTCGCATTTCATAATCAATTCCTCCATATTCGAAAGATATTTATCACTGTTTTACTTTGCCTTCGCCCTCAGGCGAGGCACCCCGGACAGGGGGCTGCTAGACCTGCTGGATCAGTACCTGCTTGAAGATGGATGCTCGCAGACGGTCCCGGTCCTCCCGGGCCACCGGCCGCAGGGCATTGTCTCCAATGGCCGCCAGCAGCGCCTGCCCCACCGGCTTCTCCAGTGCCCCGGAGGACACCAGATTGCTGAGGATGGCTCGTGCGCTGGGCAGATCCAACCGATCTCCCACGGAGTTGATGACCTGCATCAGCAGCGTGGGCCGCTCCACCCGAACTCGGGTGATGCGGATATATCCATTGCCGCCCCGCCGGCTCTCCACAATGTAGCCGTGCTCAGGAGAAAAGCGGGTGGACATGACGTAGTTGATCTGACTGGGAACGCAGTTGAACCGCTGGGCCAAATCGCTGCGCTGGAGCTCTAACACGCCGTCGCTCTCCTTCAGCCCTTCCTGAATGAACTCGGCTATCAAATCAGACATTCCCATGAATTTCACCTTTCTTTCGGTCTGACGTTCAAATTTGACCTTGACTTTCTTTGACCTTCTGTTCGATTGTTAGTATACCACACCTCAGGCAAATGTCAAGGGGTAAAGTTTGACTTTCTTTGACCTTTATGTAAACGATTTGTGAACAAGGGAAATTTTGGCCCCGCCGTCAGAGGACGAATTTGTGTTTTTTCTGACAAATTCTCGAAAGCCCCTTGCAATTTCCGATTTTCATGTTACAATTAAAAATACAATTTTTATGGAGGTGCGTACCAATGGCCTACAAGATTACTTCCGCTTGCGTCAGCTGCGGCGCTTGCGCTGATGCCTGCCCCGCCGGTGCTATCAGCCAGGGCGACGATTCCTATGTGATCGATGCCGGCGCTTGCCTGGACTGCGGTTCTTGCAGCGATACCTGCCCCAACGGCGCTATCGTTCCCGCTGAATAATTCAGCCAAGGTCCATAAGAGCAACACCACAGACAGAAATTCTGCCTGTGGTGTTGTTTTTTGTCCCCGGGCGGTGGGCCCTCCCTTGCGCCGGGCACGATTTTATACTATGATGGAGAAAACCCTCCATTTGGAGGGAGAAGGGGGACATGCCATGGAACATCAGGATCAGCTCTTTCCCGGCGGCCCCCGCTTTTACTACGACGACAGCCACTTTCCCCCGGGGACGGACACCTTTTTGCTGGGAGCCTTCCCGTCCCTGCGTCCGGGAGAGCGGGTGTGTGACCTGGGGTGCGGCTGTGGGCTGCTGGGTCTGCTGCTGCTGGCCCGAGAGGCATCTCTCCACATCACTGGCGTGGAGCTGCAGCCGGAGGCGGCGGCCCTGGCGGAAAAGACGGCGGCAGCCAATGGTCTGGAGGACCGCCTTGTCTGCCTCCGGGCCGACCTGCGGGATGCCAGCCAGCTGCCCCCTGCCGGCAGCTTTGACCTGTGCGTGGCCAATCCGCCCTACTTCCCTGTGGGCAGCGGTGCGCCGGCCTCTGGCGACGCCCGGCGCAGCGCCCGCAGTGAGGAGACGGCCACGCTGGAACAGGTGTGTGCCGCGGCGGCGCGGCTACTGCGCTGGGGCGGGCGGTTTGCGCTATGCTTCCGGCCCGACCGGCTGACGGACCTGCTGTGCACCCTGCGTCAGCAGGGTCTGGAGCCCAAGCGGCTGCGGCTGGTGGAGGCCAGAGCAGGCCGGGTCCCCTCCCTGGTGCTGGCGGAGGCCCGCCGGGGCGGCAGGCCGGGGCTGCGGCTGGAGGCGCCGCTGATACTCACCGGAGCCGATGGACGGCCCACGGCGGACTACGACGCCGCCTATTTCAGACATACGGAGGACAAGCCATGAGCGGTACGCTGTATCTGGTCGCCACTCCCATCGGGAATCTGGGCGACTTTTCTCCCCGGGCGATAGAGACTTTGGAGGCGGTTGACTTCATCGCCGCTGAGGACACCCGGGTTTCGGTGAAGCTGCTGAACCATTTCGAGATCAAAAAGCCCATGGTCAGCTACCATGAGCACAACCAGGCCTCCGCTGGGCAGGCCATTTTGAACCGCCTGCTGGGAGGCGAGAGCTGCGCCCTGGTCACCGACGCCGGCACCCCCGCCGTCAGCGACCCCGGAGAGGGTCTGGTGCGGCTGTGCGCCCAGGCGGGGGTGGAGGTGCTGAGCATCCCCGGCTGCTGCGCGGCGGTGAACGCCCTGGCGGTCAGCGGTCTGCCCACCCGGCGGTTCACCTTCGAGGGTTTTTTGAGCGTCAACAAGAAGGAGCGCCGGGCCCACCTGGAGAGCCTGCGGGGCGAGCAGCGGACCATGCTCTTCCACGAGGCGCCCCACAAGCTGCGCGCCACCTTGCAGGACCTGAAGGATACCTTCGGCCCCCAGCGGCAGATCGCCCTGTGCCGGGAGCTGACCAAGCTCCACGAGGAGACCATGCGCACCACGTTGGAGGAGGCGGTGGCTTACTACGCCGAAAACGCCCCCAAGGGCGAATATGTGCTGGTGGTGGCCGGCGCAGAGCCGGAGGAGGCACCGGCGATCTCCCTGGAGGAGGCGGTGGAGGAGGTGCTGCGGCTCCGGGAGGAGGGCACGGGCACCAAGGACGCCGTCCGTCAGGTGGCCCAGGCCACGGGCCTGAGCCGCAACGAGCTCTATGCCGCTGCCATGAAGCGATGAAAGGACAAAAAGGACCGGGCCAAATTGGCCCGGTCCTTTTTTCCGCTTTTCTTATAAACCCTTGATTTCCTTGAGGCACTTGGGGCAGATGTTCTTTCCCTTAAAGGTGGTGATATCCTTTGTGCTATCGCAGAAGATGCAGCTGGGTCGATACTTCTTGAGAATCACGGAGGAACCCTCTACATAGATTTCCAGGGCGTCCTTTTCCGCAATATCCAGTGTGCGCCGCATCTCGATGGGCAGCACGATACGTCCTAATTCATCCACTTTCCTCACGATACCTGTCGACTTCATATGATCACCTTTCTCGTCAACGTACGACCATTCCTATCTATTTTCCACAAACAAATCACTCTGTAATGAGCACAATAGCACAAAACGTCGCATTCTGTCAACCGAACCTTCCCAGAATTTCCAATTCGTTCACAAACCGGCTGTTTTCTTGTCGAATCCCGCCAGAGGCATATTTTTCCTACTTGCGTCCTATATATAAAAGGACCTGTACTGGGCTGTCCGCCCCTCAGGGACCCTGGGCATGTCGCCTGCCGGAAAGGCGGCAAAAAAGGAGGTCGGCGCTATGGCGATGACGGTGGTATGGACGGGGATGGTAGTGCTCTCTCTGGTCTGCGGCGCAGTCACAGGAGAGCTGGACGCCCTGGGCAGCGCAGCCCTGGAGGGGGCCTCGGCTGCCATCGAACTGTGTCTTTCCATGGCAGGGGTGATGTGTCTTTGGAGCGGAGTCATGGAGCTGATGAACCAGTGCGGACTCTCCGGTGCCCTGGCCCGGGCCTTCCGTCCCCTGCTCCGGCGGCTTTTGCCTCAGGCCAGCCGGGACACGGAGACTCTGGCCGCGGTCTCCGCCAATGTGTCGGCCAATCTGCTGGGTCTGGGCAGCGCCGCCACGCCCTTGGGCATCCAGGCCGCCTGCCGAATGGCCAAAGGCACCGACGGCGTGGCCAGCGATGAGCTGTGCCTGCTGGTGGTACTCAACACCGCCTCCATCCAGCTGATCCCCGCCACCGTGGCCGGCGTCCGGGCGGCCTGCGGCTCCGCCGCCCCCTTTGACATCCTTCCGGCGGTGTGGCTGTCCTCGATACTGTCGGTAACCGTGGGCCTTCTGACTGCCAAGGTCCTCAGCCGGGTCTGGAGGCGCTGATGGAGGCTCTCTCCTCCCTTTTGGTCCCGGTCATGCTGGCGGGAACGGCCCTCTTCGCCATGGGGCGGAAGGTGGACGTCTACTCCGCCCTGACCCATGGAGCGGAGACGGGACTGACGGTGATGCTGCGGATCATCCCCGCCCTGGTGGGGCTTTTGACAGCGGTCTATATGTTCCGGGCTTCCGGGGCCATGGAGCTCTTTGGCCAGGCCTTCGCCCCGGTGCTGGAGCTGTTGGGCATTCCACCGGAGACGGCACCGCTTTTGCTCATCCGCCCTGTCAGCGGCAGCGGCGCTCTGGCCGTGGGCACGGAGCTGATGCAGCAGTACGGCCCTGACTCCTACATTGGCCGGGTGGCCGCTGTGATGCTGGGCAGCACGGAGACCACCTTTTACACCATCGCTGTCTACTTCGGCTCCGCCGGGATCATCAAGACCCGCTATGCCATCCCCGCCGCTCTGGCGGCAGACCTGACGGGCTTTGCCGCTGCCGCGCTGACAGTGCGCCTGTTCTTCGGCGCCTAGGCAAAAAAGCCCCCGCTAAAAAGCGGGGGCTCCTTCTATCATGCAAAAACCACCTGGACCAGCAGCATGTATACCGCCGTGCCGCCGGCAATGGACAGCAGCACGTTGCGCTTCCACAGATGCAGCACCGCGATGACCGCCACGGCGATGGTCTCCGGCAGACCGTGGCTGCCGGAGAGCAGGTCCACGCTGCGCAGGCAGTAAACCACCAGCAGGCCCATCATGGCCGGCGGCAGCACCCGTCCCAGATAGGCCACCACCTTGGGCGGCTCCCGGTTCTCCGGAAAGAGCACAAAGGGCAGCCAGCGGGTGATCTGGGTGCCCGCGGCCACCGCCAGCAAAATCACCAGCGTTTGAACCATTGTCAGGCGCATAGCTTCCTCCTTCCCGCCAGCAGCACCACCAGGATCAGCACCATGGCCGGAATTACCAGGTTGTCCGCCCCAAAGAGCAGCAGGCTCACCACCGTAGCCCCGATGCCGATGGCGGCGGCCGGCCGGTTTTCCCGCTTGCTCACCTGCTCCAGCAGCAGCACCACAAAGAGGGCCGTCAGGGCAAAGTCCAGCCCCGTGGTGTTAAAGGTCAGGAAATTGCCCAGCACGCCGCCCAAGATACTGCTGACGACCCAGTACAGCCAGTCCAGAAGGGAGATGGCAAAGAAAAAGGTCCCCCGGTCCACGCCCTCCGGCGGCTCCACCGTAGAGGTCAGGGAGAAGTTCTCGTCGCACAGGGTGTAGATACAGAACCAGCGCTTCCAGCCCAGGCCCTTGTACTTTTCCAAAAGGGACAGTCCATAGAAGATGTGTCGGGCATTGACCATCAGGCTCAGCAAAAAGGCCTGAAAGGGGTCAAAGACGGTGGTCAGCAGCGTGATGGCCACGAACTGCATGCTGCCGCAGAAGGCCACGGCACTGAAAAGTCCCGCCCACAAAGGGCCGTAGCCCTTGGTCGCCATCAGCACACCGTAGGCAAGGCCCAGCACCAAAAAGCCGGTCAGCACCGGCAGCGTCACCGGGAAGGCGGCCCGAAAGGCCGCGCCCACCGGATGGGTCTTTTCTCCCATTCCTACGCCTCCCTTCCATCGTTTCTCTTATGTTACGCCCTCGCCGGCCGCCTTGTCAACAGACCAAAGGAAAACGCCGCCTGGGTCCCTGCGCAGGGACTCAGGCGGCGTTTTTTCATTTTTCTTTTCGCTCTCAAGCCAGCTCGGCGTCGTTGCGGAAAAGCTCCACATCGGTTTCCTCCGGACCCAGAGGCTGCCATTTGGCGTCCATGCGCTCCAGGAGCTCCCCTTCGATGAGGTAGACCCGGTGGTCCGCATGCCGCAGCCCCTCATTTCGCCGCTCCAGGCGGCGCAGGCGGGTGGCCTCATCCACCTCCACCAGCAGGATCCGATAGGGCACCCCGGCGTTGCGAAAAGCCTGACGGGCCGCGTCGCGCTCCTGGCGGAGCCACATGCCATAGTCCACCACCACGTCCCGGCCCAGACGGGCCTCCTGCACCGCCACGGAGAAGAGATACCGCAGGCAACGCAGGGCCATCTCGTCGTGGTGCTCCGGGCCCAGGCAGCGGTCAAAAAGGGTCAGCATCATCTCATCGCAGGAGAGCACCAGTGCGCCCTCCCGGCCCAGGCGCTGGGCCAGGAAGGTCTTTCCAGCGGCCACAGGGCCGCACAATACCGTTACCATCAGATGCGGATCAGCTCATAGTCCCGGACGCCCAGGCCCAGCTTCTCCGCGTGCTCCAGGCAGGCCCGCCAGTCGGTGTCGGGATGGGCGGCAGTCATGTGGTCGGCGCAGTTGCAGTCATAGCCCTCGTCAAAGAGGACAGAGCCGGGCATGGCGGGCTGAGCCATCACGGCGTCGGCGCAGGCCTGGTCCAGAGCCACCGGATCGAAGGAGGCAAACATACCCACATTGGGCGCGATGGGCACGTCGTTCTCCGCGTGGCAGTCGCAGTTGGGAGACACATCCAGTACCAAAGACACATGGAAGCAGGGGCGGCCGTCTACCACCGCTTTGGTGTACTCAGCGATCTTCTTGTTGAGGATGGCCGGGGCTTCATCAAACATGGTTTCAATGGCATCCTTGGGGCAGATGGCCAGGCACCGGGCACAGCCCACACACTTGTTGATGTCAATGGTGGCCTTGCCGTCGGGGCCGAACTGCGGTGCATCGTGGGCGCAGATCTTGGCGCAGGCCCGGCAGCCGATGCAGTTTTCCTGCTTGACATAGGGCTTGCCGGAGTTGTGCTGCTCCATCTTGCCGGCCCGGGAGCCGCAGCCCATGCCGATATTCTTCAGGGCACCGCCCATGCCGGCCTGCTCATGGCCCTTGAAGTGGGTCAAAGAGATGAACACATCCGCGTCCATGATGGCTCGGCCGATCTTGGCGGATTTGACATACTCGCCGCCCTCCACGGGGACCTCCACCTCATCGTTGCCCTTGAGGCCATCGGCGATGAGGATGTGGCAGCCGGTGGAGTAGGGGGTGAAGCCATTGACATAGGCAGACTCCAGGTGATCCAGGGCGTTCTTCCGGCCGCCCACATACAGCGTGTTGCAGTCCGTCAGGAAGGGCTTTCCGCCCTGGTCCTTCACCAGGTCCACCACCACCTTGGCCCAGTTGGGCCGCAGATAGGCCATGTTGCCCGGCTCACCGAAGTGCATCTTGATGGCAACAAACTTATCCTCCATATCGATGTTACCAAAGCCGGCGGTCATCATCAGCCGCGCCAGCTTCTGAGGCAGATTCTCCCGCCAGCTGGGGCAGCGGAAATCCGCGAAATAAACCTTTGCCTTTTCCATGCGCAATCTCTCCTTTTCCAGCAGCGAAGCCTCCGGCTCCGCCGGTCACAGCGGCCGCAGCCGCTCCCTTCTCAGGCGCCTCCCCCACAGAAGGCGTCCCTCCTATTTATTCAAGCAAATATGCCGCCCATTTACATGCGCTCCGGTGCGTCCACACCGATGAGCTTCAGGCCGTTTTTCAGCACCAGACGGGTGGTGTCCGCCAGCTTCAGCCGGGCCTGGGCCAGCTTGTGCTCCTCGCCCCGGATGTGGCAGGCGGTATAGAACCGGTGGAAGCAGCCCGCCAGCTCCACCAGATAGCGGTTGACATAAGACGGATCGTAGTCCCGGGCAGCCAGACGGATGGTATCGGGCCAGGCGGAAATCTGCTTGAGCAGAGCCTGCTCGGCCTCCGCCGTCAGCAGCGCCGGGTCCATATCCGCCAGGGCGGGCACCGTCTCGCCCTCCTCTGCCAGGTTCCGCAACAGAGAGCAGATCCGGGCGTGGGCGTACTCCACATAGTAGATGGGGTTCTCCGAGTCCTCCCGCACCGCCAGGCCCAGATCGAAGTCCATCTGGGTGTCGGGCTTGGCGTTGAAGAACCAGCGTGCGGCGTCCACAGGCACCTCGTCCAGCAGATCGCTCAGGGAGATGGCCTTGCCGGTGCGCTTGCTCATGCGCACCACCTCGCCGTCCCGCAGCAGCTTCACCAGCTGCATCAGCACGATGTCCAGTCGGCCGGAACCGTCCAGGCCCAGGGCATCCAGAGCGCCTTTCAGCCGGGCCACATGGCCGTGGTGATCGGCACCCCAGACGTTGATGACCCGATCAAAGCCACGGATGGCAAACTTGTTGCGGTGATAGGCGATGTCAGCAGCAAAGTAGGTGTAAAAGCCGTTGGCCCGGCGGAGCACGTCGTCCTTCAGCTCCAGCTTTTCAATGTCCTTTTCCTTCTTTCCTGCCTTGCGCAGGTTTTCCCGCAGGATATCGGCGGTGCGCAGCCACAGCGCGCCGTCCTTCTCATAGGTCCAGCCCGCCTCCTTGAGCTTGTCCACCGTGTCGGCCACGTAGCCGCTCTCGTGGAGAGTGGACTCAAAGAACCAGTTGTCATAGAAAATCTTGTACCGCTCCAGGTCGGACTTCATCTTGGGCAGGTTGGTGTCCAGGCCAAAGCGGGCCAGGGTGTCCCGCCGGACCTGCACATCCACATGGAGCAGCTCCTCCCCGTGGAGGTCATAGTAGGCCTGTGCCAGGTCCCGGATATCCCCACCCTGATAGCCGTCCTCCGGGAAGGGCACGTTCTCCTCTCCCTGGATGATCTGCAGATAGCGGGCCTCCAGAGACTGGGCGAACTTGTCGATCTGATGGCCGGCGTCGTTGACATAAAATTCCCGGGTCACGTCGGCGCCCTGGGCGGTCAGCACGGAGGCCAGGGTGTCGCCCAGCACGCCGCCCCGGGCGTTGCCCATGTGCATGGGGCCGGTGGGGTTGGCGGAGACGAACTCCACCATGATCTTCTGGCCCTTCAGGGCGTCGGAGGTGCCGTAGGCTGCGCCCTCACTCTCCACAGCAGAGAGCACTGCCTCATACCAGCTGCCGTTGAGGCGGAAGTTCAAAAAGCCGGGGCCGGCGATGGAAGCGGAGGCGAAATAGCTGCCCTGGAGGTCCATGTGGTCCAGCAGAGCCTGGGCGATGTTCCGGGGCGCCTGGTGCAGGGCCTTGGAGGCAGCCAGGGCAAAGGTGGTGGTATAGTCGCCGTTGGCGGTGTCCTTGGGGATCTCCACCGGCGCGGTCTTGACCTCCGCCTCCGGCAGCGTCCCATCGGCCACCGCCTTGCGATAGGCGGCCATGGTCAGCTCCGCTGCCTGGTCCTTAGCGCTCTGAATCAGATTTTTCATGGTACATACCTCATTATATAATATATGGTTTTATCACGGGGAAAAACGGATTCATTTCTCCCGCACCGAGATGCGGAAGCAGTTGCGTCCGGTGACGGTGTTCTGCACGGCGATGCTGTAATGGATCTCCATCTCCCCGCCGGCAGGAGTCAACTCCTGGCGTAGACGGCTGGTGCCAATGTCCACGCTCATGTCCCCGAAGGGGGTCTCGTAGAGGGAGGTGTGCTGCCACCCCTCCTCAAAGATCATCTGGGAGTTCACGGCCCCGGAGCGGGTCAGGATCACCTGGCTGCCACGGACACAGAACGTGGTGGTAGTCCCCTCCATGCCGGTGAGGGCACTCTCCTCATAGGACAGCAACAGTCCCTCCTCCGTCTCCTGCAAAAGGCCCTCGGTGACCAGCTCCGTGGCGTCCGGGTCCACACCGTCAAAGTACTGCTCACCCCGGACGGAGATCAGCACCCGGCGCCCCTCAGTAGCGGTCGATATCGATTTGATTGGCTTCATGATGCAGATCCTCCTGGAGGAACCAGGCGGCGATCTTCTCAAAATCCTCCACCCGGTCGCTGACATAATAGGTAGCGTCTCCGCTGCGGCTGGGGTCCGCCAGCAAATCCTGAGCTTTCAGCGTCCGCTTGAGCTCATAGGCTGACTCCTCTCCCGCGGAGATCAGCGTCACCCCGGGCCCCATGATCCGGCCGATGATGTCCGTCAGCAGCGGATAGTGGGTGCAGCCCAGAATCAACGTGTCCATGTCCGTGCTGCGCATCTCCTCCAGATACTCCCGGGCCACGATCTCGATGACCGGGTCTCCGGGCTGGAAGCGGCCGTTTTCCACCAGGGGCACGAACAGAGGGCAGGCCTTGGCATAGACCTGGATCTCCGGGTCCAAAGCGGCGATGGTCTTTTCATAGACGCCGCTGCGCACCGAGGCCAGCGTGGCGATGAGGCCCACCTTCTTATTGGCCGTCATGTCCACCGCCCGGCGGCAGGTGGGCTCCACCACGCCCACCATAGGCAGATCGTTTTCCCGCTGCAGCGTGGGCAGCGAGGTGGTGGACACAGTGCCGCAGGCGATCAGAATGGCCTTGAGGTCGAAGGAGCGCAGAAAGCGCATATCCTGGCGGGCATATTTCAGAATGGTCTCCCGGGAGCGCCCGCCGTAGGGCACCCGGGACGTGTCACCAAAGTAGATCAGGTCCTCCGACGGCAGCAGGCGGCGCAGTGCCCGCACCGCCGTCAGTCCGCCCAGGCCCGAGTCAAATACGCCAATGGGTCGGTTATCCATAGGAATCCTCCCTGCGCCTTTCCGGCGCGTAAGTCAAATCACCCCTCCGTCGGTGGGAGCTTCCCTCCCGGGCCGCGGGGCGGAGTGCGGAGAGCAAAAGGCGGCGAATTCTACCGCTTTTTCCTCCCTATCCCCCCTTTTGGAAGGATTTCACTCTAATTTATTTATTATACTATGTCCCTTCCTTCCAGGCAAGTCAGATTTTAGGCTTTTTCCCCACTTTTTTATGTGGCATTTTGCAGGGAGCTTTGCTATAATAGGTCCTGTTAAACGGCCCCCGCCTGCGGCCGTCTCATTTCCATATTGCATATTGGATCAGACAGGAGGTGCCGGTATGGAAATCAAACTGACCGACAAGCAATATCGCTATCTGCTGGACCTGGTGTACATAGGCAACTGGGTCATCAACTCCACCCGGGAGTCGGACCGCATCAAGGAATACGACGGGGTGGAGAGCCTGATCTTCTCCCACTGCGCCAGGGACCGGAAGATGAGCAAGCTCATCGAGATCCTGGACGGAGAGATCATTCCCTCCCGGGCCTTCGCCGAGGGCGGCATCCACGAGGCCATTGCCGCCTACGAGGATGTGGCCTTCTTTGAGATCCTGGCGGAGGAGCTGGCCCTGCGGGATATGGACGGAGAGCCCCTGACCCGGGAGAATTACGACGACCTGATGGACCGAATCGACCAGTACCTGGACGAATTTGACGAGAACGGAACAGACCACATCAAGGTGGACCTGGAGTAAATCAAAACCGGAGGGGAGCACTCCCCTCCGGCCTTTTTTCTCCTTTTTCCGACTGTTTTCGTGGAAATTGCGCTTGCTTTTTTGGACGCCGGCAGGTATGATAGGAGGCATCTTCCAGAAAATTTCCGTCTCCACCGGGCTTCTCCCCAAAAACGGGACCGCCCTGGTAGGGCGGTCCCGTTTCTATATATGATCTCTTTTTGATTGCTTTTTCAGAGATCAGCCGAAGATGCTGATGAAGCCGAAATCGTTGAGCTGGCCCAGGAGCACCAGGACCATGCCGATGGGCGTGATGACCTTGACGCAGAGTTTATAGAACCCGTCGATCCTGGCCCTGCTGCTCAAGTGGACCTCATCCAGCACCACGCTGGGCTTGATCTCATAGCCCACCATCAGGCTCATGAGCAGTGCGCCAAGGGGCATGGCGATGCCCTCGGACATCATATCCATGAAGTCCAGCCAGCAGTCGTTCCAGCCATGGACGCCGAAGGTGGCCTGGCCGGGGACCCACAGGCCGTTGTTGCCCAGGCCGTCCACCGCCACCAGCGTGGCCTCCACCAGGATGGCCAGGCAGACAATGAGGACGATCTTCTGGCGGTTACCCTTCTTGCCCTTCTCAGCGGCGCGATCCAGGAAGAAGGTGGCGATAACCTCCACCAGGGAGATGGCGGAGGAGATAGCGGCAATCAACACCAGCAGGTAGAAGATGACACCGAAGAGGGGACCGATGCTGCCCATGGCATTGAACACATCCTGCAGCGTGACGAACAGCAGGCTGGGGCCGTTGAGCTTGATGTCGCCCAGGGTCATGGCCCGCTCCACACCAGTGGCAGCGTCGATGACGGTGGCGCCGGCGTTGATGCTGGTGAGGCCGTTGGCCACGGCGGCAGGGATCACGGCTAGGCCGGCCATCAGAGCCACGATGGTATCCGCCACCACGATGACGGTGGAATTGCGCACCAGATTCTCCTTCTTATCCAGATAGGAACCGTAAGTAAACATGACGCCCATGGCCAGGGACAGCGAGAAGAACATCTGGCCGCCGGCAGTGGCCAGGACCGTGAGGAAGTTGGGTGCCTCAGGGATGAAGCCCGCCTTGACGGCATAGCCGGGGACGAACATGAACTTGAGGCCTTCCACCGCGCCGTCCAGAGTCAGGGAACGGGCAATGATGATCACCAGCATGACAAACAGCGCCGGCATACCGACCTTATTGAACTTCTCAATACCACCGGAGATGCCGCCCCGGTTGATGAGGTAGCAGATCACGATGAACAGCAGTGTGAAGACCACGCAGCCAAACTGGTTGGTCAGCATGGCACTGAAGAGGTCTGTGCCGGTTTTGATCTCCGCGCCGGCAAAGGCCAGGTTGCCCATGTTCAGGGCCATGTACTCAATGCAGTAGCCGCCCAGAACGGAATAAAAGCTCATAATGATAAAGGGCGCGAACACCGCCAGCCATCCCACCCATTTGAACTTTTTCGACAGAGTGTGATAGCAGCCGATGACACCTTTGCCCACCTTGCGGCCCATGGCAAGCTCGCTGACCATGACGATGAAGCCAACGAAAATGGCCAGAGCCAGGTACGCGATCAGGAAGGTAAATCCTCCGGACTTGCCCATTTTATAGGGGAAGCCCCAGATGTTTCCCAGGCCGACGGCGGAGCCAATGGCCGCCATCAGAAAACCAATGTTGCTGGCCCATGCACCTCTATGATTCTGCTCCATGCTCTCCTCTCCTTTTTGCATAAATTTTCTCTCTTCTTTTTGCTACTCTGTATAAAAAATATAATCCCCACCTTGTGAATAGTCAAGCGACGGATTATAATGGAACTATTAGGAAACCTCATAGTTAATTGGGAGGTGATCGCGTGGACAGTAAGAAGTGGAGTGCACTGCTCACGGCCGTGGAAGCTGGTAGTTTTACCCATGCTGCGGACACGCTGGGCTATACCCAGTCAGGGCTGACCCACATGATGAATAGCCTGGAAAAGGAGTCCGGTATTGCGTTGCTGACCCGGGGACACTATGGAGTAAAGCTGACGCCTGAGGCGGAAAAACTGCTTCCGGCCGTCCGCAAATTCACCCAGGCAGCCGCCCGGCTGGAGCGGGAGATCGCCGTGGTCCGGGAGGCCAAGGCGGAGACCATCCGCATTGGAGCCTATGCCAGCGTGGCTGTCCACTGGCTGCCGCCCATCGTGCAGCAGTTCCGCAGCGATCATCCCGGCGTACAGGTGGACATCCATCTGGCCAACGGGGCCCAGGAGCTGCGGTCCATGCTGCTGGGGGACCAGGTGGACCTGGGCATCGGAGGACGCCCCAAAAACCTCTCCTCCCCCCAGTTCAACTGGCTGCACCTCAAGGATGACCCGCTGCTGGCCGTTCTGCCCCCCGACTATCCCCTCAATGGGCGGACGGTCCTCCCTCTGTGGGAATTTACCAACAAGGAATTTCTGATCTCCGCCCAGGGTTTTGACCCGGCCATTCTGGAGGTCATGGAGGAGCGGGGCATTCGCCCGGACATCCGCCCCTCCGCCATGGACGACCTGACGGTCATCACCCTGGTGGCCCATGGGCTGGGGGTATCCATGCTGACGGAGCTGGTGCTGGAGGGGACCAGCGAAAATGTGCTGACGCTTCCGGTGGCACCGGCAGCCAGCCGTGAACTGGGCATCCTGACTTTGACCTCCCGGGAGTACAGCTCCACCCTGCGCAAATTTATCCGCTACGCTGTTGACACAATTCAGGGCTTTCAAAACACGGAGCCTTCCAAATAAAAATTACGGAGAGATATAAAAGTGAGTACACTGGAATTCAAGCCCGTCACCATACGGGACGGCGCCAAGCTGCGCCGCTATTATCGCGACTGCAATTACGGCCTTTGTGAATACTCCGCCGGCACCAAGCTCATGTGGAACCGCACGCTGCATCCGGCCTGGGCAGAGGCAGCCGGCTGCCTCATCGTCCGCAACGTCTTTGGCGAGGAGACAGTGTTCGACTACCCGGTTCCCGGCCCGCAGGGCGACGTGGATGCGGCCCTGGACGCCATTGACGACTGGTGCATCCAGGAGGGCATTCCCCCGGTGCTGTCCGTGGTGCCTGAGTCCCAGGCCTCCCACCTGCTCAGCCGCTATATGTACGCTCAGGTCAGCTCCGTGCGCACCTGGAGAGACTATGTGTATGCCGCCGAAGATATGCGTACCTTTGCCGGCCGGCGCTATTCCGGCCAGCGCAACCACATCAACAAGTTCCGCGCCGCCTGCCCCGACGCCTCCTTCCGGGTGCTGGGTGCGGAGGACAAGCCCCTGATCCAGGCCTTCTGGGACGAATACGATCAGGTCTTTACCAAGACCAGCGCCATGGCCCGGCGGGAGCTGTCCTTTGCCAAGAAGCTGCTGAATCAGGTGGGCCGGCCCTGGTTCCGGGTGGGCGGCATGATGCACCAGGGAAAGCTTGTCTCCCTGACCCTGACGGAAAAGTGCGGCGACACCCTGATTATCCACATCGAAAAGGCCCTCTATGGCTATCCCGGTGTCTACCCCGCCACGGTCCAGGCCGCGGCCCAGGCCTTTGCCACCGACGTCTTGTGGATCAACCGGGAGGACGACGCGGCGGACAAGGGCCTGCGGACCTCCAAGCTCCAGTATCTGCCTGCCCGCATCGCCCCCAAGTTCCGCTTCCGGGCCCAGAACGAACTGGGCGCCCATGTGCCTCAGATCCCCACCCTGACCACTGAGCGCCTGACCCTGGACGCCCTCACCGACGCCGATGCCGACGCCTACTACGCCCTGTGCACCGACCGGGAGCGCAACCGCTGGTGGGGCTATGACGACATCGCCGGCGCCGGCCCCAATCCCTGCCGGGAGACCTTTTTGCGTATCACCCGGGAGGATTTTGCCAAACGCCTGGCCATCAACTTCGCCGTCCGGCTGGACGGCAAGTGCATCGGCGAGGCGGTGCTCTACCGCTTTGACTACAAGGGCGGCGCCGAGCTGGGCTGCCGCATCGCCCCGGAGTATGCCGGAAACGGCTACGGCACCGAGGCCTTTGCCGCAGTGGCGGACTGGGCGCTGTACAAGGTCCACCTGACAAGGGTGGTGGCCAAATGCTACAAGGAGAACGAGGCCTCCCGAAAGATGCTCTCCTCCTGCATGCGCCCCAACGGCGAGGATGACACCTTCTACTATTTCCAAAAGCTGGTCTAAAGACGCTTTTCGGCGGCGGTCCCAAGGGACCGCCGCCTTTTTTGCTGCATAGTTTTCCACCTTTGGTCCATAATAGCCCTGATGAAACATCCTTTGGAACAAGGAGGAACGCTATGGAACAGCTCTCCCACCAGTTTGACCAGGACTGCAAGCACTTTAACCAGGTGCTGGGCGTGGGACGGAACTATGACCTCATCTCCCGGGACCTGTGCATCGGCGGGCGCAAGGCCCGGATATGGGTGCTGGACGGCTACGGAGACGACTCCGTTCTGGAGCGGATGAACGCCTTTTGGCTGTCCCTGCAGCCCCAGCAGGTTCAGGACATCACGGACATGCAGACCTTTATTGACCGCTTTGTCACCTTCTCCGAGGTGAACACCAGCAGTGACCCAGAGGACATCGTCACCAGCGTGCTCATGGGCAAGACGCTGCTTTTGGTGGAGAACATCCCGGAGGCGGCCCTCATAGACGCCAAGCAGTACCCCGCCCGGGGCGTAGAGGAGCCGGCAGACGGCAAGGTCCTCCGGGGCTCTCACGACGGCTTTGTGGAGACGCTGCTCCACAACACCGCCCTCATCCGCCGCCGCATCCGGGACCCCCATCTGACCATGGAGAGCCACAAGGTGGGCGGCCGGTCCAAGACCGATATCGTGCTGTGCTATCTGGACGACCGGGTGGACAAGAAGCTGCTGGAGCAGGTGCGGCAGAAGGTAACGCACCTGGACGTGAACTCCGTGTCCATGAGCCACGAGAGCGTGGCCGAGGCCATGATGAGCCGCCAGTGGTTCAATCCCTTCCCCAAGGTCCGCTACACCGAGCGGCCGGACGTGGCCACCGCCAGCGTCATGGAGGGAAACCTTTTGCTGTTGGTGGACAACTCTCCGGCGGTGATGCTCCTGCCCACCACCTTTTTCGACTTCATGCAGGAGGCCAACGACTACTACTTCCCGCCCCTCATCGGCTCCTATCTGCGCATGGTGCGGATGCTGGTGTTCTTCCTCTCTCTCATCATCACGCCTTTGTGGTATCTTCTGGCCAGCTATCCGGGTACCATCCCGCCCTGGCTGGAATTCCTCTTGGTCAAGGAGGAGAGCGGCGTGCCTCTTTTATTGCAGCTTCTCATCGTGGAGTTTTTGGTGGACCTGCTGAAGCTGGCCTCCCTGAACACCCCAGATTCCTTGTCCAACTCCTTTTCCATGCTGGGGGCCCTAATCCTGGGCGACTTCGCAGTCCAGGCCAGATGGCTGGTACCGGAGGTGCTGGTCTATATGGCCTTTGTCTCTATTGCCACCTTCGCCCAGCCCAGCTTTGAACTGGGCTACGCCTTCAAACTCCAGCGGATGCTGCTTTTGATCTTCATCGCGGTGCTGGAGTGGTGGGGCTTCGTGATCGGGCTGGTTTTGTCCATTCTCCTCCTGGCCACCACCAAGCCCATCGCCGGAAAGGGCTACCTCTATCCCCTGATCCCCTTCAACCCCTCAGCCCTGCGCCGGCTGCTGACCCGGGTCCCCATCAGCCGGGACAACACCTGATTCCCCCCTTCCCGCCGCCTTCGCGGCGGGATTTTTTTGTGCCGCTTTTGCTGGCAGAAATAGAAAAGGGCCCGGAAAGCAAAAGCTTTCCGGGCCCTTTGGGCTCTATTTTTCCGCTCTTACAGAGCGTTTTCAGGTGGTCTCCTCCTGGGGTTCGTCCTTTGCCTCGGCCTCCCGGCGGGCGGCCTCCTCTTCCTCCAGCTTCCGGTAGGCCACCTTGCCCACCAACGTCTTGGGCAGTTCCTCCCGGAACTCGATCTCGCTGGGGATGGCATACTTGGCGATGTGCTTGCGGCAGTGGGCCAGCAGAGCCTGGCGGCAGGCCTCGGTGGGCTGATAGCCGGGTTTGAGCACCACGAAGGCCTTCACCCTCTGGATCTTGATGGGGTCCGGCACGCCGATGACACAGCTGATCTGCACATACTCGTGGCCGTCCAGCACGTTTTCCAGCTGGGAGGGATAGACATTGTAGCCATTGGTGACGATCATCCGCTTGATACGCTGGCGGAAGTAGACGAAGCCGTCGGAGTCCATCAACCCCAGATCACCGGTGTGGACCCAGGTCCGGCCGTCGGCGTGGACACGGAGGGTGTCGGCGGTCTCCTCGGGATGGTTGACGTACTCCCGCATGACCGTGGGGCCGGAGATGCAGATCTCGCCCTCCTGGCCGTAGGGGACCTCCTCTTCGGTGCCCACCTTGACGATCTTATAGTACATATCCGGGAAGGGCAGGCCGATGGAGCCCTCCCGTGCCTGGTGCATGGGGGTGAGGCAGCTGGCGGTGACGCACTCGGTGGTGCCGTAGCCCTCTCGCACCTGGACGGAGGCGCCGTGGGCCTCCAGGAAGGCGTCCAGCCGCTTTTTCAGCTCCACAGACAGCGAGTCGCCGCCGGAGAACACACCCTTGAGGCAGCTCAGGTCCACCCCGTCCATCTTCTTCACCCGCAGCAACGCCTCGAACAGGGACGGCACACCGGCGATCAGATTGGGCCGGTACTTGCGCAGCAGATCCGCATAGGACTCCGGCGTGAAGCGGGGGATCAGGATGCAACGGCCGCCGCTCCACATCATGGAGTGGATGGACACGCCCAGGCCGAAGCCGTGGAACATGGGCATGATGGCCAGCATCTTGTCCCCGGGACGGAAGAAAGGATTGGTGGCGATAATCTGGGCACCCAGGGCATTGAAGTTCAGATTGGTGAGCAAAATACCCTTGGTGGTGCCGGTGGTACCGCCGGAATAGAGGATCACCGCCGGGTCGTCGGCGTGGCGGTTGACCTTATAGATGTCGATGTAGTCTCCCCGGCGGAGGAAATCCTTCCACTGGAGCACGTTGGCCCGCTTGGGGATGGGCTTGATCTTGTGGCCCTCCTTAATATAATAGCCGGCCCGGACCGGGGCGGAGAGCTCATCGGCAGCAGAGGTAACGATCAGGTTGGGCAGGTCCACCACCCGGCGGATCCTGGCGAATTTGGGATAGAACTGGTCCAGTGTGATGGCAGCCACAGAGGCAGAATCCCGCAGATAAAAGGCGATCTCACTCTCAGCGGAGAGGGGATGGACCATATTGGACACCGCGCCTACCAGATTCACCGCGTAGAACATGATGAGGGTCTGGGGACAGTTGGGCATGCAGATGGTCACCCGGTCCCCCTCCCGGATGCCCATGGCCTTCAGGGCTCGGGCGCACTGATGGACCTTCTCCACCAGCTCCCGATAGGTGCAGTGGCTGCCCATATAGTCGTAGGCGATCAGGTCGCCATGGTGCCGGGCCGTATCCTCCAGGGCCTCCTCCATGGTTTTGGTGGAGTAGTTCAGGTGGGCCGGGACCTCCTCGTCATAGCTCTTGAGCCAGGGCGCCTTGACCTCAGGCAGGGGCTCCTGGGGCATGATCTGCGGTGTCTTACTCATAGTCTACCTCCTCTTTGGCCGGCTTCTCCAGCAGCTGGGGATGCTGGAGAAGATATTTGAACAGACGGATGGTGCGGGAATAGTAATACCCGTCGGCAATGCGCTCATCCAGGGTGAAGCCCAGATTCAGCACCTCCCGCATCTCCACATTTCCCTTCTCGTCATAATAGGGGTGGAGATGCTTTTCCCCGATGGTAACAAAGAACGAGTTGGTGCCCCAGTTGTTGAGATGGTGATAGGCAGCATTGAGCTTGATGGAGCCCAGGTTGGAGACAAAAATAGAGGCGTAGTTGGGATCGTCCTTCACCAGAAACAGCGGCACCCGTCCGTGGTAATCCAGCCAGAAAAGAATGCGGATCACAAAGCGCAGAATGGGCCGGGGCAGCTTGCCCAAAATGTCCATATAGGCGGTGGAGTTGTCCACAGCCACCTCGTTGCGGTAGGCCAGGACCTCCTTTTTGATACGGTTATGTACGTCGTCCACCGTGTCCGTATCCTCAAACTGGATAAACAGCAGCGACTCCTTGGCGGTGTCGGAGAACTGCTTTTTCATCACGAAGGCGCCGGTGAGCACATTGCGCTGATACATCCGGTTGCCGGCGATAAAGCGGTTCATCCGGGGCCGCAACGTGACGGTCTTAACAAGAGCCGCCAGGATTATGTGGAAAAAGGTATATTTGAACTCCGGATCCTCCAGGTTCTTTTTCTCCAAATAGGCATTGATGGCCGTCAGATCGATGGTCTCTTCAATGAATGCCTCGTTATCCGCCCGGTTGGGCATCAGGTAGGGCGTGAACACATGGAGGGGATCCAGATCCCGCAGCCATACTCCGTCCCGCCGGTCGCCCCGCCGGACTTTTTTCTCTGCCATATGGTCTACCTCCTGTATACAATAACGATATATTTTACCATGCTTTTTCCCAAAATGCCAGTCCCTTCCCTGCAAAAGCCGGCGCGGGGACGGAGAAAGTCCGTCCCCGCGCCCTGCGCTGCACCGGATCCTGGTTCCTTACTGGATGTGCTCTTCGCAAAAGCCGTCCAGCAGCGGCGCCGGCGCACCGCTTGTTTCCTCCCCCAGAAACAGTGGCGCTGCCACCGTGTCAAAGGCAGGACAGATGCGGCTTTCCGGGTCCAGGCACAGCCCCTCCGGGGTCTTGCCCAGCCAGTTTTTCCGCATATTTCGGGGTGTTTCTTCTCGCTTCATGTGGATCCCTCCCCCTTCTACTCTTTGAAGGGAACGGGGGAGCTATTCCAGGAAAGTACAGGGAGAGGCGCCGCTTTTTACCCCTTTGGCGGCTGGCTGCCCCCTTTTCTCCGCGCTTCCTGCTGGGCGGCCTTGAGATAGTCGCGGTCCTCCGTCTTGCGCCTAGGGATGAACTGTCCAGCCACGCCGCCCTTGCCCTGGCGCTTGAGAAAGACAAAGCCGATGACGGAAAAGACCACCGCGCCGATGAAATTGACGAACAGGTCCTTCATGGTGTCCAGCAGTCCGATATCCAGGTAGCCGCCCAGCCCCAGGGACTGGCCGTTGACCGCCGCGTCGGTGATGCCGGTGACGCCCACCACCGTGTTGCTGCGGGTGGGGTCCAGGGCCACGGAGTAGATGGCGTGGACGATGGTATCCTTTTGGGTGTCCGTGTGGAACACCAGATCCATGAAGCACTCGAAAAACTCCCAGAGCACCCCGATGGTCATGGAAAAGCAAAAGGCCACAATGGCCAAAAAGAGGGGCGAGAGGTCAAAGACGATGCGCTCGTTGCGGTTGAGCAGCACCGCCAGGGAAAAGCCGATGGCTGCCGCCAGGAAGCCGTTGGCGGTGTGAAGCATGGTGTCCCAATGGGGCACCCGAACGTAGAAGGCTCCCAGCTCGCCCAGGATCTCCGCCGCGAAGATAAAGCACAAAATGATGCTCTCCAGCACCGGCGGCAGCTCGATGCGCAGCTTCACCTGGATCAGGCTGGGCAGGTACAGCAGCGCCAGGGTCAGGGCGCAGAAGAACACGCTCTCATAGTTGCCCAGGAAGGCCTGGCGCACCAGGATCACCAGCACCAGGGTGCGGAGGGTCCAAAAGATCAAAAAGGAGCTCTTGTGCTCCCGCAGCTCCATGCGCACGGCCGCCTTGAACTGCTTGCGTTTGCTTTGCCGTCTGTTCAAATCGTCTCTCCTCTCTGGGTCTTTTCCGGGATAAAGCCCTCAAAAATACCGCAGGCCCCCGCCTGCTCCGCAGCCTTGAGTTCTTCAGGACTTCTCAGGGTCCAGCAAAATTCCGGCACCCTCCACACCCGCCGGCACAGCCGGAAGGGCAGCTCCCGACGGTCCCGGAACCGGCAGGCGATGAAGTCCGGACAGGTCAGGAAGTTCTCCAAAAGTGCCGTCAGCACCAGCCGCAGCGGCCAGACAAGGCCCGAGGGGGTGCGGAAAAAGTCCTGGACCAGCTGGCCCCGGACCACCTCCGGCCGGTTCCGGCGCAGCCACACCAGCGCCCGGGGGTCGAAGCTCTCCATACAGTAGTTTACCCCGAAACGGTCCAGAAGATCGCAGGTCTCCCGGGCCAGACGGGCGTGGTTGAGGCCCACGGGCTTGAGCTCCACCAGCAGCGGCCCTCGACCCACGAACAGAGGGAGCACCTCCTCCAGCAGCGGGATGGTCTCCTCCGTGCCCGCCAGGCGGCAGTTCGTGAGCTCCGCCGCGGTCATCTTCTCCACCTTTCCGCTCCGGCCGCACACCCGGTCCAGCGTGCTGTCGTGGAACACCACCAGTTTGCCATCCCTGGTCAGATGGACATCCAGCTCCGCCCCCAGGCCCCGCTCTGCCGCCGCCTGAAAGGCGGCCAGGGAGTTCTCCGGGCGTTTGTCGTCGTGAAGGCCCCGGTGGGCATAGCGGCAATTGCGCATGGTGTTCCACCGGCCCCGGTCCTTGTGGCCATAGAGCAGCAGACACCACAGTCCCAGCCCCAGGGCCAGGATGCACGCCAGCGCTGCCGCGGCGCCCAGGCCCAAAACCAAGGCAGCCAAGACCCCCTGTGCTCTCCCATGGATACCCAGAGCTTCCAGATTCTGCAAAATCGTCTCCATGCGTTCTCCTTTATCTTACATCTCCATCTCCTCAAAGGCCTCCAGGCCCCGCCGACGGCTGGCCCGGCTGTCTCCGTGGCGAACCTGGAGCATGGTGAAGAAGCTCAGGCCCGCAAAGAGGGCGGCATAGGGGAAGAGGGTGGTATAGCTGACATACTTCAGCAGCCAGCCCGCCAGAATAGGCGTGATGGTCTGGGCTGCCATGGAAAAGGTATAGTAGTAGCCGGTGAATTTGCCCACGTCGGCCCCGGAGCAAAGCTCCACCACCATGGGCAGGGAGTTGACGTTGATGGCCGCCCAGGCCAGGCCCACCAGGGCAAAGAGCCCATAGAGCACCGGAGAGAAGCGGTCAAAGGTCAGCGTGAACAAAAAGCCGGTGAAGAAGCAGGCCGTCAGCAGGGCCACGCCTGCCAGGATGGTCTTTTTCCGGCCGATGCGGGAGGCCAGGGCCCCCACCGGCAGATAGGACACGATGGCTCCGCCGGTGGCCACGGTAAGGCACAGCGACGCGTCCCCCAGGCTCATGTCCCAGACCCGGCTGGCATAGGTGGTGAACCAGGTCTCCACGGCGTTGTAGCCGATGTACCACAATGCGATGGAGGAGAGCAAAAAGCCCAGGCTCCGGCGCACCGGCGGCGTCAGCACAGTGCCGGAAGTGGTTGCGGTCTCCTCCTGGCTGGGATGGGCCTTCTCCCACGCCGCCGCCTGGGCCGCCAGGGCCGGCTCCCGGATGGTCAGGGCCAGCACCGCCACCGCTGCCGCCATGAGCACGCCTACCACGGTGAAGAGGCGGACATAGCTGACGTGTTCCAGGCCATCGGTAGCTTTGGCGCTGTAAAGCACCGAGGCCACCAGCAGATACAAGATGCCGCCCAGGGCGCCCATCAGGTTGATGACCGCGTTGCCCCGGGACCTGAGGGGCTTCACCGTCACGTCCGGCATCAGGGCCACCGCCGGGCTGCGGTAGGTGCCCATCACCACCAGCAGCGCCCCCAGCACCGCCACAAAGGCCCCCGTTTTCCAGGACGCGGGCGCGGCGGCATAGCTGTCATCCAAAAGGGGCAGCAGCTGCATCAGCACCACTGCTCCCACGGTGCCCGCCAGAATGAAGGGCATCCGGCGGCCCATACGGCAGTGGCTGCGATCTGAAACGGCGCCGAACAGGGGCAGCAAAAACAGCGCCAGCACATTGTCCGCCGCCATGATGACGCCGGAGACGGCCTCGCTGACATGGAAGGTGTTGGTCAAGATCAGGGGGATGACGTTGTTGTACATCTGCCAGAAGGCGCAGATGGAGAAAAAGGCCAGGCCCACCAGGACCGTGCGCCGGTAGTTGAGTTTCATCACACTTACTCCTCTCTTTGCATCTGCTCCAGCAGCTCCGCCACGTCCCGGAGCACCCAGGTGGGCTGCACATCGGAGGCGGCCAGGGTCTCCCGGGTGCTCTCTCCGGAGAGGACCAGGGCCGTATCCACCCCGGCATTCACGCCGCAGGCGATGTCGGTATACAGCCGGTCCCCCACCACCAGGGTTTCGTCGGGGGAAAAGCCCGTGCGCTCCATGGCCAGCAGCACCATCTCCGGCTGTGGCTTGCCCGCCACCAGCGGCCGCCGGCCTGTGGCCCGCCAGAGCATCTCGCATACGCTGCCACAGTCAGGCACATAGCCGTACCAGGTGGGGCAGACCCAGTCGGGGTTGGTGGCAAGATAGGGCACGCCCTGACCCAGCAATATACAGGCGTCCTCCAGCTTTTGAAAGGTCAGCTCCGTGTCAAAGCCGCACACCAGCACCTGGGCGTCCTCCCGGCCAGAGGCCAGGCGGCACCCAGCCTGGGCAAGATGGGCCCGGAGGGAGGCGGTGCCGAAGACATACAGCCGCTTCTCCATCAATCTCTCCCGCCTCAGGGCATAGAGCAGGGCATCCACAGAGGTGAGGAAGTCCTCCTCCCCCGCTGCGATTCCCAGCCGCCGCAGCTTTTCCACATAATCCGCCGCGCCTCTGGAGGAGTTGTTGGTCAAAAAGAGATACCGCCCGCCTGCATCGCGGATGTGGCTGAGGAACTCCGGCACGCTGGGAAACAGCGTCTCATCCAAATACAGTGTCCCATCCATATCCAGTAAAAAAAGTTTTTTCTCCCGCAGGTTCATAGGGCCCCTCCTTTTGTATCATTCGCGCGGTAACAGGATAGCATAAAGCCGCCCCGCTGGCAAGCGGAGCGGCTTTTGAGATTGGTTAAGGGCAGGTAAACGATTCCCTCATTCGTCCTGGAGCCGGGAGATCTCCCACCGGTGGCCCCGATAGCGGATCACGAAGATGACCATGCGGACCGCCCAGTCCACGAACATGGCATACCAGATGCCCACCACGCCCAGGTCCATCCACCGGACCATGGCCACGCCCAGCATCACCCGGAACAGCCACATGGACACCGAGGAGGTGAGCATGGTGAAGCGGGTATCGCCTGCGGCCCGCAGGGCGTTGGGCAGCGTAAAGGCCAGAGGCCAGATCAGGATGGCCGTCACCGTGTGGGTCTGAATGATGCGCATGGCGTAACCCGAGGCCTCATCGGAGGCGTTGTACAGGTCCAGAATGAAGGGCATCAGGAACAAGACCAGCAGGCAGCTCAAAAACATAAAAATATAGGTATAGCGCATGAGCTTTCTGGTGTAGTACCGGGCTCGGTCATAGTCCCCGGCGCCCACGCACCGGGCCACCACCGTCACCATACCCAGGCCGATGGCCTGGCCGGGCAGGATCTGGAAGTTGCAGATGGTGTTGCAGATGGCGTTGGCCGCAACGGAGGCGGTGCCCAGGGCGGAGACCACCGACAAAAGCAGGATCTTTCCCAGCTGGAACATGCTGTTCTCCACTCCGTTGGGCACACCGAAGAGGAGGATGTTCTTAATCATCACCTTTTCATGGTGGAACTGGAAGTGCTCCAGATGCAGCGGCAGCTTGGGGTTGCGCAGCAGCACCACCATCAGCACCGCCGCCACCACACGGGAGACAAAGGTGGGGATAGCCACGCCTTCCACGCCCCGGTGGAGGCCAAAGACCAGAATGCCGTTGCCCACCACGTTGACGGTGTTCATCACCAGGGAGACCTTCATGGAGATGCTGGCGTTGCCCATGACCCGGAACAGCGCCGCGCCGGCACTGTAAATGGCCAGGAAGGGCGTGGAGCCCTCCACGATCATAAAATAGGTATTGCAGTAGGCGGCCACATCCGGCTCAATGTCTCCGAATACCACGTTGAGGATGAAGCCCTTGAGGAGGTAGACCAGAATCGTGATGCCCACGGATACCTCCAGCATGAACAACAGCAGCTGCATGGCCGAGCGGTTGGCCTTCTCCATCTCCCGCCGGCCGATGAACTGACCCGCCACCACGGCACCGCCGGTGCCCAGGGCGGCAAAGACGTTGATGAGCAGAATGTTCACCGAGTCCACCAGCGACACGGCGGACACCGCCGCCTCGCCCACCTGAGCCACCATCAGCGAATCCGCCAGGCCCACGGTGATGGCCAGAAGCTGCTCGATCACCAGGGGGATCAGCAGCTTGCGCAGGTCCTTGCGCGAGAAATTGACCGATAACCGCTCTTCCATTTCCTCCGTCTCCTTGCTTCATTTTGGATTGGCAGCAAAGCGGAGCACCATCTGGTGCCCCGCTGCAGATTGGGCGCTGCCCTGCCCATTTACTTGTGAAACTCCCGAGGGCTCACATGGAACGTATTTTGAAAGGCCCGCAGGAAGGTGGAGTACTCCCGGAAGCCCACGGCCTCCGCCGCCTTCATCACCGGTGTGCCCGCCCGAATCAGCTCCCCCGCCCGCAAAAGGCGCTTTTGGCTGATATACTGGTGGACCGTATAACCGGTAATAGCCTTGAAGCGGTGCATGAGATAGTACCGGCTGAGGTAAAACCGGCCGGCCAAAGCCTCCACTGACAGCTCCTCCTCCAGATGAGCGGCAATGTAGCGCAAAATCTCCTCCATCTTGGGGTCACAGCGGTAGGTGGCCGTGTCCTCGGCGGTGCGGTCTTGCAGGATGTCCCGGTTGATGGCGATGAGTAACTGCAAAAAGGTGGTGTTGGCCAGCAGCTCATGGCCGAACTGTTCATCCCGCAGAGCCTCCTCCAGCTGGCGGATCAAGCGCATATACTCCAGCCGCCGCTCCGTGGGCTGGCGCAGCAGGTGGAACCCCCGCTGCCGGGCCACATCAAAGCAGGTACTCAGGCTCTGCCCCGGGGTGCTGCTGCGCTCCAGATAGTCGGCGTTGAGCCACAAAACGATCCGCTCATAGGGCTCCGAGGGGTCGATGCGGGGCACATGGATCATGTTGTGCTGCACCAGCAGAATGTCCCAAGGCCGGAGGAAGTAGCTCACGCCCTCCACCACATAGGTCACCCGGCCGCTCAGCAGCAGGATGATCTTGTCAAACTCGTGATAGTGGTACTCCATTTTCTCCGCCCGGGAGTCCTTCAGATGGAACAGGCGAAAATTTTCATGGAGGTAACCCCGTCTTCCCACCTCGCTGCGGTCCAACATCGGTCTGTCCTCCTTTGCGGATTCTTTACGTAGAGTTAATCATATCGCAATTCCAAATGGATAACAAGGCAATAAAGCTCTAAAATCTCTCTGGTTTCTTGGCTGTTTTTGTGAAATCGGCCGGAGCTGTTAAGGCCTGTTTGGTCTTGCGTGGGGTGGGCATTCGTGCTAAAATGTGAAGCAATCGCCAATAAAATGTCGAAAAGGAGAGGCCGCCATGAGCCACGCCGATGCGCTCTTTATCCGCAACTGCCGGGATATTCTGGACCACGGCGTGTGGGACACCGATCTGCCGGTCCGCCCCAGATGGGAGGACGGCACCCCTGCCCACACCATCAAGAAATTCGGAATCGTCAACCGCTATGACCTGCAAGCGGAGTTTCCCATCCTCACCCTGCGGCGGACCTACTGGAAGACCGCGGTGGATGAACTGCTGTGGATCTGGCAGAAGAAGTCCAACAACATCCACGATCTCAACGCCCATATCTGGGACCAGTGGGCCGACGAGGACGGCTCCATCGGCAAGGCCTACGGCTATCAGCTGGGCGTGAAGCACCACTACCCCGAGGGGGATATGGACCAGGTGGACCGGGTACTCTATGACCTCAAACATAACCCTGCCTCCCGCCGCATCATGACCAACCTTTACAACTTCCAGGATCTGCACGAGATGAACCTGTACCCCTGCGCCTACTCCATGACCTTCAACGTCTCCGGCAACGTCCTCAACGCCATTTTGAACCAGCGCAGCCAGGATATGCTGGCCGCCAACAACTGGAATGTGGTGCAGTACGCCATTTTAGTGCATATGTTTGCCCAGGTCAGCGGCCTGGTCCCCGGAGAGCTGGTCCACGTCATCGCCGACGCCCACATCTACGACCGGCACGTCCCCATCATCGAGAAGATGCTGACCCAGACGCCCTCTCCGGCGCCCAAGTTTACCATAGATCCCCAGGTGAGGGATTTTTATGCCTTTACCCGGGAAAGCTTCTCCTTGGAGGGCTATACCCCCGCCCCCTTTACCGACACCATCCCCATTGCCATATAACATCCGCCGCCGGCCTCCGGCAGACGGCTCCAGGCGCCTCCGCCCCGACGGAGGCCCTATCCTTGATTTGAGCGCCAAGCGGCGCATGGAGGGTTTTTGTATGAATGCCATCGTCATTGTGGACCGCAACTGGGCCATCGGAAAAGACAACGGACTGCTGTTCTCCCTGCCCACGGATATGAAGTATTTCCGCACCCTAACTACGGGAGGCACACTTCTGATGGGCCGCCGGACGCTGGATTCCTTCCCCGGCGGAAAGCCCCTGCCCAATCGCCGCAACATCGTCATCACCCGCAATCCCGATTTCCAGCGGGACGGGGTGGAGGTGGTCTCCGACCCAGAGGACTGCCGCGCCCTCATCTCCCAGCTGCCCCAGGAGAAGGTGTGGGTCATCGGCGGCGGCAGCGTCTACACCGCCCTCCTGCCACAGTGCCACCGGGCCTATGTCACCCGGGTGGACGCAGCGGTGGGGGACGCCGACACCTTCTTCCCCAACCTGGACAAATCCCCGGACTGGAAGCTGGTCTCGGAGTCTGAGCCCATCACTGAAAACGGTCTCACCTTCCGTTTTGTGGAATATAGTAACGAAAGTCTCTAATATATTGAGCAAAAACAGCGTCCGCCGAATTTCTTCGGCGGACGCTTTCCTTTTCGGCGTAGGAAATGGGCCTTACGAAAAACAATCCTCTTCTCCGGCAGGAACCTCCTGAAGCGGTGCCCACAATGAGGCTTCCGCCTGGGTAGCGGCAGGCAGGTCTACCTGTTCCCCCTCCTGCCACAGCAAAAGGGCGTCCTCCCCCAAGCCGAAGTACAGCGCCTGGGTTCCCATGGCGTCCTCCTGGGAGAACAACGCATCGCCGCCGTGGCCATACCTGTGGTCAAAGTCCAGTGCCGCGATGTGCAGCAAAGGGCGCTTCAGGTACCAGTGGACGCCGTCGGCCTCCTCCTGCCAGTCCAGCAGATACCAGCCGCTCTCGTCCATGCTCCAGCGGATCCCCACTCTTCCGTCCTCCAGCTGGTAGGCCCGCACCTCATATGCACCGCTGTCCACAGGAAGCACCGTCCAGGTGTTCAATGCCCAGAGGCCGCCCACTACCGCCGCGCACAGCGCCAGAGCCAGGAGTGCCCCCTTCCACAAAGACCGCCTTCTGCCCTTCCGCCACTCCCGGGACAGCCGCCGCACTGCCGCCGCGTCGTCGGGGACAGCCGCCTCCGCCGGAGGCAGCGGCGCGTCCATGGCCTCCAGGGCCTCTCGGCAGGCCGGACACTCCCGCAGATGCGCCTCCACCGCCGCCCGGCTCTCCGGCGAGCACACGCCGTCGTGGTACAGGGGCAGCAGATCCTGAATGATGCCGCAGTTCATGTCTTTAACGCCTCCTTCAGCTTTTGCCGAGCCCGGAAATAGGTGACCCGGGCCCAGCTCTCCGTCTTGCCGAACAGCTCTCCGATCTGGGCAAAGGGCAGCTCCCCGAAGGTCCGCAGGGAAAAGACCTCCTTGTAGGGCTCCGGCAAATCGTGGAGCAGACGGTGGAGCTGCCGGGCGGTGTCCCGGTCCGCAAGGGCCTCCTCCATGCCTCCATCCCCCTGCTCTTTTGACGGCTCCCCAAACCGCTTTCGCTCCCGGCACAGGGACAGATACTGGTTCCGGGCAATCTGGCACAGCCACACCCGCAGCTGGCACTGGCCCCGGAAGCTGTCAATGGCGGTGAGGGCCCGGAAAAAGGTCTCCTGGGTCACCTCCTCCGCCACCTGCGCGTCCCGGCTCAGGGCTAAGACATAGCGGTACACATCGGCAAAATACGCCTGGTAGATCTCCTCAAATTCCGGCATTCCCTCACCTCCTTACTTTCATAAGACGCGCCGGGTATCCATTCGTTACATTCTTTCACAAAAGGCGCATTGTTTTTTCCCTCCCTATCCTTTATAATAGAACAAACGTACCCTTATAGGAAAGGAGGCGGCCCCATGGCGGAGCTTTCCACCGACATACAGTATATCAAAGGCATCGGCCCCCAGCGGGCCAAGGCCCTGCAGAAAGTGGGCGTGACCACCCTGGAGGACTTGGTGTCCTACTTCCCCCGCAGCTATGAGGACCGCCGGGAGGTGTGCACCATCGCCCAGCTCCAGCCGGGCCAGAGCGCCTGCGTCCGGGCCATGGTGGCCGCGCCGCCCACCCTCAGCCGCATCCGCAAGGGGCTGGAGCTGGTGAAGTTCCGGGCAGTGGACGAGACCGGCGCCCTGGACATCACCTATTTCAACCAAGCCTACCGGAAAAACGAGTTCCACGAGGGCCAGACCTACGTCTTTTTCGGCCGGGCGGAGGGCAATCTCCTGCGCCGGCAGATGAACAACCCGGCGGCGGAGCCGGAGGGCAAGGGGGAGGTCACCGGGCGCATCGTGCCTGTGTATCCCCTCACTGCCGGCGTGTCCCAGACCCTGCTGCGCCGGGCGGTGACCCAGGGGCTTGCCGCCTGCAGCGAGCTGCTGCCGGACCTGCTGCCGGACGAGCTGCGCCTGGCCCAGGGGCTGTGCCGAGTAGAGTACGCCTACCAGAACATCCACTTCCCCGCCGACGAGCAGGCCCTGACCATCGCCCGGCGGCGACTGGTGTTCGAGGAGCTGTTTTTGCTCTCCCTGGCCCTGGGTCGTCTGCGGACCCGGCGGACCGGGGACCGGGTCCCTCCCTGCCGGGACGTGGACCTGACGCCCTTTTTGGAGGCCCTGCCCTTTTCTCTGACGGCAGCCCAGCGCCGCTGCGTGGACGAGGCATTGGGGGATCTGCGCTCCGGCCGGCCCATGAACCGCCTGTGTCAGGGCGATGTGGGCTCCGGCAAGACCATGGTGGCCGCCGCCTGCGCCTACTTCATGGTCAAAAACGGCCGCCAGGCAGCCCTGATGGCCCCCACCGAGATCCTGGCCGAGCAGCACTTCCAGGGCCTCTCTCCCCTGCTGGAGCCCCTGGGCCTTCGGTGCGCCCTGCTGACCGGTTCCGTAAAGGGCAAGCGGCGCAAGGAGCTCCTGGAGGCCCTCTCCACCGGGGACATCGACCTCATCATCGGCACCCACGCCCTGATCTCCCAGGATGTGGCCTACCGGGACCTGGGGCTGGTCATCACCGATGAGCAGCACCGCTTCGGCGTCCAGCAGCGCTCGGCCCTCTCCAAAAAGGGCCAGGGCACCCACATCCTGGTCATGTCCGCCACCCCGATTCCCCGGACCCTGGCGCTGATCCTCTACGGAGACCTGGACATCTCCGTCATCGACCAGCTGCCCCCCGGGCGGCAGAAGATCGACACCTTCGCCGTGGGCAGCAGCTACCACCCCAGGCTCTATGACTTCCTCCGCCGTCAAATCCAGGAGGGGCGGCAGGCCTACATCGTCTGCCCCCTGGTGGAGGAGGGCGAGGAGGGCCCCGACGAGCGCAAGGCCGTGCGGGAGTACGCCGAAAAGCTCCAGCGGGAGGTGTTTCCCGACCTGCGCGTCAGCTTCCTCCACGGCCGCATGAAACCCAAGGAGAAGGAGGCGGTGATGGCCGCCTTTGCCGCCCGGGAGAGCGACATTCTGGTCTCCACCACCGTCATCGAGGTAGGTGTGGACGTGCCCAACGCCACAGTGATGGTGGTGGAAAACGCCGAGCGCTTCGGCCTGAGCCAGCTCCACCAGCTCCGGGGCCGGGT
>CDTY01022399.1_pt1 | contig 31801 bp, 26 predicted proteins | sample 557731 | NCBI WGS metagenome assembly CDTY01 (sample SAMEA3182101, study PRJEB8094) | gut metagenome | biome: human; feature: gut; material: Stool; isolation source: human stool | place: Canada | collected 2013-02-12
TAGGGCTTACTGAACAGTGGGAAAAAGCTCGGAAACCATTGAAAATACTAGGAAAAACAGGGGTAATGCGGTAAAATATCTGCAAAGGGATTCAGAAGTTTGAAAGAAAAAGTTTGCAGGTGATGAAGATGTATCGGCACGAAGATTATGACCAGCTTAAGATGGAGATGCCCTTTGGGGTCACATTGCGTGAGGATAACCGGTGGGTAATCCTCAGCAAGAAGTTCCCTTGGAAAGAGATTGACCGGGAGTATCAGGAACATTTCAAGAGCAGTGAGGGCCAAGTGGCCATTCCATCTCGTCTGGCCTTCGGGGCACTGTATATCCAGGCCGAGGAAGGCTACACAGATGAACAGACCAGACGAAATATCCAGGAGAACCCGTATCTGCAGTACTTCTGCGGATTTGAGTGCTACACCATGGACTCGCCCTTCGACGCATCCATGATGACACATTTCAGGAAGCGTATTTCTCCTGAGATGATTCAACGGATCAACGATCTGGTTTTTGCGCCAGAAGCAGTTGCCAGCATGGATAACCCCGAAGAAGATGATTCCGTAAATCAGGAAGACAGTGAGGACACTCTCTCGGCACAGCCGACAGAAGAATCTGAGAACCGTGGAACGCTGATTCTTGACGCGACCTGCTGTCCGGCAGATATTCATTATCCGACGGATGTCGGGCTGCTGAACCACGTCCGGGAGCTGGTAGAAAAGATGATCGATTTGCTCTATCCTTCCGCCCGTGATCTGTACCCCGAGAAGCCCCGGACCTATCGCCAGCAGGCTCGGGAAAGATATTTGGCATACACCAAGAAGCGCACCCATACTGTACGAGAAACGCGGATGGTTCTCCGCGGGAATTTGCAATATATCCAGAGGGATATCGGCTACATCGAGAAGATGGTGGCCCACGGCGTGTCCTTATCGCTGTTGGGGGATGACCTTTACAGGAAGCTGTTGGTGATCCAGGAACTCTGCCGCCAACAGTGGGACATGTATGTGCGGAAGAGTCATCAGATAGAAGACCGCATCGTCAGCATCGATCAGCCGCACGTTCGCCCTATTGTGCGCGGTAAAGCGGGATGTCCTACTGAGTTTGGTGCCAAAGTCATAGTAGGTCTTGTGGGTGGTTACGCTTTCCTGATGAAGGCTGACTGGAACAACTACTCTGAGAGCAGAAGTCTGCAGCAGGTCGTTGAGGAATATAAGGAGACCTTTGGCTTCTATCCAAAGACGATTCTGGCAGACCGGGCTTATCCCGGCAGAGAAAATCGGCTTTGGTGCACCTCGCTGGGGATCCGTCTTTCAGGTCCCAGGCTGGGACGGAAGTCGGCAGAGGAGAAGCAGGCAGAAAGCAAACAGATCTACCAGGATGGCTGCGACCGCGTCGTGATTGAGGGAACATTTGGTGTCGTCAAGCGCCGATATAGCTTGGACCGGGTCATGACTCGTTTGCCCGACACTTCCATGACCTCAATTGCGATGGGCTTCTTTGCCGCAAATATGGAGCGCAAACTACGTCTCCTTTTTGCGCCTGACTGCGGTTGGGCTCTGGACTACGATTTTGACCTCGGCGAGCTGGTCATTTTTCCGAGATTTCCAAATGTTCCAGCCATTCAGTAGACCCTAATTAAGGAGCGGGCACGATGGCTCTATGAGAAGATATAAGGGATACGGAATTAAAGGTAGCTATCAAAAATGGGGCCCACAAACCCATGGATAAGCAACTCCTAAAGAGTAGGCGTCCTGACAAACTAGGACACCTCTATCGTTCGTTGACTGGGTCTTTTGCGACCCGCAGTCACTATAAGTTTTGAAATAATTCGAAAAGTAAAAATTTATTGGTTAATAATCGATGAAATAATGCTAAAAACGAAATTCCGGATCCTGAAAAATTGAGCCAAATCGGACTGAATTCGCCCGATAACAGGCATATCGTAACGGATCGACACTGTGTTGTCGGCTTCATGGCAAAATTTAACGCCAATATAGCGACAATTTAGCTCATTCAGATCGTAATCGGCCAAAAATTCAAGATTTTGAAAATGAAATGACAAGAAACCCGACACAGTCATAGAAATGGTATAGTTAATCGCAATATCGCTGGGAAGCGAAATCGTCGCAATGATCTTATTGCCATCTTCGGCCAACTGATAATCTTGGGTACCGCTGATGGCATCCCGCAATTCTGGCCAGGGGTGAGTCGTAGCAGCAGCACCATAGACAAAGTCGGCTGTTCTGGCTTCAAGCAGAACTCGCACCGCCTCCTCAAAAGATAGCTGGTCCCGAGTCCTCCGAGCATTAATAGAGCCCATCGATAGTCCCAGTGCGCCAGCCGCATCCAACTGAGTGTCATATGAGATACCATTAATAACAACAGGGGTACGCTTGCGGTGATTCGCACCAAGGATAGCTGCCTCTTCCAGTACCGCTTTAGAAGCGGATGCTACGTCGCAGTTATTATCAGCCATTAGTCTCTTACGCTTGGCATATGCGGATGACTCTCTAAGCCCAAGAGCTTGACACGCCGCCGAAAACGAGGCATATGTTTCTCCGGCAAATTCAATTTCGCCCTGACCAGGGCGTGAGCTTTTGTGGGGAGCACTGCCAGATGCCGCCCGTGCATCTCGGACGTTGATACACTCTTTAATTGCCTCCTCTATGGACATGCCCTTTTTCAAGCGATTGCGTAGCAACTGCGGGCTGATATTATGCTCCCGTGCAATTTGTGCGGCACTCTCAGTCGTACGTTTCATAGCTCTACCTCTATCAGAATAATATTCTTGCTTACTGCATATTATACTTATTCTTCTGAAAAATAACAGAGAATTATGGGGGAACACCAATTTTTCTTATGTGCATGTAGCGGCTTCAGACAGCGGGGCATCGTTTCATTTTCTGGATTTTGAAAATAAAGTTGTAAAAAACGAGCAAAATCAAATATTTTACAAAGTTTTATGCCTTATTTCGTGCGAAGTTCCATATTGCATTTTCCGCACTTTTCTGCTATTATATTCACATGGAAACGAATTACCTTGAGTCTCCTTGAGGCCATCCCCCGCATTTTAGCCTCATTGTCCACTCAATAATGACTCGCAAGGAGTCCAAGGTAATCGTAATGATTGCCCTGGGCTCCTTATTTTTTTGGAGACAAAGGGACCAAGAAAACCCTTTTGGTCTCCATTTTTTTATTTTTGAGGTTCTTTGGAGCTTCAGGATACCCCCTCTCAGGCAGCGCTCACACGGTCAGGATTGGGCGGACAAGTGGGCGAGGATTGAGAGGGAGAGTATCATTAGCTGTACTTGTCCCCCCGCAAACAAGCACATTGTCCCTAAATCATGACTTAAAAGAAGTCCAAGGTAATCGTAATGATTGCCTTGGACTCCTTTTTTAAAGTACAGCAATATGTGGTTGCAGCTCATCATGTGGTAAGCATCTGGCGGTATAGGAGTGGCCGCGCTGTGGACTTTGGTAAGGACGTTGAGGCACCAAAATAGACCCCAATATATTATGTTGCATACTGGTCACGGTATTGTTTGGGTGTCATGCCCATAACCTTTTTGAATGCCTGCCCAAAATGACTTTGGGAGGAAAACCCTAGTTGATAGGCAATTTCTCCATACGTTGCCTTAGTGTAGCGCAGATCTTGCAAGGAAGAATGGATTTTCTGCTCCATGATATAGTCCATCAGAGGGATTCCCTCTTCCTTCATAAACAGTTGAGAGAGATAATTTCGGGTTACACCCAGCTCGTCCGCCAGCTCTACAACGGTAATCTTTTGACGAAGCCGCTTTCCCACCTCTTCCTTGCATCGGGTTACCAGGGCATTTTTCTGCATTCCGCTGATATGGTCCCGAACAAGAGTGGTATAGTGCGCCTCCGTCTGTCGCGCCAGAGCAATCACTTCATCTGCATGCAGAAGCTCTTCTACCTGCAGGACATAGGCGTCGGATAAAGAATAGGCGATTTCGGATGGGATCCCGCCTGCGATGGCTGAACGGCTGGATAGGGCTATCAAGGTAATAGCTATGTTTTTAGCGTGGCGCAAAGGGTTATTGGCTAGGGTCCCAATTTCTCCCACATAGGTCTCCTGAATACTTTTGCGCAGCGACTCCAGATCGCCCCGCCGGATACTGTCCTGCTCCCGCTCCTCCTGACTATATGGATTATGGACCTTGCCTTGCCCGTTGTAATTGTCATACACATGATCCAGCTTTTTCTGAACCAGTCCTTTTAAGTGTTCCTCCTCAGTTCCCCGGGCCATGATTTCCGTCCAGCTCAGATAGATTCCGGTAAGATGGTGGTACAGCATGGACAAAAGAGAAAAGAAAAATTCCAGCGTACAGCTTGACATGCGATAGGGCTTTTGCGGATCCATATGATGAATCCGCACCATCTGCTGTGTGATCTCCTGGCTGCGCTGCACAAGGCAGCCGGGACCGATAAGAAAGATTCCCTGCTCTTTGGCATGGATGATTCCATATACCACGGCATCCAGTTCAAAATACAGCTTTGGAGCACTGATGGATGCTTTTTCCAGCAGCATGGCTTCCAAATCAGGATCACACCGCAGAGGGTCTGGGTATCCGCCTTGATCGGCATAGGTACACTGGTACTCAGCATCGGCAGTATAGCAGCGGATGGGTACATGGCTCAAATGGACCAGATGACTGCACAGCTCAGTTGTATCTAACAAGCGTATCACCCACCTTTCCATTTTATTTTACCAGGAAGGAGCTTAAAGAACTACTGTAACATGGTATTTCTTTTCCAAATCATTTACTTAAAAACAGGCGAACTATGGGGCTGTGCCCACAGTTCGTCTGTTTGTTAATCGTCTACAGGACGATCCTCGTCGGCCAGATATTCAAAGAAATCAAAGTCGGCATAGTGGCTGTGCTTCACTCGGTCGGCGCAGGTGATGCCTACCAGAGTGCCGGTAAACTCTCCAAACTTGCAGTATTCATCGGAGAAATGAGCGGTGGCAAAGCAGCGGCCGATGGCATGGTACTTCTGATTATCATAGCTCCAGAAGAACTGTGCCTTACATCCTTCAATGGTCAGACGCAGATAGATAGGCACATCGTCCACGGGAATACGGGTATTGAGAAATTCTGTTTTCTCCCCGTTTTCCAAATGGATGATAGACAGGGCGCTGCGCCCCAGGGTCTCGCTGTAATACTTGCGCAGGTTGATATAGTTCATATTATCGTAGTACAGAATGAGACCCGCGCTGTGCTGGTGTACCTCCGGGATAAAGTCCATCTTGGTGGTGATCCGTGCATGGACGCTGGTAAGCTTACGGGCCAGGATACTCACCTTGTTCAGTGAGGTGCGGGACTCCTGGCCCCGCAGGCGAACCCAACCGGGACGGGCCGTAACATCGGCAAACCGGGAGGGCATGATACGGGGGGCATAGTAAAAATTCCCCAGCTGTGGGCTGTCAAAGTCATCAAAGGCAGGCGGCATCTGAAGGGGAACCTCGGGCAAGTGGGACTCGGGGACCTCCATCTTGGCCAGATTGGAGCCGTCTGCCATCCGCAGCCAGCCATTCTCCGTCCACATCATCTTCTGGATGGCCGTCTCACGACCCAGGGTGCAGCTGAGTTCGGGAACAAAGGGGCGTGCGCACAGGTGGACCAGGTAGACCTCGCCGGTGGGCAGTTCCACATAGCTGCCATGTCCGGATTTTTGCAGTACAGAATCGGGATTGAAATACTTTGGCTTGAGGTGATCCGGGTCGCTGCGCTCGTAGGACACACCGGGCACACTGGTCACAATGGGATTTTGGGGATCTCGCTCATAGGGACCCCAGACCTGGGAACTGCGGCCCATGGTGACGCAGTGGTTATAGCCCGTACCGCCCTCGGCGCACATGATGTAGTAATACTCCCCTCGCTTGGTCAGGTGGGGCGCTTCGATGCAGCCGCGATCTGTTCCGCCGCGCCACATCCGCTTGGGGTAGCCCACGATTTCCTTCTTTACCGGGTCGTACTCCACCATGCAGATAGAGCCGGGCTTTTCATAGCCCAGGCGGGTCTCCCACTCCAGGGAGACGATGTACTTCTTGCCGTTGTCATCATGGAAAATGGAGGCGTCAAAGCCGGAGGAGTGCAGATACACCGGCTCACTCCAGGGGCCGCGGATGTCCTTGGCTGTGATAAGGTAGTTGTCCACATCAAAGTAGCGGGCATTCATGGAGTTCATCACGCCGTAGACCACGTAGAACAGATCCTCTTCCTGGCAGTAGGTGAGGCAGGGCGCCCAGATTCCCTTGGCGCTGGGCAGCTTTTTTAAATCCACCTTCTCGTCATCCGTGAGGACATGGGTGTAAAGCTCCCAGTGCTTTAAGTCCCTGGAGTGATAGATGGGAATGCCGGGGAACCATTCGAAGGTGGATACCGCCAGGTAGTAGTCGTCCCCCTTGCGGCAGATGCAGGGGTCCGGGTTAAAACCGGGAAGAATGGGATTTTTAATCATAGCAGCACGTTCCTCCTATCAGTTACCTTCCGTTTTTCTCTTTTCCAGGTCGGCAAGGATACCGCTGAACTCCTTGTCCAGGTACCAGAACTTCATGATGATCAGGCCGCACACATACACCACAATGGGAATCCAGACGAAACAGACCTCGATGGAGAACAGGGCTTCCGCGGTCTGTACCGCAGCCTCGCCCACATAGCCGCCAATCTCCAGGATAAGGCCAAGAAGAGCGGAGCCGATGCCGTTGCCGATCTTATATCCAAAGCTGCACGCACTGTTGACCAGACCCTCGGTGCGGTAACCGGTTTTCCACTCGCCGTAGTCAATGGTATCAGATACCATAGCCCACATGGTGGCGCCGCCGCAGGCATTTCCGATGCCGCGGATCACGCTGGACACCACGATCAGGTTCATAGCGCCGCCGGAATAGTTCAGCACCAGCATGCCTACAATGTCAAAAACCAGGCCCAGTGCAAAGACATTGCGCTTGCCAAACCGCTTGACCAGCATGGCGATGAAGAACATGCTCACGATCTGCACTACATTGAAGATGCCGTTGATGGTAGTAACCAGGTTCTTGTCCCCCAGAATATTCTTGGCGTAAAAGACAGTGGCGCCGCCGTTGACAGAGTACATCAGGAAGAAGAGAGCCAGCATCCCGGTCATCATGATCCAGTACTTATTCTGGAACAGTGCTTTCACGCCTGTGGCAAAGGGCACATCCTTTGCCTCTCCATCCTTGACTGCAGGACGCACACGCTCTTTGGTACCAAAGAAGTTGATGAGAAATGCCGCCACAGAGACAGCGCCCAGCACCACAAACGCCTTGGTCCAGGCAGAGGCGGTGTTGCCAAACAGCTCCACCAGGGGAAGGGTAAAGGTGTTGATGGTCAGCGTGCCGGCAGTGGCCAGCAGGTTGCGGAAAATGCTCAGAACCGAGCGCTCATAGGGATCCTGGGTCATCAGGGCGTTCAGCGCGGAATAAGGAACGTTGATGGCCGTATAGACCACCGTGGAAACCAGATTGTATGTAACAAATACGTACACCAGCTTCGCCCCGGAGGACCAGCCTGTGGGAACGGAAAACAGCAGCACGCCGGATACTGCAAAGGGGATACACATCCGCAAAAGCCACGGTCTTGCCTTGCCAAAGCGGGACTTGGTGCGGTCCACAATGACACCCATGATAATGTCGCTCACACCGTCAAACACTCTGGAAATCAGCATGATCACACCCACAGCCGCGCTGCTTACCCCGGCGTAATCGGTGTAGTAGAACATGAGGTATACCGACATGGCGGTGTAGATAATGTTGCAGCCAAAGTCGCCGCATCCATAGGAAAAGCGCTCCAGAATTTTACGAAACGTCAACTTCTCTTTTACCATTGTTTTTCCCTCTCATTCCTTGCATTTGTTAGCGTGGATCGTTAGGTGCCGCTGGATACCGGGAACCAGCCTTCGGAAACGCTTTTTCCCAAATCCCAGCAGTCCCAGCCGTACCAGTTGGGATCATTGGCAGGGTCCAGCAGCAGCTTATAGTTCCAGTAGTAGTGGCCGCAACCGTGGTTCCAGGCGTCCAACTGAGCCTGGGCAATGGAGCGGTAGAGCTGCTTGCGGTTTGTGTCAGAGGGGCGGTTGTCCTGCTGGGAGAAATCCATTCCATTGAGAACGGACTGTCCGCCTTTGGTATCTACACCCACGGCCAGAGAATTAAACAGGCTCCACTCGCCGCAGATAACATCCACATACTCCTGCACCTGGGCAATCTCCTTGGCGTAGTGTTCCTGGATATAGGAGAGGTAGCCCTCCTGAGTCTGTTCACAGCCCATGCTCTCAGCCATCATCAAATACTGATGGGTATCCAAAATTACGTTGTGGAAGTTTCCGTTCTGGAAAAAGTCCTTCCAGGCATGAAGCTGGAAGCCATCGTGGAAGACAACGTATTTATCCGCATCCATGTGCTTACGGATCCGGTCATAGGCCTTTGTATAGAAGTCACGGAGGAATTCCAGGGTAATGGGGGCGCTTCCCTTTGCCAGTTCCGGATCTACCGGAGGATAGCGGTTTGAAATATCAAACACATCCCATGCTGCATCAGTAAGCGGCTCATTCACAGGCTCGATCCCCAGCAGGCCCCTCCGTGTTCCGTAACGCTGAGCCAGCCGCTCCAGAACATCCAGCACAAAGTCCACTTCCTCAGGCATCTGGCTCCACTTGCACACGCCGGAAAAGCCGCCGTTATCAAAGCCATTCTGGCTCATAGGAACGGTATGCAGATCCAGCAGGATGGAAAGTCCATATTTCTCCGCCCAGCAAAAGGCCTTGTCCAGCTCTTCAATACAGCCAACAAAGGGAGGCCGGTCTCCGAAAACAAAGTACGGAATGGGGATGCGGACACTGTTCATTCCCATGTGGGCAATGTGGGCAAAGTCCCGCTCAGTGATGTATTCGCTGCGGTGGATCTTCAGCCGCATCCCAAACATCTGCGGAGATAGCTGGTGGGCCAGGTAGTATTCATCTTCTGCAGTCGTGCCGTCAAACAGCGCAGGGCTCATCCATTTTTCCAGGACCAACCAGTTCTCTAAATTAACGCCGTTGATCTTTTTCATCATATTTTTCCCCCTTTTGGAGTGTTATCTTGGCTTAAAGTATAATTACGAACACTTTTTTGGTATATCAAAAAAGTAAGAAGCATATCAAGAACAACAGGCGAGGAGTCATTTTCTATGAAATAGATAATTATACACGTTGTTTTTTGTGCTTAATGACGGTTACTATTGTAAAGGACCTATACATAAGATGCCAAAGGTCTTGCTCGAATCTCCCCTGCCAAAATACCGGGATCAGCCCCGAAACGAGCCGCATGGAATGTGACATAAACTCAGGCAATTCCCCCAGTTGGTAACCCCGCAAGCATAGTGGAAGTTCTGTTCTGAAGGCATGTGCATTTTTTAACCAAGTTCACATCGACTTTTTCCTGTGAGTACGGTATACTTTCAATGAATGATTCGCCATAGGAAAAGCCTTTGGAAAGGAATGAGTCGTCATGGTGATTGAACCTATGAAATGCGGAACAGAAGAATTTGAGGTCCACCTGCCTGAGGAGCTGATTGCAGCAGAGCTGGAACCCAATCGGGTGGAACTTCCTCAGCGGACACCGGCAGAGCACATCCGCTGGGCTCTGGATCATCCGGTGGACTCTGCACCGCTGAAGGAGCTGGTAAAGGCCGGGGATAAGGTGTGCATTGTCATCTCCGATGTCACTCGCCGCTGGCAGTCTCCGGAAACCTATATCCCGGTGCTGATCGCGGAACTGGAATGCGCCGGCATCCGGGATGAGGACATGCTGATCATCTCCGCCACCGGGACACACCGCCGCCAGACCCCGGAAGAGCACATGGGCCTGGTGACAAAGGAGGTCTACGAGCGCATTGAGCTGGTGGATCATGTGTGTACCGATGAGGAAAACCTCTCTTATGTGGGCACCACCTCCCGTGGAACTCCGGTGTGGCTGGATAAGCGGGCTCTGGCTTGCGACAAGATCATCCTCACCGGAGGCGTGGTATACCACTTCATGGCGGGCTTCGGCGGCGGCCGCAAGAGCATTCTCCCCGGCATTGCCGGCCGGGAGACCATTATGAAAAACCACAATCTGGCTCTGAATCCCGGTCTTGGAAACGGCTCCAATCCCCAGGTCCGCAGCGCCAATATGAATGCGACCAACCCGGTCCATGCCGATATGATGGAGGCATGCTCCATGGTCAGCCCCACTTTCCTGGTGAACGTGGTGGTCAACGATGACCAGCAGGTCATCGCCGCCTTTGCCGGCAACTGGATCACCGCCCACCGGGCGGCATGCGACCTGGTCGACCGGATGTACGGTGTACCGGCCAAGGAAAAGACACCTCTGGTAATTGCCAGTGCCGGCGGCTTTCCGAAAGATCTGAACTTCTATCAGACCATCAAAACCCTCTCCAATGCTCTGGAGGTGGTAGATGAGGGAGGCACTATTATTTTGGTGACCCGGTCCCAGGAGGGCTTCGGCAATGGGGATACCCAGCGCCAGATTGCGGTTTTTGCTACCATGGTAGAACGGGAAAAGGATCTGCGTGAAAATTTCTCCATCGGTGCGTTCATCGGTTATCTCTTTGCTGAGAGTGCCGAAAAGTACCATATGATCGTCGTCACCGGTATGGAGCAGGCGGACTTCGGCACCTCCAAGATCCACGTGGTCAAAACCCTGGATCAGGCTCTGGCGCTGTCGCGGGAGCTCAATGGCGGCAAAGACCTGCGTGCCACACTGATGCCCCATGGTGCAAATACTCTGCCCAAGTTTGCATAAACTTTATCAAAAATCCGGATGGAAAACTCCATCCGGATTTTTGATAAGCCAGCCAGCTGGTCTTTGCCCCTGCCCCACTTATAACTTGAAAACCACCCCAGGAAATGCTATATTTTATACCTGAAATAAATTTTTCTTCGATTCCATAAGGTTCAAAGTAAAGTTGAAAACACTTTGGCGAGCCGCCCGTGATCAAACTATTTTGATTGGGATGATCACAAGCCAAGCACTTATATTATTCAGGCCCGAGGCAGAGCCTCGGGCCTTTTTATGGAGGTGTCCTCATGCGTCCCATTTTGATCATCGGCGCCCGCGGTGTGGGCAAGACCACTCTCATCCGCCTCCTGCTCTCAGATGCGTCCCGCCCGGTGCGGGGATTTTATACTGCCAACCTGCCAACCGAGCCGCCAGGCACGCACAGCACCTATCTGCACCCCGCCTGGCAGTCCCCGGAGGAGCGCACCTACACGCCGGACAATCAGGTAGGCCGCTGGAACGGACAGACTATGCACGCCTTTCCCTCAGTGTTTGACACCCTTGGGGTATCCTGTCTGGCCAATATACCTCCGCAGTCTTTGGTGGTCATGGACGAACTGGGCTTTCTGGAGTCCCAGGCTCCCCGGTTTACTCAGGCGGTGCTGGACGCTCTGAGCGGCCCCGCCCAGGTCCTTGCCGCGGTGAAGGACCGTCCCGATGTTCCCTTTCTCCAGGCCGTCCTGGCCCATCCCGAGGCACAGGTATTCCGTCTGACCCCGGAAAACCGCCAAGAGCTCTATGGACAGATCCGTGCACTGTTATGACCTCTGCCGCTTCACTCCCTGGGCACTGAGGGCAGCCAGATAGAGCACCACCCCAAAGGCCGCTCCCGCCAGATTGGCCCACAGCGCTCCCGTCCCCCAGTCCTTCAGGGCGCGCACCAGCAGATTGGTGGTCAACGCCATGAGTAGGGTGGCTAACCCTGGAGCGGTGAGCCAGCGAAACAGCTCCAGCCGCAGCCCGGTGCAGACAATCAGCCGCTGGGCACACAGCAACAGTCCCAACACGGTGGAAACCCCGGTACTGACCACAAAGCCCTCCATCCCCATCTTGGGCACCAGCCAGGCGGTCAGGGCCAACTGTACCCCGTCGCACAAAATGGAGATCCAGGCTACGCTCCCCTGCCGCCCCACACCGTTCAAGGCAGCGCCCAGCACCGCCTGATAGCAGCTCAGCGCCATGATGGCAGCCAGAGGGACCAGGAACTCCCCCACTCCATCCTGGTGGAACAGAGCCCCGCCCAGGTCACTTCCCACCACCGCCATCAGCCCCATGGAGGGCAGCGCCAGCAGAGACACCGTGGTCATGGATTGAGAAATATTTTCGCGGATCTCCTCCTTGTGCCCCAGGGCGGCACAGTGAGACAACCGGGGCACCATGACCAGATTCATGGCTCCCAGAAATACCGTAGGAAGGGCCAGCATGGGCAGCGTCATGCCGCACACCACGCCAAACTCCGCCATGGCCGCACTTGGGTCCATCCCCCCCTCCACCAGCTTGCGGGGGATCAGGGTGGCATTGATGGCCCCCATCACATTGCCCAGCAGGGCGTTGCAACCCACTGGAAGGACAATGGTGGCAATCCTGCGCCGCCGGATTCCGGCCCGCTCCCCCGGCCCCATCAGCCCCTTGCGGCGCTTTCGGCGGTGGAAAAGAGCAGAAAGGGTGGCAGACGAGAACAATTCGCAGATCACCATGCTGGTGACAATGAGCCCCACTACCCGCTCCGGATATTGGGGCAGAAAGAGGGTCAGCAGTCCCAGCACCGCCGCCGTGCGTACCAGCTGCTCCAGCAGCTCCACCACCGCCGGCGGCCCAACCAGCCCCGCGCCGTAAAAGAAGTGCTTGTGGATATTCTCCACCCCGGTGAGGGCGGCGCAGGGCACCAGCAGCATCAGCCCCAGCTGGGTTCGGGCATCACCCAGGAGATAGACGGAAATGGGATCGCTGAACACAATGACCGCCGCTCCCACCGGCAAGATCAGCAGCATGAGCCACCGCAGACAAGAGCTCACGATCTGTGCTGCACCCCGGCTGTTTTCCCAGGCCAGATACTGGGAGGTGAGATTGGATACCGCCGCCGTCAGTCCCACTGCGGTCAGGGACAACAGCACCGAGAAGGCGGGCATCACCAGCTGATAGAGGCCCATGACCTCCGCGCCCACCATGCGGGACAGGGCCACACGGTACCCAAAACCCAGCAGCTGGGACAGTGCCCCCAGCACAGTCAGCAGCACCACGCTGCGCCGGGCGGCGCTTTTGTATTCCTGATCCACGTCCATCCCCCCTTCCCTCCACTCTATTCGCCATCCCTGCCGGATATGTGGCCTTTCAGACCTTGCCCCGGCGGGGTTTCTATTGTATAATGTAGTGGACTAAAATGCATTCCCTCAGAACAGATGCGCTTGGCGCAAAAAATAAGGAGGAACCTGAGTTATGGCATTTGTAGATCTGGAACAGCGCGGCTCCATCGGTATTCTTACTATGAACCGGCCGGAGGCCCTCAACGCTCTGAACGATCAGGTCCTGCGGGACCTGGACGCCGCCCTGGATGCGGTGGAGGCCAATGATGAGATTCTGGTGGTCATCCTCACCGGCGCGGGCCGCTCCTTTGTGGCCGGAGCCGACATCGGCCAGATGAAGGACTTTACTTCTGTCCAGGCCAAGAAGTTCGGTGCCTACGGCAACAGCGTCTTCCTGAAGCTGGAGAACTTCCCCAAGCCCGTCATCGCCGCGGTCAACGGCTTTGCTCTGGGCGGCGGCTGCGAGCTGGCTATGTCCTGCGACATCCGTCTGGCCAGTGAGAAGGCCAAGTTCGGCCAGCCCGAGGTGGGCCTGGGCATTACCCCCGGTTTCGGCGGCACCCAGCGTCTGGCCCGCATCGTGGGCGTATCCAACGCCATGGAGCTCATCCTCACCGCCAAGGTCATCAAGGCTGAGGAGGCCAAGGAGATGGGCCTGGTCAGCCACGTATATCCTGCTGAGGAGCTGATGGACAAGGCCATGGAGCTGGCCCAGGCCATCGCTGCCAATGCCCAGGTGGCCGTGCGGCAGTCCAAGGCTGCCATCCGCCACGGTCTGCAGACCGATATGTACACCGGCGCCGCCTTTGAGGCCGAGGCCTTTGGCCTGTGCTTCTCCACCGAGGATCAGAAGGACGCCATGACCGCCTTTGTCAACAAGGACAAGGTTACCAGCTTTAAAAACCGCTGATAGGTCCCAAAACGGGGCTGCGGCCGGCGCCTATGCGCCGGCCGCAGCCTTGTAATGGGCGTAATTCCAGCACCGCTGTGAAAGGAGTTTGATCCATGCTGAACATCGGAGACGTCTTCTCCAATCTGGTGGGCCTGTTTCTGCTCATCGCCGTGGGATACGCCGCGGTAAAACTTCAGGTCCTCCCCGTCTCCTCCACCAAGCTGCTGAGCAATCTGCTCATGCAGATCACCCTGCCCGCCACCATTCTGGTCTCCCTGGTGCGGCCCTACGACGCCGCCTTTATCCGGGACGGGGTACTCATTGCGATACTTGGAACGGTGCTGTACCTTCTCTATGGCCTGCTGTCCCTGCCAGCCTGCCGCCTTTTCCATGTCGGTGAGGGACGCAGAGGCGCATGGATCTTCTCCGCTATGTTCAGCAACAATGGCTTTATGGGCTTTCCCGTAGCCCTTGCTCTCTTTCAGGAAGAAGGGTTGGCTCTGGCGGTATTTCTGGGTATTCCCTTTAATCTGCTGGCCTACACACTGGGCGCCAAGCTCATGTGCATGGACCACGAGTCAGAGGACTCCAGCCCACCGCCCTCCTGGCGCTCCATCCTGCTGACCAGCGTCAACGGCGCCATTCTGCTGGGGCTGGTAATGTACGCGGCGCAAATTCCCATTCCCGACGTGCTGTCCACTCCCCTCACCCATCTCTCCAATATTACCACTCCCCTGTCCATGCTGGTTATCGGTATGAATCTGACCGAGGGACGGGTGGGCGATCTGCTGCGGGATCGGGACGTCTTTTCCGTCTCCTTTCTGCGCCTCGTCTTCTTCCCGATCCTTACCTGGGCCATTTTGCGGCTGCTACCCATCTCCAATCCTCTGGTGGTGGGGGTGACTCTGATCATTATGGCCATGCCTTCCCCGGCCATCAGCGCCATTCTGGCGGAGAGCTATCACTCGGACAAGGAGTTCGCCTCCCGGTCGGTATTTCTCTCCAGCCTGCTGTGTCTTATTTCTATCCCGCTGATCTCTCTGCTTTTGTAACAGAGCCGAAAAAAGAAAAAAACGGGCCTTCGCCCGCTTCCATACGATGATAAAAAAGAAATGACCCTTGACTGCTTGTTTCGTAATCCAATGCAGTCAAGGGTCATTTCTGGTGGTTCTTGTTATCTAACATCATATGGTTACCTCACTTTCTATTAATTCGCATCTACCACACGTTCCGTTTACAGGATATCGATTTCTGCCATTCAACTTTTGTTGCCGCGCGTTCACTTCGCCGTGCATCCTCGCTTATGAGGTTCTGTGCTGTTGTGCGATCTCATGCTTCCTGCAACATCCTGTGGCATTTGCGTGACCAGATATACACTGTATCCTACCAGCTGATCTTGTACGGGGTTCAGAGCTTACCATTGGTTTACGCAGGTCCTGTTCGATTTCCCTGGCATTTTTGCTACCCATTGAATTCTTCTCTGCGTTCGGGATCTTGATTTCTCTTCAGCTTACCAAACTCTCATGAGTTTTTCCTGGTCCGCCGGGTACTGACAAGGTTTACCGAATTTTACTTGCCGATCTGGAATTCTTAAGATATAAACTTGCCTTAGATCTTTAAGGTGCCTTTGTTTTCCTTCGGGTCGATCTGTATTCCGATACAGGTTTGACAGCTTATGTTTTTGATTTACCAGGGATTTGATATATCTCAACTTTCTGCTGTCGGATCAGGTGTATCTGGTATCTAGGTTTGCTACCACATTGGTATCACCCTTTCTGGTTATAATATAGCACCCGCCCTATAATTTGTCAACGGTTTTTGGAGGAAATTACAATTCATTTTACAAGTTTTTGAAAATTACTTGCAAAAAGGGCGTGCCGCTGGGCACGCCCTTTTTTAAATCCGTTCCGGCGGCGCATCGCCCGCCAGATCCATCAGATATTCGTAGTACGGTTTCAGGAAACAGAAGCCCTGTGCCACCTGCTGGACCAGCTCAGGCTGGAACAGCAGGCCCTCACAATTTTCATCCCGGGTCAGGGAGATACTCTTGCGGTTGTACCAGGGGTACAGCAGAGGTCCCGGGTCCCCCTTGGGCCGCTTGTACTGCTCCCCTTCCAGCGCAAAGCCGGAGCCCTCCAGCTTCCGGGCCAGCTTCTCCAGGGGCTTGGGGTCCCGGTCGATGCGGGCACGGAGCTTGGCCATGGTAACAGGGGTGGGGTCGTAGCAGCCCATGCCGAAGCTGTAATACTCCGGGGCGATCTCAAAATAGAACGCCGGCAGACTGACCCACCGCTCCTTGGGACGGCGCAGGGTAAACCACAGGTGATCCTTATAAGGTCCCCGGCCGTGGAGCCGCCGGGCATCCCGGTAGATCCGGGAGACATGGAGGTTGAGTCCCAGCTCCGGGGATTTCTCCTCCATGACCTGCTGGACCTCCTCCCCCAGTTGGCGCAGGGGCTCAGCCACGTAGGTCAGATACTCCTGCTTGTGCTCCAAAAACCAGCTGCGTTCGTTATTGAAGCGGATCCCCCACAGGAAATCCACTGCTTGCTGTGAAAAACCTTGAAACATGTTGTGCTCCTTCAGGATGCCTGGCTGCTGGCCCCTCCTGCCGACTGATCCGGCGTACTGCTGGACGAGGAGGCCCCGGAATCCGTGCCCTGGCTGCCGGAATCGATGGGCTGCTCCGGTTCGGGCTGAGGCTCCGGTTCAGGCTGAGGTTCGGGCTGGGGCTGCGGCGGCACGCCGTTGACCCAGGTGGAGGGATCGCCGTCGGCGGGGTTATACAAAATGGTCTTGGGACGCATCTTGTAGGTGCTGGAGGTCATCTGCTGCTTCTCCACCAGATTGCCGTTTTTGTCGTAGATATAGCGGTAGGTACTGGCACTCACGCCGGTATAGGGGTTCTGCTTGCTGTCCACCTTGGTGGTTCCGCGGGGGATAGACTCATCCGCCTTATACTGAGTGGTGGGAGAGACCCTGTCATAGGTGGTGCTCTTGGGCACGGCATAATAACCGGTCTCGTTGGTGCCGTAGATCTCCACGGTGAGCTTGCGCTTACCGCCCTGGTCGTAGCTGCGGGTGACGATCTTCACGGGATAGTTGGTGTTGTTTTTAAAGCGGAAATCCGTCAGACCATAGTATACCGTGGCGTCCATGCCCTCATCCACATAACCGGTGTTATACATGTGGGCCTTGCGCTCCACCACCTCCAAGGTGGTGTGCAGGACGGCGTAGTAAATGGTAGAGGAGGTCTGGCAAATGCCGCCGCCCACCTCGTCCACCGAGGCGCCGCCGGAGTACACCGGCGCGGACAGATAGCCCTTGGAGGCAGTGCGGCTGCCGGTGGTGTTGTTGTAGGAGAAGATCTCTCCGGGCATAAGGACCACGCCGTTGCAGGCCTGGGCAGAGAGCTTTACGTTGTGCTTGCGGTTGGAAGAGCCGCTGACGTTGGTGGTACCGCTGCCCAGCAGATCCCGGAACAGCTTGGCCTGCAGGCTCTCCTTGGTCTCATTGGGCTGGGTCAGGGTGAGAGGGATGGAGACGGTCTCACCCTCGGCTGCCGACTGATAGGCCGCCTTGGCCTGTTCCACGTCAAAGTCTACGCCTACCACATGGTCCGTGGCCTGATAGGTCTCGGGGTCCACAGTGGCATCCACAGGCTCGGTGTGCAGTTCTTCATACATGGCCTCAAAATCAGGCTCCCGGGGGCTCTCTTCGTGGGCGGTGAGGGTCACCGTCTCCGCCTGTACCGCTTCGCCCCGCAACTGCTGGCTGATCTCGTCGGTCAGAGCCTGTTTGACCTGCTGCTCCGACTGCTCCCGTTCAATGGCCACACCGGTAACGCCCTTGGTGATCTTCAGGGCATCGCCCTCCACCACATAGGCGGCCTCGGTGATGCCGCCGCCGGCCAGCTGATCGGCCTCGTCCAGCAGCGCATTCAGCTCTTCTTTTCCGCTCTCGCTCCAGTCCAGCACCAGATCCACGTCCTGCTTCATTCCCATCAGGCTGCCCAGATAAGCGCCGCCCTGAAGCAGGAAGTTGCTCCGGCCGGCTTCCCACGCCTGCCGGACGCAGTCATCTGCCTCCAGGCTGAGGGCACTGCCGCTGATGCTGCCGCTCCAGGTGCCGTACTCCACCGGCAGGGTGACGCTCTTGGCCTTGGTCATGCTCTGCTCCAGGGTGGACTTTGCCTGCTCCTGGGTCATTCCGCCCACGGACACGCCGCCCACATGGACGCCCTTCATGATAGTCTGGGAGCCGCCCACCCAGGCACACAGGCCCACATAGGCGCCGACCACCACGACCGCTGCCGCTCCGATTCCGATGAGCAATTTCTTTTTCTTTGGGTTCATAGGGCCCTTGGCCCCATTGTTTTGGACCCGACTACCTTCCATATGACGTTACCTCCGCGCATCGGCCCGCAGCCGATACGTTTTTCTGTTTATTTCTCCACACAGATTCAGAATTTTATGGATATTTCTCCCTGATCCTGCGTGTTTCTGGAGATCATGACCCATTATAGCACCCCTGTTTTCCCCTTACAATTACAGAACAGTTACAACTGTCTTTCCCAAATTTCCCCTTTGGAGCAAAATATTTGGACCGCCCTTTACTTTTTTGCGCCCTTGGGGTATCATGTTTTTTACCCAGGTCCTCCTGTCTGTTTTCAGGATCTGCATCCATTGTATGCGCCTTTAATCAATTTTAAGAAAATCTCAATTCGTTTTTGACGCATCTCTGCTACAATATCCTTGTTAAGTCGGCCGCCCTGCGGCCTGCTATCGGAGGGAAAAGCCATTATGTCAAACTATCAATATCAGAGGGGAAACCGAAACAACGGCGATCTGACCTATTGGATCCTCGCCGTGGTATTTCTGGTCTGTATGCCGCCCATCGGCTTTTTTATGATCGTTCTGAAACTGCTGGGCGGAAAAAATCGCACCGGACGCAGCGCCACCACCTATGCCCGCCGTCCCGATGCCGCGCCGGTAGGAGCCAGAACCACCTCTCCCCAGCCCGCTGCTGAGCTCACCGCCGAAGGCCGTAACGCCCAGCTGGCCGCGCTGGAGCGCAAGGGCCGCACGATGACCATTGTGGGCGCCGTACTTACCGCGGTTTTCCTCTTTGTCTCCCTCTCCAGTGTCAGCAACGCCTTTTATTGGCTGCTTCACGGAGATGTCGTATGGTTTTTGGAAGACATGATGAACCTGCTGCCCATCTTCTGCTTCCTGGGCGGCGGCGCCGGATGCCTGTTTGTGGGGCTTCGCCGGCAGAAGAAGGTACGCCGCTTCCGCCAGTATCTGGCCATGATCGGCCGGCGCACCAGCATCTCCCTGGCCTCCCTGGCCTCCGCCACCGGCACCTCCCCCGCCAAAGTGAAGGATGACCTGGAGGACATGTTGGAGGAGAACCTGTTCCCCAACGGCTACCTGGATCTGGGCAGCGGCATGCTGGTGATCTCGGGCGACGGCCTGTCCGATCCTCCCAAGGAGGAGCCTAAGCAGCCGGAACAGCCCAAAGAGGAGCGTCCCCAGGACGCGGTACTGGATGAGATCCGCGCTGTCAACGACGCCATCGATAACCCCCGGCTCAGCCAGCAGATCGACCGCATCGGCGTCATCACCGCCAAAATTCTGGACTACCAGCGGCAGCACCCGGAGAAATCTCCCCAGCTGCACAGCTTTTTGAGCTACTATCTCCCCACCACGCTGAAGATCCTCCGGGCCTATGCCCAGTTGGAGGACCAGGAGGTGGCAGGTGAAAACATCACCGCCGCTATGGAACGCATTGAAGGCATGATGGATAAGGTCGTGGAGGGCTTTGAAAAACAGCTGGACCAGCTGTTCCAGGGAGACGCCCTGGACATCACCTCCGACGTGGAGGTACTGGAGCGGATGCTCTCCAAAGACGGCCTGTCCTCCAAGGACAGTATCCGCCTGGAGCTTTAAAAGATAAAAGGAAAAGGCTGACATCCAACGATGTCAGCCTTTTTTCATGCTAAGGAAGCTCCAAATACCACCCGGTAATAGTCGTTATCCAAAATAGACGCCGAGTAGGCCACCCGGTTTTGCACCTCGGAGAGGCGCTCCGCCACATACTCCGGGTCAGGCTCGCTGCCGTCCCACATTTGGAAAGTGTCGGTGGTGGAGTCATAGCGTCCCTTGTCGGTGATAAAGCTGTAATTGGAGAAAATGACCAGCCCGGGCTCGTCCGAGAGAATGTCTCGGCCCATAATGAGCCGGGAGTCGTATTCCAGGCCAAAGAGATTGGCCAGGGTGGGCATCACATCCAGGCTGGAACAGAATTTATCCACATGGACAGGCTCTTTGATATCTGCACTCCACAAAATCAAGGTATTTTTGTAGATCTCAAAGACCGGGTCCACCTCGTGGCCCAGCAGCTCGCTGTACTCCTCATCGGTGAGACCATAGGGGTAGTGGTCGGCGGAGAGGACGATAACGGTGTCATCCAGCTTGCCTGCCTCCTCCAGCTGATTGACCAGGCTCTCCATGGCCAGCTCCAGCTCCATCTGGCAGGCCAGATAGGCGGTCACCGCCTCGGAGTAGCCTAGATCCGACACCTGGCTCCAGTGGCGGCGGGCCATGGAGTTGCTCTCGTAGTTGTACTTCAAATGGCCGCTCACCGTCAGGCAGTAGACCATGAACTGATCCTCATTCACAAATTGGGGCACGATCTTTTCCATCATCTCCTGGTCAGAGGGCGGGAAATTCTCCTCGTCGATCTCCATATCCAGTCCGTTGCCGATGCCGTAATATTCGTAGCCCATATTGGGATGAGAGAGGTTGCGGTCGTAGTAATCGTAGAGATAGTCGTGGTAGGCCAGGGTGCGGTACCCCAGATTTTTGAACAGGGTGCCAAAGCCGAAGGGCATGTAGTTGTCCGACGACTCCGAGTAACTCCACACCCCCGACTTGGGGATGAGACCCGTGGTGGTCACATACTCCCCGTCCGAGGTGGACACACCCCACAAGGGCGTATAGAAGTGGTCGCAGATAATTCCCTCATGGGACAGCTTCCACAAGGTGGGAGTACGCTGGGGATCCATAGCCAGGGTGGAAAATCCTTCTGCCACCACCCAGACCAGATTTTTTCCTGCAAAGCGGCCCGTCCATTCATTTTCCGCCGTAGGTTCCACTTTGGAAAAGTACTGGTGCATGTCGGTAAGCACCGGATCGTCCCGGTCCCGCTCCAGCAGAGCGTCAAAGTCGATCTCCATCACATGCAGTCCTGGCTCCTTCTTCTCCTCCAGCTGGTAGGGTGCGGAAGTGCGCACCGCAAGCTTGGGCAGGATCTGGTCGTCCGGATTGATCCCAAAGAGCACCCGCCGGATCTCCAGCTGGGTCTGGGTGATCATACCGAAGTTCTGTACCTCCAGCTCCGGCGCGGCCGCCTGGAAGTAGATATACCGCAGCGACAGGTTCCCCCCGCCGCACAGCAGCACCAAGAGGATCCCCGCCACCTGTACCAGCGCACCCACGCCAAACCAGCGCAGCCGGTCGCCCCGGGCCAGAGGCTCGCCGCTCACGATCCGGTCCCGGAACACCAGGGACAGCACCACAGGCACCACCATCATCAAAATGGGAAACCAGTTCATCAGGATCTGGCCCACCGCCATATCGCCGAAGGCTCCGGCCACCATGGCCATTTTAGTGATGGAAAAGATGGTCAAAAAGGTTTTGAACAGATGGTAGTAGACGATCTGAGAGCCCATCCACAGGGAGAGCAGGGCGGTACATATCACTACCAGCCACCGTCCCCGCCGCTCCTGCACGCCGCCGCACAGCAGTCCCAGCAGCACCGCCACCGGAATGGAAAACAGCAGGGTAAAAAATGCCCCGGCCGGGGACAGGCTATGAAAGCAGAAGAGCTTCATAAACAGTTCTTCATAATAAATAACGGCCAGGAAAAAGGCCGTGGGCACAAGAAGCCGCCACCTGCCTGTCTTGGACAGGTGGAGAAGCCTTCTTTTTTTCTTCTGATCCGCCAACTCCATCCCGCAGCTCCTTTCCGCCCGCAGTACGGGTCCTTTCCAATATACTATACCTTATAAATGCAGGCTCATTTTACCCGATTGGGCCTAACCTGTCAACAAACCGTCCGGAAGCGCTTTCTTTTCCTTTTTTCCCAGTCCTCACCTTTAAATGAGAGCCTCAACTTGGTTTCTAAGCCTTATCTTTCATGCATCCTGACGCTTTCTCCCGTTCTTAACCGCTTCCTTTTGCCGTTCCAACCAAAAAGGCATAGAATTTTTTCTTTTGCAGATAGTTTAGGGTTGCATTGAGCATGGAAATCTGCTATATTATCCTTAATAATTTATTCACAATTTTTCCATTTTCATTTCTTAAGTTTTTCCTAAATTTTTTCCGGCAACTTTTTGAGAAAAGCAGCCTTTTCCGGCTGCTTTCAACTTTGTCACCCCGCGCTGGGCGGGGGAAAGGATGGTTTTACGTGACTTCTCTGCGCCAGACCCTGGAGGAGCGTCTGCTGACGATCTTTTCCACCCACTACGACATCGAGCGCGGCAGCGACGATTCTGCTCTGAAGGCCTGCTGTGCCTTTCACTCCCGGGAGTCCCAATATGTACTGAGCAAAAAGGCGGAGCTCTGGGCGGCGGAGCACCACGAGTACCTCTACCTCTATTCCTTGTCTGAGCTGAACGAGACCGCTCTGGAGGACGTGTGCCGACAGACCCTGGAACTGGGCACTCCTCTGGTCAAGCCTCATGCTCAGCATATGTATACGTATCTCACTGCTTTGGTTCTGTGTGATCAGGCCGACAAGCAGGCTCTGGGCGCTTTGATCAAGAAAAAGCACCGCAGAGAATTTAAGCTATCGCTCCATGGATGGATGGAGTTTCGTATAGCCGCCGTGGACCTGTCCACCGGCGAAATTACCACCAACCGCGCGGGAAAAGCCTTTGGCAAGGACCTGAAGCGGATGGTGGAACGTGTCATTGCAAACTATAAAGGAGAGGAGAAAACTCAATGAATGCAATGCTTGTTGTCATCGTTGGCATTATCATTCTGATCGTAGGTTACATTTTCTACGGCGGATGGCTTGCCAAGCAGTGGGGCGTTGACGACTCCAAAGTCACCCCCGCCCATGAGCTGGAGGACGGCATGGACTACGTCCCCGCCAAGGCTCCTGTTCTGATGGGTCACCACTTTTCTTCCATCGCCGGCGCCGGCCCCATCAACGGCCCCATTCAGGCTGCCGTGTTCGGCTGGGTCCCCGTTGTTCTGTGGGTCCTGATCGGCGGTATCTTCTTCGGCGCGGTTCATGACTACGGCGCTCTGTTCGCCTCCATCCGCCACAAGGGTCAGTCCCTGGGCGAGGTGGTCGCCCTGAACATCGGCGATCGTGCCAAGAAGCTGTTCCTGATCTTCTCTTACCTGACCCTGGTGCTGGTGGTGGCCGCTTTCGCCTCCATCGTGGCCAGCACCTTCGTGGGTATCAATGCGGACGGCTCCCACAATGAGACCAACGCCTCCGTGGCCATGATCTCCCTGCTGTTCATCGTGATGGCTATCCTGTTCGGCTTCTTTGTTTACCGCAAGGGCGCTTCCCTGGCCATCGCCACCGTCGCCGGCTGCATCGGCATCGTGGTCTGCCTGTTTATCGGTCTGAACTGGCACCCCATCTACCTGACCAGCTCCACCTGGATGTGGATCATCGGCGCTTACATCCTGGTTGCCTCCGTGGCTCCTGTGTGGATCCTGCTGCAGCCCCGCGACTACCTCAGCTCCTTCCTGCTGTACGCCATGATGGTTATCGCCGCTGTGGGCGTCATCGGTGCCGGTCTCACCGGTGCGGACGCTGCTCACATGGATATGCCTGCCTTCACCGGCTGGTATGATAACCTGGCTCCCACCGGCAACTCTCTGGGCTATGTGTTCCCCGCCCTGTTTGTGACCATCGCCTGCGGCGCTATCTCCGGCTTCCACTCTCTGGTGGGCTCCGGCACCACTGCCAAGCAGCTGGACCACGAGCGCGACGCTAAGCCCATCGCTTACGGCGGCATGCTCATCGAGTGTGCTCTGGCTCTGATCTCTCTGGCTGCTGTGTCCTTCATCTGGACTGAGTATGCCTCCGGCGAGATCGTCACCCCCACCAAGGTCTTTGCTACCGGTATCTCCCGCATGGTGGCCTCTATCCCCGGCCTGGCCGGCGCTCAGGAGACCATTGCCTCCCTGCTGGTTCTGACCGTTTCCGTGTTCTGCCTGACCTCTCTGGATACCGCCACCCGTCTGGCCCGCTACATGTTCCAGGAGTTCTGGCTCAAGCCCGGTGAGACCTACAAGGACGCCACCGGCTTCAAGGCCATCCTCTGCAACCCCGTGGTGGCTACCGCCATCACCGTGGTGCTGGGCGTTGGCCTGGGCATGACCGGCTACTCCAAGATTTGGCCTCTGTTCGGCGCTGCCAACCAGCTGCTGGCCGCTCTGGCTCTGCTGACCGTGTGTGCCTGGCTGGGCAACATCGGCCGCAACAACAAGATGTTCTACTTCCCCATGGCCTTCATGCTGGTAGTCACTCTGGTCTCTCTGTTCCAGACTGTGACCAGCAAGGTGTCCGTCATTGCCGCCGGCGCTGCCAGCGACTGGGGCCCCTATGCTCAGGCCATTCTGGGCACCCTGCTCTTCGTGCTGGCCATCGTGCTGGCTGTGGAGGGCTGCATGACCATCTTCGGCGGCAAGAAGCCCGCTCAGAAGTAATTCCATTTTTCCATCCAGACAAGAGGGTCCGGCAAACGCCGGGCCCTCTTTCTTGTTCTCTCTGCCCCTTTGTGGTATGATAGAACCTGCAATCAGAAAGGAGGCGGTCTTTTGCGCCTATCTCATCGGGTACTGCCCCTGTTTCTCACTCTGGAGGCCATCCTCTACGCCGCCTTTCTGATCTGGGATGTGACGATCGGAGGCCGCGGCTCCAACCCCATTAAGTTTGCCGGCATCCTGCTGTGTCTGATCTACTCTTTATATCTGAGCCATCAGGGCGGCAGCCGTCTGGTGTCCGCCGCTCTGACCCTCACCGTTTTGGCCGATGTATTTCTCCTGCTGCTGGACGCACACTATGCCCTGGGTATTGTGCTGTTTTGCCTGGTGCAGGGGCTGTACTTTGTCCGCATCTACCGCAGCAATGGAGGCCGCAGCCTGTGGGGGCTGAGGGCAGCCCTGTTTGTTCTCGCTCTGGTCGTACTAAACGCGCTGGACCTGCTCATCCCCCTGAATATTCTGGCCCTGTTTTACTTCACCAACTTTTTCTGCAACGCGCTGTCCAGTCTAAGCTGTCTCGGGCAGTCCATGCGCCTGTTTTCTGTGGGGCTTTGGCTTTTTCTCTGCTGTGATGCGTGTGTGGGCCTGTTCCAGAATCCACAGCTGGTTCCCCCGGCGGTGAGCGCCTTTGTGTCGGTGGGGATGTGGCTGTTTTATCTTCCCGCCCAAGTTCTCATTGCCCTGTCGGGGGCAAATCCTTCTTCCGGAGGTTTTTCCCATGAAACCAAGTAAACTGCTCTCTCTTTTTACCGGAGTGTTTACCGCCCTTTTGGTACTCTCCGCCTCCATCGCGGTGCCTCTGCTGTGCCGCCCCTTCTATTACGCCCACATTAAGGCCCTGAACCTGGACGGCTATACCGGCTTGAGTGTGGAGCAGATCAAAGAGGCTTTCGACCAGGTGATGGACTACTGTCTGGGCCTGCGGCCCGACTTTGCCGCGGGCGTGCTGCCCTTCTCCGCGTCCGGTGCCTCCCACTTTGCCGATGTGCGGGTGCTGTTTCTGCTGGATCTGTGGGTAGCTGTGATTTCCCTGGCTGCGCTGGTGATTTTGTTTGTTCTCAGCCGGAAACGCAAGCTCACTCCCGCCCCTCTGCTGGGCCACGGCCCCGGCTTCTGGGCGGCCATTGGACTGGGCGGCCTGTTTCTCATCGTGGGCGGTCTGGCCGCCACCAACTTTGAGCGGGCCTTTGTGGTGTTCCACTCTATCTTTTTCCCAGGTAAGACTAACTGGCTCTTTGACTGGCGCACTGATCCCATCATCCTGCTGCTGCCCGAGGACTTCTTCCGCAACTGCGCCATTTTGATTTTGACGCTGCTGGTGTTCTGGTGCGTGGTGCTCATCGCCGCCGACCTGCTGGCCCAGTGCCGCCGCAAAAAGCTGGCTCCGCCCCCCGCCTCCCCCTGTTCCGGCTGTCCCGGCGGTGGGGACTGCTCCGGGTGCTCCGGCTGTTCTTAAAACAGGCATAAAAAAATCCCGCTGTTATAAAACAGCGGGATTTTTGTCTCTTACAGGTTCTGATCCAGCACCTGGGTGAAGGCACCGGCGGGCATCACGCCCACCTTGCGGTCGATCTCCTTGCCGTCCTTGAAGAAGATCACGGTGGGGATGGACATCACGCCGTAGCGCATGGCCAGCTCGCCCTGCTCATCCACGTCCACCTTGCCGATCTCGGCCTTGCCCTCGTACTGACCGGCCAGCTGCTCGATCACAGGACCCAGCATGCGGCAGGGACCACACCAGTTGGCCCAGAAGTCTACCATCATCAGCTTGCCCTCGTTCAGGCTCTTGTCAAAACTCTCCTTGTTGTAATGCTGCAGTGCCATATTCAAATCCTTCTTTCTAAATATTTTTTATGTTCTTACTTTGACCCATTGCGGTCCAGATATTCACAGGCAGACAGGGCAGCAATCAGGCCCTCCCCCACCGCCTTGGATACTTGCAGGGGTGCTCCCGTGGCATCTCCGGCGGCAAAGACACCAGGTACGCTGGTGGCCATGGATCGGTCCACCTGGATGGCTCCCTTCTCCAGGGTCAGGCCGGGGATCAGGTCGCCGGGGGCCACCGCCTCCCGGAGGATAAACACGCCATTGACCGGGATGTCGGCTCCGTCCGCCTCCAGGGCGGTGACGGTCTGCTCGCCTTTGACGGCCAGCTTGGCCGCCTGGATGAAGGGGATGTCCTCCTCCAGCTGGTCCGGCCGCTTGGGGGCCACATAGACCACCTGGCAGCCGATGCTCTTGAGGTAAGCCGCCTCGTGGGGGGCGTCCTTGCTGCGGCCCACCACCGCCACCGGCTTATTGCGGTAGAGCATCCCGTCGCAGGTGGCGCAGTAGCTCACGCCTCGGCCAAGGTAGGTCTCCTCTCCGGGGAACTTGGCCTGGCGCACCACACCGGGGGCCAAAATCAGGGCAGAGCCCTGGTAGAGCTGGCTGCCTACGGTGAGGTTGAAGCCCTCCCACTCCATAATGGAGAGTACCTTTCCGGTGACCATCTCCACCCCCATCTCCTGGGCGTGGCGCTGGAAGGCCTCCAGCATCTCCATTCCGGTCATTCCGGGCATCCCCAGGTAGTTGTCTACCCGCTCAGCCCGGGCCAGGGGACTGTCCTGCCAGCGGTTGCCGATGACCAGAACGCTCTTATTCCGGCCCCGGGCGGTCACCGCCGCCGAGAGGCCCGCCGGGCCGCTGCCCAGCACAATGATATCATACTTCATACTTCCAGCCTCCTTTGGCGGTTCTTTCTGGTTCTGGTGGTATCATACCCCATTTTTCGGGGGTATACTGTGACTGGGTCACAAAGAGGAAGAATTTTTCTCCCGCACCAGCTCAATGGCCTCTTTGCCCGTCATGTGCTCCACGGTGAGCTCCACCATGGTCACATTGGAAAACTGAGCGCGGATCTCCTCGTTGCGCCCCTCCTCCTGGTCCGGGGAATACTTGGCGGCCAGAGCTGCCAGGGCCTGGCGCTTCTCCCAGGGGTCCTCCAGCACCCGGGCGGTGCCGAAGGCGACGACGCTGCGGAAGTAAGTGGTATACTCCTCCGGCACAATCCGGTCCTGGTCCACCACACAGAAGGATACCTTATTATAATTCCGGATGGCATCCAGTTTATGCCCAGCCTTGGCGCAGTGGAACCAGATCTTCCCCTCTCCGTGCACATAGCTCAGGGGAACTGCATAGGGATAGCCCTCGTCCCCCAGCACGGCCAACACTCCGTGGGTGCCCCGTTCCAGCACCTGAACACACTCCTCCGCCGTCAGCTCCTGACGAAATCGACGCATGGGACGCATATGATGTCTCCTCTCTGTGCCTTTGGCACATGATCTTTGGATACCTGAGTATAGCACACCGCCCCAACTCCTGCAAGGTGAGAGCAAAAATGGAAAAAAACTTGCAAGACAACCGCCCCTGGTGTAGAATAGTGAAGTTAAGATTCCCACATGGACCGGCTGTTTGTCCATGAAAGAGACAGGAGGGTCAACCATGGCTGACGACATCAAGACCGGCGCCCCCGCCACCGAGGGTCCCGCCCCCAGCCAGAACTTTATTCATGAATTTATCGCGGAGGACATCGCTCCCGGCGGACGTTTTGCCGGGATGCAAGTCCACACCCGTTTTCCGCCCGAGCCCAACGGCTATCTCCACATCGGCCACTGCAAGGCGCTGATCATCGACTTCGGCTCTGCTGAGAAGTTCGGCGGCATCTGCAACCTGCGCATGGACGACACCAACCCCGCCAAGGAGGACACCGAGTTCGTAGACGCCATCCAGGAGGATATCCACTGGCTGGGCTTTGACTGGGGTGACCGCTTCTTCTACGGCAGCGATTACTTCGAAAAGACCTACGAGCTGGCCGTGGGCCTCATCAAGAAGGGCCTGGCCTATGTGTGCGAGCTGACCCCCGAGCAGTTCAAGGAGTACCGCGGCGACACCAACACCCCCGCCCGCTCCCCCTGGCGTGACCGCCCCATCGAGGAGAGCCTGGACCTGTTCGAGCGGATGAAGAACGGCGAGTTCCCCGAGGGCAAGTATACCTTGCGGGCCAAGATCGACCTGGAGAGCGGCAACTTCAACATGCGTGACCCGGTGCTCTACCGCATCCGCTATATCGAGCATCACCGCCAGGGCACCAAGTGGTGCATCTTCCCCATGTACGACTTCGCCCACCCCATCCAGGACGCCCTGGAGGGCATCACCCACTCCCTGTGTTCCCTGGAGTATGAGGACCACCGTCCCCTGTACGACTGGGTGATCAACAACACCGACGTGCCCAGCAAGCCCCGTCAGATCGAGTTTGCCCGCCTGGGCATCAACTACACCGTCATGAGCAAGCGGAAGCTGCGTAAGCTAGTGGAGGAGAAGTACGTCTCCGGCTGGGACGATCCCCGTATGCCCACCCTGTGCGGCCTGCGCCGCCGCGGCTACACCCCCGCCTCCATCCGCAACTTCTGCGACCGCATCGGCGTGGCCAAGAACACCTCCACCGTGGAGTACGGCTTCCTGGAGCACTGCCTGCGTGAGGACCTCAATGAGCACGCCCAGCGTGCCATGGCGGTGCTGCGCCCCATCAAGCTGACCATCACCAACTATCCCGAGGGCCAGAGCGAGACCTTTGAGGTGGAGAACAACCCCAACGATCCCGAGGCCGGCACCCGCCCGGTCACCTTCTCCCGCAACCTCTATGTGGAGTCTGACGACTTCCTGGAGACTCCCATTCCCAAGTATAAGCGTCTCTACCCCGACGGCCCCGAGTGCCGCCTGAAGGGCGCCTACCTCATCAAGTGCACCGGCTGTGTGAAGGACGAGCAGGGTAATGTGGTGGAAATCCTGGCCACCTATGATCCCGACTCCAAGGGCGGCAACCCCGCCGACGGCCGGAAGGTGAAGGGCGCTACCATCCACTGGGTGGACGCTGAGACCGCCGTGGACGCCCAGGTGCGCCTGTACGACAATCTGTTTGCCGACGAGAACCCCGACGGCGGCGACAAGGACTTCCTGGACTGCCTGAATCCCGGCTCTCTGGAGGTACTGGAGGGCTGCAAGCTGGAGGCCAGCCTGGCCAACGCCCAGCCCAGCGACCGCTTCCAGTTCCTGCGTCTTGGCTACTTCTGTGCCGACAGCAAGGACTCCAAGCCCGGCGCTCTGGTGTTCAACCGCGCCGTCAGCCTGAAGGACGGCTTCAAAAAGTAAGCATATGACGAAAAACAGCCCGGCGCACGTTAAAATGTGCGCCGGGCTGTTCTTTCTCTTTTACTTGGGAGCTACCTGGAGGCCGCTCTCGTATGCCCGCTGTTCCACAAACGCGGTATACGCAGCCTCGCGCTCCGGGTTATCATAACGGGCCTCATATTCGTCCCACAGGGTGTATTCCCACACGTTGATGGCATTGAGCTGCTGGGGACCGCCCATGGGGTTGTCATAGACGTAGCAGTTGGTCACCCCGTTGTCCGTCACCTCCATGGACGCCCGGTAGTCTTTCCCACCCACAGTAATGGTAAAGTCAAAACGGTAGAAAGTGTCCCCATCGAAGGATTCGCCCCCTACCATCGCGGAGGCATAGCCGCCCCAGTGGAAGCGGTAGCTGGAAAGTCCCCCCATCTCGGTGTAGCCCTGGGCAGCAGCTACAAAGGTATCGATGGCATCCTGGTCATAGTTTGCCAGCTCCTCTTCAGTAAACCGCTCCTGAAACTCCCCCCGTCTGGTCTCCCGGTCCACATACTTGGCCGCTCCCTCATAGTCCCCAGCCTTCATCTTTCCCAAGAAGGCGTGGGCCAGGTAGAACTCATGAAGGTTGGTATAGCACAGGCCGTCTCCAGTGACCTGGGCGATACCCAGGAGCACGAAGGGCACCAGAATGATTACCACGATTAGTGAAGCGATCCACCGGCGGCGGATCTTCTTCATCCCCTTGCGGAAGGTCTTCTCCCGTTTTTTCTCCGGCTCCTCCTGGGCAGGTTCTGCCGGGACAGGCTCCGCCTCAGACTGGGGCTCCTCCGGAGTGGGAATATCCCCCGTCATCTCCCCAAATACCTGTTTGCAGGCGGCACACTCCTGCAGGTGCTCCTCCACCAGTTCCCGGCTGCTCTGGGTGCAGCAGCCGTCCACATAGAGGGGAAGCAGGTCCTGAACAATGTCGCACTTGTTTTTCATCGCAGTCCCTCCAATTTCTGTTTTAACATCTGTTTGGCCCGGTAGTAGGTAACCTTGCCCCAGCTTTCCGACTTGCCCTTCATGGCTGAAATCTCCTTGAGGGAAATCTCACCGTAGATGTGAAGGATGACTACATCCCGGTAGTCCTCCGGCAGGGCGGCCACCGCCCGGCGCAGGGTATTTTGGACCTCCTGAGCGGAGAGTGCCTCCTCCGGTCCTGGCTGAGGCGTGTCGGCGAGGGTGGCAGTTCTGCGGCGCTCCTTGCGGCACTGGCTGAGCCAGAGGTTTTTCCCGATGGCGCACAGCCAGGTGAGCATCTGCCCCTGCTCCCGGTAGCTGCCGATATGGAGCAGCGCCCGGTAAAAGACCTCCTGAGTCAGGTCCTCCGCCTGGTTGGAATCGCCGGAGAGGGCCAGAAGAAAGCGGTATACCCGGTCATAGTAGACCTGGCAGGCCGCTGCAAAATCCTGGCTCATACTCCACCCCCTCCCGGTCCCCTGTTTGTTGGTTCCACTTGTTAAACGCCGCTTTTTCTTCTAAGGCAATACCGCACAGAAAAATGAGCCAACGACTGGCGAATATGATATATTAGAGGCATGGATAAACAGATGACGATTTCCGCATTCAGCGATGAGTTGGCGCAGGTGCGGACGAAGAAAAAAGAATTTCTGAGTCAGATCGAACGGATCGTCCCATGGACGGAATGGCTAGCCATGATTCAGCCGTGCTATTACAAAGGAGAGCGCGGCAATAAACCCTATCCTCTGGAGACCATGCTGCGGCTGTATCTGCTGCAAAA